>Ga0206796_1158_pt1 | contig 13675 bp, 14 predicted proteins | sample Alteio_BWOrgCont_68_FD_152895 | JGI IMG/M metagenome (GOLD analysis project Ga0206796, IMG submission 152895) | Enriched cells from forest soil in Barre Woods Harvard Forest LTER site, Petersham, Massachusetts, United States -... | ecosystem: Environmental > Terrestrial > Soil > Temperate forest >...
CTCACTCATGGTGGCTTTCCTTGGGGACGTTCCAACGATCGTAAATTGAAGAAAAACCGATAATCCGATAAATTTCTCGGAGCTGCGCCGGAGCGTTTTCTGGAAGAAAATGCTCCACCTGTAAGTCGCTCCCTCGATAAAAGGCGACGTGACATTCGTCGCGAGAGGTATTGCAATCAAGAAGCCTTTGGGAGGCCAAAGGCATAGCAGAAAGCTGCTTTTTTATTTCGCTAATTTGCCCGTCGGCTAAGGTTGAAGGCGCATAAGCCAGTGCAAAAGTGATTGTGCTGAAAACGCTTTGCAATTGAGGTTGCCAAAACAGGCCTCGCCTAATCCGATAGCCCCCAGCTTCAATTGTTCGTTTTCCGGTAGTGAAATTGACCTTGGCACTCATGTAGTTCTGACCAAGGGAGAGGTCGTGCAAGTAAAAGGTGAAACGAACGGCGTCCGGCTCGCATTCATATAAGAATCGGTGCAATCGGATACTTTCGCCCATTTCGTCCAGGCATGGGCCGAAGACGGGGCCTCCAAAAATGGCAAACCAACCGACGAAAACGAAGCAAACCCCCATGCAAATCAGGGGTAATTTGGATTTGGCACGGCTCAATGTCGTGATAGTAAATTCGGAACTGATCCTTCGACAAGCTCAGGATGACGGATGGGTAAAGAGAGAGCCATCCCCCAATCCCGTTAATCCTGTCCAAAAAATTCCGTTAATTCCGTCAATTTGGTAATTCCGTCAAAAGTTCAGCGATCGTCTTCGTCTGGCCCGGCAAGACCAAATCAGGCCGCAGATGCGAGAGCGGTTCCAGAACGAAGCGCCGTGTCGTCGTGCGCGGATGCGGAATGACCAGGCCCATCTGGTCGATTCGTTCGATGCCGTAATAGATGATGTCCAAATCGAGCGGGCGGGGAGCATTGACATCCCGCAGGGGTGATCTTCCCCGTTCCATCTCAAATTCCTGAAGACACCCCAGGAGATTGAGCGGTGGCAGCACAACCGTGTCGATCTCGATCTCGGCGACGGAATTGAGAAACGCCGGCGATCCCGGCGGACAATCGACGGGAAGCGTCTCGATTCGCGGCGATTCCCGGACCTCGTCGTTCGTCGAGAGCAAACGGAGGAAGGAAATTCCCGCGTCCAATTCGGCGGAACGGTCCCCCAGGTTTGACCCGAGGGCAATGCCTACAAGCACATCCGGCATAGGATTTAAAGTGCGACGGTCATAGACCGCCGCTACATTAAAAGACCTAAGCCTTCTTGACGCTCTGAACGATCGCGGCGAATGCGGCGGGTTCGTTCACGGCCAGATCGGCCAAAACCTTGCGGTCGATTTCGATCTTCGCCTTGGTCAGCGCTTCGATGAAACGGCTGTAGGTCAGGTCGAACGTCCGGACGGCGGCATTGATGCGAACAACCCAGAGGTTGCGGAAGTTGCGCTTGCGTGCCTTGCGATCGCGATAGGACCAGTACTGGCCCTTCATGGTGGCGTCTTTGGCGTAGCGGAAAAGTTTGCTGCGGCGGCCACGGTATCCTTTGGCTTTTTGGATGACGCGTTTGCGGCGTTCGCGTGAGGCGGGGGCGTTGGTTGTGCGGGGCATGGTCGTGGTTCCTAAAAATTCTTAAGCAAAGGGCAGGTTCGCCAGGATACGATACGTGTCGGTCTTGTCGACCTGCTTCATCTTGGCGAGGTGGCGCTTGCGTTTGCGGTTCTTGCTGCCGGCGAGATGGCGGCGGCCCGATTGGGACGTCATAACCTTACCGGACGCGGTGATCTTAAAACGCTTCGCCACGGCTTTCTTGGTTTTACGGCGGGCAATGGATTTGGGCATACGATTATTTGTTACCGTTCAAAGCAGGCGCTGGCTCTGTGGGAGCCGTGACAGGCGCGGAATCGTGAGAATCCTCCTCCTGAGCCGGTTCATCCTCATGGGAGAACTTGCGCGCCCTCTTTCGAGCGGGGAGTGGTGATAGCATCAAATTTATACTTTTGCCAATTAATTTCGGTTCGGTATCCGCAACGCCGATCTGGGAGAGGTCGGCGCGCATCCGGCGGATGAGGTTCATGCCGATGTCCTGGTGCATCATTTCACGCCCGCGGAACTTCAATTGCAGCTTTACCTTCATGCCCTTCCACATGAACTCTTCGGCATGGCGCATCTTCACGCCGTAGTCGTGCTCGTCGATGTTCATGTGAAAATTCAACTCCTTGAGCTTGGTCGCGGAGGAATTTTTCTTCGTGTCCTTCTCTTTTTTCGCCAGGTTGTAGAGATACTTCCCGTAATCGAGAATCTTGCAGACCGGCGGATTGGCCGCCGGATTGACCTCGACGAGATCGAAGCCCCGTTTGCGGGCTTCGGTCATGGCCTCGGCCAGGCCCATCACGCCCAGCGATTTGCTGTCCTCGTCGACAATGACGAGAACTTCGCGGGCGCGGATCTTGTTGTTGGCGCGGATGAAGGATTTGTGTATAGCGATAATGCCTCTCAGGTTAGGGTTTTGCGAATGCGCAGGAAATCACAGCGTACGGTGCGTAATTTCGTCGAGCAGCTGATGAAAGAATTCGGGCCATGGCTGGGCCACGGGGGCGGTTAGTTTACGGCTGCGCACAGATACTTGTTCACTGGTAGATTCTCTTTCACCAAGAGTAAGTATGTAGGGAACTTTGGCCAATTCCGCAAGCCGAATCTTCGCCCCGAGCTTTTCGCGGGAGTCGTCCAAGGTCACGCGGACATCCTTTTTCTTAAGCTCACTTAGCAATCTTTGCGCGTAATCGTTCTGCGCCTCCGTCACGGTGAGGAGCCGCACCTGCTCCGGCGCGAGCCAAACCGGGAAATGCCCGGCGAAATGCTCGATCAGGCAACCGATGAAGCGTTCCATGCTGCCGAACGGCGCACGGTGGATCATGACGGGCCGGTGTTCCTTGCCATCCGAGCCGGTGTAGCCTAGGTCGAAACGAATGGGCAGGTTGTAATCGACCTGCACGGTGCCCAACTGCCATTCGCGGCCCAGCACGTCCTTGACCACGAAATCGATCTTGGGACCGTAGAAGGCCGCCTCGCCCGGTTCTTCCGAAAAAGGCACGCCCAGACTGGCGGCGGCATCGCGGCAGGCTTTTTCGGCCTTGTCCCAATTAGCGGGATCGCCGGTATACTTGGCGCTGTCGGGATTGCGCAGGCCGACCCGCACGCGGTAATCCTTCATGCCGAGAAGATTGAAGACCGTCTTCACGAGATTGAGGCAGCCGAGCACCTCGACCGGAAGCTGATCTTCCGTGCAGAAAAGGTGCGCGTCGTCCTGAGTGAAGGCGCGCACGCGGGTCATGCCACCGAGCTCGCCCGATTGTTCCCAGCGATAGACCGTGCCGAACTCGGCGAGGCGGATCGGCAGGTCGCGATACGAGTGCTTCTCGCTCGCGAAAATCTTGATGTGATGCGGACAGTTCATCGGCTTGAGCAGGTAGCCGTTGATCTCGCCCGCATCGAGCTTGTTGGAAAGCTCGCCGCACGTGCAGCCTTCCTTGGCGAGCAGGTCGAGCGTCTCGCGCTCCACAATGGGCGGATATTGCGATTCCTTGTAATAAGGAAAATGGCCGCTGGTGCGATAGAGACCCAGCTTGCCGATGTGGGGCGTGAAGACCTGGCTGTAGCCCTGGCGGGTCAACTCGCGGCTGATGAAGTTCTGCAATTCCTGCCGGATGATCGCGCCGTTCGGCAGCCAGAGGACGAGCCCCTGCCCGACTTCATCATCGATATGGAAGAGGTGCAGATCGCGGCCCAGCTTGCGATGGTCGCGCTTCTTCGCCTCCTCAAGCATATTGAAGTGCGCCTCCATCTCGGTCTTGTTCTTGAAGGCCGTGCCATAGATGCGCTGGAGTTGGGGATTCTTTTCGTCGCCGAGATAGTAGGTGCTCGAAACATGGGTGAGCTTGAACGCACCGACGTTGCCCGTCCGCATGACGTGCGGCCCCGCGCAGAGATCGACGAAATCGCCATTTGTGTAGAGGGAGATTTCCTCGCCCTCGGGAATGCGGTTGAGGATATCGAGCTTGAATTTGCTCGGGAACGCGCGGTCCGAAAGCGCGGCGAGGCGGCCCAATTCACCGAGCTTGATCGCCTCGTCGCGCGAAACGGCGGAGCGGACAAACGGCTGATTCGCCTTGGTAACGGCCTTCATCTCAGCCTCGATGCGCTCGAAGTCGGCGGGACTGATCCGGTGCGGCAGATCGACGTCGTAATAAAAGCCGGTCTCCACCGGCGGCCCGGCGGCGAGCTGGGCTTCGGGCCAGATTTTTAACAAAGCGGTCGCCAGCACATGGGCGGCGGAATGGCGGATGCGTTCGAGGTCGGTCATGAGAGGGACTCTGATCTTGCGCGAAAGCGCCCGGTTAATCAACCGCGATGCGTGTCTTCCAATACCCCGGACGCCGGCTGGTATGGGCGATGGCGAGAATATGAATCTCGTGAATGTCATCCTGATAGTAGACCGTGAATGGAAATCGTCTCATACGAAGCCGCTGGATTATCGTGCCTCGCTCAAATGGCCATCGGTGGGGCCCGCAACGGATTTCCTCCACCACAAATGCTAGTTCATCCAGAAATTTAGCAGCCGCCTCTGGGTTTCGCGCAAAATAATAGGCTGCGGCAGCATCTGCCTCCAATCGGGCTTCCGGGTTATAGAAGTAAGGTTTCAACCGTACTTCGCCCTAAGTTCAGCCATGACTCTGTCGCCGGGGATGCCTTTAACTTTGCCCGATCTCATTTCCTCTGCCCGCTTCAACAGTTCCGCTTTCCAAGCGCGATTCCATTCCTTGGGTGAAATTTTCTCTTCGACTGGCTCTAGTGATTCCCAAAGCTGCTTCGCGAGGCGCTCGCGGGCCTTCTTGGGCAGGGCGAGAGCCTTCTCCACTACTTGCTTCTGGGCAGCAGCAGTCATATCCGAGGGTTAAGATGCGCCGAATAACGGTCTTTTCAAGGCGGAAGTGGTGGCGATTCTTCGGCTTTGCCAAGGACACCCTCCGACCGCCGCGCCATCAAAAGACCTTGGCAAATGTCTGCGGTCTGGTAGCCATGCATGAATATGAAAGCCCTTCTCTTTGCCCTGGCAGCCCTCGCGTGCACCCTCCCCCTCCGGGCCGACAATTGGGTCCAAAACGGCGACTTTATCGACGGCATCACCCACTGGCATGGCGATGGCAGAGCCCCGGCCGATTTCGCTTCGGACAACCCCATGGCAAAACCCGATCCCTTCACGAGCAAGGGCCTCATCATTCCGCTCAAACACACGGTTTGGGCCAAGGTCGCCCAGGACTTCAAGGGCAAAAGCGCCAGCGGAGTCCTCTCCATCACTTATATGGTATCGCCCGATCTCACCTTCTCGAGCAAACCGGATGACTACGTGAACGTCCCGGATCATATCGGCTACGACGCCTGGCTACCCTTCAACACGCCGCCAGGAAGATGGGTCATCTTTATTTCCGATTTCGGAAGCTCCCGCGGAGAATATTACACCATCAAGCCCGTGCTTGGATCGAGCAACGTGCAAACGTATCGGGCCAAAGTCGGAGGTCTTACCCCTCTCGAAGATAAAACCATCTCCCTTGTCTTTCCTCCCGGCACCGGAAACCTGGTAATCCTCAGTGTTTCCCTGACCGACAATTAGCATTGAGGCTCGCCCCGGAATGACTCTCCTGCGCCGCATTCATCTTTACCTGGGCTGTTTCTTCGCGCCCATGCTGGTCTTCTTTTCCATCTCTGGCATCTGGCAGGTTTATGGGCTCCAGTGGGTCAAGGGCCCCAACATCCTGACCTACCTTTCGACCATCCACATGGGGCATCAGCTCTTTTTCAAGGACCCCACGAAAGCCTATAGCTTCTCCTCGCCCTACCTCGAATTTTTTGTCGTGCTCATGGCGGCCAGCCTTCTGACCAGCATTCTCCTCGGCGTCATCATGGCGTTCAAATTCGGACGCGGCACCCTGGCGCTGGCCAGCCTGGCCGCGGGCGTGTTCGTTCCGCTGATCCTCATCATCCTCTTCGCGCATAAGTTGTAGCAGCAGTCTACGCCCATCGGTCGTCTTCCTGGAGGGACGCGCTCCTGCGCGTCCGCGGACGACCGGGAGGTCGTCCCTCCATAAAATGCAGCAGTCCTGACCGCCGCTGCATTACGTCCTTATCTGTCCCTTGCCGCGGATGACGTATTTATAAGAGGTCAGTTCATCGAGACCCATGGGGCCGCGGGCGTGGAGCTTGTCGGTGCTGATGCCGATTTCCGCGCCAAAGCCGAATTCGGCGCCGTCGGTGAAGCGGGTCGAGGCGTTCCAGTAAACCGTGGCTGAATCGACTTCACTGAGATAACGCTCCGCCACGGCCGCGTCCTCGGTGATGATCGAGTCGGAATGATGCGAGCTGTACTTCGCGAGATGTTCCAGCGCGCCGTCGAGGCCATCGACCACACGCACGGCGAGGATCAGGTCGAGATATTCGGTGGTCCAATCTTCCTTACTCGCGGCAACGATTTTTTCACCCTTGGCGAGCTTCCGCACGGCTTCGTCTCCGCGAATTTCGACGCCGGCCTTGGTCAGCACGGCGGCGATCTGCGGCACGAACTTGTCGGCGATGGCGCGGTCGATGAGCAGCGTTTCGATGGCGTTGCAGACACCGGGACGCTGCACCTTCGCGTTGAGAATGATTTTTTCCGCCATGCCGAAGTCGGCCTTGGCCTGGACGAAAACGGAACAAATGCCATCGGCATGTTTGATCACGGGGATGCGCGACTCGGCGACCACCGTTTCGATCAGGCTTTTTCCGCCGCGCGGAATGATCAAGTCGATGAGATCGCTTTGGCGGCAAAGGAAAGGCACGAGCGCGCGGTCGGTATCGCCGATCAACTGCACCGCGCCCCGGGGCAGCGAGGCGCATTTTTGCAGCGCCGCGATGAGCGCGCGGTTGGAGTGGATCGCTTCCTTGCCGCCGCGCAGGACGGTGGCGTTGCCGGTCTTGAGGCAGAGCACGGCGGCGTCGATGGTGACGTTGGGGCGCGATTCAAAGATGATGGCGATGACGCCGATGGGCACGCGGATTTTGGAAATTTCGATTCCGTTGGGCCGGGTCCATTCGGTGATTTTTTGCCCGAGCGGCTGGGGCAGCGCGCGCACCTGACGCACGCCCGCGACCATCGCGGCGAGCGACTTTTCCGTGATGCGCAGACGGTCGATCATCGCCTTGGTCAGTCCGGCTTCCTCGGCGACGGCGATGTCCTTCGCGTTGGCGGCGAAAATGGCGGGCGCTTCCTTTTCGAGCTGCGCGGCGATTTCGTCGAGCATCCCGTCGAGCCGCGCGGTGGGCAGCGTGGCCAAAGCGCGGGCCGCAACGCGGGCCTCCGCGCAAAGATCGCGGACCTGCTGTTCAGCGGGAGTGAGTTTCTGGGAAGTCATACGGGAACCAAGGACATTCCGTCCATTCCGCCCTGTCGTCAAAATTTTTCGTTCTCTCTAAGCAATCCGTCATCCTGAGCTTGTCGAAGGATCAGTTCAGAAGGTAGCCGTCGCGCGCCGCGCGACGGTCCGGCGCAGGGCCTGCGCCGGCTACCTAAGACAGCTACGGCGTCAACTGCTGGTAGGTCTTTCCCTTCGGATCAAAATCAGCGGGGATGAAGTTGGGGATGGAGCCGTCTTCATTTGCTCTTTTCCACATAGCATTGTTGTTTTTGTACCAGACAGCTATTCCCCTGGGTTGGTAGTCGGTCCTCCCGTTCCACCATTCGGACCATGTTCTTTCTATGGGTGGTTCAAACCGACCGATGTGGATTGCCGGCGCATTCGCTTTATAATAGATTTTGAAACCTGTTAGGAAAACAACCGGCAGTTCATCGGAAGAAGAGCCATCGACGCAGCACGTAACATCGAAACAAACATTTTCTGCTTTCAGCCGAAGACCTTGCGGCCTCATCTTACCCGGAATTCGAATGTACCCGACATAAAACAGTTCAGGATCAGTGACATATTTCTGATCGATCAGTTGCTGAAAGACCTCAGTTGCCGTTTTACCTTCAGGGTAGTGACCATTGTGATCGACAGAGTACTGATAGAGGCACTCTCCAATAGCCCTCGATGTCAGCATTGCAGCGTTCTGTTTTGCCTGGGGCGGTCCCCCTCCTGGTGGCCCAAGAGCGACACCCGCGAGAACCATGAGGAAAACAACGATGTAAGTGAAATTAAGTACACGCCGCATCACGCTCTTGGGTGCCTGCTCTGCTTTCATAAACTACCCTACGCCGATTTTTCCCTAAAGCACCACGCCACGGCATAGGTCGTCAGCGTTCCGAACATGACGCGCCAGGGGAATTCGATTTGCACCAGCCAGACGGGCGGCGCAACGGGCTTTCCGCTAACCACGGTGAGTAGGTCCCAAGGCAGGCCGCTCCAGATCGCGACGGTGATGAAGCCGCAGACCATCGCGATGAGATTGCCCCGCTCGGTGCCTCGAGTCTTGGTCGTCAGACCGAGCAGGAAGATGCCGAGGAGCGAGCCGTAGGTGTAGCCGAAGATGCCGAGCACGACCGGGATGATCCGTGCGTGGGGCGAATAGACGACCACCGCCGCCGTGATCGTGCCGATGGCCGCGAGGAGCACCGCGAAGACGACCGTGCTCCAGCGGACCGCATTGACGATATGATGCTGGTCCGTTCTGCGCGCCAAATAAGGCACCCAGAAATCCTGCGTAAAGCTCGTCGCCAGCGCGTTGAGCGCCGTGCTGAGCGAACCCATCGCCGTGGCCAGCACGCCCGCGATGAGCAGGCCGCGCGCGCCGGGCGGAAGCTGGTGCAGAATGTAATAGGAGAAAATCTCCGGGTTCTTGGTCGGCAGGTTCGGGTCGGGATGGAGCTGATAAAAAACGTAGATGAGGATGCCGATGAAAAGAAAACCCATCGCGACCGGAATATCGACCAGCCCCGAGAGCACCAGCGCCAGCCGGGCCTTGTGATGGTCCTTCGCGGTCAACATCCGCTGCACCATGTCCTGGTCCGTTCCGTGCGTCGCCATGGTGGTGAAAACGGAACCGAGGAGCGCCGCCCAGATGGTGTATTCATTGCCGAGGATGCCGCTGACCGCGCCCAAAACCGGATGGCCGTGCGCCACATCAAGCGTGCCCGACGGCGTGGTCGGAGCGAGATCGAAGCCGCTCGAGAAAATCTGGAGGTCGTGTTCCCCGGTCAAAACACTGTGTGCGCCCGCCCAGCCCCCGACACCGAACCAGAGCGAGATCAGCGCGTAAATCACCGCGCCCCCCATCACCGTCGCCTGGATGACATCGGTCCAGACCACCGCGCGGATGCCGCCCGCCGCCGTGTAGAGCGTGGTCAGCGCGGTCACGAGCACGACCGCCCCGCCGTAAATCCAGACCGCCTGCCCGTTCGTCGCCGCGACGCCGTGGATCATCTCATAACCGACGACGACGATGACCGCCGCGACATAAAGCCGCGTGCCGCTGGCCAGCAGCCGCGTGACCAGGAAGACGGCGCTGGCGGCGTTGCGCGTCGCGACGCCAAACCGGATCTGGAGAAATTCGTAAATCGAGACGACGTTATTGTCGTAGAAGGGCCGGATAAAGAGATAGGCCACGATGATCCGCGCAATCACGGTGCCGATGGCGAGTTGAGCGTAGAGGAAGTTTCGCTCGTGATAGCCCTCCGCCGGCGTGCCGAGAAAGGTCGCCGCGCTCAACTCCGCCGCGACAATCGAAGCCAGCACCGCCCACCAGGGCAACTGGCGGCTGCCCATGCTGAACTCGCGCATGTTGTCGCCGCGATGCCGCGCCGAAGCCAGCCCCACGCCGATGACAAGGGCGAAATAGGCGAGAATAGCGAAGGCATCCCAGAAATAAGCCATGCCGAAGATTGATAAACGGTAATGCGCCGGGCGCAAAAGGAATTCCAGTTTTTTTAATGTCCCCTACTATCGGCCACAGATGTCGATCACCGCGCGAAGCCCCTATGAGGACCCGGAATCCTCAACCACCAAGTGGGTGCTCATCTTTATCCTGCTCTCGCTTCTCGCCCACGCCATCATCATTGCGGCGATCATCCTGGTCACTGTTTTCATGCCGGTCCCGAAAATCGTTCTGCCCAAGCCGGCCATTCCGACCATAACCCTCACGCTCCCGCCGCCCGCTGCGGCGCCGAAGAAACCGATCTTCATCCCCACGACTCCCGATGCGAATGCCCCGCACAAAGTGCAGCCGATTGTGTCCGCGAACGATACCGAACAGAAGAGCAAGAGCGAAACCGCGCGCGCCCCCGAATCGATCATGCCCGATGTCCTCGGCAAAAAGCATAATTCCGATCTCAACGAATCGCCTAATATCTCCGCTCCGCCCAAGCCGGAGGTCTCGTCCACTCCGCCCACTCCCAAGCAGGCCAAGCCGCAAAAGCCGACTCCACCCTCGCCTCCGCAACCACAGCAACCTCCGCCGCCTCAACCCGCGCCGAAGCCGGCTCCGCCCACGCCTCCCAAAAAAGCGCCTCCACAACTCGACGCCAACGGCCTCCCTGTCCTGCCGCCGATTAACGCTCAAACCATGGCCCAGGAAAATCCATCATTGGTGAGCGTACCCCCTAGCGCCCCTCCGCCCATGCAGCCGGCCGATGTCCATGGCGGGCTGGGCCGGCATGACAACAACTCACCCGCCGCCATGGCGACCGTGCTGGGCAAGTACAAGCAAAAGATCTATCTCGCGGTTGGATCGCGTTGGTACCCGAAGGTCGACAAGTCGTTTCAAGTTCTTGGCGTGGGCACGGTCCATATCCAATTCACCATCCATTCCGACGGCACCGTAGAAACCAAGGTGCTCGACGCGGGAGATAGCACCATGCAGACCCTTCTCTCCATCAGCATCAATTCGATTCGGGAGGCAGCTCCCTACGATAAATTCGATGACTATCCCGGCTTGCGCGAAGAGATCATCAAAGAGCAGGGCGGCGACGGCAGTAGCTACACGGACGATTTCACGTTCAGCATTTACGGTCATTGAAAACTGGCGGGTCCCGTCAAAATGTCACCGTGGAACGGAGCCCGACGACAAACGCATCGGGTGAGTTGGCCTGGGCCCCGGCGGAAAAGATGTACTGCAAGTCGGGCTGCAATTGCCACCAGGGAGCCAGGTTCAAGCTATAGGTGCCTTCGATCACCGCTTCGTACTTGAAGGCCGGACCACCGGTTGCCTGGCTGAAATTGCTAAAGTCATGGCTGACGGCAGAGCGGGCAAGGCCGAGCGCCGCGACATCGTCTTTACGACCAGGAATAAGGCCCGTGCAAGCAAAACCACCGTCGATGTCGAAATCGATCATGCTATTGCGCGGAGGCGCGGCTCCCGCACGCAAAAAGAGGTTGAGCGACCGCGGATCTCCAGCGGCTTTGGGATCGGTCCGCCAGACGGTCTGATCAGCCACGCCGTAAATTCCATAACCGACCCCGGCGGATTGGAGCGGGCCTGTATGATTGGCAAAAGCAGCCTGCGAGGAGTACGTGGAGAAATTTGCCGTGTGGACCCAGCCGCCGAGTTTGTAGGTGCCCGGCAGTCCCTTGTCGTCTTTGCCCTGGTTGAGGAGGTAGCCGAGTTCGGAGAAAGAGAGAATTCCCGTTTGGGCCGAGAAGCCGAAGCGAGTGCCGTTCTTGTTGTCGGTGGACGCGACCCCGGCATCGCCGTTGTAAACCGCAGTCATAAAATAAACCGAATTGACCGGCTGCAACTTGAGTCGCGCACCGGTGGAGGCAAGCGGATAAAGCGGCGAATTGAACTGCTCAAAGTTGTAGGTGAACACGGGCGACGTATCGAAGGTACTGTTGATAAAAATCATGATGGAGGGGCTGACAAAAAATTCCGAGTCGAGGGAGAGCTGCCCAATTTCGAACGAGATTTTGTTATCGAGGAAATTTTGCTGGAACCAGAGATCTGCCAACCCCACGGTGTCGAAGTTATCGATGCTGCTTATAATGGAAATATCTCCGACATCCTGCAGAGTGAGGCTCGGCCCGTGCGCCCAGTACCCGCCTGCGTAAAAGGTGGCGCCTTTCCACGCCCCGCCGGTCATCTTTTCAAAATCAAACGTGAGGTGCACATCAAGCTCGCCCTCGTAAATCGCGCCTTGGCCAAAATTGCCGCCGTAGGGATTGCCTAAAGCTTCGCTGATGTACTGGGCATAAAAATCCACGCCGTCGGAGTGGAGCTTATCGCGCAGACCACCCCAATTGCCGGTGAGATTGGCCTGCTGCCAGATGTCCGGGGGCACGGGCGCCTGGGCGGGGGCGGAGTCCGTGCCCGCGAAAAGCCCGCGAGCCGAGAGCCACAGAATAGCGCCAAGGAGATAGAGGCAGGTCCTTTTCATCAATTTTCCACGTGAGAAGATTGCATCGCGAGAGCCTTGGGGAAAGCCTGTATTCTGCTATCGCCGAATTGTCATTTTGTGACGTTGGGTTGTGCTCGAATTTCCCGCTCGATCGATGTAGACTGGGTTATGAATCGCTCTTCTGGCCGCGTTATCCTGGGAATTCTGCTGGTTTTGGTTCTCCTCGCCGGAGCCGGTGGCGCGTTCATTTGGTGGAAGATTGCCGGGCTGAAAGAAACGCTCATAAGTGACCTCGGAAATGCCTTGGGAGCCAAGGTGCAGGTTGCCTCGATCGATATTGATGTCTGGAAGGGAGAGCTCCACGCCGCCGGGATTACCCTTGTCAACCAGCGGCCTTCCGCGCCCTGGGACAAAGGTGATATCAGCCAGGCCACTGTACGCTTTCATCTGAGCGATGTCTTTGCCCCAACCCTGCCGGTGAGCGTGGAAGTTTCCTCCTGGAACGTGGTCCTCCATTCCCCTCTCCGCACGGCCGAGACGCCTCCCAGCGACGCTTCTTCCGGGGCGACGCCCGCGCCGGCGAAGGGCCACATCCAAGTGACTCAAATTTCGGCGCACGAAGGCTCGGCGGAGGTTGATTTTTCCGATGACAGGAAGGTCCTTATCCATGGCGTGTCCTTTGAAGCGGCCAATAACGGCGCGGGCATCTGGACCACCCAGCTCCAGGCGACCTCCATCGTGGCAGGATCGCTGGCGGCAGGCGCCAGTTCCGTTCAAATTCTCGGGCAACAGGACAAGATCACTTTTTCCAGCCTGCGCATGCAATGCGATCCGGGAGCAGTCACCGGGGACGGCGAAGTGGCGCTCAACGAAGCGCATGATATGCGGGTCAACCTCAAGGCGGTCGATTTGCCGATCACGATGCTCGTCGCCGTGGAATGGCAGATGAAGCTTTCCGGCCTGGCCAGCGGATCTCTCGACTATAACGGCAATGACCAGGGCGGCAGCGCCCACGGTCAACTCGCCGTGAGCCACGGAAAATTCAATGTCCTGCCCTGGCTGGGCAAAGTGACAGCCATGGTCGGTCTCCAGGACATCTCCGATGTGGAAGTCGATAAGGCGACAACCGATTTTGCATGGAAGGACCGCGTGCTTCATTTAACCAACCTCGATGTGCGCAAGAACGATGTCACCCGAATCGCCGGAGAGGTCGATGTCGATGCAAACGGCCAGGTCGACGGCAAAATCAAGCTGGGGTTCCCTTCCGTTGTCACCAGCAAATGGCCGCAGATGCAGGACAAAGTCTTTCCCGTTCAACTCGAAGATTAC
>Ga0206796_1159_pt1 | contig 13670 bp, 11 predicted proteins | sample Alteio_BWOrgCont_68_FD_152895 | JGI IMG/M metagenome (GOLD analysis project Ga0206796, IMG submission 152895) | Enriched cells from forest soil in Barre Woods Harvard Forest LTER site, Petersham, Massachusetts, United States -... | ecosystem: Environmental > Terrestrial > Soil > Temperate forest >...
TGGGCTTGAGGCCGAGCGCGAAGGCCAGCTTGCGCGCTTGCCATGCGCCGAATCCCACTGCGGGGTCGATGCTCTCCTTGAAGATTGCGCCGGGATCTTTGGCGGCGACTTCTTCAATCTCCATGCCGCCGGCCTGCGACGCCATAAAGACCAGCTGGCCGGTGGCGCGATCGAGCACGATGCCGAGATAGAGCTCGCGATCGATTGCCGCGGTCTCTTCAACCAGCAGGCGCTGGACCTTCTGGCCTGCGGGGCCGGTCTGGTGCGTGACCAGTTGCATGCCGAGAATGTTTTTGGCGTGCATCTCGGCGTCTTCGCGGGTGCGGGCCACTTTCACGCCGCCGCCTTTGCCGCGGCCTCCAGCGTGAATCTGCGCCTTCACCACCACGCCGCTTGCGCCCTCGGCAAACAGCTTGCGGGCCACCTCTGTGGCTTCTTCGAGCGTGTTGGCCATTTCGCCCCTGGGCACGGCCACGCCGTATTTTGCCAGGATTTCTTTCGCCTGATACTCGTGAATCTTCATTTTGTTTGGGACCGCCGCGTCCGCTGATGTTTGGCGCCAAGATAGCCGGACCGTGAATGCCGGGCCAGCGAGACCGTGCCAGCGGTAGAGCGATTCTATCGTGCGAGCCGAACTGGGGGCAATTCAGGCACGGGCTCTCAGACACGGGATCGGGGCGCGCCGTTACCATAATGGGAGACATGGCTTCTCTCAAAGACATTCTGCGGCCGCTGGCCGAGGACGGAGCGGCGCTGACGCGCGAGCAGGCGGCTGAGGCGCTGAGTGCCATTTTTACCGGCGAGGTGCCGGAGGTGGAGAGCGCCGCGCTGCTAACCGTGATGGCCACGCGCGGCGAACAGGCGCCGGAGCTGGCCGGGTTTGTCGAGACCATGCGCGAGCGCGCTGTGCCGGTTCCGCTGACGGACGAGGAGCGCGACGAGCTGGTGGATACCTGCGGCACGGGCGGCGGCGGGCCGGCTACGTTCAACATTTCTACGGGAGCGGCGCTGGTGGCGGCGGCAGCGGGCGCCAAGGTGGCCAAGCACGGCAATCGCGCGGTCACGTCGCGCTGCGGCTCGGCGGACGTGCTCGAGACGCTGGGCGTGCCCATCACGCTGGGGCCGGAGCTGGCCGCGGCCTGCCTGCGCGAGACGGGATTCATGTTTCTGTTTGCGCAGATCTATCACCCGGCGATGAAGGCGGTGTGGCCGCTGAGGAGGGTGCTGGGTTTCAGGACGATTTTCAATCTGTGCGGGCCGCTTTCAAATCCCGCAGGCGCGCGGTCGCAGGTGATTGGAGTGCTGGCGCCGAGCCGCGTTCTGCTGATGGGTCGCACTCTGCTAGCGCTGGGAGCGCGGCGCGCATTCGTGGTGCACGGGACGGATGGCATCGACGAGCTGACCACGACGGCCGAGTCGATTGTGGCGCGCGTGGAGGAGGCCGAAGCCGGCGGCGAGGCTACGCTGAAGGCCGCGCGCGTGACGCCGGAGATGGCGGGGCTTACGCGGACCTCTCTCGATGAGTTGATGGGCGGAGATGCCGGGGAGAATGCGGCGATTCTGTCTGCGATTCTGGATGGCGCAGAGGGGTCGAAGCGCGACATCGTGCTGCTGAATGCGGCGGCGGCGCTGGTGGCTGCGGGTATAGCCGGCGATCTGAAGGAAGGCGTGGCGCGCGGAGCGGAGGCGGTGGATTCGGGGCATGCGAAGGCGATTCTGGAAGGATTGAGGGAGTTTGGACGGAAGTATGAAGACAAGAGCGTTTAGCGTTCGAGGTAAAGTTGAGGGCTGAGGTCCCCCGGGTCCCAAAAGCGAGGGACCGGGGGCACCCTCAACGGGTTTGGAAGGGTTACCGGGACCGGGGCCACCCGCCAACCGGTACGCACTAGCTCACTTCCGCTTCACGGTCAGTCACCTCTGGCATCACGCGCTCGAACGGCGGAGCCAGAAGGGACGCGTCCAGTGGGAGCGTATGCAACGACTCATCCGCCGATGGCTTCCTCCGGCCCATATCTGCCATCCTTATCCCTCGCGCCGTCTGCGCGTCACCACCTGAGGCAAGAGCCGGATGCGGGAAATCCGCCTGTTCGGATCTGTGCGGGGGGTACGGAGAAATCCGTATCCCTACCGCGACCCTATACTCCCGGTGCAAAGCACCGCGCTCTTCACTACACCGGATCAGACGAAGATGTAAGGCGCGGAAACGACTCCTTGCGGAGCCGTTCCCGCCGCCAACTACCGCTCAGTGGCCAAGGATGGAATGCAAGCGGGGGAGTTCACTGACAAGCAAAACACCAACAACTACTCCGCAGATGAACCAAAATGGGCGGCTTTTCCAGTCAAAGAAAATGCCGAAAGCAGCAGCGGCAAAGATAAGCCAATCGCTGCCTGTAAAAAACTCTGGGTTATGAAAATGCCATACAAGAAGGCAGAGCAGAACCACAGCAATCGGAAGCCTTTCCCTGTAGGGATAGGTTTTGAGAGAATGCGAAAGTCTTAATAGCGGATTCATCAGCCCATTTCCTCGTTCTGTAGGTCGTTGCTATGCCGGAGGCCGTTCTTCAAAACCACTTAATCGGCGGAGGTCCGGGGAAAGGAGCGAGGCGGGTACATGCATAGGAGAAAGCCAAGCCGATTGCGGTCTTCTCGGGGTCGGTGATCTTATTCTCTGCCTCCACTCGTGTTACAGCCAAGCCCACCGCGCCGCAAACAAGTAGCTTTGAAATACCGGTGGCTTCTCCCGCTGCCGCTATCAATTCGAAGACATACTGGGCAGTAAGAAACGCTTGCCCCGCACCTGCTTGAAGCAACGCAATGGCCGCTGTAGCCTGTCCCGCCAAAGCTGAGAGTGCTACCTCGGTCGGTGTGGCAATAACTGTGATGGTGAAGATGGTCTCAATCGAGTCCGCCCGTCCACTCGGATCGATCCTGTTCACCGGATCGCCGCCCGCGTATAGATACTTGTGCAAGGATTGTGGATCGGTTGGGTCGCCGTCTAGCGAATCGCGGGACATGAATCTGCCGGTGTTGGGATTGTAGTATCTGGCGCGGAGGTAGTAGAGGCCTAAGTCGGAGTCGTATTGTTCGCCGCGGTAGAGGTGGTTGTTTGGCGTGGTGCCACTGGTGGTGAACGAGTTCCCGTATGCGTCGTACTCGTAGCTGTCGGTCACCGTTCCGGAAGCATTTGTCAGCTGACGAACGCTGCCCATGCCGTCGTAGCCGTAGAAGCTCGGCGTCCACGCACTGCTGATCTCCTGCTCTTCGCTGATCCGCTGCAGGCCGTAGGTGTAGGACATCGACGCGCCGTTGGTGTACGAGGAAGCGATCGACTCGACGTGACCGGCCGCGTCATAGGTATAGTTCAGCGTCCCTTCCGGCGTGGCTTTGGCGGTCAGGCGGTCCATGCTGTCGTAAGTATACTTCGTGGTAACTCACCTACTGCGCAGCCCAATCTCGATCTGACTGCAAAGCTGGAAGAGAGCGCGAAGATCAGGGTCAGCGGACGATGCGCACTATGGAGACGCGAACGGCGGCGAGGGCTGGGTCCGCCTTGGTGACCTGGGCGCCGGTGTCAACCGGAAGGCCGTACGGGCCTGTATTGTTGATAGTGTCCGGCACAACGATGTGCGAATGTTGGACGAGCCGCAAAGATAGTCCGGCGGCGTTTCCCAGGCAGCGGGGCTCTGCGTAAAGCCCGGGAAGCACAACGGCCGCGAGACACAGGCCAAAGAGCCACTTGACAGTCGACATTTGAGACCACCCGGGCCTGACAGGCTGGGTGAGCTCTGAGCGAGTGGGCCGACACGGTTGTGACGGCCTGCCGATGATTTGCGGACGAGAGGCGATGTTTTGATGACGGAACGCAAGAGCTTTGTCTTCAGGTTTGCGGACGTCGAGGTCCGGGAACGGGAGTCCCTGCTGATCAAGGCGGGCGAACGCATTGCCGTGGAGCCGAAGGCCTTTCGCGTGCTGTTATTCCTGCTGCGCAATCCGGGGAGGCTGATTCCCAAGGGCGAGATTGTGGAATCGGGGTGGAACGACAGCGCCGTTTCAGACGACTCGCTCACGCGCAGCATTGCGGAGCTTCAGCGGGTGCTGGGGGATGACTCACGCGAGCCGCAGTTCATCGTGACCGTACCTAACGTCGGGTTCCGATTCATTTGCGATGTGAATGCTACCGAAGACGGCTCGGGCGGGAAGAGCGCGGCCGGCGAGCAGGCACAGGGAAGCGGAGTTGCAACGGGGGCCTTCCCTGGGACAGACGCGGTTGCCAATACCCGGACCCGGCAAGAGTCGACGATGGATGGCGTATTGGCCTACGACTTGCAAACGAGTGAGTGGAGGACCTTCGACAATAAGGAGATCAGGTCCAGGATTCTGCTTTATGGGGGCCTTGCGGCGGTGGCAGCCGTTTTGATTCTGGGGGCCGGATACCTGCTTCGCCGGGTTGTGATTGCACGCCGCGCGGCCGTAGTAGGGATCCAGCGCATCGTTGTTGAACAGCGAGTTACGTCCAATCCGTCTGAAGCTCCGATCAGAGATGCGGTTGTGTCTCCCGATGGGAAGTATGTGGCCTACGCCGACCCGACCGGGACCTATCTGCGCCAGATTTCCGGCGGCGATACTCGGCCCTGGAGCCTGCCAAATGGGTTTGTGGCTTGGCCGAATAGCTGGTTCCCGGACGGTACGCACCTTCTGGTGACAAGGATGGAAGGTCCGGCGGAGGGGTCCAATGCGGCGAAGCTGAGCCTTTATAAGCTCTCACTGCCCGGCGGCGACCCGCAAAAGGTTATGGATGATGCCGCGGGAGGATCTGTTTCTCCGGACGGATTGCGGATCGCTTATCTGCCGGGGCCGAATGAGGGCAGCGAGCTTTGGGTGATGAGCTCCGGCGGAGCCAATCCCAAAAAAGTGGTTTCGGCCGGCGCGGGGGATCAGCAGGGCCCTGCGGGAGACTTGATCTACCCTGCGGCCTGGTCACACGACGGGAAGCATCTTGCGTACATTGAAAGCCGCCACGCTTCCGGCTCCGATGCTGCCGGGTCGAACGCCACGTTGCAGACGATCGATCCCGATGGCCGCGGACTCAGCGTGGTGCTGGACGATCCGCGGCTTGGGCCGGCTCTCTTGTGGACCGCGGATGGACGCATTCTGTTCTCGTACCGGCAGGATCCGGCGAGCAAACAGAATAACTATGGGGTCTACTCGATCCGCATCGACGAGCGAACGGGAAAGGCAGCCGGACCGCCGCAACCGGTTACACAGGCCGAGGGCGGCATTGGCGGTATAAGCGCAACCGCGGATGGCAAGCGGCTGGTTCTTTGGCGAACCGGCGTATCGACTGAGGTGTTTATCGCCAAATTCGACGCGGTGACCCATCGCTTTACCGAGCCCCAGCGCCTGACGCTGGACGCGGGCGACAACGTTGCGGACGCATGGACGCCGGACAGCAAGGCGGTGCTTTTCATCTCCAACCGGAATGGCACGTGGACACTGTTCAAGCAGCGAATCGATGAGACCATCCCCGTGGCGCTGGCGGAGGGACCGGGCATTTCTCTGCCACGCATGAGCGCGGATGGCTTGCAGGTGCTTTATCTATCTGCTTCCAAGCCGGACGATGCCTCGTTGCCTGCGTCCCTGATGAGCAAGCCCCTGGCCGGAGGGACGCCGCGCGTGGTGCTTGAAGAGAAGGGGATTACCAACTTCGAATGTGCGCGAGCTCCCTCGATGTCGTGCGTCTTCAGCAATCTCGCCGGAAATGAACTCATTTTTCGCGCTTTCGATTTGGAACATGGCGCGGGCCGCGAGGTCTTGAGGATTCCAAATGGCGCCACGAACTGGGCTATCTCTGGGGATGGATCAAAGCTTGCGATTTTCCTCGACCAGCATCGAATCCGCTTCATCACGCTGGATTCGGGTGCGGCGCACGAAGTCACTGTGAATGACTGGGCGCTCTCGAACGGCGATTGGTCGGCCGATAGCAAGAGCGTCTTGATGAAGAGCCTGATGCCGGATGGCACGCCGGTCATTCTCGGCGTGGATCTGACGGGCAAGGCAGAAGTGGTTTTGCAAGGCAGCGCCACTAGCGGGTTTGAAGCCATGATCCAGTCTCCCGATGGGCTAAATGGTTTGTTAGTGGAGGCAATCCCGGCCGATAACAATGCCTGGCTGGTGGATGATTTTTAAGGCTGCTTGCGGGGGCGGGGTGAGTGTGACTACGCATCCGATTTCAGCGCGATGAGGAAGAGCTAACATTTCTCTCTACGAGACGGTAATCGGATAACTCTGATTGAAGGGGAAGATCAACTCCGCCTGGGTGGGCACAGGTTTGCCATCCACGGTGGCGGGGTGGAAGCGCCAAGTCTTCACTATATCGAGAACTAACTGGTCGAGGTTGTTGCCCAGTCCCTTCACCAGGCTCTCGCTCACTACGTCGCCCGACGCGTCGACGTTCACGTCCACCACAATTTTCTGCTCGGAGCTGGGCAGGAGCGACCGGTCGGTGACCGGCGGGCGCGGCGAGAAGACCGGGAACGCCGGACGAACGTCCTGGGCATCGCTGCCGTTGCCTCTCAGGGCGGTGTTCGAGCCGTCGCCGGTGTGCGGCGAGACCGGCGCGCCGCCGCCAGCCATCTTAGGTTTAGGTTGCTCGATGGGAAGAGGGGTCCGCTTGCTCGCGTCGGGGTCGGGCACCGGCTTGCGCGTGTGCGCCGCAATGACCGATGCGGGCAGTTTGATTTTTATCGCATGGCTGCCGCCGGCGATTTCGATTTGCGCCACAATTTGCGGATGAACCGTCTCGACGACTTTCTTTCTGGCCGCCGCGCCGATCAGAATCAGGCATACGATGAGCGCCGAATGGAATGCTGAGGAGAGCAGCACCGAGCGAAGGGTGCGCTTGGTCCATTCGACGGCTGATTGCATGGCGGCCTCTCCTTACTCGAAAATATGGGACTCGGAAATGCGGGACTCGGGGATGCGGGCTCCCTCGGAATTGGGCGGAGGGAATGTCCGGTGGGTTGATTGTCGCACAGGTTTGGCGCGGCTGAAGCGCGCAATTTCGCACTCCGCAGGCTGTGAGACTGGCTGCAAGCCGATGAAGCTTGTGGGATTGCGGGACAGCCCAACACAATGTGCGCTCGAAAACCACTACTTTTCAGCCGTGAAACTGGGTTGATGCCTGTGTGCGGCTCCTTGCAGGCTGATGAAAAGGCGCGGGTTAACTCCTTCAGCTTGGCGGCTTCACAGTTTTGTAGCCTCAAATCGATGCTTCTTGCTCGCTTTTGGTTTTTCCGGCGCGGAGGGGGCTCGGATGGCCGCTCGGACGGCGCGGCTTCCTGAACCTGGATTGCATGGATATTTCAAGGTTAGCAACTGGGTGGAAATAATCTGCAAAGCGGGGTGGGGAGGATTGATCGATACCTCTGTTGCGAAAGACGGACCGAAATCAGAAAGCCGCCAATAGAGAAGCCCACCGGTTGGTGGGCCTCTCTGCTTATCGTATATGTCCACGGGGGGAGGCTTTCGCCAACGAGTCCAATGGCTATCAAGGAAAGTATAGCCGTTTGTCAGATTTCGATGTGGAGATCGAATCTTTCTGGACGGGTTGGCGGCGGGAACGTGGATTGTTGCCGACTAATCTTGAATTGAAAAAGCGGAAGGTTGAGGTTTGTGCTATCCCAGGTCTCAGAAGCGAGACCTGGGGCACCCAGCTTTGGTGGGACAGGCGCATTTTAAAACGTGGGACACTCGCCCTGCCTTATACCCGGTGAAAGCTGCTACTACGCTACAAGGGTGCCTTTGGCTAGCAAGTGCTTGATGCCTCTCAGGGCTTGTCTGGTGCGTTCTTCGTTTTCTATTAGGCTCAATCTTACGTGGTGGTCGCCGTGGTCGCCGAAGCCTATGCCTGGGCTTACTGCTGTTTTGGCTTCTGTCAGTAGTAACTTCGAAAACTCTAACGAGCCCAGGCCGGCGTAGGGTTCGGGGAATTTGGCCCAGACAAACATTGTGGGCTTGGGCAATCCCACCAGCCTCTCGCGCTACTTCTTTACCACTTCAACACGCCGATTCTGCGAGCGGCCGAGTTCGGTGTCATTGCTGCTCACCGGGTGGCTCGCGCCAAATCCCTCGGTTGTCAGCCGGCTTGCATCCACGCCCGCGGCCACCAGGTAGGCCTTCACTGAGAGTGCGCGCTTCTCTGGGAGTGTCTGGTTATGCGCGTCTCCGCCCACATTGTCCGTGTATCCTTCGATGCCGAAGCTCCAGGTTGGCTGAGCGCCGGCCGCGGCAATCAGAGCATCCAAAGTTGGCTTGGATTCGGCTGTAAGATGGTCGGAGTCGGTGTCGAACAGAATGCCGTAAAGGCGCGCGCGCCCTTCGCTCTTCAGTTGATCCACCACTTCGTTGCCGGCCCCCGGCTTCCAATACGGGCACGAGCCGACGTCCTTTGAGGCCCGCTTGCCGTCCCACTTTCCTCCTGGGCTGCCTGTGGCGCCGTCACTCCACCAAAAGCCGGTAAATGACTGCCCATCGTCGCTGAAGATCAGCATCGCCGGGCCGCCATGACGGCGCGACGTGATCGCTTCGGTCGAGGTCTGGGTCCACGTGAACCGCAGCACTCTGCCTTCAAATCCGCCGTTCTCAATGAGGCCGTTGCCCCACTCATAACAACCGTTCACAGCTGAGCCGGTTTGCTGCATGTGGAACTTTCCATAGGAGGAAGTGAACATGCCGGAGTTATCGGGCAAGGGCCGTTTCTCAAGGGGCTTGCCATAGGCGTAGATATTCATCAACTCCATGTACTTTGCATCGCCAAAGTTACTGAGAACAGTCAGCCGCACATACCGCCCGGTCGCCGGCGTCTTCAGCGGAAACTTCTGATGGTCTTTGGCCTGCGCCAATGCAAACGTGGCGACGGCAGAGAACGGCCCGTCCTTGCTGTTGGCGATCTCGACTTTCAGATCCTTGGCCGCGCGCCCTGGATTCTCCGCCTGCGCGGTGTCGAAGGCGAGGCTGGTAATTGCGCTCTTTTCGGCCATCTCGAAGACGAAGACTTTGGGCGTCAGGTCGCCGTCTTTGGTGGCCCAGCCTGTGTTTGGCAGTTCATCGAGAAGCGAGTCCGGCGACCAGGCGCCGGTGTCGGAGTAAGACGGCGGCGCCTGCACCACCAGCGCGCCCGCGCCCCATGAGAGCAGGTTCGACTCTGCCGGAACGCTCCCGGCCTGGGCGGAAAGCTTGACGGGCAAAGAAGCGATTGCGCAAAGGAACGCGATGCAAGTGGAAACCCTGGCTATTCTCATAATCCTCGCGAGTTACAGAGTCTAGTGCTCAGGATCGCTGCGGTCAATGTGCATTTGTGACGATGCATTTTGGCGGTATTCGCGTTGGACTGCCCTCAGTCGCAGGGATGAGGATTCGATTTTGAGACCCTCTGCAACGGGGTGCCCCAGGTCCCTGTGTTGGGACCTGGGATTCCGGCCATCCAAGCCTTTCAAGATGTAAGCTGTCTTCCATGACTCGCGGGCTCGTCCGTTACCAGGAGACCGGACAATTTCATTTCGTCACTTTCAGTTGCTACCACAGGCTGCCCTATCTGACCCGGCCCGAAGCAAGGGATTTGTTCGAGTCGTCTCTGGAACGGATTCGGCAAAGATATAAGTTTGTCGTTTCGGGTTACATCGTGATGCCCGAGCACGTTCACCTGTTGGTAAGCGAGCCGAAGAAAGGCTTATTGGACCGGGCGCTGCAGGCGCTGAAGCTGTCAGTGGCTGCCTACCGAAAGGAGCGGCCGTTCTGGCAGGCGCGATATTACGACTTCAATGTATTCACCGACGAAAAACGAGTCGAAAAGCTTCGCTATATGCATCGCAATCCGGTTGTGCGCGGGCTGGTCGAGAAGCCTGAGGATTGGCAGTGGTCGAGCTTCCGGCACTACTCGACCGGAGCGGAGGGAACTGTGGAGATTGAGTCGCTCTGGACGAGTGCGCGGCGTGGCGGTGCGCTCCCGGTGGGTTTTGAATTGAAGAGACACGAAGTCTGAGATTCGTGCGATCCCAGGTCCCAACACAGGGACCTGGGGCACCCGGCGCTGGTGGGTTGAATGCACTTTAAGGCGTGGGCCACCCGCCTACTACGCTACAAGGATGCCTTTGGCTAGCATCTGCTTGATGCCGCGGAGGGCTTGGCGGGTGCGTTCTTCGTTTTCTATCAGGCTGAATCTTACGTGGTGGTCGCCGTGGTCGCCGAAGCCTATGCCGGGGCTTACGGCTACTTTGGCTTCTGTTAGTAGTAACTTCGAAAACTCCAGGGAGCCCAGGCTGGCGTAGGGCTCGGGGATTTTGGCCCAGACGAACATTGTTGCCTTTGGCAATGCTACCTGCCAGCCTGCTTTGTTGAGGCCTTCTACTAACACGTCGCGGCGGCGGCGGTAGGTTTCGCAGATTTCTTTTACGCAGTCCTGCGGGCCTTCTAACGCTGCTATGGATGCTACCTGGATGGGCGTGAAAGTGCCGTAGTCGAAGTAACTCTTCAGTTTGGCCAGGGCGGAGACGAGGCGCGGGTTGCCTACCATGAATCCTACTCGCCAGCCGGGCATGTTGTAACTCTTGGATAAGGTGAAGAACTCTACGGCTACGTCTTTGGCGCCGGGGACTTCTAGGACGCTGGGGGGCTTGTAGCCGTCGAAGGCTATGTCGGCGTAGGCGAGGTCGTGGATTAGATGGAAGCCGTATTCGCGGGCGAGCTCTACGAGGCGGGCGAGGAAGGGCAGCTCGACGCACTGGGTGGTGGGGTTGGAGGGGAAGTTGACGATGAGGGCCTTGGGGCGCGGGACCATGCGCGGGATCAGCTGCTCTAGCTCGGCGAGGAACTGCTCGCGATCGTGGACGGGGACGCTGATTACGTGGGCGCCGGCTATGACCGGGCCGTAGATGTGGATGGGGTAGCTGGGGTTGGGGACGAGGACGGTGTCGCGCGAGTCGAGGATGGCGAGGCAGAGGTGGGCGATGCCTTCCTTGGAGCCGATGGTGACGATGGCTTCGGAGTCGGGGTCGAGGTCTACGTCGTAGCGGGTCTTATACCAATTTGTAATGGCGCGGCGCAGGCGGGGGATGCCGCGGGAGACGGAGTAGCGATGTGTAGGCGGCTTTTGCGCGGCTTCGACGAGCTTGTCGACGATATGGCGGGGGGTGGCGCCGTCGGGGTTGCCCATGCCGAAGTCGATGATGTCTTCGCCGCGGCGGCGGGCGGAGACCTTCATCTCCCCGGTGATGTTGAAGACGTAGGCCGGGAGGCGCTGGAGACGGCTGAACTCTTCCATGGGGTTAGTTTAAGGCACGATTGGTGAATGGCGGGTCATCAGCTTGATTCGTTTGCGGAGAGATGGGAATTTGGGCCGCTTGCTTCAGGCGGCCAGGCGGAGGGCGGTTTCGGCCCAGAAGACGGCCTCGGCGTAGAAATGGATCAGGCGGTCCTGGTTTAGCCCCCTGGACTGAACGATGGCGTCGCATGTGCTCCAGTCGCCGCGCTCATGCGACTCTAGCCACGCCAGCAGGCTGCCTTCCGGGTTGGATGTACCGAGGAGGGCCTCGCGGATGGCGCCGCGCAGGGGCAGCGCTGGGGTGAGTTCCGCCATGGGAATGCGCAGCATGGCCGGCACCAGGCTCAGCATTCCCAACAGGTATTGCTCGGTGGGGTCGAGGGCGCAGAGGCCGGCGGCCAACTCGCAGAAGCGCGCGCGGATGAGCGCCATACGAAGGATCTCCGCCGGCTGGTTGGCGTTGAATTCGCTGGCAATGGCGAGGGTGGCGATGCGGCGGAAGGCGGTTTCGCCGACCACAATCAGTGCCGCCTGAATGGAAACCACTTCCTGGCGCAGGCCGAAGCCGGGTGAGTTGACCAGCCGCAGCAGGCGGAAGGTGAGGGAGGCGTCGCGCTTGACCAGGCGGCTCAACTCGCGCATGTCGATGGGATCGGTGTGCAGCAGTTGCAGGATCTCGAACTGGAAGAGGCGATTGGCGGGTACTTCGCGGCCTTCGATCAACATTGGCCGGCAGAAATAATAGCCCTGAAATAGCGTGAAGCCTTCTGCGCAGGACTGCAGGTACTCCTGCTGCGTTTCCACTTTCTCGGCCAGCAGCGCTATGGGCTTGCCCTTGATGCGGCGGAGCAGGTCCTGGCGGCCCGCGGCGCCGGTGAGGGTGAAGTCCACCTTGATGTAGTCGGCCAAGTCCACGAGCGGCGCAAACCTGGGCTCCCAGATGAAATCGTCGAGCGCCAGGCGAAAGCCCGAGGCTTTGAGCCTGGCACAAGCGGCGATCAGGCTGGGCGAGGGTTCCACTGACTCCAGAATCTCTAGGACGGTGACGCCGGGTGGAAGGACGTTTACCAGGTCTCCGGTCAGCGTCTCCCCGGTGCAGTTGACGAACGCGGGCAGACCGCCAGTGAGCTTTTCCAAGCCGAAGATCAGCGTGTTGTCGAGCATGGTGCGGGAGGCTTGGTCGCCGTCTCCGCGGAACGCCGCTTCGGGGCCGTTACGGAAGAGCAGTTCGTATCCGTGAACGCGGCCGCGCAGATCGAGGATTGGCTGCCGCGCCACGTAGCGCAGCCCGCCTGTCGAGTCAGGCGCGGCATCTCGGCTTGCGGCGGGCAGAACTTGCGCGGACACGCGATCCCCCTGGAAGAAAGCGTTGGTTCAAGTGCATTGTGGCTTGAGGGAATTGGGAGTGCAATTCCACGAAAGTTAGGCGGCTATGGATCTGCGTGGGTAGGGGGGAAAATCAGAAGAATATGGCTTGGGATTTGATGGTGGTTCGTTCCGCCCCTACGGGGCTGGGAGATTCTTTTCGATCGTTGTCCCAGGATTCCGCTTCGCTCCATCCTGGGCTATTTTCCTTCCCTCCCTCCGGGAGGGAGTGCGGTGGTTGACCCGCTGTAGCGAGACGCAGGAGCGGTTCGGTCAACGGGTTGAGTTTTTGCGATGGGCCTGGGGGAAGGTCTGGGACGCGGCCGGCGAGGTGGGCTGCTACAGGGCCAGATGGAGCGTGGCTGCTGTCCAGCGAACGGCTTCGGCGTAGAAGCGGAACAACAGCTCGCGGTTGAGGTGGTTGGATTGGACTATGGCGTCGCTGGCCTCCCAGTCGCCGCGTTCGTGGGACTCGAGCCAGGTGAGGATGCGGCGCTCGGGGTTGTCGGCTCCGTGGAGCGATTCGCAGATCTGACTGCGCAGCGGGAGCATGGGAGTGAGCTGTTCCATGGAAACCTGGAGCATGGCGGGAAGCAGGCTGAACATGCCCAGCAGATACTGCTCGGTGGGGCAGAGGGAGCAGAGGGCGGCGGCCAACTCGCAGAATCGCGCGCGAACCAGGGCCATGCGCAGAATCTCGGTGGGGCGGCCGGTGCTGAGTTCGGTGGCGATGGCCAGGGTAGCGACGCGGCGGAAGGTGTCTTCGCCCACAATCACCATGGCTGCCTTGATGGAACGGACCTCCTGGCGGACCCCATAGCCGGCGGAATTGACCAGACGCAAGAGGCGGTAGGTGAGAGACGTATCGCTCTTGACCAGCGGGGTCAGGCGCGGGAGATCGAGGGGGTCGAGTAGAAGCTGCTTCAATATTTCAAGGTGAAAGAGGGTGTTGGCGGGAATCTTGCGCTTCTCCATCATGACCGGCCGG
>Ga0206796_1161_pt1 | contig 13623 bp, 13 predicted proteins | sample Alteio_BWOrgCont_68_FD_152895 | JGI IMG/M metagenome (GOLD analysis project Ga0206796, IMG submission 152895) | Enriched cells from forest soil in Barre Woods Harvard Forest LTER site, Petersham, Massachusetts, United States -... | ecosystem: Environmental > Terrestrial > Soil > Temperate forest >...
CCCTCGATAAAGAGCTTTGCCTGCGCGTATCGGGGGTCCTCGCCACCTCTTTTAAGCGCGTCGCCGTAACTTTCATATTCCTTCGTATTAATGGTGAAACCATTACCAATCAACGGGCTTCTTTTCAGATACTCTTTGATATAAACATCTTGAATGTCCGTTCTAAATTGATTGGATGCTTTGGCGCTTTCGAGCGCATCATCACTCCAATTTCCAGGTAAAAAAGAGAGGGTTCGCTGGGCGATCAGGGGAAGCTTATCCGTCGGCAGACGGATGATATTGTTGCTCGAGGCAAGAATCAGCAGAACGGTCACGATAAAAAGAGCTCCAGGCAAAAAGAGGGAGCGCCACGAATAATAGGCCCAGGCACCGACCAGGGTGATCATAAAGAAACCAAAGAGAACGTTCCGAAAACCGCTCGCAACCGCGCACATCAGGCAGATGAGCGAAAGACCGGCCACCCACCATCGTTCAGGGCGCAGCCAAGAAGCAATTGGATAATGGCAAAGCAAGTATAGTTGAAGCACCCCGCCCACCGCGGCAAAGGCCCCCATGCGACCAATCGCACCCCCCGTTCCGAGGCTGGTGCCGCCGGCTTGCGTCTCCATATAAGCATCCACATTGACATTACCGGTAATGTAATAGAGAAGCGGAGCCAGGCCGGGGAAAATAGTGGAAAAGAGAAAGGGCAGGCTCGTGACGGCGCAAAGAATGACCATATAGAGGGGCACCCTGCCAAGAAAGTGGACGGACGGGCTCGATATATTAATGCCGCAGAAATAGGCGAGAACAACCAGGTAGATGAGAATGGCCGCTCTTCCTCCCTCCGTGTCACCGCCCAGAATACCTACGCTCAGACTATGATTGTGATAAAGCACAATCGAAGTAATGATCAAAATAGGCCACAGCAACTTGGTTTTTCCAAGTTTGATTCGCTTTTGCCTGATAATGACATAACCCGTGATATAATAAAGAATCAGCATGATGCAGGCAATATCGGTGCCTGTTAAGGGTAACGGCAGAAAATTCAAACTGCCCACGACGCCAGCGCCAAGGAGTGGGCATATGCACAGGTTATCTTTCAGGAAAAAGAAAGACAGTACCATCAAGCCCATCCCCCCAAAGAAAAGTACGGGCGTATATTCAAATATTCCGGTTCCCGGAGTCAGGGTTGTAGAAATAATGAACGGCACCAAGATGCAGGTTGCCCCAATAATAAGGGCATTAATGATCGTGCGTTCAGTCACCATAATTCAAAATATCACGATTTGTGATTTGGTTTCACACTTTACCTCTTTTCAGAATTGCGGCAAGCAGTAACTCGACCGTTTGCCTCTCAATATCCAGCTATTATTCCGCCCAATAACATTACGCTATTGTCATAGTGAAAGAACCTGGATCCATCGGATGATAGAGGGGGAAATGGTGCCGGGTATTCCGCAGCCATCGAAATCTCGAGGCGACGATTGAGATTCAACATGATGATCGCAATAACCGGATAAGAATAGTTTAGCTACCCGCCAGTTTTGAGATTCGGTTAGTTGGATTTCTCCTCATATAAATCAAAACAGGCGGTATGACCCGAAAGTTCGAAGTAGTGATGGAAATCGTCAATAAATTTATCGGAAAATACTGGGCTGTAGGGGGCAAAATACGAGGGGTGCGAGAAAGGAACAGTGTCTTTCGCACAAATCCAGACGATCCGCTCGTTGTATCTCGATTTGAGCTCCGCGATAAAGCTAGGTAGATCTGGTTCACGCTTTCCAAAGTACTTGTAATCCATCGAGGCGGTGGGATCGATGCCGACCGGCATCCCATTGAAAAGAAGAATCACTCGATAAAAATAGTCATCTTGATACGTGCCCACGGAACCGGACGCATTCAACAGAACGCAGGGCATCCTCTTGTTGTAAATTTGCTCTATATCTTTGATGCGTTCTTTCGCCAAAATATCTTTTGGTCCAAGATCGCGCAGCTCAACCACGTCCGAGAAAAGTGCGTAAAGTCCTGTGAACAACACAACGGAAATTACCATGGAAAGTCCCACCCAATTGGGCGTTCGTTGGAGGAACGGTTTTCGTGAAATGTCGGCGAAAAAGTGAGCGGCAAGAAAAATAACGACCGGGATGAGCGGCATCAGATGGTTAGGGCCAATTTGGCAGGCCGGATAGCTCTCCAGCAAGAACGACAAAAGAAGGGGGCCCCATAGATCGGAATTCCTCCAGAGAGACGCCGTCGTTTCGCCAGCTTGCCATTTATTAGCGAACAAAGGAGAGAGACCGATCAAGAAAAGGATACTGCACCATTCAACATAGTGGATGGCTGATGCATCCAGGAACATCGTGTTCGAATCCATTTTTAATATCCGGAGATAATCTAGGATCGAAATATTGGGCCACGCGAAGGGCAAAAACGCGGTAACAACGGCCACAAGTCCGGCCAGCGCCCACGGTCCGAAGTATTTATTGTTCCGCCAAGCCACCGCGATTGGTAACAAAAAGGGGACGAAGGCATGGACCTTGAGATCGACCGCGAAGCCGATGAAAAAACCGAGCATGATCGGCCCCCACACCTCGCGCCGGGTGGAGGCCCACAAGCCTCCGGAAATGGCAAAAAGAAGGAACGTATCCGGTCGAGGCCAATACTGAAGCGGTTCAAAGGGAAGCGTCAATGTGTTGGCCAAAGCGGTCAATGCAAGAGCGCCTAACCATCCCAGTCGTGTTCGCAATGCCAGGTAGAGAAATATCAAAGAGCCGAACGTCACCAGGAAGGGGGCCAGCTTGCTCGAAAATACGCTTGGACCCAGTGCTTGCTGGAAGCAACTGACAATCATATAGCCATACGGACCATAGGGCATGCTATAGGGCGCCTGGGTTTGAATACTCGAATAGACCGGCTGGCCGAGATGGAACAACCACGATGTCATGGCAAATAGCGTCGCGTAGCTGTTGCTAATGAAGTTCGTCGACAAATAGGAGACCGCCATTTGAAATGTGGCAAGCAGGGTCAAGGCACTGCCTGCGAGTACTATTGGTTTGACGAATGGCGTCAATCGCCCTCGAAACTTCTCATGGCTGGCGATAAAGATTCCAAGAAGGACCGGAAGGAAGAAAATGCATGGCCAGTCTGTTGGCGTTTGTGAAACTTGTTCAAAACCTATCCGTACGTTATGAAACAAGAGAGATTCAGGTTTCATGCTGTTATGGACTCGAAATCGCAACTCCTCGATCGAGGCGCTTTCCCCAAATGCCGACGATCGTTTTCCCAAAATTGAATCCAAGCAACGGATCGAGAAGCAAGGATGCCCGCACCAGATAGCGATCCCAGAACTGAATCTGTTTGCTGGTCGGAAGTTTTTGCTTCAGCAAGAGTCGGTTTGCAAGCGAGGCGAAAAATCCCATTGAATCGAGATAAAAAAGGCGTGGAGTGGAGCATCCGCGAGGCCCAACTTCCCGCAGACTCTGACGAGAATATCTGCGGAAATGTCCAAGGCCCTGGTCAAAAGTAGTGTAGAGAAATTGATGAGCGGGAGACAACACGATCAGATAACCTCCGGGAGCAAGCAAGCGATAGGCAGCTTCCAATTCCCCCTGATCCGAGTCGATATGTTCCAAAACATCAATATATAGAATTGTATCAAATGTGGATTCCGAAGGTAGCGATCCCAGGTCCCCTACGATCACATCCAAAACCTCTGGTCGGCTGGCTAAGGCCTGAACCTTGGATTGCAGGGCGGTCGCGAGATTGGGGTCTGGTTCAAGACAGACCCAGCGTTTCTGGCGGCTTGAAGCCAGCAGGACGGTGTTTGTTCCGGTTCCGGCCCCGACCTCCAGCACATTAATGCCAATCAGCGGGGCGATTTGACGAGCCCAATACGCCTTCCACTGAACGGCGTGAGAAAACAATTCCAGCTCTTCACCCACATAGGAGAAAGGTTGATTATCGGATTCGGTTAATTTCATCGATAAGAATTTTATACTGTTGCAATGGATAGAAAAAGTGTGACTTACGGCTGCTAATCGCTACGGCAATGAACGCCAAAACGATCAGGAAAACCTGGGAGAGAAGCACGCAGAAGATCCCGACCGCCGAGGTTGCCCAGCCAGGTACGGCCCAAGGGGTGGCTAGCCGCACAATCAAAACTAGCAGGATCAGGATTAAAATAAGGGTGCTGAGACCCAGCGAACAAAAAATAAGCCTCACTCCAATAATCTCATTATAACAGGACATTGCGGCCAAACCGTGAATGACCAGGCTTGTGAAATTGAGCTTGGATTTTCCGTGCAGGCGAAGCCCCCTGCGGGTTGAGATTGTCGTGTGAGGAGTACGACCCGAAACAACGGTCGCCGCGAAATGAAGCCAGAGATTGGGGTCGACCACCAAACATCCAAGCAATTTTCGAGGAATGATGCTGAAATTTCCGAAACGAATTTTATAGCCTGTGAGTGCAAAATGAAGCGCACAATAGATCTCGTAGAGAAAGCGAAACGTCGCACCCTCCGATCGCTGGGTGCGTTCGGCGAAAATGATTTTTGGTTCGAGAAGAGCGGATTGGGCTTCTATGAGGCGAGTAAGATCTTCCGGGCGATCTTCCCCGTCGGCGTCCATCACAACAGTGGCTTCCATTGTTTTAGTCTCGAAAATGTGGGAAAGACCAATGGCAATGGCTCGCTGATGGCCAACATTTCGCCGAAGCACTACGATTTCCACGGATGAGAAACTCACCAGTGAATTAAGGAAATCAGGAGGCCGGGTTTCACGCGATCCGTCATCAATCAGCACCAACTGCCAATTCCATCCGCGTCGCGAAAATTCTAAGTCGATGGCCCGGAAGAGAACTTCTGCAGACGTCCAATCGTTATATACGCAAGTAAGAATGACTCCTGATTTCATAATAAACGGAAGGGCGAACTTTCAGTCCTGGCCCAAAAAAATGAGCTAGTCATGCACTATTTTACTTGCCCCGATTTTGTGCATCCTCGTCTAACAGCGAAACAGCTATGCGCCGCTCGATCCTTGGTCGACTCGGCAAAGCACAGAGCGAGCTTGGATGCCTGATCATTGGTCATAAAGGCAGCAAAGTCGCTGCAAGATTAAAATGCAAGAGGTATTTACCGTCCCAAGGCACTTCGATACATAGCCGACACCGTTTGGGCCGAATACTCTGATCAACAATGCTCTCAACGCTTATTGGGTTCGACTTAAATACTTTTGGTTTTCGGCTAAAACCGAACTTACCCCGATGCGCAACCTGGGGGGGCGATCAGCGTTTAGTAAGTTTGGACGTAACCGTATCACCCTTAAAGTGGTTGATCAGCAGCGCCAAAAGCAAACTCACGGTAGGAATAACGAGGAGGAATATTCCGAACAAAACAACCATGGCTGTAAGTACATGTTCCCGATCCCGACTGCAACTTAAATGTGACGGTTATGTTACGATTCAGCGGCAATATCGTGACGACCAGCTTGTCCATCGTAGGCGACAGGAATCGGACAGTCGTCGTTTTTATCCAATGAACGGCCCGGAAGATACGACACTAACCCTAGTCATTTGATCGAAGTCTCGGAACCTCTCTGCAGCGGATCATATTCAACATTAAGGAGTTGAAACATCCTTTATTCGATCGGCATGACAGATGCTTAGGAATACAGCCGGCCGTAACTCTTCTTCGAGATTCCGCGCCGCGCTGGAGATTTATATGAATGATATCGATATCGAGAAAAATGAGCTTTCCCTCAAGACCCTGACTAACCAGGGCCTCGACGAACTGCTCTCGAATGTTTTGCGGGAAATGCGCGCGCGCGACTCCGAAGACCTCAAGGGTGACATCCTGACAAATAGCAGAAAGCTGCCGAGGTTATCGCGGTCTGAATAGGACCGCCGGGATGCGGGAGGCGCGGTCTACGTCTATGGTCTCGGAAGTATTTTGACTCACGCCACAAGACGGAAGCGCAGCGTAAGTCCGTTGCAAATTGGAAGCCTAGCGACGGTAGCGAGCCAATGGGTCCGTACTGCCGGCCACGGTTGTTCCCTTGCTTCTGGCCCAGAGCAGCCTTTCCCCCGGACTCAAATAAGCGGGGCCTCGGGGCGCCGCCATGGATGCGGCTTCGTTATTATAAAAATCGATAAAATTGTCCAAGGCGGCAATGACATTGGCATTGTTGGCTTGCTTCTTCAGAAAGCGAAAGATTCCCAGCTTCGCCACTTCGCACCTCTTCGCCGGGTCGTTGTCGGCGGACAGAATGACCACTGGCAATTCGCGAAAAGAGGATTCCTCGCGCAAGCGGTGCAGGGCGCGGACCCCATCGATGAGGGGCATGTTGAGATCGAGCAGGACGAGGTGAGGCACCGACGAACCCGTCGCTTTCGTGTACTTGAAATATTCCAAGGTGATTGACCCGTTCCTGAAATGGGTAAGGGCATGCGTAAACCCTGCCTCGTTGAGTGCGGCGCGCAACAGCTCGGCGTCGTTTTCGTCATCATCGACCAGCAAAATCCGTAGGTTTTTCCGAGTTAATTTCATGGTAAGAATAGGGTGTTACTCCACAAAGAACCCTAACCCATTTCGGGCTTTTGGCAAACGAGAGGCGCCCTTGGCCAAGGTAGCTCCCCCAAAAAAATTATCCCAAGACGATTGCGACCATGTTTTGACTTTGGCAAGAAACTGGGATGCAATCTTCGCATGAGCGATCTATCCGAAGTTAAGAGTGTAAAAAACACTCGCGACTTGGATGAGGTGAATTTCTGCCTGGGCAATGGCGGCGTCCTTTTGACCGTTGCCCCCGGACAGAGGGAAAATAAGGAAGCCTGCGTTCTCTATTCCATTGGATTCAAAGTAACAAAAGAGCACCAGCCAAAGTACGGGGAAATAGTTGCGCCAGCTCCAACCCCGGAAGCAGTCCCAATTCCCGAAGCAGCTCCAATTCCTGAAACAGTTCCAATTGCCGAAGCAGCTCCAACCCCGGAAGCAGACTCAATTCCTGAAGCAGCTTCAACTCCGGAACCAGCCCCAACCCCGGATGCAATCCCAACTCCCCGGGCGGTTCCAACCCCGCGAGCAATCCCAACCCCGGAAGCAGCCTCAACTCCTCGGGCGGTTCCAACTCCGCGAGCAATCCCAACCCCGGAAGCAGCTCCAACTCCCCGGGCAGTCCCGACTCCCCGCGCGGTTCCAACGCCCCGCGCAGTCCCAACACCCAGCGTGGCTCAAACCTCTGGCGTCATCGCTCCCCCGAAATCAGTTCCAACTGCCCGGGCAGTTCCAACTCCCAGAGTAGTTGCCTGGCTCAACATTTCTAAGGAAGGCGCAAGCCGTGGTTTGATCGACACAGTCACTATTAAAACCATGCTAAAAACGGGAGAGCTCACCCCGCAGGACCATTACTTTAACGCGGATTTAAATGACTGGGTAACGCTCGGTTCCAACCCTGAGTTTTGTTAATCGATAGAGCGATAGGACTGTCAGACGCCCTCAAGTCGGCAGCGTAAAACAGACCCGTTCTTGCGCGAAATCGGGAACGCTTTGCGGGCCGCAGGACCTCAGCGCCAACTTCCCCTGAAGCCGGCTTGCCGCGGCATCGGAAAAAATCCAGGGCAGCTTCAGCCGCGACGCCACCTTCTCCAGCCGGAAAGCAAAATTAAGTTCCGGGCCGATCATCGTATGACTCGCATCCGGCGAATGCCCGCCAAACGAAACCACGCCGCAGTGCACCATGATGCGGAACGGCAGCGCGGCCGATTTCTGCAGCTCCTGAAATTCCCGACAGGCCGACGCAATCGACCCGGCCGCCTCGTCGCGGTCCGCCCAGTAAGCCAGGAAACCATCCCCCAGAAACTTGGCCAGCACGCCCTTTTGGTTCTGCAGAATTTCATGGCAATTGGCCATCCACTTCCCCACCAGCGGCGCCAACTCCTCGGCCGGCACTTCCTGGCTCATCTTGGTAAAGCCCTGAAGATCGGCCAGCAGGATCCAGCACTTCATCAGCCGAATATCGGCCACGGTCAGACGGTTCTGCTTTAACGGCGGCGCCCGGCGCGGTGCTTCGGCGGTCACCGCGGCCGCGGGATTGGCCGTCTGCCGGAACGTAAACGCGGCGCCCGGCATCTGGATGCGGTCTCCATCCCGCAAGCGCACCGGATGGGTCACCCGTTCGCCATTGATCTGGACGCCATTCGTGCTCCCCAGATCAACCGCCCAAAATTCGCCATCCTGTTCATGGATCATCGCATGGCGTCGCGAAACCTTCGGCGTTTGCAGGACCACCGTATTGCCCGGAGTGCGGCCAAAGGTGCAAAGCCCGCTGACCGGGACTCGATCCTCGCTTTTGCCTTCCAACCACGCCATCCCTTCCCCTTCAAGAGCCATAGCTACCTTTACTGTCTTTGGAACTTCAGAACAATAACCAATAATGGAAACCCTTCGCTCACAAATGCCCCCCGGTTGGAAACGCTCGCTTGGACGCCTCCTTCCTGCTAGCCTCGGCCATGTTCCAAATCTCGCCGGATCAGACCCAGTGGTTTCATCTGTATCGAGTTCAAAAAGTCTGCCCCATCACGTTTGTGCTTTTTGCCTGCGACGAAGCCAGCGTCCAGGGAAACCCCTCCCGGCTGCTCGATCTTCGCATCCTCTCTTCCAACCAAAACATCACGGGCGGCTCGTGGTCCGTGAAAAGTTCGGACGCCCACGGAAAGCAGGCCACTCGCGCCGACTGCACGAAGTTTCTTGAACTACACGCAAAATTTTCCATCGCCAGTGCGACCAACCGCGGCGTAGACGAAATTGAATTGATCGAATCATCCCGTGATGAACTTGCCATGGCCGCAACGCTCGATGAAAACCTCCGGGCCAAGCTCGAAGCCGTAGCGCCCACGCTCTCCGCCAAATTGGCTCGGAATTTACTTAACGAATTAAGCGTGAACCGTACCGGCCTTGAATTCGAGGAGATCCCCGACTGGCAAACGCGCAACGCCGACCCCGCCAGCTGAAAAGGCGCCCTCGCCTCGTTCCCAAACTCCATCACGCGCGCGTGTTTGGGAACGCCTCCTGCACTTCGCGCCAACTCAAACCGGTAGCCGCCGCACGCTGGACGGCGGTGCCTTCCGGTAGCCATCTGCAGGTAGCCGTCGCTGTCCGGTAGCCGTCGCACTCCGTGCGACGGTAGCAGACAGCCCTCGTTCCCAAACTCCATTTCGCGCTAATTCAAACCGGTAGCCGCCGCACGCTGGGCGGCGGTGCCTTCCTCCCCCAGCTCTCTCCGTCATCCTGAGCAAGCGGTACGCTTCTCCCCCTCCGGAGCCCCAACGGGGCGGCCCAACCCCAGCCCAGGGCAACGCCCTGGGAAAACATCCCACGCAAAAGCAAGCCCTGAAGGGGCGACCTGAAGGCAATTCTCCCTCGTTCCCAAGTCGCATCACGCGTGCATGCGTGAGAAGCCTCGATTCCTTGCGACAAAGGGTTGCGCACGGCACTCCGCATGGCCAACCTCAATGGATTCGCGGACCTAGCCGGGGCGTGCGGTTTGGAACCAATCGCACGGCCTCGGGTGAGGCCGCGAATATCCGCCTCCAATGAATGAAAAAACACGCTTGGCGAGGTGCCTGTCCCGAATGGCGTTAAGATAAGGACGTTTTAGGACGAGGGGCACGGTATTTATTGCGGTGGGCGATGACCTTCATTTCGTGCCTGGGCTCGGTGAGGAGCTGATAGGTTTTCGGTCGTCTTTTTTTGGCGCGTGGTTCGGATCTTCCGGGGCGATGGGGGACGAGATCGGCGACCAAGCGTTCCAGCATGCGGTTGATCAATTCGGTCTGTTTGCGCGGCTGGCCGGAACTGGCGTGGATGGCCTGGGCCCAGTGGCGCAGGGTGTCGAGGGAACCCTTGAAGCTGATGCGCTCGGGCGCGACGTGGTGGAGATGAGCGGCCTTTTGCATCAGGGCCCGCATCAGGTTGTAGGCGATCAGATGGATTTGGAGTTCCTTCTCGATCATCGCCGGGCTTTGACAACGCAACACATCCAAACCCAGAGTGGTCTTGATCTGGGCGAAGTGGAGTTCGATGTTCCAGCGCTGGGCGTAGAGTTCGCGGATGGCATCGGCGGGATACTGGTCGGCATTGGTGAGCGTGGTGGCGATGCGCACGGTGCGGGTGCGGAAGCCATCGGCGGCGATGACGGTGCGAATGAGGCGCACGGGCAACTCCTGCGGCAACCGCGCAAATTCGTCCTTACTCCACACCTCGGGACAGTTCTTCGGCTTGGTCCAAACGACTAAACGGTCTCCATCACCCAGTCGCCGCCCGAAGCGAAAGTCAGCCTTGCGCATCTGGTGGAGCCGTACCACGGTGTCGATGCCCCGGTGCGCCAATGCCGCCATGGCCCCGTAGGAGCAAAAGGCGCGGTCGGCCAGAATGATGTCGCCCTTTTTGAGCTTGGGCCAAAGCTCGCGAAAGAGGGTGCTGTCGTGCGTGGTTTGCCTTCCGGTGACATGTTCCAACAGCGCGCCGCTGGCCAGGGAAAAAAGTCCCGCCACCTTCATGACCGGAAACCCGCAGCCCGGTTTTTGCCCCTCAGGTTGCGGCCAGATCGCCTGGTTGGCCGGGGTGTCCGGCATGGAGACCCCGGTGGCGTCGATGATCTTCACCTCGCGCCCGGTGAGCCAGTGTTCGTTCTTGAGCACCTGACGATCCACCGCCCAAGCCACCTGCCCGGCGATGATTTGCAGCGTGTGCAGGCTCAAGCGTTGCCGCGCCTGGCAGTAGGCGCTCGGCGTCACCGTCCGGGCCGCGCGCAGGTTGCCCCAGCGCCACCACGCTTCCATCCGCCGCACGATCTCCCGGCAAGAACTCTTCGGGCTCAACGCCTGCGCCACGAAGGCCCAGAAGGTCACCGACGCAGGCAATTGCCGCGAGCGGCTATTGACGCCTTTTTCCCTCGGCTCCAGCAAGTGAACCTCAAAGAGATAACCGAAGACCGAATAGAGATCCTCCAGACTTTCGAGTTCTTGCACGCTCTCGATCATGGAAGTCCGGCTGCGCCCAAACAAGAGCGGACCAAATGCTTTGAAAAACGGTGTTTTTAAGGCCATCTTTCCTCTGAGCAAGCCCCGTTCCTATCGCTACTATTGCCGCTTAAATCCGCCTTATCTTAACGCCATTCGTGCCTGTCCCCTATTTCACACGCCTTTTATAAGGGCTCGCACGTTTCATAAATGAAGTGCGAAAAAATACTGCTCTCAGTGTGTTCGCCAAATTCTTATGGGCCGTTGTCAGCTCTCGCCGGACACACCGATAAGCGGAGCTGAATGAGGATTGCCTCTGATTGGAGATCGCGAGAAAAACCAGAGATCCGCGGTTTTCCCCGTCTCGAGCAATTCGCGATGGATAAATCCAAGTTGATGCAGGACAGGCAGCAGTTCCGCTTCTTCCACCAGCCACTTGTGCCACTCAACCACGAGGCTCTTTGTCTGCCGAAAGAGAGCGGAATCGGCGGTCAGTAGAGCTCCCTCGGAACCCTCGATATCGATCTTCAGCAGATCGATTTCTCGGGTGCCATACTCCTTCTGCCAAATTTCACTCACCTTTAGAACAGGCACAGCGACCTTTTTCCACTTCCCTTTCAGGGCTCTGCCGGATTCTGGCTTAACAAACTGAGAACTGCCCAAATGCGAGGCGTAGACGTAAAAATCCTGCGTCGCTTCACCTCCTCGCGGCCCGACCAGGCCATGATACGAGCGAATACCCGAAAGACCATTCACGGCTAAATTGTGCCGCGTTTGCTTAAGCACCTCGGAATTCGCATCGATGCAAAGTCCCTGGAAATCCGTTCGCTGAAAATAGTGACGAAGATAACAACAAAAAAAACCCACATTGCAGCCGATATCCACCACCGTCTTCACATCACCAGCCAAAACCAAAGCTCGGCGATAAGTCTCACGTTCGAATATCTCATCTCGTAGAAAAAAGGCTTCTAAATCCGCCACGCGCACGCGCGTGCCCGATGAAAAGGTGCGCGAAACGGGAAAAAGCCGTAGGAATAAGGAAGCGGCCGGACGAACGCCGAGTACCCGGATGAGGGTATGAAACCATGCCTGCCGATCAATCCATTGCACAAAAGTTGAGGCCACAGCTTCCGACTGTCGTTGATTTGGCACCCTTGACAAGTCGAAATGCCAATTCCCCAAGGACCCGCAACTCAGCCCAGGCGATTTTTTCGACGGATGATCTCAAACCCGATGATGAAAAGAAAAGTCAGGCTAACGAGGCAGACGACCAAGCTGAAAATACTGATGATCAGGCTGACGGCGCAAACGATCAAGGCAACACAACCGATATAAGGCATATGAGGCGGCCGCGGCTCAACGCCACTGCGATATGACTGCTGCCCGCCTTCGCCATCGTGAAGCACCGCGTGGTACCCGAGCCCCGATTGGTTGCCCGGCGGCGCCGGCATCACGACAATATTGCGATACCGCAACTGCCCCGCTCCACCAAGGTTGGACGTGGCATAGTATCCAAGACCCACCCGGTCTATCGAGGCAGGTGATACGTCGCTGAGATCCGCCTGGATCGATTGCCCTCCCACACTATCCGTCAAAATATTTCCTCTTTTGGTAATGACGACATGCGTCCAGGTGGCATTGGGAAAATCAGTGGTTGGGGCTGAGGCAAGAGTCGCGTCTGGTCGGGGGAAATAAAACTGCTGATAATCGACCAAGTTGGTTCCCGAGAATATGTTGATCGAAGGGGTGTCTGTTCCCTGCGGAGAATTGCGCACATCGATTCCCGCGTTCGTGGAATCATTCACCAACAGCAGATGAGAATCTCCATCGTTTGAGTTATTATAGACATCGAAACTGATTTGAAAATCGCCCGACACTTTCACGGGCAGTGCATACCAACCTCCACCGCTTGCCCCGACAAGCTCGGCCTCATTGCTGGTGAACTTCGCGCTTCCGTACCGAAGCGCGAAGCCCTTGCTATTGTCTCCCGAATTCGAATACGAATTGGTGGCCTGCGCCAAGCCGGAGTCAGGGGTGCACCAGAAAAAGACCGCTACGACGCAAATGAAAAGCTTCCTGAAAATTGTCCCGACCCGATTCCCTACGATGGCTTTTCTGGATTTCATCTTTTTCCTTGGGGGGGGCGGTGAAAGGGGGACTAGCCTTCCGGCAAGTCAAAAATGACAAGGCTGACAGAATGGAAATAAAAGGGACGAATTAAGGGGATAATCATCTTCTCGCATAACGGCGCCGGATTAGCGAGGCCCAACTCACTTCCCATTCTCCCACCGATAACCCACGGCGTGCACCGTCGCGATCTGCTTCGGGTCCGCGCCGAGATCGGTCAGCTTTTTGCGGAGTTGCACGATGGTCTGGTCCAGCGTCCGCGTCGTCCCGTAATACTCGTAACCCCACACGTCGTTGAGCAGCCGGTCCCGCGACAGCACCTCCCTCGGATGCGCCGCGAACAATTGGAACAACTTCAATTCCCGCGCCGAAAGCGCCACCGCCTTCTTCCCCCGCTTCATCTCGAACGTCCGCTCGTCCAGCACGCAATCACCGAACTGCGCGGGCGGCGTCTTCACCGCATCGGCCGGGTCCCGCCGCAACAGCGCATGAACCCGCGC
>Ga0206796_1163_pt1 | contig 13520 bp, 9 predicted proteins | sample Alteio_BWOrgCont_68_FD_152895 | JGI IMG/M metagenome (GOLD analysis project Ga0206796, IMG submission 152895) | Enriched cells from forest soil in Barre Woods Harvard Forest LTER site, Petersham, Massachusetts, United States -... | ecosystem: Environmental > Terrestrial > Soil > Temperate forest > O...
GCGGCTGATCGCGCCGTCGTGGAGTTCAAAAGCCAACATAATATTGTTACTGCCGACGGTAAACTCATTAATGATCAACAGCTGCTGGAGGTCAATAAACGCCTCGGTGAGGCTCGGGCAAAAGTAGCCGACGATAAGGCTCGGCTCGACCAAATCAAGGCTGTTCTGAACGATCAGTCAACCGCGGTTAACATCGACGCGACAGTGTCGGACGCGCTCCAAGACCCAATCCTAACTCAATTGCGCGCCCAGTACCTTGACTTGACAAATAAAATCGAAGATTGGTCCAAACGCTTTGGTTCGGAACATCAAGCGGTCATTGCCCTGCGCAATAAGGCGCGAGACGTTCGCTACTCCACGCACGAAGAACTAAAAAGGATTGCAGAAACCTACAAGAGCGATCTAGATATCGCGAACAAAAATGAAATCGAGTTGGAGAAACAACTTCAAACTATAGTGTTGGACATTCCTAACAATGCACAAATACAATTACGCGAGCTGGAAAGCAGGGCGCACAGCTTTCATGCCTTTTATGATAATTTTTTAACGACTTATAACCAGTCAGTTCAGCAACAAACCTCTCCGATCCCTGAGACAAACGTAGTCTCGTACGCAAATTGGGCGTCGCCGAGTAATCCATCTTCTATTCGGATAATAGCCCTTTCTTTCATGGGCGGTCTCGGCCTAGGTTTTGGCCTTGGAACGCTTCGGGAAACAATCGATCGCTCGTTCCGCTCGAGCGTTCAAGTTGAATCAAAGTTGAAAACAAGATGTCTCGCGGTGATGCCGCTTGTCGGAGCCAAACGAATGTTGTCAGCCAGCCGAGCGCTGGCTAAAGAGCAACCAGGATTTGGTAGCTCGGCCATCGAAACCCTGCGGCTCGTAACCGACGCGCCTTTTTCCCGTTTTGCCGAAGGCATTCGCGCAATTAAACTGTCTGCAGATTTAATCGAGAGCAATGGTCCTTCGAAGGTCATCGGTCTCACCTCGTCGTTGCCGCGCGAAGGAAAGTCAACACTCGCTGCGTCGCTGGCGGCCTTTATTCGGCATGGAGGCTCTTCGGTTGTCCTTGTCGATTGCGATCTCCGGAAACCTGCCTTGTCGAAGGCGTTTTTTCCGCGGCATCCCGGGATTGCCGAGATTCTTACTGGAAAAATCTCGCTCGAGAGCGCGATCATTGTTGATCCGAGTAGTGGGCTGGCCTTTCTTCCTGCTGGCAACGTATCTGCGCTTTCGGAAACAACCCAGTTCCTGGGAAGTGCAGAATTAAGATCTCTCTTTGATACGTTGCGGATCACATACGATTATGTGATTGTCGATTTGTCGCCCACTGCCCCCGTAGTAGATGTTCGCGCGACGACTAAACTGTTTGATTTTTATATATTTGTCGTTGAATGGGGCCGGACGAAAGTTGATGTTGTTCAGCACGCTCTCAAGGACGCGAGTGGTGTTTATGACAATATGCTTGGCGTGGTGCTGAATAAAGTCGATATGCGGACTATTTCTCGTTACGAGGGGTATAGGGCAGATTATTTTCGGAACAAATATTTCACAGATTACGGCTATTCCGACTAGGCGGGACATGTCGGCGAGTTATAGACAGAGGAATGACCCAAAGTCGGGCGATCAAATATGTTGAAGTCTTCGGCATGGTTGCGTCAAACGTCTCGAACCAGCGTGAATCCGGATCCTTGTCCAATGCGAGTTTCGGTGGAACATCGCAACATTCCGTTTATTTTTTATGTGGTTGACTGGATACCGCCGGAGTTCGGCGCCGTTGGCCAATATGCTATGATATTCGCTCGGGAGATGGCACAGAGTGGACGAGATGTGTGCCTCGTTGGTTTGACACGTGGGGCCGGCGAAACAGTTCGGGAGAGATGTCGCGGTTCATTATTTGAGGTGAAGCGCGTCGCAGCTAAGCGATACGACAAGGCCGCGTTGGTCAACCGTTTGGTTTGGTCGATGAGAATGAATCTTAAATTGATATGGACGGTTGTCCGAGATCCTCGATCGCGAAATGCAGAGATTCTGTTCACTGGCTCGCCCCCATTTATGTTGTTCTTCATTTTTGCAGCGAAGTGGCTACGCGGTGCCCGACTCATCTATCGGATCACGGATTTTTATCCGGAGGTACTCATTGCGGCCTGGGGTAGGCGCAGTCTGGCTATGGGTCTTTTTGAAAAGGCTGCTTGGTATCTGCGCAGACGCGTGGATGCGTTTGAGGTCCTCGGTGAAGATCAGCGGCAACGGCTCATTTCCGGTGGTGTCGCGCCGGAGCGAATAACGTTAAAGCGAGATGTCCCTCCGGTTCAGTGCCATGGACAGCTCCAGCCCGCAGCCCGGCCACCAGAATTAGCTGGCAAGTTGGTCATGCTGTATTCTGGTAATTATGGAATCCCGCATGATGTAGATACGGTTATCGAGGGGTTTGTCCGGCATCATGGTCACGTTGATCAGTTTGGCCTTTGGCTGAATGCCTCGGGCTCTGGCGTCGGTAAGGTTATGGCAAGATTGCGAATGGCGGGTGTGGCCGTAGCACACACGGAGCCGGTGCCACTTGAAGAACTGCCCGCGGTATTGGCGTCAGCAGACGCCCATCTAATTACGCTTCGACCGCATTTTTCTGGCTTGGTGTTGCCATCGAAGGTCTATGCTTGCCTGGACTCTGGCCGACCAATTCTGTTCGTGGGCCCGAAAAGTTCCGATGTCCACTTGCTGTGCTCGCAACGTATGGCGATCGGTTATTACCATGTTGAGCCGGGGGATAGTAGGGGGTTTGCACGTGCGCTCGATCGTCTTGCTGAATGGATTTGTGACAAACAGCCGCTGTCAGAAGCCCGGAAAGGAACGGAGGCCACGAGTAGGTTAACTAGTTGAGCTTACGCGCAATTGACAGTATCATAGTTATGATATAGGGATTATCTAACAAAGATCTTGATATATCACTTGGACAACAAGGGGGCCGTGGTGCGTGTATTGGTCACTGGCGCCGGTGGGTTCATCGGCGGTCAATTTACGCGGCATCTTCAAGATGAGGGTGTTGAGGTGCGTGCGGTGGACCGAAAGCCCCTCGGCGATTGGTATTATCGCTCCTCTTCTGCCGAAAATGTTGTCTGTGACCTGAAAGAAAGGGACTCCTGCTATCGCGTGACGCAGGCAGTTGATCAGGTGTATAATTTCGCTGCCGATATGGGCGGCATGGGCTTTATAGAAAACAATAAGGCCCTATGTATGCTCTCAGTTCTTATCAATGCGCATTTGTTGCTTGCTGCGCGTGACAATGGCGTCAGGCGTTACTTCTTTTCTTCTTCGGCCTGCATCTATCCAGCGTATCGGCAAAACGAGACGGACATCGAGGCGCTGAAGGAGTCGGACGCTTATCCTGCAATGGCAGAGGACGGTTACGGTTGGGAAAAGCTATTCAGCGAACGCATGTGCCGTCATTTTCGGGAGGATTTTGGATTCGAGACTCGGATAGGTCGTTACCACAATGTCTATGGCCCATACGGTACGTGGGACGGCGGCCGAGAGAAAGCTCCCGCAGCTATCTCTCGGAAGGTTGCCACTGCAATCATCGAGGGTCGCCGTGAAATCGAGATTTGGGGTGACGGGAGGCAGACCAGAAGTTTTATGTATATTGACGATTGCATCAAAGGAACTCAGCTGCTTATGGATTCCGATGTCGTCGATCCACTCAATATTGGCAGCGATGAGATGGTCAGCGTTAACGAGCTCGTCGACATCGTAGAGAATATCGCGGGTGCCAGATTTAAGCGGGTCTACAAACGAAATGCTCCCACTGGCGTGCGAGGACGTAACAGCGACAACACATTAATTCGAGAGGTTCTTGATTGGGCTCCGTCAATTAAACTAGTTGACGGAATGGAGAAGACCTACCGGTGGATTTACGACCAAGTTAAAGCCCGCGCGGAGGGGCGCGTCTTCGTGGCGGCCTACGAGTAAGCGTGACGCTTAGCTCATCATTGTGTAAGTTCGGCTGCTTGAGTTAGACGTTGGAAAGTTCGAGACGCTAGGAAGAAGAACGCGTTAAAGATGCGCCCAGCCATGGTGTCTTGCGTAGGCAATTCGCTCAGCCTCAGTCCAAATGAAAGGTGGTTTCTGGTGCATACTTTGCCCAGGAGCGAACGGCGAGCGCGTCTGCACTTGGAGGGGCAAGGGTTTAGGACCTATCTGCCCGAAATTACGAAGACTGTGCGTCATGCGAGGCAGCTTCGAACGGTTCGCGCGCCATTATTCACTCGATACCTATTCCTAATCCTTGACCTTGGACGTGATCGTTGGCTGTCGGTTCGAAGTACGTATGGTGTATCCTCCCTGTTCGTTTGCGATGGTCGCCCCCTTCCTGTGTCGCCTGGGATTGTGGAGACGATTATTGAATACAGTGAACGGGGCAATCCGCTCTGTGAGCGGCTGAGGGTGGGACAAACGGTCCGCATCCTCTCCGGAGCTTTCGCTGACTTTGTCGGGACGCTTGAACGGCTCGACAACAACGGACGCGTTCAAATCTTACTCGAGCTGATGGGCACCGCGGTGCCCGTCGCGATCGACCGTTTCAGGCTAGTGCCCGCTGCCTGAATTCTGCCAATGCGCGGACAAGGCGCATTTGCGTAGAGCCTAAACCAGCAGGTGGAGCGATTCACCCGCAATGCGGTAGCTTGCCCAAATTATCAAATTAAATTGAGCCCGACAACTTGCGAACCATAACGCGAATCGCGGTGTTGAATTCGCACCCAATTCAGTACTTTGCGCCGCTTTATTCCTATCTCAACTCAGCTGAGGCCGGCATAGAAGTAAACGCGTTGTACCTTTCGGACGTTTCGACGCGTGGCGCTAAGGATGCTGATTTCGGTCGGGAGGTGAAATGGGATATCGACCTGGTCGAAGGTTACCCGGCGGTGTTCCTTGGAGAACGCGCGCATTTACGAGTCCCAGGAGGATTTTGGTCGCTTATTGCCCCGGAGATATGGAGGGAGTTGCGCAGTCGTCGGTATGATGTGTTGTGGTTGCACGGGCATAACTATGCGGCGAATCTGATTGCTCTCGCGGCCGCAAAGTCTATTGGTATGCCCGTGCTGATGCGAGGCGAAACACATTTGGCGCTGCCGCGGACAGGTGCAAAGGCAGTTGTGCGCCGACCACTAATTGGCGCGCTGTACGCCACCTGTGACCGGTTATTGGCAATCGGCTCAGCTAACGCTGCCTTCTATCGAGCGATGGGTGTGCCCGATCATAAGTTGTTTCTTGTACCTTACACCGTCGATAATCAGCGGTTCATGAAAGCTGCTGAATTCACACCGGTGCAGAAAATGGAAGCGCGTCAGCAATACGGTATAAGAATAGGCGTTCCTGCCATCTTGTACGCAGCAAAATTTTCACGCCGCAAGCGGCCTTTCGACTTGTTATACGCAGCGCAGCGACTGAAAAGAGAGAGTTGCTTCGACTTCACGCTGGTTATGGCTGGGTCGGGCGAATTGGAGGGCGAGCTTAGGACATTCTGTGTCGAGAACCACATCGACAATGTTGTTTTTCCCGGGTTTATAAATCAGTCGAGTCTTCCATCGCTTTATGCCGCGTCTGACGTTTTCGTCCTTCCTTCCGAAAGCGAGCCATGGGGGCTCGCCGTCAATGAGGCGATGTGCGCTGGTCTTCCGATTGTTGCGGCTAAGGAAATAGGCTGTGTACCAGACTTGGTCGAGCATGGTGCCAACGGCTATACACCAGCGGCCGGTGACGTCGACGGATTAGTATCAGCCCTGCGTATTCTGCTTGGCGACGAGGGGGCGCGCCGCAGGATGGGGCAGGCAAGCCTAATTCGCATTTCCCGCTGGAGTTATCGCGAGTGCCTAGAAGGCATTTGTGCCGCGTTGGCTAGCTTGGGATACGCGACAACCGTGCAACCGGATCACTGTTCGCGTGTTGCATAAAAACCATTTGCAGGCGGTCTGATGTGCGGAATTGCAGGCATTTACGCATATCACTATGCCGCCAACCCGGCGGAGCGCGAAGAATTGCGACGCATCCGCGATCACATGAGCGCGCGGGGACCAGATGGTTTCGGGGAATGGTTCTCTTCTGACGGACGAATCGGATTGGGCCACCGTCGATTGGCGATCCTTGATTTGTCGGAGCGCGGCTTACAGCCAATGTTGTCCAGCGATGGTAATTTGGCGATCACCTTCAACGGCGAAATTTATAATTATAGGCAGTTACGGGCGAGGCTTGAAAGTCAGGGGCATATTTTTAGGACAGACACCGACACCGAGGTCTTGCTGCATCTGTACGCCGAGAAGGGCGAGGCTATGGTTAACGAGCTTCGCGGCATGTTCGCATTCGGGCTTTGGGATGCTCAAAAGCGGGCGTTGCTCCTGGTACGCGATCCCTATGGCATTAAGCCACTATATTACGCTGACGACGGGTGGACCTTGCGATTTGCATCGCAGGTTAAAGCGTTGGTCGCAGGCCAAAAGATATCTACCAATCCAGAACCCGCGGGTCTCGTGGGGTTCGCCTTGTTCGGCAGCGTTCCCGAACCCTTTACCACCTATCAGGAGGTTCGCTCGCTGCCGGCCGGCTCGTTTATGTGGGTAGACCGGATTGGCACGCACGACATCAAACGTTATTTCTGCATCGCAGAGGTTTACCGGAGCGCGGATGCTCAGAAACCGCGAAGAACTAATGACGAGGTACAAGCTACCGTTCGTAATTCGCTGCTCGAAAGCGTGCAGCACCATCTCGTTTCCGACGTTCCGGTAGGTGCGTTCCTATCAGGCGGCGTTGACTCTGGTGCGCTGGTTGGTTTGATGCGCGATGCGGGCCAGCGGGAAATCCAGACTATCACATTGACCTTTGAAGAGTTCCGCGCCACCAGACAGGATGAAGCGCCACTGGCCGAACGCATAGCCGCCCATTATGCTACTCGGCACATAACCCGACTAGTTACCGAGCAAGAGTTTCGAGAGGATTTGCCGAAAATTCTTGATGCTATGGATCAGCCGACGATCGATGGCATTAATACTTGGTTCGTCAGCAAAGCCGCGCGCGAACTAGGATTGAAGGTTGTGCTCTCGGGCCTCGGCGGCGATGAGCTTTTTGGCGGTTATCCCTCATTCAATGACATTCCATTATCCGTTCGGTTGCTTTCCATTCCTGGACAAATACCTTGGCTGGGAGCGCTCGTGCGTCGATTGCTTGGCGGCTTTGCGCATGGCTTCAATCCAAAGACAGCAAGTATTCTCGAGTTCGGCGGGACTTATCCAGGCGCATATCTGCTGCGACGCGGATTGTTCATGCCATGGGAGCTGGAGGGGATACTCGGAAAAGAGGTTGCGCACCACGGCTTGCGCCGGCTAGATCCAATTCGCTGCATTGGAGAGGCTTTGGATCCTGAGCCGAAGAGCAGTTTCGGCAAGGTGGCGGCGCTCGAATCTTCACTGTATATGCGAAATCAACTGTTGCGCGACGCAGACTGGGCAAGCATGGCGCATTCGCTCGAAGTGCGAGTACCGCTGGTCGACGCGACATTATTGAAGCAACTTGCACCGCTCACAGGCCAGTATGCGCGGCGATCCAAGCGTCTTCTGGCAAATAGCCCGCGTCTGCCGTTGCCCAATGAGGTGGTAGAGCGCGCCAAGACAGGTTTCGGCACTCCAATCGAGCGGTGGTTACGACGGGATAACCGAGTGCAACGCTGGAAACAAATTCCCGCCTTGAACTTGGAATCGTGTCCTTGGGCGCGCCGCTGGGCCGTCCAATTGGCGCCAGCGTAGGCAGCAGGCAGAAGTCGTGGGGCCGCGGCGGATCTTAGCCCTGGTTGCCGATGCTTTTGGCAGTGAGGGAGGCATTGCAACCTATGACCGTAACCTTATTGCGTCACTGGCAAGCTGCCGCGACGTCGCAGAGGTTGTCGTTGTACCGCGGCGTGGCAAATCCACCATCAAACTACCACCGCGGGTGCATCAATTAAGATCGGTAGGCGGAAGAGCGGCTTACTCGCTTGCGGCCCTTTGGGCGGCCCGTTCACATCGTACGATTGATATCGTGTTCTGTGGCCATCTCTACATGGCGCCTGCGGCAGCTGCCGTTGCGAAAATCGTGGGCGCACATTTGTGGATCCAAATACACGGCCTTGAAGCATGGCATGCGTTGTCATCGCCTTATCGCACATCTATTGAAGCAGCCACTCTGATAACAGCAGTCAGTCGGGATACCAGACGCCGACTATTGGAGTGGGTTGCCATTGATCCTGGACGAGTTAAAGTGCTCCCTAACACTCTAGATCCGCGGTTTCAGCCAGGGGCAAAGTCTCGCGAGTTGCTGGACCGGTACAATCTTCACAACAAAAAGGTTTTGATGACGGTGTCCCGGCTGTCGGCCAAGGAGCGCTACAAGGGCCATGATCGGGTCCTACGAGCATTACCACGGGTGCTGTCGCAGCATCCCGAGGTTATGTACTTAATCGTTGGGGACGGTGATGACAGGAAGCGGCTAGAGCGACTTGCAACCGAGCACGGCGTCGATGATAAGGTTTGTTTTGTCGGCCAAGTCGACGACCAACGGATAGTCGATTATTTCAGGTTGGCAGATGTATTCGTCATGCCCAGCACGGCTGAGGGCTTCGGTATTGTGTTCATTGAGGCGATGGCATCGGGAGCGACCGTTATAGGCGGCAACAAGGACGGCAGCTTGGACGCTCTTTGCGATGGTTTGCTTGGAAAGGCAATCGATCCTGAAAGCGATGAAGACCTTCTGGAGGCCTTGAATTCAGCTCTGGCGTTTCCGAGCGGGTATGACAATCAGGTGCAGCGGTTTAGTCGTGAGATGTTTGCCGACCACGTTGTAGAACTTCTGTCGCAAGTCTTTCCACTGCACTGATACGCAATTAGGAAGGCTACAGCGTCGCAGACCAATGTCCTCTCACGCAATGGCATTGGCGGCTGGTCAGCTTCGGAATTACTAATGGATAGTTCGATGACCGTATCATACCCTGAGGTACGCGTACACCACGGGCCGGGTTACGACGGATCCACGCCGGAACTTGTCATTGAGGCGGGCCGACAGGAACGCCACTATTGGCACGATCTTTGGCGTTACCGCGAATTATTCCGCGTGCTTGCCTGGCGCGATGTTGCGGTCAGGTACAAGCAGACTGTCATTGGCGCAGCATGGGCCTTGATTCGGCCATTTCTGACCATGGTGGTGTTCACGGTGATTTTCGGTCGCATTGCCCATCTTCCTTCGGAAGGCGCCCCGTATGCACTCCTGGTCTTTGCTGGCCTATTGCCATGGACCCTCTTTTCCACTGCGCTGGTTGACGCCTCTAATAGCCTGGTCGGTAATGCCAACTTGATTGGAAAGATCTACTTTCCTCGGCTGATCATTCCAGCGGCGGCAGTTGTGGTAAGTCTGATCGATTTCCTGGTTAGCCTTGCCATCCTCATTGGCTTGATGGTCTGGTACAAATTCGCTCCTGGTTGGCAGATACTGGCGCTCCCGATATTTATCGTGATTGCCTTCTTCGCGAGCCTAGGCCCAGCGCTCTGGGTCGCTGCGCTGAACGTGAAATACCGAGATTTCCGCTATGTAATCCCGTTTCTTGTTCAGCTCGGGCTCTATGTATCGCCCGTCGGCTTCAGCTCGAGCGTCGTGCCTGCACAATGGCGATTGCTCTATTCACTTAACCCGATGGTGGGCGTTATTGATGGTTTCCGTTGGTGCATCCTGGGTGGAGCTATTTCCTTGCCTATATTTAGTGTTTCAACAAGCATTTTAGTTACAGGGCTGTTTCTTTGGTTGGGTATAAATCGCTTCAGGAAAATGGAAAAGAGTTTTGCAGATTTAATTTAGGATTTAGGGCCATGTCTGACATAGCAATTTCAGTAGAGGGCGTTTCAAAGCGTTACCTGGTTGGACATGAACTTTCCAGTCGCCAGCCATACGCGTCAATGCGTGACGTGATAACTCGCGGGGTGCGCGGATTTGTTCGGAAAACGATCGATCTCGTTCAAGGAGGTGAAATTATCAAAGGTGATGAGATCGAGGAATTTTGGGCTCTCAAGGAAATAAGCTTTCAAGTAAGGCAAGGAGAAGTTGTCGGGATCATTGGTCGAAATGGAGCGGGAAAGAGCACGCTTCTAAAAGTGCTCAGCAGGATAACAGAGCCGACCGAGGGAATGATTCGCCTGCGTGGTCGTATAGCCAGTTTGCTCGAGGTTGGGACGGGGTTCCATTCCGAACTGACGGGACGAGAAAACATTTTCCTTAATGGAGCCATTCTTGGTATGGGTCGTGCTGATATACAAAGAAAGTTCGATGAAATCGTCGCGTTTGCCGAGGTCGAGAGATTTATTGACACACCCGTCAAAAGATATTCCAGCGGAATGTATGTTCGACTTGCATTTGCAGTCGCAGCACATTTGGAGCCCGATATCTTGATCATTGATGAGGTTTTGGCAGTGGGCGACGCCGAGTTTCAAAGGAAATGTCTTGGCAAAATGGAGGAGGTCGCAGGCCATGGGCGGACCGTGCTCTTGGTAAGCCACAATACCCACGCTGTGCAAGCCTTGTGCAACTCGGCTATCGCACTGGATAAGGGCAAGCTCATTTATTATGGACAAACGGATAAAGCGATCCAACATTACCACGGCCTTATCTCAACGAACCGGAAAACGTCTCGGGTAGTATTGACGGATAGAGTGCGGAACGTGGAGCGAGATCCACGTATACGGTTGCTCGCTATTACCTTCGATGACAACGTGGCAACGCTGGGCCAGCCACTCGTGATCAAGATTGAAGTGCAGGTATCTGAGCGCATGCCATCCGTTGTTTTCGGGTTTGGCTTCTGCTCCAGATCCGGGATTAGGATACTTTCATCAGATTCGGATTATAGCGACGCGCCGCTGTTCGACCTTCAACGAGGAACACATATTGTTACATGTACCTTTCCGAGCTTTCCGCTTGCGCCGGGCGACTACCTACTTGATGTTGGCTGTCGATCGGACGGACTGATGATGTATGATGAGATCAAGGAGGCGTGCCTAATTGAGGTATTGCCTCCAAAAAATGCATCGCCGCAGCTACTTCAGAAATATTCCACCTGCTTGGCAAAAAGCACATGGGGAGTCGACGAGTGCATTACTGTCTAATTCGAGAGGCTAGTGCGACGAGTGCAAATCTGATTCCCAGAACGTTTCATTTCGTTAATCCGAATAAGATAGAGCTCGCTCGAGCGAAAGCGCTGCACCCCCACTGGAACATTCGTATTTGGAATGATGATACTAAGTTAGCCGGGCGGCTGAACAGCTATCTGCCGAGGTGTAAAACTCAGGTTCAACGCGCCAATCTGATCGGGTTAGAAGCGATTTTTAAGGAGGGCGGTGTTTACTTGGACTGCGGGATGGAGATCCTTCGGCAAATTGATCCGCTGGTTCAATGTGTCTCGTTTTTCACAGCGACGAGGGATGGATATACAGTTTCTACAGGTGCATTTGGCGCGTCGCCGAGCCATCCAGCAATAAGAGCTATAATCGAGTTTTTGGAGGAGAACGAGCCTGATTGGGAGCTGTCGCCGGACGTAACGACCGGCCCCGCGCTGTTTGCGAGGATCTTAAGGTGGCGCTCCGATATTTGCGTTTATCCGCGAGACGCGGTTTTCCCCAGCGTTAACCCGTACAGTGATGGATCCCTGGCGTATTTCCGGTCCAAGTTATTTCCTAATGAGGAGACGAACAGAAATGGGTCGTCGCCTTTAACGGCAAAGATCAGATCTGGTCAGATCCGTGAATGTTTCGCTCATGTAGCTCGAGGAGCGGCGCGGCCGATTGTCAAGGCAGCAAGGCGAGCTCTCGCGCCGTCAGAGGCCCCCAGGCCACGTCCTTCTTACCAAGTCTGTGAAAAGATTGTTGTCACCACAATTCATGGGCACCAATTAGTCGCGAACGGCGCGGATTATAGCATCACGCCGAGACTTGTAAGAGATGGGTGCATCGAATATGCAAGTGAAAGGTTCGTATCGAAGGTACTACAACCGGGTGATTGGTTTATCGATGTTGGTGCTAACATAGGAGTATTCTCGCTGATTGGTGCTTCCCGGTGCGGCCCATTCGGGCGGATCTTCGCTTTTGAGCCAAACCCCGTAATGGCGAAATTGTTAAGGGAATCGGCTGCGCTAAATTGGGTCCATGATCGCGTTTCCGTATGTCAGGTGGCGATTTCCGGATCTGTAGGAAAAAAGAAGCTTCACGTCATCGAGAATAGGGCAGGTGATTCTCGGCTTGCTGCCGAGGCTATCGATGGTGGCTACGACTCTCAAGGCGCTTTTGCGAAAAGTCGGGAATACTTAGCCGAACAATATGCGATAGAGGTCGAGTGTAACACATTGGATAATCTCTTCTCGATCGATGTGCCGATTAAGCTCATGAAGATCGACGCAGAAGGCCATGAAGCCGAAGTGCTCGCAGGTGCAGAACGGCTGCTGAAGGCAAAAGCATTTGATCATATAATGGTGGAAGCTGCTACTGAAACAGGCCTGAAGCAGTGGAAGAACACTGCGAACTCGTTACGCAACCTTCTAAGCCTTGGATACCACGTTTGTACGACGGACGGAAATGGAAACCTGACACCCCAAAAATCAATCGGCCTCGCCATCGAAAATGCGAGCGAAGGAAATATCGTATTCACTGCTCGGCAACCCTAACTCCACTCCGTCTTGCAGCACGTTTCCCGAACGTCGACTTACGACACCTGTCGTATGGAGACCGATGTATCTCACTTGCGAGAGAGAAGAGGTTAATGGTGGGGAAATCGGCAAAGTCGGTAGTGTTCATCTCTAGGATGGTTGATCTGCCTTGGGGAGCGTCGGAAGAGCTTTGGTCCCAGACTGCACTGCGGCTCTTGAAGAACGGCTGGCGGGTAGGAGCAAGCGTACATCGTTGGTTGCCGCCGCACGACCGCATTTCTCAATTGATGGACGCCGGTATTAGCATTCAGTTTCGTGCGCAATTTGATCCGATGTGGAGACGTCTTTGGGGCAAAGTAGTTCCCAATGAGAAATCGGTCAGAGTACGAGAAATCGAACCGTTTTTGGCTCGAGTACGCCCAAACATTGTAATATTTTCGGATGGAGGTGCATTTCCACCTATTGACCTGCTCGAGCTATGCTCAACGACCGGTGTACCTTTTGCAACTATTAGTCATGGCGCCGGTAATCAGGACGTCTGGCCCGATGACCAATTGGCCGGTCGATACCGAAGAGCGTTCCATTCGGCGCGCCGCTGCTATTTTATTTCGAGTGCCAACCGAGAGCTAGTTCAGAAACAAATAGGTTGTGAGCTAAAGAATACCGAGATTGTGCAAAACCCATATAACGTGGATATTGGTGCATCACCGCCATTTCCTCCGCTTAAATCAGAATCAGAGCTTCGCTTCGCGTGTGTCGCAAGACTTCATCCACCCTCCAAGGGGCAGCACATTCTTTTGGAGGCGCTGGCCGATTCCAAATG
>Ga0206796_1164_pt1 | contig 13519 bp, 8 predicted proteins | sample Alteio_BWOrgCont_68_FD_152895 | JGI IMG/M metagenome (GOLD analysis project Ga0206796, IMG submission 152895) | Enriched cells from forest soil in Barre Woods Harvard Forest LTER site, Petersham, Massachusetts, United States -... | ecosystem: Environmental > Terrestrial > Soil > Temperate forest > O...
ACACCGGTTGCTGAAGTATCTGGGCTGGCCGACGCGTCGGAGAGAACAATGGCCGGTCCCTGGTCGCGGTCAATTCACCCAAAGAGTGTCGCGCAATTGGGTTCGCTGCACCTGAGACTTGAGATGGGTTCGTTGGGCTCGAGACTTGAGGTGGGTTCGTTGCACTTGAGACTTGAGATGGGTTCGTTGGGCTCGAGACTTGAGGTGGGTTCGTTGCACTTGAGACTTCAGATAATTCGCCTGCAATGGCGTGCCCGAATGGCAAACTGATAAGCCCCAGGGAAAGGATAGCAAGCACCAGAGTGAAAGCCCGGCCCGCCAATGTCATATCAGTGACTTTGTAAGTTACTGCGTTTGCCCAAGAATTTACTCGACTTTGTCGCCCTTTAAAATAGAAATCCTCAAAGGAACCGCGCCTTGGAAAAGCCTTACCTTTCCACAACAATATCACTGGCGGGCCCTTTACATTTCTTCTAGGTTAATTTTGGGTGATTCGTCGAGAGGCTGAACTGTGCAATGGCGACTGGGGGCCGTGCGCGCGGTCGCGCGTATTACACTCTATGCATCGTGCAGCATCTTGGCATCTTGCGCGCGTACGCAGAGCGTTGGCAGTTTAGATGATCAATCAATCGATGCCGTGGTTCAACGCGCGGACTTTAGCGCCAGGTCGTCGGCTCAAACTGCGCCAACTGGAAGCGATAATAGTTCTGCAAAGCCGCTGATCTTTTTCGGCTCTGGACAGGATATCGACCCCCCACCAAACAGGGCGCCGCCCAGCGATAACCCGCCCACTCTGCGACAAGCTTCCTTCATTACTAATACCAATAGCGGCGTAGAGCTGAATTTCGAGGCGGCTGACGTTCAAACGGTCGCCAAGAGCATTTTGGGTGATGTCCTGCAATTAAACTTCATTGTGGATCCGCGGGTCCAAGCCAAGATTACTTTGGCTTCAGCAGCGCCGATTGCGAGAAAAGATATCTTGCCCGTATTCGAAAGCGCTCTTCGCATGTCCAATGCCGCAATCGTCCATGATGGCAACTTCATCAAAATAGTACCAGTAGCTGAGGCGAACGCACCTAGTTCAGTGCGCATGGGTGAAGGGGAGCCCGGTTTTGGCATTTCCGTAATACCGCTACAATACACTTCTGCCACCACGGTTGCTCACACGCTGGAAAACTTTGTCTCGAGACAGGGATCGATTAAAGTCGACGCATCTCGAAACCTGCTCCTAATCCAAGGCACAACAGCAGAACGACAAAGCGCCCTCGACGTAGTTGCGGCATTCGATGTGGAGTGGTTGCGCAGTAGATCGGTCGGAATCTTTCCGCTAAAGGCATCCGCCCCAGACAGCATGATAACGGAGCTCGACCACATATTCGAGTCTTCCGAGGGAGGAGCCGGCGAAGGCGTCGTTCAATTTCAACCTGTAGGTCGCATGAATGCGGTGATGGTCGTCTCTAAGTCACCGAAAGTTTTGGCTTCGGTTTCCCAATGGATTAACCGGCTGGATCGGTCGGACAATAGCGGAACAACTGTTCGAGTCTATCCGGTGAAATTCGGAAAAGCTGACGAACTTGCCAAGGTGTTGACAAATATTTTTGTTGCGCATTCAACATCACTGGACAGCGCTGTAAACCAGCTAGCCCCTGGTAGCGGGCAGGTTCGTGTTGACTCGCTTGATCAAAAAGCAAGCTCAGGCGGTCCGTCAACTACCGGCACTTCGGCCAGCCAGGCGAGTATGGGCAGAGCAACCTCCCCCATAGCGTCGTCCTTTGCGGCATTCTCGACTAAAAGCGACAATAAGCGAGCATCGGGTCAGGGACCTAGCTCCCCCGGCGGAGTCGCATCGACCGGCTTGTTTCAGAACATTCGAATAACGGCCGATGATACGAACAATTCGCTCGTCATTTATTCAAATCAAGAAGAATACAAGCTAATCGAGCACGCGCTGCAAAGGATTGACCGACTTCCATTGCAGGTCGCAATTGATGCAACAATCGCAGAGGTAGACCTCACTGATCAACTACAATACGGTATTCAATACTCTCTAACGAAGGGCTCTCTCGCGGCACTGTTCAGCACTGCGACCAGCGTCGCTGCAACAACTAATCCTGTTCTAGCCGCGGTTCAGCCCGCCCTCCCGGGGTTTAACCTACTTCTTGGGAATAATGCCCAACCCAACTTCGTCCTTTCAGCTCTATCAACGATAACGAAAGTCCATGTCCTATCTGCTCCATCCATAATGGCGCTTGATAACCAGCCTGCTCTGCTTCAAGTTGGAGATCAAGTTCCCATTTCTACAGGTAGCGCGACGGTCTTGAGCAATTCGAACACGCCGATTGTGAACACCATTGAAATGCGCGACACCGGCGTCATCCTGAAAGTGTTACCTCATATTCATTCCAACGGAACAATTGATCTTGAGATTGAGCAGGAGATATCCAGCGTGGACGCCGCCAGTCAGCCGACGCTCACACCTACTATTGCCCAAAGACGGATACATTCGACGGTATCAATCGCGAGCGGCCAGACAGTCCTGCTCGGCGGCTTGATCAGCGAGCGCAGCGAGAACGTTCGATCTGGATTGCCAATTATCAATCAAATAAGGATTCTCGGAGATCTTCTTGGAAGCACCTCTAAGAACAAACAGCGTTCAGAGCTTATTATTTTCGTAAGGCCGACAATAGTTCGTAATAGCGTTGATGCCGGAAACGTCTCTCGTGAGTTCAGGGAGCGCTTGGAGGTGATGCGTCCAAACAATTCCATAATTGATGGGGACCGTTTTCTGGCCAAATGAATGCCATTGACAGCTGTCGCGGGACATGCTCCCCGGCAGGTCGGGACACTATATTTCATTACAAATGGTGTCGAACTTTCTCGCGCGAATAATCGAAAGAGCGCTGCATGCACTTATTGCAGACTATCGTTTGCCGTGCCCGGCGCATTCGACAAACCAAAGGTTACGATCTAGCCGCGACACTCCCCAGTATCCTCTGGTTTGGATTTTGCCTTTTTTCGTCAGCGCCAGGCATGGTCGACCAAATCAAATTGATAAATCTTTTTGTACAGACAGACATTACTGTACTTCCGCTCGGACTTTTCCTCAGCCTTACCTCTCGATTGATCGCCACCGCATTTTACTCGGTGCTGATTGTTTTGCTAATAGTTCGTGTTACTCCACGGGCCCGGGCTAAAGGCATATGGCCGCGCGCGGCCGCCTTTCTCGGGACGTTCCTGAGCTTCGGGATTATGTTACTGCCCGCGCGCGAAATATCGACGCCACTCTATATCGCATCCTTGATATTAATCAGTAGCGGGTTCGGGATTGCTTCATGGGCACTACTTACGCTGAGACGATCGGTTAGCATCTTTCCCGAAGCGCGCAAGCTTGTAACGAATGGACCATATCATTTAGTCCGTCATCCAATATACGCGGGCGAGTTATTGGCCACTACGGGACTGGCCATGCAGTATCTCTCTTTAATATCTATCATTGTCGTGGCTGTTCAGTTCAGCTTCCAGGTCATTCGCATGAGCTTCGAAGAACGCGTTATGAGATCGGAATATCCTGAATACGCTTGTTACATGGCTCGAACTTGGCGTTTAATACCTCGTATATATTGAGCTTGCGGGCCGTTACGATTAGAATCCTAAAATTAATCTCGTCAATCTGAACTAGCGCTGCGCGCACTCCTCGAGCACAAGTTTTTTTGCGCCAATTTTCATCAGCCAAGTTACGGTATCGCCAGCGAGCTTGTAGGCGCAAGCAGTTCCCGGATCCTGAGCATAAGTCGGAAGCACAATGCCCGAGATTAGCCAGTAGATCGCTATCCAGACATTGTTATCAAGCGTTAAGAGGCCGAGGTCCGTTCTTTCACAAGCCGAATCAAAACCATCGCCTGCCCTCTATGGCTAACCCAGCGGCCAGCCGCGACTGGGGCGGTAACGATAAACAGTAACGTTTATTACGGGTCTTACTAGCACTGCCGGCGATGCAGAACTATGAGGCTGAGATTGAAACAGCTGTCGAGTATTGTGTTATGAATCGTGACGGAATTTCTCGCAGGGGCGCAAAGACGTGTTACGAATGCGGGCGTCCATTTGGACTGATCCGACATCGGTTTACGTTCAAGCAATTTTGCTCACAAAAGTGTTTAGAAAAATATCGCTCGGTGGATAATAACAACATCGCAAAGCGTGATCGCTGGTTAGATTTCTTGAGAAGCGACAATCACAAACGATGGTAACCACTACAGACGATCGTAAGAGGCTCATTCATATGCCGCGTCACCAAGATCAGAAAATAATAGAATTCATTCTGGCGAACGTTCAGGAAAATCCCACGTCAATTACAATGATGGCAGCAAGACATTTCGGCTATTCTCGAACCGGAATTGCCAGGTACTTAAGTCGACTAGTTCAACAAGGCTTGATATCAGCCAAAGGAACAACGAGAGCTCGCACATATACTTTTGCCATAGGGGCTGTTACGGCGCAATTTCAAGAGTACTAGGACTCGGGGTGACTTCTCGCGCCGTTTGGGCGCGCCAGGCGAAGCCCTCGTTGCGTCTTTAAGGCTGTTGATTATTTTCTCACCCTTTTTAGCTCCACTGCATCTCGAAGTACGACCAAAAGACGGGCCAGAACGATTGCGGGGCTAACCTGATCGATGTGTAACTGATCGATCAGCTCTGATAGTTGCTTAGCCACATTGCCTTTGATCGGTGGGCGAAAAATCTTGCTTGAGCGCTTCATTTACTTTTGATCCGAGCTTGAATGGGGAAGTAGCTTCCATTATCGCCCATGGCAATCTGATACATTAGCCCAATGGTACTTGCTCAACATATGGTAACCGGAAATGCGGCCCAGCATGAACACGTGCTGAAACACAACATATAACTCCGATGGTGCAGCAGCTACACGGTGCGGGAACCAGACTTGTATCCACACACCCCCAGGGACAATCAGTTGGCTGCACTCGTGGCGGTACCCAGGCGTATTGTCATTAAGGCCGCCTTTGGGCTAGCGAGTGGGGTTCCATAATTACGATATTATCACAAAAGTTAACGTTATTTAGCTTTGCTGCCATGGGCTTCGCCTTTTGGTATAAGTTCTGTTCGAGCGCATGGAAACGTATCGATTTACCGTCTTGGACGGCGGCTCGAGTTTCGAATTAACAAAGTGTCACAGGTCCGGTGTAGAGATTGTGCCCCGAGCGCATAATCCGTTATGCCGTATAGCGTAGAGGCATCGCCGATGGCGCTAAGCATTGCCATGGCATTGAGTTTTCTTCTTGGCTATGGCGTGCGCGAATTCATCTCGAGACACCGCCGTGCAGTAGCGGCGCGGAATCGAGAAGCGAACACGCACGAGGACCACGGCTTCCCGCGAGTTTGTTCGGCTCGTCGACCCAAAGCTGACCGATAAAGTGACGCACATCCTTGGCGCGTGGACCTAGCGCGTTGGCGGCTTAAATTCTGGTTGCTCCGTGCCAATAGAAGAAGAAGTCATTGCGCGGTTCGGTGCGTTGGCTGGATCGGCGCACTCTCCATTCGCTCGCGTCTGAACTGGGGTTTTCAGCGCCACCGAACTTGGTTGAGGACTTGGCGTGCGGAACGTTATAGAAAGAGCTTAAAGAGCTCACAAGGAGATCGGGCCGAGCGTGACGCGAGCGGCGGTCCTTTGGGATTCCTCCATAGCCGCTGGATCGGTCGGCTCGCGGTCATCCAGTCCGTGGTGCCGTCGGTTGGCGTGGACGTGAGCCCGGTCAACCTGAACGACGCCCTTCGCGGGCTCCGCGAATGGCGGTTTGAACCTGACCGTGAGCGCGTTGCCGGCGACGCTTGCCGCAAGCTGCCCGCGATCTAGGAAGGATGCTCCTATGCCGCTCGCGCGCGCCGACGAGGTGATCGAGTGAGTTCGCAGTGCGTTAATTGACCTTCGCGATGTGTCGCTCAGGATCAATCCATAATTTGGACGTCCGGCCCGATGTCGCCTCTTCCTCCAATAACGACGAAACAGGTGACCCGCCACGACGATAGAGCCAATCGCGACTAAAGTGCAGCGTGCCTTCGCGCCGGTAGTTTGAGACAGTCAGGGCTTCGGAAAGAGTTCTAACGTCCTGCCACTGACGCGATAGGCTAAGAGACCAACCCATTCATGCAGGGCAGTATCGGTTAGCTGCAAGCCCCTGCTGAGCGCGCTTGAGGGGAGGAAATCTTGCGGCAATCCGGTGGTCTGATAGTCGACCGGATAGGCTTCGACGGGGAATCTCACAGCGCGAAATGCCGCCATGGCCCGCGGCATGTGCGCCGCCGATGTTACTAATAACCAGCGATCGCCCGGGCGATAATTAGCGATCTGGCGGGAAAATAAAGCGTTCTCAAACGTATTGCGCGACTGTCGCTCGGCGAATAGGCGATTTGGGGCAATGCTAAATTCTTCGTAGTCATGGATGGCGACGCTTGCTTCGTCTTCTCCGTGTAAGAACAGTTCTGCGTTGCCGCCGGCGAAAACAATCCGCGCCTTCGGGTAGCGGTTAGCGAGCTGCAGGCTGGCTACAAAGCGCTCTGCGGCTTCATTGAGCCCAAGAGTGCCGCGGCTCCCGGCAATCTCCGCCGAAATCGCCCCGCCCAAAACGACAATGCCGTCGGGAGAGCCGCGAGCGGGATCCCATGCGGGAAATCGATTTTCGAGCTGCCAGAGCAGAGCGTTGCCGAGAGGCGAGAAGCTCGCAATCGCAAGGAGAACGATGCTCGTTGCCATAAGCCTAGCGCCAAACCTTGCGAGGCGCGTCAAGCACAACAGGGCGCCAAGGAGGCCAAGCGCGATGAACAGGTTGGTGGGTACGAGGAGAAACCCAATCGTCATTGACAGAACGAAGAACATGAGAAACGCTCCTTCAGGCAGGCTCAGGCCCAGAATAGGGCACCTAGCGAGGCAGTGAACCTGTCACGAGCTTCCCGTACATGGCCCTTTGGGCCCAGCAACGACCGATTTGCGGTGGTCCCGCAATGACCGCTATGCTCCCATATGGGACCGGATTGATGCGTTACGGCAACGGAGCAGCGGGCCAGAAGGAGACGCGCCGCGAAGCGGGGCGCTCCGGCCGAAGATGATCCCGGCCGCGGCTCGCCACCGCCGGCCAATGGCCGCGCATTACATAGAGACGTTGGCTAAGCTTCCAATATGAGAGCCGTTTGCCCCACCGGGGAAAATAACGGAAATAAGCCCCAGCTTTTTGGGCTGGGGCTTTAGTCAAGCTGCAATTATTTCGTTATTCAGCCGCCGCAGAAGATCCTTGACGGCCACGTATCCGTAATCGCAAGGTCGGAGGACTGCAACAAACTGCTGGGATTTACCTTACCGCGTAATCTTAAGGAGCGAGGGATCCAAGAAGTAAGTTTCACGATCTTCGCGTAGTGCATATTCTGCGCTGGTCTTGATTTATACCTTTTGCTTTGGGAGTGAGCAGTGTCTGATCAATCAAGTCCGCGCGACCGGGCTGAGTATATGTGCGTGTACTGCGGCGAACCGCTTCCATTTACTCGAAGAGGTATCAAGGCATGGCGCGTAGGAGATAAATTTGTATGCAACGAGTTTTGCGCCGATGGAATTTCCCCGCGTATTGCCAGTTCACAATCAAACGATAATGTGCACCGTCTATTGAAATGGATATATCCAACGGACTAAAGCCACCCTGCCGGGTTGAAACAGCTAATGGCAAACCACATCAGTGTGCTGCGATCGCCGTTTTCGCCAATGTTGAATAACACAATGGGAATAGCGGAGGTTGCCTTTTTGGCAACAGCGTGCAGTCCTTGCCCCCTACCTGAAGCCGAACGTGCCAAACCCTCCGCTCTTTCTCGACTTATGATCACTCAAGCGCTCAGCCTCGGCTGAAAATTTTTGCCCTCATTCGCTCTCGTAACCAGTATGATTTGTCCTCTTCGCCTGCCTCGATGGCAAGTCGTCAACATGGTTCACCTTTGCGGCGGAACCCATTCGGATCATCTGCAACAGTGCCTCGTGCCAGCGCGATGTCCGCTTCTCTCCGGATAGCGAGAGGGTCGCTGCCATCCGGCAAGTGACGTGACGGGCCAATAGCCGACCAAGTGCAGCAGAATCTATTCGTTCACCTTGTCGGCACGGCCGGGCGATTTTCCTTGCTATCGACGAAAATACGCCTTTGTGTTTTCGTGCACCCGGTCCGAGACCAACATATCGCGCTCGCCCCACCAGCGCATTTCGCTGTGCTGGGCGTCAAACTTGGGCGCGGATGCATCAGCAAGCTTAAGTTCATGCGCCAGCACGACATAGTGCGTGCTAAAATTCTTATGGCCAGAGCTGTTGGCATCATAGAAATGCTCGTAAACGCCGAGGAGTCGCGCATCCTCAAGCGAAGCGTCGTAATTGGTCTCTCGCTTGAGGATCCGCGCAAAGGCCTCGTGCAGGCGCTCTTGCTTCAGTATGATACCGCCAGGCACGAAATAAAATCCCCGCGCTGGCTCATTGTTGCGCAACCCGAGTAGAACCTCGCCGCGCGAATTGCGGATGATCAAATCGATGGAGACCAGCGGCGCCAACCGCACCACGGTGTGAAAATCATCACTACTTAAAAGCGTCGGGCGCGAAAGCCTTGCGGGCATAATATAGAACTCGAAAAATCGCGCGGCGCTTGCGGGTTGCCCGGCGGATGTTCTTTACGATCCGCTCAGACGCAGATTCAGTGTGCACGGATTTCTGTCTCATCTCCACTCCTTGATGGTTACGATGAGCCAGAAATCCTCCGTCCCTCAAGCCGTTAAATCTGTCTCACAGGGGCGGATGCCCCTCGTGTACCACAGCAAATGGCCCGAGGGAAATGTCGCGTTGAGTCATGAACGACCGATAAGGGTTGTTCGTTTGATGTCCGCCTTATATCCCCAATAGCGGTCGGACCGCTGCGCCGCACTAATTGAAGAAATAGACCAATAACAGACATCTCGCACCTCAGCAGTCACCGTCGGCCACCAGCACTGCAGAAAAGTCAACCCGTTGTGCTCAGTGACTCTTGAGGTCGGCAAGCCGCTGCGACGCGACGTCAGAGCCGAGTTCCGCTGCTTTTTTGTACCACTGCCGGGCGCTCGCCACGTCGGGCACAATACCGATGACGCCGAGCTGCTGAATGATAAGTGGATCAAAAGTCGAGCCAAGCATCAACGCGCCGTTTGCGCTACCGGCCTCAGCGGCCCGCCGCAATAAAAGTCTGGCCGAGGCGAGATCGCCTCTCTTGAGAAAAGCCGAGCCGCGCTCAATGAGCGTGGCGATCTCCGGGGAGTCGAGATGTAATGCCGCACTGCTTCCTTGCGCTGGCGTCGGTTGCGGGCCAGAGACAGACGCTATCGCCTGGCGCTCCGAACTTGATTGTGGCGCAGCTTCAACCTGAGTGCGTACGCCTTGAGACGGCTGTGACGCCGGTGGTGGAGGTGCCATCGCAGCGGACGCCGGCTCGACCGGCTGCGTCGGGCCGCTGGTCATCGCCTGCTGCTCCGGGCGGGAGGCCGGCACAGGTTTGGCCTGAATGCTTGTTCCTCCGGGCGACTGCCCCGTCGGTGAAGGTGCCATCGCAGCGGACGCCGTCTCTACCGGCTGCGCCGGGCCGCTGGCCATCGCCTGCTGCTCCGGGCGGGAGGCCGGCACAGGTTTGGCCTGAATGCTTGTCCCTCCGGACGACTGCCCCGTCGGTGAAGGTGCCATCGCGGCGGACGCCGGCGCGACCGGCTGCGCCGGGCCGCTGGCCATCGCCGGCTGCTCTGGGCGGGAGGCCGGCACAGGTTTGGCCTGAATGCTTGTCCCTACGGACGACTGCCCCGTCGGTGACGGTGCCATCGCAGCGGACGCCGGCTCAACCTGCGGCGTCGGGCCGCTGGCCATCGCCAGCTGCTCCGGGCGGGAGGCCGGCACAGGTTTGGCCTGAATGCTTGTCCCTCCGGGCGACTGCCCTGTCGGTGAAGGTGCCATCGCAGCGGGCGCCGGCTCAACCTGCTGCTTCGGGCCGCTGGTCATCGCCTGATGCTCCGGCCGCGTGGCCGGCCCAGGCGCCTGAATGCTTGTCCCTGCCGACGACTGCCCCGTCGGTGAAGGTGCCATCGCAGCGGGCGCCAGCTCAACCTGCGGCGTCGCGCCGCTCGTCATCGCCTGCAGCTCCGGGCGGGAGGCCGGCACAGGTTTGGCCTGAATGCTTGTCCCTATAGGTGTCGAAGGTTCCATCGCAGCGGACGCCGGCTTGACCTCCGGCGACTTGATGGGCGTAGTTTGCTCGTCGAGGATCGACGATGGTGCCGTCGCTGTGACTGGCCGGGGTGCCGCAGTCGTATCGATTTCGTGCGCCGTAGGAGTCGTACTGGGACGCAACACCGCCCGGGAGAGTAACGCTGAAGCGCCGCCGACGGCAAACGTCAGAAATACCAGGAATGCTAAACGTCGAGCGCTCCAAAGTCGACTTGGTGGATCTACCGCCCTAGCGATTGCAGCAACGTCGTTTTGATCGAGGTCTGGCCGCGTAAACGCAGCCATTATCGCAAAAAGGTCGCCCGGGCGCTCGGACTGTCCTTGCTGCGCTCTCATAGAGTTCGAAGTGGCGGGAGGCTCGTTCCGGGCACTTTGGGATTGATAAGATGGTCTAAGCGCCCTAAACACCGCAGCTACATCCTCGTCGCTGTACCCAGAATGCCCTTGCTGTGGTGTCGCAGGGCCATCACCCGCACTAAAAGTCGCGCTCGACGAAGTCGCGGGGCGATCACCGCTACCTGGCGGTCCCGCGACAACCAGCTCTCGGGCAACGTCGTCAACCAGTTGCTGGCCGTAATCACCCAGAACCACTTGATCACCCAGAACCACTTGCGCGTGGCTATTATCATCGATGGTGCCATCTCGAGCTGACGCGCAAGGTTCGGACTCCGTCCAAAACGTAGCTAATGCCAGGGCTTGGGCCGTCTCCTCATTTGGCCAACGAGCATTAGCCGCGCGTGCCATCGCGTAATGACTGCCAAAGGTCAGTATTTCCTTGAAACGGCTTTTCAGTATCGCGATAATATTTGCACGCTGACTTTCCACATCTGCTCCGTTCTCGAAAACGCCGAGGCCTATAGTTTCGTAAACCTTGCTCCCGCTTCCGGCGACATAGAAGTAACGGTAATCGCCCATCGAAAAGCCGAGCACAGGCCCGATAAGGATCACTCCGGGCTCATACCGGCCAAGAAGCGGTTCCAAGTCGCTGAGTTCCGTGATCATCGTCAGGGCGCTCCTAAGGCCCATATATATGTATTAATTCAACTCCAGAAATCCGACACTAGCAAGCTTTAACAAGTACGGTTCCATGGGGTCGGCGTATGAGCTAACCGCCCTCTGTAGGGGCGATGTTGCGGCCATTCAACATTAAGCTCAGGCTTGATGTCAGACACTGCGCTGTGACATCCTTCAGGTACCCGATACTTTGCGAAGGTTCCCTAACCCAAACTCTCGCTCCCTGGCGGCTAATCATCCCAGCGCGATGAGGAGGAGATCTCATGAAGCGCGCATTCCTTCCTCTAACCGCTATTTGTCTATCGCTGCTGTCAGGTGCGCCGTCTTTGTCACAGACAGCGACTCCCGAGCAACTCAGACAACGTGTGAATGACAACGTTGTATTTCTCATGGGAGGCCAACCCGGCGCCACCTTCAACCAGCTTGCCAATGACATATCCTTGGTCGTGAGCGATGGATATAAACTTCGGGTGTTGTCGGTTGAGGGCGGCGCGGCGGTTCAGAATGTGGAGGACGTCCTTTATTTACGAAACATTGACTTGGCGCTGACTACCCAGGAGGCGATGGACTATCTGAAGGCCTCCGGTGAATTAGGACCCAACCTAAACCAGCGACTGACATATATAGCGCCGCTTTTTCCAAACCCGTTGCAGATTTTAGCGCGCGGAGGAGCAACGAGTATCAATGATCTAAGTGGAAAAAAGGTCAACTTCAATAACAAAGGCAGTGCAACAGCGCAGTTTGTTCCCAAACTATTCAAGACATTGGGAATAAACGTGCAGGAACTCTACATGACGCAAGGAGACGCCTTAGAAAAATTGCGGACGGGCGAAATAGATGCAACAATATGCTCTTGTCCCGCGCCAGTTCCGGCATATGCGAATGTAAAATCCGAATTGGGCCTGAAGTTTGTCTCTGTGCCCTACGAAAAGTCAATTCAAGCAAATTATCTGCCTGCTGTCCTCACGAACGAAGATTACCCGGTCCTGATCGCTAAGGAGCAGTCAGTAAATACCATCGCGGCAAGTACCATCTTGATTTCGTTCAATTGGCCTAAAAACACGTTCCGATACGAACGGACAGCGAAATTCGTCGATGCCTTTTTTTCGAAAATCGACGAGTTTCACAAGCCGCCGCGTAGCCCGCTTTGGAAATCCGTAAATCTGGCTACAGATATCCCGGGCTGGACCCGCTTTCCGGCGGCTCAGGAGTGGCTAAATAATTGGCGAAAGCGAAATCAGACGCCAGAACAGAAAGATAAAGTCGTCCATTAGTTCCGGCCTTTGGACGCCACCATCCGAGACGGTTGCGCAACATCTCCTCGATGAATCGACAGATTCGGCGGCTCAATTTTCTTCTGGCAGATTTGTAATGATTAGAGGCCAAGTGGTGAGTGTCGACCCCGGTGCGCAGATTCGGAACCAGTTGTTCCGCGAGGGAGGACTCCTCGCGCAGTGAACGACTCGTCGCAGGCGGCTAGTCTCCTTTTGCAAACTGAGAGCACTAACGAGCAAGAAGCCCCCGCTGCTGCGATGCAGCGAAGCCTCGGCGCAAACGGTCGCTCAGGGTCAGAAGCGTCATTTTGAGCGCCCGCCAGAATGTCCGCTTCTACTCCGATAGCGACACGATAGCTGCGTTCCGGCCACCACTGCGACCAGCCAGATCTACCGATTGAGAAGTGATATTCTGACCCCTTATTGCGACGGGCTGGATCCCTTTGGGGCCGAGGCAAATGGCAATCGGTATCGAAAAGACGGCAATTCATAACCGCGCTCGGCGGCGTGGCAGTCGCGTGGCCACTCGCCGCGCGTGCGCAGCAGCCGTCAATGCCGGTGATCGGGTTCATCAGCGCTGGGTCGTCGGACACCTCCGCGCGCTTTGCGGCGGCGTTCCGCAAAGGCCTCAACGAATCCGGCTACATCGAAGGCAAAAACGTGACGGTCGAGTATCATTGGCTTGAGGGCCAATACGATCTCCTGCCGACATTGATGGCCGATCTGGTTCGCCGGCAAGTGGCCGTGATCGCCACGCCCGGTAGCGCGCCGGCTTCGCTGGCGGCCAAAGCTGCGACCACCACAATCCCGATCGTCTTTAGTGTGGGTGAGGATCCGGTCCAGCTTGGTCTTGTGGCCAGCATCGCGCGGCCCGGAGGCAACGCAACTGGCATCAATTTTTTCACCGCGGAGGTGGTGGCCAAGCGGTTACGGCTGCTGCATGACATGGTGCCAAATGC
>Ga0206796_1166_pt1 | contig 13425 bp, 12 predicted proteins | sample Alteio_BWOrgCont_68_FD_152895 | JGI IMG/M metagenome (GOLD analysis project Ga0206796, IMG submission 152895) | Enriched cells from forest soil in Barre Woods Harvard Forest LTER site, Petersham, Massachusetts, United States -... | ecosystem: Environmental > Terrestrial > Soil > Temperate forest >...
CATTAAATCTCTCACAATAGGCATTTTGCATTGGTTTTCCTGGTTGAATAAACAGCCATTGAATACCATTTACTGTTGCCCATTGCTGAACTTTTAATGCAGTAAATTCACGACCATTATCACTACGAATAAACTTAGGTAACCCATACGTGTACTTAAGTTGGTTAAATATTTGTAACAACTTGCTACTGTTAATTCTTGATTCAATATGAACTGTTACTGCTTCTCGATTAAACTCATCTACAACTGTTAATGCTTTGAGCTTTCTCCCAGATTGTAATTTATCATGTATAAAGTCACACGACCAAGTATGCAGTTCGCTATCAGGTTGTGTTAGCGGATGCTTCTCACAACTAACCAAACGCTTACTTTGTTTTACTCGTAAGTGTAACTGATGCAACTTGTACAGCCGTGAAACTTTTTTGTGATTTACTATAACACCACGTAAGCGTAGTAGCTGGTATAGTTTCCTACAACCATATTTAGGATTATCATTAGCTAACAACAATAACTCGTCTTCTATAGGGTCAGCTTTAGTTGATGACACATAATAATAACAGCTACGGCTTATCTGCATATCTTTACATGCATTAACAATCGGTACCTTATACTCATTAACCAAAATACCTGCCAATACTTTACGCTCTTGGCAGGCTAGAGCTTTTTTGCAATAATATCCTTTAAAGCTTCGTTGCGTAAACTAAGTTCCGCATACATAGACTTTAACTTTTGATTCTCATATTCGAGATGCTTTATTCTTTTTACTTCGGATATTGGCATTTCACCATACTTATCCCGCCATTTATATAACGTCGCTCTACCTATTCCATGGGTACGGCAAAGGTCTTCTGCCTTAACCCCACTTCTGAACTCTTCCAGTATTTTAACAATTTGTGCTTCGCTTGCATGTTTAGTCATAATCTTACTTCCTATAACAACTACTAAATTTTACCAAATTGTCTACTTTCTAGTGTGTAATTATACGGGTACCTGACAAAAAAATTATAAAACTAAACTATTTCTAAAAGTTATTCTAATTAATCAGTAGTAAATACGGTGTACTAATTTAAGGATTTCTAATATAATAATGGCAGTATTAAATTTCATTAGAGAGAAATATATGCCTATTCTAACCGTAAAAGTAAGTGGAGATCCACATACAGAGAAAACTAAACAGATGTCAGAATTGTTAATTGATTGTACCACCAGAATTCTAAAGAAAAAACCAGAACTAATTTCTATTGTTATTGATTATATTCACCCAGATAATTGGATTATCGCTGGGAAAACATTAACTGAACAAGGAAAAAATAGTTTTTATTTTGATATCAAAATTACTGACGAAACCAATACAAAAGATGAAAAAGTTCAGTATATCAAAGAAACATTTGCAGGATTTAATCGTATACTAAATAATTTACATGAAGAAAGCTATATTCATATTCATGATGTTAAAGCAGCAGCTTATGGTTATGGTGGTCATACTCAAGAATATCGTTATCACAATAAATAGAGGTTAATTATGAATGAAAATATTTTTATAGAAACGCCCCGATTAATTATCAATAAATTGCAAAAGAGTGATTTTGATGTTCTTAAAATTCAACAAAAAGATCCAGATCTCATGCGGTTTTTTGATGGTCCTCGTGACGATAAAAAAATTAATGAAGTTTTTAATTTAATAACTGACCATATGCAAAAGTATGGTTTTTCTGTAGGACCTGTATATGAGAAAGCCACAGGAGACTGTATTGGTCGAGCTGGTTTAGTACATTTAGATTTTAAAGGTCCACCAGATGTCGAACTTGCGGTTTTCTTATTACCTGCATATTGGAAAAAAGGTTATGGTCTTGAGTTATGGGAAAATCTTATTAAGTATACTTTCGAAGTATTAAATTGTTCCAGAGTTTTTGCAACAGTAGATCATAATAATATTGCTGCATGTAAAATATCTGAAAAACTTGGAATGGTCTTTGATAGAGAAGATATTCATGAAAGTGTAGCTAAAAAAGTTAATTTTTATATAAAATATCGTAATAATTGATAAATTTTAATCTGGATTACTAATATCTGAACTTTGGTAACAATAAAACAGTATCAGTTACTATCTTATTAACTAAGGCAAATTTACCTGGGTTAGCTGCAATAATAGTTTTTAATTGTGTTAGTATTATCAAAATCCAGATTATTCTTAAAGCACACTTCTCGTATTGACATAGTATAAGGTAAAGTATAAGCTATGTATTGATTAATGTTATAACACTGAGCTTTTAGTTAATTCAAGTAAATTAACATAGCTATTTTTTAATGCTGTAATTAAATTGTTAGCTTGGATATAAGCCTTGATGATTAATTTGATTAATAGTATCTTGTATATTAGTATTATACACTTCAAGTAAGCCATTAATATTAGTATCACTATGTAGATTATAATCAGGAATTGACCCACCCAAAATATAAAATAACCGCCCTATAAATAATATATTTTCATAACGCCAGTTCGAAGAATTATAGTTTAGAAAAAGGTTGATATTATTATGATTAAGGTAGAAATAAGTAGAAAGATTTAGGAAAAGAGGTCTAATCAATTGGTATAATTGGGTTTTAAAACTTCAACCTTTTAAACTCAATATTTCCAGAAGGAGTACCAAATGATAGACCTGACCGAATTATATGTTGAAATAGATGACTTTTGCAGAAAAATTTGTGGTAGTTTAAATGAGCAATTAATTGGATCAGGAAAAATATTGGAAATAGATACTCCAGGATTAAGCTTATCTGAAGTATTGACAATATTGGTATATTATCATTATTCTAGGTTTGATTGTTTGAAGCATTATTATTTAATCAAAGTACAAAGAAATTTAAAAACAGATTTCCCAAAACTACCATCATATAATAGATTTGTAGAACGAATTAGAGAAGTTGCATGGTTGGCAGCATTATATTTACAATATAGACAAGTTAAATTCAATGGTGCTGGTTATATTGATTCTACTCCCTTGAGAGTATCACATAATAAAAGAACTAATTCGCATAAAGTATTTAAATTTGTAGCTAAGCTTGGTAGGTCAAGCATGGGCTGGTTTTATGGGTTTAAATTACATATAGTATGTGATTTCATGGGTAATATTGTTAAATGTAGAATTACACATGGAGCTGCAAATGACTTAAAAGTTGGTGCAGAAATGATGAAAGACTTAGTCGGTAAAATATTTGCAGATAAAGGTTATATAGGTAAAAAAGAATTTACTCAATTACTAGAAAAAGGCTTAATTTTAATAACTGGAATTAAGAAGAATATGAAAAATAGATTATTAGAAATGTGGGATAAGATTTTACTTAAGAAACGGTCACTTATTGAGTCAATCTTTAATATTATGAAAAATACTTTACATTTGGAGCACTCCAGACATAGAAGTGTTATTAATGCCGGAATTTATATGATAACTACTTTAATCGCTTATTGTTGGAAACCAACTAAGCCACAAATTCAATTTAACAAGCAAGAAACTCAACTACTACAAGCTGTTGGAATTAAATTTTAGATCGAACTGGCGTTCATAGGAGTTAAAGGATATTGATAGTGGAAACAATTGCAAAAATACGGAGGATGTATCATGTTGATGGCAAAGCGATACGTGCTATAGCTAGGGATATCGAATGAAAGGTGTTAATGAAGATTAGTAAATTTAAGGAATTTGGTAAAATTCTCGGGGACATTTTATTAGTAAATAGTGGTAAAAAACGGTAAAAAAATAGCACTTTTTAGTAAAAAAAGGAAAGTAAAAAATAGTAACTTTTAGCGGGTAAAGCTTAGTAATATGAGGATTTAGAAGGGTATTTTAGAATAATTTTGAAGATAGTGGTGGCGAATCAGGGACTCGAACCCCGGACCTGCGGATTATGATTCCGTCGCTCTAACCGGCTGAGCTAATTCGCCATAGACCTACGCAATTAACGTATTTGAGTGTCTAATTGTATAGCAAGATAGTTCATTTGTCAAGCTATTTCAATCTTTTCTGATTACCCTTGCTACTTTTTAAAGTATAGCTTAATGGGCTGCTGAAGCATTTAATTTATCAATTTTGCCTAAATAATCATCGGCCATTTTACAGCCATTTTTTTGTGCTTCTAAAAACCAGGTTTTAGCAAAAGTATAATTTTGTGGTACACCAGTACCATTAAAATAAAATAAACCCAAGTTACATTGCGCATTGCCATCTGCTTTTGCCGCAGCAAGCATATACCAACTCAAAGCATCTGGATAATTTTGCGGTACACCTAAACCAATCGAATAAATAATACCCAAATTATTCATAGCATAAACATCACCTAAATTGGCAGCTTTAGTATAATAATCAATTGCCACAACATAATCAGTTTTTACCCCAATTCCATTTTGATACATATAGCCAAGATTAAAATAACCTTTAGCACTATTTTTGCTTGCAGCAAGGTGAAATAAATCTAAAGCCATGAGATAATCGCTCTTACCATTCACCCCATCCCGATAAATTAAGCCAAGATAATTCATTGCTTCAGTATTCCCTAAAGCAATAGATTTTTTGTACCAATAAATAGCTTTAGGAATATTCTTCGGTACACCGGTGCCCGACCCATAAATATTCCCTAAAGCTAACATGGCTAATGCTTCACCTCGATTAGCCGAATCCTGAAAATATTTTATAGCTTGTTGATAATTTTGCGTTAAAAAATAACTCTTACCTAAATATAGAGCCATTTTGCTATCTTTAACCAAGCTATACTGAGTTTTACCATAATTAATCGCTTCATTATAATCTTGTTTATCTACATATGCCTTCATTTGTACTACATGCGCACTTTCAACTTGGCTAGAATTAAGTTTGGTTTGAGTTAAACTATTCGAGTTAACATTAGATTCATTGGCCAGACAAATTGTTATGCAACCAACTAAAACTAGACTGATTAATAGTTTAAACTTCTTTACTTCATGCATAGTCTTTATAATCATATTTAATTACCCACCACTAACCAGTTTTAGACAATAAACCATTAATCCATTGGGAAGTATCCCTAATAGCAGTAGACTGCAACCATTTAGGACCAATAAGCCGCGATTAAATAAAGATGTATCAGCTAGTCTAAGTTCCATATCTTTTTCTTCAAAATACATAACTTTTATCACTCGCAAATAATAATAGGCACCAATTAATGACAGAATAAGTATAAACCCAACACTACGAAAGTAGCCGATAGCCATCAAAGCTTCTAAAATTTTAAATTTGGCATAAAAACCAACTAAGGGTGGAATTCCAGCTAAAGATAACATAACCAATAATAATATAAAAGCATATAATGGATGAGATTTACTTAAACCTTTCAGATCTTCAATTTTTTCACATTCATAATTATCACGCGATAATAAAATTAATACACCAAAACCAGTAAGCGTAGTCAAGACATAAGTTATAACATAGAAAAGCATTGCCGACATTCCATCAATTGTTACACTCATCAGTCCAAAAGCCACAAAACTCATCTGCGCAATTGCTGAATAACCCAACATCCGCTTAATATTAGTCTGAAAAATTGCAGCTAGATTACCTAAAAATAAAGATAAGAAAGCTAAGACCGCAAGCATTACACTCCATTCTTTATTTAATAACACTAAGGCCGCAATTAAAAAACGAATTACAAATACTACTGCGGCTAATTTCGTTATCGTACCAATAATCATTGTTACCGGCAGTGGTGCACCCTCATAAACATCTGGGACCCACATATGAAATGGTACTAAACCCCACTTAAAAAATAAACCTGCAATAATAAAGACTAAGCCAAAAGTTAATATCTGAGAGTTAAGCTCATTCCCCGTGTAAAGTGCTTGAAATATCTCATTAAGTTGAAGTTTACCTCCAGTTGCACCATAAATAAAAGAAATCCCATATAACAAAATCCCTGAAGCAAAAGCACTCAAAATAAAAAATTTCATGGCTGATTCGGTTGCTTTAACTCTATCGCGATTTAACGCAATCAATCCATATAAAGCTAAAGAAAGTAACTCCAAACCAAGATATAAGATCAACATATTATTGGCTGCAATCATTATTAACATACCTAAAATTGCAAAAAGCAATATCACATAAAATTCACCTTTAAGTAATTTTTTATCCACAACATATTGTTGAACATAAATTACAATTATTAAGCCGAGCAAGTAAATAAAAAGACTAATCCCTTGAGTTAATAAATCTAAAATAAACATACGTTTAAATGCAAGCTGTACCACTCCTGGAAAATAAACCGATAATTGAAGTAAAAAAGCACCACTTAGAGTAATAATAGTCAGAAATGTATTAATTGATTTTTTTGCATTACTAATAAATGCATCTATCATTAACATTACAAGAATCATTACTGCTATAAAAATTTCTGGCAATGCCGGAAATATTATAATGTTCATGCCATACCTTTACAAAAGATTTTTTAAAATACTAATTTGCTGTTTGCAACGTGCATAATTAAATCCCTGACTCCTACTTGTATTTTGCCAACCAGTAATTCAGGATATACCCCAACCACTACCACAAGAACACCAAGCAAACTTAAAACTAAAAACTCTTGAGTGTTTATATCTTTCACTTCTGTTACAGATTTACTCTTTACTTCACCAAAAATTGCCCGTTTATATAACCATAAAGTGTAGGCCGCACCTAAAACTAAAACTGTAGCCGCAAAAAATCCATAAATAAAATTAGTTTGTACTGCACCCATTATTACCATAAACTCACCCACAAAACCAGAAGTTCCAGGTAAGCCAACATTGGCCATAGCAAATAGCATAAAAAATACAGCAAGCACTGGCATCTTATTTACTATTCCACCATAATCAAGAATATTATAGGTATTTAACCGCTCATATAAAATCCCAATACACACAAACATCCCAGCAATAACAAAGCCATGAGAAATCATTTGAACAATTGCCCCATCCAGACCCCATGGGTTAGAGATGGTCCCCACAAATAAGAAACAACCAAGTGTTACAAAACCCATATGGGAAACCGATGAATAGGCAAGCATGCGTTTCATATCTTTTTGTACAATAGCAATTAAACTAAAATATACAATCGCGATTAAAGATAAAATCACCATAGTACTGGCTAAAACTCGTGAAGCATTTGGTAAAATGGGTAGGACAAAGCGTAAAAAGCCATAGCCTCCTAGTTTAACTGCAACTGCAGCTAATACTATTGTACCACCCGTAGGTGCTTCAACATAGGCATCCGGTAACCAAGTATGCAATGGAAACATAGGTAATTTAATGGCAAAAGCTAGAGAAAAAGCAATAAATAAAAATATTTGCGGTAACATGGGCAGGGGTGTACGGTAATAAGTAAAAATATCAAATGATTTACCACTTACATAATACAAATAAATTAATGCCACTAACATCATTAGTGACCCTAAAAAGGTGTATAGGAAAAATTTGATTGCTGCATATGCTCGATTTTCACCACCCCATACACCAATAATTAGATAAACTGGGATTAACATTGCTTCAAAAAATATGTAGAATAAAATCGCATCCATAGCACAAAAGGCACCCGATACTAAGCCAGTCATAATCAAAAATAGCCCATTATATAAGGCAACTTTGTGTTTAATTACTTTCAAACCTAAGACGATTACGCCAAACGTAATAAAATTATTTAAAACTAGAAAAAGTAAGGAAATACCATCAATCCCTAAATGATAATTAATATTTAAACTACTAATCCACGGTAGATTTTCTTCAAATTGAAGTCCAGAAACAAAAGGGGAAAAATAAATAAACACTAGAATAGATAAAAACAAACTAATAAATGCACCAAGCACAGCCAAGCCACGAGCTAATTTGTCCTGTTGACGAAGTAAAGACACCACCATTCCCACTAGAATTGGAACCCAAATCGTTAAACTTAATAAATACTGCATAATAACTTTTGCCTTAACTAAAGATTAACTTGGTACAGAAGGTCAATAATAAAATAATTCCCAGTACCATAAAAGTAGCATAACTATTAACATAACCAGTTTGTACCTGTTTTAAAAGCCTTGAGTACCAAGCCACAATTTTAGCGGCACCATTTACAACTAGACCATCAATCACTAGCATATCACCAATACTCCACATAAAGCGACCAAAACTTCGACCAAGTGGAACAAAGAAATTAATATATAAGTCATCCATAAAATAATTACGCTCTAAAATACGGTAAATTGGCCCAAGCGCTTTAATTAACTTTGTCGAAAGTTGTGGCCTCCGATGGAAGATCCAAGCCACTAAGATACCTAAAAGTCCAATATATAAAGGTAGTGTAGTAAAACCCTCGAGTAACATTCTAAGCGGTGGTAAGAGGCTATTTTGTAGATTGTTCACATACCAAATGGCATTAACCACACTTCCAGATAAAATTGTATTTGTTACAAAAGCATTAAATCCCATCCAACCAATGATTACAGATGGAATAGCTAATAAAACTAAAGGAATTAAAACTACTAAGGGTGACTCTTTGGGAGTCATTGCTGGCAGCCCTACCGCATGTCCATGCCGAAACCGTTCTGTCCCATGAAACGTCATAAAAATCATTCTAAAGGTATAAACTGCCGTAATAAACATCGAGGCATAGGTTACAAATATAGCAAAAGCGGCTCCGGGCAAGCCACTGGCATATGCAGTTCTGGCTGCATCAAGAATCATATGTTTAGAAAAAAACCCGGCAAATGGAGGAATTCCAGTTAAGGCTAAAGCTCCAATTAACATGGTAATATAAGTAATTGGCATATACTTAGCTAAGCCACCCATTTTTCGCATATCTTGTTCATGATGCAAAGCAATGATCACTGAACCAGCAGCTAAAAAGAGTAAGGCCTTAAAAAACGCATGAGTCATTAAATGAAAAACCCCAATCGAATATGCTCCACACCCCAAGGCAACAGTCATATACCCCAGCTGAGATAAAGTTGAATAAGCAATTACGCGTTTAATATCAGTTTGAATAATGCCTAAAATTCCTAGAAAGAAACAGTTAATCCCACCACAAATAATAATAAGTGTCAAAGCTGTTGTGGATAGATTAAATAATGGGGAAAACCTTGCAACCATAAAAATACCTGCAGTTACCATGGTTGCCGCATGAATTAAAGCGGAAATTGGAGTTGGACCTTCCATTGAATCAGGTAACCATACATGTAATGGAAACTGAGCTGATTTACCCATTGCACCAATAAACAATAAAATACAAATTACAGTTATAATACTCCAATTCGTGCCAGGTAAAGTTAAATTAGTTAAATCACTTAAACTAGCAAATACTACACTATATTGGAGTGATCCACAATATGCTAAAACTAAACCAATCCCTAAAATAAATCCAATATCTCCTAGCCGATTAATTAAAAAAGCTTTAAGACTAGCAAAATTTGCCGATGAACGTTTAAAATAAAAGCCAATTAATAAATAGGAAACTAAACCAACCCCTTCCCAACCAAAAAATAATTGAATAAAGTTATTGGCTATTACTAACATGATCATCATGAAGGTAAACAAAGCCGTATAACTAAAAAATCTTGCGTAACCCTCCTCATCTCGCATATACCCAACAGTATAAATATGTACCATTAGGGAAATAGTTGTGACAATAACTAGCATGGTAGCAGTTAAATGGTCAATCAATAATCCTAACGCAAATTTCTGATTAAGTACCGACAACCAATCATAAAGTGGACCATCATAATAAAGTTGATTTACTTCTACTTGATAAAACACTACGTATGCAGCAAGAGTAGAAATCAAAATAGCTAAAATAGTCAAAGAATGTACTATTTTTTTGCTTAAAATAAAACCAAAGAACCCTGCAATTATTGCAGCAATTAGTGGTGCTAGAATCAACGTTAGATATAAAGACATACCTGCCATTTTTTAATATTCCTCTTTAAGTCATTGCAGAAATTCGTGGCAATCTTCTTAATTAGATTGCTACGCTACGCGCGCAATGACGATTTATCCATGTAATTGATTCATATCTTTTACATTAATTGAACGTAAATTACGAAATAAAACTATCAAAATAGCTAAGCCAATCGCAGATTCTGCAGCTGCAACAGTTAGTGTAAAAAACACAAAAATTTGCCCAGCAAGATTATGTAAAAAACTGGCAAAGGTTATAAAATTAAAGTTTACAGCTAAGAGCATCAGCTCAATTGACATTAACACTACAATAATATTCTTACGATTTAAAAATATTCCCATAACTGCTATAGCAAACAAAATTGCCGCCAAAACTAAATAATGATTTATGCTAATCATTGTGTATCCTCCTTTAGTTCTTTCACTCCATTTGCATCAATTATTTCATCAGTTTCAAACTGCATTTTTACTATTTTCAGCCGATTTTTTGGTGTAGCTGCATGTTGCTTGGCAATGTTTTGATATTTGGTATTTTTATTACCACTTTTTACACTTAATGCAACAGCTACAACTAAACCGAGTAATAAAATCAAAGATGCCAGTTCTACCGGAAACGAATATTCAGTATATAAAGTCCAAAATAATTGTGCTGAATCGTTATTCATTTTGCTTGAACTATTGACAATAACTACTGGCTTGGTTATTAGTACCAATACCATTTCGACTAACATAATGCCGCCCAATAACAAAGCTAGCGGTAGATTCCGCCAAAATCCCTGACGCAGAGTTTCAACATCAATGTCTAAAAGCATCACAACAAAGAGGAAGAGTACCATAACTGCCCCAACATAGACTAAGATCAAAACTAAAGCTAAAAATTCGGCATCTAACATTAACCATAAACAGCTTGAACTTACAAAAGCTAAGACCAAAAATAATACTGAGTGTACTGGATTTTTTGCCGTAATCACTCGTAGAGCTGATACAATTAAAATTGTAGCAAATACATAAAAAAACACATTATTTAGCATAAGATCCCCAGTTACCTATATTTGTGGTCAGCTTCACGAGTTTTAGCAATTATTGGCTCATATTTGTCACCAATTGCCAACAGCATTTCTTTGGAATACATTAAATCACCACGGATTTCACCATGATATTCATGAAGTGGAGTTTCAACTATTGCATCAACCGGACAGGCTTCTTCACAAAAACCACAGAAAATACATTTGATTAAATCTATATCATAACGGGTAGTTCTTCGTGTACCATCTTCACGTTCTTCGGTATCAATAGTTATAGCTAATGCCGGACATACTGCCTCACATAGTTTACAGCCAATACAACGCTCTTCACCGTTTGGGTAACGCCTTAGTGCATGCAAAGCCCGAAACCGCGGCGATAATGGAGTTTTTTCTTCTGGATACTGTAGTGTTACTTTAGGGGTTAACATAGTTTTCCAAGTTATGCGCATTCCTTGAATTAACTCAGTGAGTAAATAAGTTTTTAAAAAGTTTTTGAGCATAATTTATTTAACTTCCATATTATTTTATTGCCAAATACTTAAGGGTGAGACTATCCAAGCACCTAGGATAAAGATCCAAATCAAGGTTATGGGTAAGAATACCTTCCAACCCAAACGCATAATCTGATCATAGCGATAGCGTGGAAATGTTGCACGATACCAAATAAAGCCAAACAATAAAATACAAATTTTAACGCATAGCCAAGCTAGGCTAAAATGACCAATTATTCCCCAGCTTTTGGGAAATGGAGAAAGCCATCCACCTAAAAACATTAGTGAAGCTAGAGTGGAGATTAAAACCATATTCACGTATTCCGACAACATAAATAAGGCAAATCTACTTCCTGAGTATTCAACAAAAAATCCAGCAACTAATTCTGATTCACCTTCACATACATCAAATGGAGCACGATTAGTTTCAGCAATTCCGGAAATTAAATAAACTAAAAATAAAGGAAATAACGGAATCCAATTCCAGGATAAAATACTTCCACCAAGCCTTCCCGCCGCCTGAGCATTTACTATTTCAACTAAATTGAGCGATCCTGAAACCATTAATACCCCAACTAAAGCAAAGCCCATGGCAAGCTCATACGAAATCATTTGCGCTGTTGCTCGCACTCCACCTAAAAATGAATATTTTGAATTCCCTGCCCAACCAGCTAAAATAATTCCATACACACCAAAGGAAGAAATAGCAATCACATATAATAAACTAGCATTTACATTAGCAAATACCAAGTTGGGTGAGAAAGGTATTACGGCCCATACCAAAAGCGCACACACTAGGATTATTAAGGGTGCTATATAAAAAATACCCGCACTCGCCTTATACGGAACTATTAGCTCTTTGGAGAGAAATTTAATTAAATCAGCAAAAGGCTGGAGCACTCCCTTTGGGCCAACTCGGTTAGCGCCTAGGCGTGCATGCATAAACCCTAAAATTTTGCGCTCAGCTAAAGTTAAATACGCAACAAAAATGATTAAGGGAATTATGATTACTATTACACCAAGGAGCTTCCAAACTACATAACCGAGATTGGTACCAAATAAATTGTGTAATGTTTCCATACTCAACCAATCCTACATAACTTCAATTGCTGCAAAACGACCAGCAAAACCACAAGTTGTACTATTTACCGCCAAAAAAACTACGGTTTCTGGTAACGAATTGTCAAGCGTTAGATTAAAATATTGAACCTTTTGCGCTTGGCCAATTTTTACTTCTACCTGATCATCTTGCAATCCCAATTTAGCAGCTAACCCTTTATGCATCGCTAAAGTTGTTTGACCAGCCCAGCTAGTTTTTTGTAAAGCTGATGCACGGCGAGTTATACTGTCCCGACTATAAATCCCGGGTATACCAAAGCGAATCAAGCCATTTAATTGTGGCTTAACTATCTTTAAGGTTGGAACAAAATTAAGACTATTATTTAATAACTCGGCGGGTGTTTCTAATTTAGTTAATTCAGCTCGCACATCTTCAATACTAGTATAGTTAAATCCAGCTACATTTAACTGATTAGCAAGTACTCGTAATACTTTCCAGCCAGGTTTAGCATTGGCTAATGGTCTAGTTGCACCATTAAATTTCTGCCATACTCCTTCCATATTGACAAATGAACCAGCAGTTTCAGTAAATGGAGTAATAGGTAGAATTATATCAGCATATTCTTTCATTTTTTCATTAATAAAAGCACTCATCACTACCACTGTATCTGCTTGATGCAAAGCTTTTAGAGCTAAAGCTGAATCATATGCATCATGCTCCAACTCAGTATTCATTAAAACATAAGCATGTCTAGGGTTTTCTAGCATTTGTGCGACATTCATGCCAGGTGGAGTAACTAAGCGTTGATTAAATACATCACGATAGGGTAAAAAACCAACTAATTGAGCACCAACTTCATTGGCTAATCCGGCTAAAACACTCAACTGTCCATTAGTGTTCTTTACTAACTGC
>Ga0206796_1150_pt3 | contig 13251 bp, 9 predicted proteins | sample Alteio_BWOrgCont_68_FD_152895 | JGI IMG/M metagenome (GOLD analysis project Ga0206796, IMG submission 152895) | Enriched cells from forest soil in Barre Woods Harvard Forest LTER site, Petersham, Massachusetts, United States -... | ecosystem: Environmental > Terrestrial > Soil > Temperate forest > O...
GGATGCGAATGTTCAGTTTATGACGGTAATGGCGACTAAGATGCCTTATATCGGCCGCGGCTAAATCTCTGACCGCGCCATTTCGTACTTTGGGATTTGTGGTTTCCCACCCATTCGCCAGTAAAAAGTCGAAAGGATGGGGCACGGAATTGGTGCGGGAGTTAGCGGTCAGAGACCCGGATCGCCGGATGGAAGCGAATGGCCGGTTCGTTACCTACCCTCTTGCCTGGTTCATATTCCGGGATTGATAAATGGCCCGTGTCATATCGACCTTCGAGAGCACGTCTTTCCGGCCGTAACTCCAACTCATTTGCTGCTACTCTTCTTAAATGGTGGATAGCGCGCCAGATTCAGGCAGCCGACCGGCCACCGCGGGCGAACAATGGTCGATTTCGCCGCGGCCCAAGCAGGCGCGGCCAGTGGTCGTGATCGGCGCGGGCGGGATTGTCGAGAATGCGCATCTGCCTGCCTATGCGCGCGCGCAGTTTCCAGTAGTCGCTATCGCCGACACGGCTCCGGGGAAGGCGCAGGCTTTAGCAACCCGGTTCGGTGTGCAGCGTGCGTTTGAATCGGTTGCGGATATCGTGCGTTTCGCGCCGCCCGATGCCGTTTACGACGTCGCTGTCCCGGCAGGGAAAATGATTGAGGTGATACGAGAGCTGCCGAACGGCGCGCCTGTGCTGCTGCAAAAGCCGATGGGGGAAACACTGGACGAGGCTCACCGCATTCGAGAGATTTGTCACTCGAAGAGGCTGGTGGCCGCGGTGAATTTCCAGTTACGCTATGCGCCGTCGATTCTTGCGGCGCGCTCATTGCAGAACGGCGGGATATTGGGTGAAGTGCACGACATGGAGATCCAGGTCCGCACCCACATGCCGTGGGAACAGTGGAGCTTTCTCGCAAAGGCGCCTCGGATTGAGGTGCTCTATCACAGCATTCACTACGTGGATCTGGTCCGCTCGTGGTTCGGCAATCCGCGATCAGTGTTTGCGAAGACGGTGAGGAATCCGGGTACGCCGGGGTTGCAGGCGACGAAGAGCATCCTGATCATGGACTATGGAGAGTGGCGCAGAGTCTTCATCGCCACCAACCATAACTACCGCTTTGGAGAAGAGTACGAGCGCGCCTTTGTGCAATGGGAAGGTACCAAGGGCGCCATGCGAGCGACCCTTGGCGTGATTCTGGACTATCCCAAGGGCAAGCTGGATAAGTTGGAGTACAGCACCGAGCAAGAGCAACAATGGATCACCCATCCAATCGACGGGCAGTGGTTTCCCGACGCATTCGCCGGGGCGATGGGATCGTTGCAGGCCTATGTCGAGGGCTCGGCGAGTTTTCTTCCGACTGGAATCGACGATGCCTATCGCACCATGCAGGCGGTAGAAGCTATCTACCATGCGAGCGATAAAGGCGGCGAACCGATTGTTTGGGAGGACACTTAGAGAAGCCATGCGATAAGTTCTGCGAAATCGACATAGATCTTAAGCTATGCACTCCCGTGCGTCCCTAGACCAACTACTGCGGTGATTTGGTTTGCGCACTTTCGTATCATCGGTATTAACTTGCGCTCTTTGCCATCGTTGGGGCCGCCGGGAATAAGCGGCACCCCGAGCGCGGCCAGCACGCCGATGCGAGGATTGCCAACAACGCAAGTCAAGTCGTTTCCCGTGCGGCGGGTGCTGGCTGCAACGTAGAGCCGCATCCGCCGGATGTTCGCTATCTCGGTGCCCAGACGCAGCCGCTGGGCTCGACTCATTACCTTATAAGTTGGATCGGCCGCGAGGAACCTTGACCGCTCCGCTTCATCCAGCATGGAGATGAGCAGTTTGCCCGATGCGGTGCCGAGCGGCAGGGCGCGATAGCCGACCTCAACTGAAAGTCTCACTGGATCCGGGCTCTCGGCCTGCGCAATTACCATCAGGAACTGGCCATGCAGAATACTGAGGTGGCATGATTCGCGAATGGATTCGGCGAGTTCGCGCATGGGCGGGACGGCCGCCCGCAACAGATGATCCACGGGCGAACGGGTATGCGCAAGCTCGTAGAGCTTCAGGGTGAGAGAATAGCCGTCGGAGATTAAATCGCGACCAATATACTTTCGCCTCTCAAGCACATCCAGTATGCGGAATAACTCGCTGGGCGTCCGTTTCAAAGCTCTTGAAAGATCTGTCAGCGACTGCGGAACCTGGGCGACCGCCAACGACTCGAGGATGTCGAGTCCCTTATCGAGGGCGGGCACCGCGTACCTTTGTTTGGACTTCATCTCCACTCCCAGTGCAAAGATGCCGATTCGGGGCCTGGCAATCAGATAGCCTGCGCCCTGGCCTGCGCGCCTTCGAGTATTTGTTGAATCGGAGTTTCAGTCTCGATCGCAAGTACAATCATTTCATCGATGAGAGATGCGATTTGAGGCCACGCCTCGATCGCCGGCAGCTCGCGTGCATTCTCATGCAGTTCGCCAAGGCGATGATAGAAGGGAATGATTTGGTTCACTTCCGGATCGGCCCATGTGGATTTGCGGCAGCCTACGCCGCCTTCCAGCGTAAGCAACTTATCCATCTCCGGCGACATACAATGGCGGAGAAATGCGTAAGAGATATCGGCATGCGGGCTCCCAGCGGCAATCACCAGGAGCCAGTAGACGTTGAGCGATGTGGAGAATGCGCCTTCGGCATGCGGAATTGGAGCCAGGTCGATGCAGCCTCTTATGCCGGAGGTGGGGATGGTCTGCGCCATAGCCGCAAACCCAAACCAATTCACCATCATCGCTACTTCACCTCTGGCGAATGCAAGACCTGCTTTCACGGAATCAAAATCGCGGCAACCGGGATGTGTTTCAGACTGATCTTGAATCATGGAGCGATAGAACGCCAGGGCATCCGCTGCCTGGGGACTCGCGAGCGCCAGTTTGCCGCTCGAATCGAATAACTCGCCGTCTCGCGTCCACAGTTGAATCAGAAAGTCATAGACGGTGTTATGTCCGTCAGGGAAAGCGGCAAAAGCCGTGCCGTATAAGTTATCGCCCGGGCGCTGAAAGAAACACGCTATGCGGCGAAACTCGGCCCAGGTGGTTGGTGGGCAAAGCGCCTTGCCGTAGAGATTGAAGTAGGCGGCCTGCTCTGCCGGATCAAAAAACAGGTCGGTTCGATAAATCAGAGTCTCGGGTCCATCGTGGTACGGAAGGCCGATGACGCGGTTGTTGACCGATTGTAGCCGGAGCAGCGATTCAGCCCAACCGACAGGATAGTCGTCGGGCGGATTGCGGCTGATGTAAGGCGCCAAATCGAGGACGGCGTTCTGCCGATCCGCGATCGCCAGCCAATCCGTATTGATAAACGCCACGTCGAAGTCACCGCGCTGCAGGCCATTGTCCTCAAGCAGCGCGCCATATAGCGGATGCAGATCCATAGCAACCAGGTCGAGCGTGAGACCGGAGGCGCATTGGCCCGCAAAGCATTCCCATTGTTTGCGGATTGCCGACTCGAACGGGTCGAATTTTCGCACAGCGACGCGGAATGAATTACGCATAGTGAACTTTGGATTCCACGAGACAACGGATTGAAGCGCTGCAATCTCAAGGCAGCGAGAACTCGTGAATCAGCGCTTCGGTGTCCTGGCCCAAACGAGGCGCTCCTTTCGGAGACCTAAAAACTTCACCGTCGATGCGGATTGGGCATCGGGTTGTACGCATGTCGATGCCCTCGCCCCTCGATACGGTCTGCACCATATTCAGAGCCTTGAATGCGTCGTGCTCGAAGAGTTGCGCCCAGGTGAGCACATCGGCGCACCAAATATCATTTGTCTCGAGAATTTGAAGCCAATGCCCTGTTGTTGCAGTCTTGAGATGCTGCACCAGAATTGCCTTGATTTCGTCGCGGCGGGAAAACAGCGATCCGGGATCGGTATAGACAGTGAGCGGAGGGCAGCCCAGTAACTCGCCAAGGCGCACAACGGAACCCATCGCCAGGGCAAGATAGCCATTGGCCGTCGAATAGATCCCGTAGGGAGCGCCAAGGTAGGCGTGTGCATTGTTGATGGAGCTGCGCTGCGGCAGATGGCCGCCGTCGTTGAGATAGGTTGTTAGAACCTCGAATTGTAAGTCGAGGATAGATTCGAGGAGGCTCACTTCCACCCTGCCACCGCTGCCACTTATGCCTCTGCGCACGAGACAAGCGAGAATTCCCTGCACAAGATGAGCTCCGGCAAACATATCGGCAACCGCAAGGCCGAAGGGAACCGGAGGCTGATCGGAATCGCCGTTCAGCCACGGCAAACCTGAGAGCGCCTGCACCAGCAGGTCCTGCCCAGGCTTGCCTCTCCACGGCCCCACTTTGCCATAACCGGTCACTTCCGCGTAGACAATTGACGGATTTACGGCGCACACCGCCTCGTATTGGAAACCTAACTTCTCAATCACGCCCGGACGAAAGTTATGGATCAGCACGTCGGCTTCCCGAATGAGCTTCCAAACGCGTTCAACATGGGCCGGCGCTTTCAGGTCCGCGGTAAAGCTCTCCTTATTGCGGTTGATGGAGTGAAAGAGAGTGCTGTCGCCATCGAGCGCGAGGTTCGAGATATAGAGCTGACGGCATGAGTCACCTGTATCCGGGCGCTCGATTTTGATGACACGCGCACCCATATCCGCCAGGCGCAGAGATGCGGATGGTCCGGAGAGAAACTGGCTCATGTCGATGACCAGCAGGCCTTCCAGTGGTTTCAATCGTTCACCGCCTTTGGATGAGTCATGCAACGCGAAAGAAGGGCGTTCAGCGAGCGAATCACATCGCGCTCGGCGCGGCCGGTTCGAAGATAGTCGTGCAAAAGCGGTGCGGCCGCGTCCTGAAAGTCGAGATATCCGTTGAAGCGAGGACGGACATATGCTGCATCCAGAGTAGGAAGCGTTGCAGCGAAGAATCGATTCGACCTTCGATTTACTTCTTCGTTCAACCATGCGTCCCTGTGCCCAGGCTGCCCGCCGGCATCGAAATAGAGAGTCGACTGGCAAGCGCTGCTTGAGATGAACTGAGCGTATTCCACAGCCGCCTCATAATGCTCGCTAAATCGGGATACAGCGAGGCCGGCACCTCCGAGAGTCGATCGCAAGGGCACGGAGTTATCAAGGTTGACAAGACCACCGACTCTCAGCGGATGACTTGCGTATCCAGGCCGGGAATAGTTTGAGTAACCGTATGCGAATGGACAATACGCAATACTTTCGCCGAGAGCCAGCTCCTCCCAGGTAGCGATGGGATTACGGGCCAGACAATCCGAATGGCAGGCTGAGATCAGGCTACGGAGCAGGCACAGGGCTTGAATTCCGGCATCCTCACTGACGAATTCTCTGGGTCGCACAAATGGCTCCTCACCGAGCGCTGTGCAAAGCATGTAAAGGTTCATGAGGCTGTCAATCGCGAGGCCAGGAACGGCGACAAGGCCGCGGCGCGCGAGTTCGAGCAGTTCCTCCCATGTCTGTGGCACGGCGCAGTCTGCCTCGGCCAGCAGATCTTCGCGCCATCCGCTCACGGGCGCCGCGGCATCGATTGCGAGTGCCCACTGATGCTCCTGCCACGCATAACTCGCATGCGAGCCGCCGACTGAGTGCTGGGAAAGATCGGCGAGGAACTCGGCAGGCAGATGACTATCGAGCGGGAGAAGGAATCCAGCCTCCGCGGCATATCCAACGCTGGGATGATCGATCACCAGCAGATCGAACGACCTAGCCAGCTCGGCAAGCGGTTGATCGGCGAATGCCTGGAGGGACCTGGTCTGCCAGGAGATGGACACTTCCGGATGCAGCTCGGAGAACCGTTGCGCGGTAGCCACGAGAGGCAGGTAACCTCGAGTATGGTTCCAGGTTATGCCTCGAAGCTGGGTGATGCCGCGAGGTGGCGCTTTTGAGGTGAAGGTCATCAGGGAGGAATGTCCGCAACGATGCTAAACTGGTCTGCGTGATTTTACCAGCGAAAACATATTTTGCCTGCGGTGAGCCGCCGATGGCGGAAGATGAGCCAAGGACTGAATTCCGCCGGCTGCGTTACTCGTGGAGGACTTGATGGATCCTGAATACTTTGAAGACTATGAAGTGGGCGCGCAGCGCCTGACAACTGGCCGCACCATCACCGAGGCCGATATCGTGATTCATGCCGGCCAGACTGGAGACTTCTATCCTCACCATATGGATGAGGAGTGGTGCCGAACGCAGCCCTTTGGCCGTCGCATCGCGCATGGGACGTTGATCTTCAGTGTTGGCGTCGGCTTGACGGCCGGCGCTATCAACCCGCATGCCATGTCGTACGGCTATGATCGCCTGCGCTTCATCCGGCCGGTGTTTATCGGAGATACGATCCGGGTTACGGCCACGATCAAAGAGAAGAGGGACGACAGAAAAAGGCCTGGCCACGGAATCGTGGTTGAGGGCTTAGAGGTTTTCAACCAGAAACGGGAGTTGGTTCTGGCGTGTGAGCATCTGCTCCTGGTGGAGCGCAGATCTGCCGGGCCAGCTTAGCTAATTAGCGGCGCTCGGCGACACCAAGGCTTGCGGCCTGCCAGGGGCGCGCGATCGACACTCGGATAACTTGGAATCCGCGGGTCGACTGACTTGTTCAATACAAGGCCATTTATCAAGCCGAATCCTCAACGCGACCCGGCCTCATCGCCTTGACTTCGCCCAGAGATCACTAGCCTTCAAGAGGTTACCTCGAAAGAACGATGGAGTCGTCGACGGAAGCTGCGCGTTCCGCGGAGACTTCCGAACGATCGCGATGAGCAAGAGCGAGAGTCCACGAGAATACGCTGCCGGAACCGGGAGCACTGTCGACTTCGATGACCGTTTGATGGCGTTCGGCGATGCACGCAGCCAGGGCGAGTCCCAGGCCTGAGCCGTGAACATTGGCGTCCTGCGCATTGCCCGCGCGGCGGAAGCGTTCGAAGATATGACGCAGATCCCCGGCAGGAATGCCGATTCCTGTATCGCTGATCTCGAAGCGTGCCTGATCCTCCGATTCCTCCAGCGCGAGCCGGACCGAACCGCCTGAAGGAGTGAACTTGCCCGCGTTCTCAAGGACGATGGTGAGGAGGCGCTGAAGGTAGCATGGATCGGCCAATACCGAGACGGGATTCGCGGGAAGATCGAGGGCAAGATGGACCTGGGAGCGATGGAGCAATGGACGCCATTTCTCAAAGGCTTGAATGCACGCGCGGCGGGCATCGACAGGTTCCAACCGCACCAGTTCTGTTCCAGCGTCAGCGCGGGCGAGAAACAGCAGGCTGTCGAGCAAAGACGACATCCGCTGCGCTTCGGCGCCGATGATTCCGATGGCTTCGCGGTAGTCCTTGTTGGAGCGCTCGAACTGCAACGCGAGATCGGCTTCGGTGCGGATGAGCGCCACGGGCGTGCGCAGCTCGTGCGATGCGTATGCGGTGAAGTCGCGAACGCTGCGCACGCCGGACTCGATTCGCTGCAGCATCTCGTTCAAAGTGGCGGAAAGATGGGCAAGTTCGTCGCGCGTATCGAGCCGCGGCAATCGAGTCTGCAGGTTGCCGTCGTGAATACGCTGGGCTTCGCGCGCAATTGCAGCCACGGGATCGAGCGCGCGCCGGCTGAGCAGGTGCCCAGCGAGGCCGGCCACGAGAAAGACAGCGGGCGAGATGAACAACAGGCCGTTGCGAAACAGCAGCAGGGTTTGGTCAGTTTTGGTGAGGGTGATCCCGTCTTCAACGATGAAGCTGTGGCCGGCGAGCACGAAGGAGCGCCGCAGAGCGCGGACGCGCTTAGGCCCGGCGCCGAATTCGCCAATGCTGCCCTGCGAGGGCAGAGCCGATGGGGGCGGAAGGTCGTGCGGCGCAATCAGCATCCGGCGGGAACGGTAGACCCAACGGCCTTGCTCATCCTGGATCTGCAGCCATTTGCCGTCGTCTTTCAGCGTGAATTCGGCGGCCGTTTCAGCACGGGCCCTTTCGACGTCGCCGGCCAGGCCATGGGCCACGAAAAAATCGCGCACGTCGTCGATATGCTCATCGAGATCGTGGTCCAGCGCGATGTAAAGGCTGCGGCGCGCCATCAGGTAGGATGCGCAGCAAAGCAGAATCCCCGCAATGGAGAAGATCATGAAGTAGCCGATGGAGAGCCGGATTCGTATTGGCAGTTGCATGCGGCGGACCGGTGTCTTAAGCGCATTGTAGGCTGCCATCGCCGGTCGCTTTGTTAAGCGAGTGTTACAAACCCCGCTATCGCGTAAGAACATAGCCGCGCCCTTTGAGCGTGTGAATCAGCGGCGTGGCGCCTTCCGAGTTCAATTTGCGGCGCAGCGACGAGATGTAAACTTCCAGCACGTTGCTGAATTTTTCCCAGTTATAGTCGTAAAGGTGCTCGAGAAGCTCGCTCTTCGAGAGCACGGCGCGGGGCCGATGCGCCATGTATTCGAGCAACCGGTATTCCATGGCGGTCAGGCTCAAGGGGCGGCCCGCGCGCATGGCTGTCATCTCTTCCGGATGCACGATCAGATCTTCCACTTCGATCGTTGGCGCGGCAATACCATGAGCCCGTCGAATGAGCGCGCGGCAGCGGGCCACCATTTCGCCCACATCGAAGGGCTTGGTCAAGTAATCGTCGGCGCCCGCCTCCAGCAGGGCGACCGTCGTCTCCTTGTCGTCGCGCGAGGTGAGAATGAGCACCGGGACGCGGACGGCGTGGCGGCGCAGCGCTTTCAAGACATCCAGTCCGGCCATCCTGGGCAGCATCAGATCCAACAGAATGAGGTCGTATGGATTGGATTGCGCGAGGTAGAGCCCGTCCTCCCCATCCGGAGACACATCGACGGCGTACCCGGCGGACTCGCGCAGCGCGCGCGCAACATTCCTGGCCAAGCCGGAATGATCCTCCACGACGAGAACACGCACATTGCCTCCACACGCAATCGGCCGGCCGTCGCCTTTGTTCATCGCCCGATCTCGAGCAGTGCGAACTGGCCGTCCTGATTGGCGACAGTGTAGAACAGATGCCTCAGCGGGTCGAGGGCCATTGTCCTGGCGCCGGGCGATCGAACTCTGCTTTCAAAATGACAGTTTGGTCCGACGCGCATGAACTTAAGCTGAATTGCACAGGGGCTCACTGCTAATTCACGAGCTTGTCACATTCGCTTCAGCCCCCTTTCAGGCGGGATCAGTCAGTCTGAGAGTGGATTGTCCCCGTTGAAAGGGAACTCCGGCCTGGAGGCAGACTATGTTCCACCTGTTTCGCCGACACATCCTTACCGCAATCATCTTTCTGGCTTTCGTCGCGCAGGGAGCGCTGAACGGCCAATCGCAAAAGGCGAGCTTGAACGGACACGTGAGCGACGCGTCTCATGCAGCGATTCCAAGCGCGCGCGTGGTCGTCAATCCCGGTAACATCGTCACCACATCGAATGGGTTGGGCGACTTTGTGATCAGCGGGCTTGCGTCCGGCAGTTATACGGTGTCGATCACTTCCGCTGGTTTTGCTCCGCTCGACAAGAGCGTGACGTTGACCGCCGGGCAAGCGGCCACTCTCGACGCGGTGATGCAGGTGAGCTCCAGCAGCGAGCAGGTTGTGGTTGCGGCCGAGAGCGGAATCGACATGGTGCAGGCAATCAACCAGGAGATTACGTCGCCCAACATCGTGCAGGTGATGCCGGAAACGGAGATTCTCGCGCTGCCCAATGCCAATGTTGCCGATGCGATTGGCCGCCTGCCGGGCGTCACGGTGCAGCGCGACGAGGGTGAGGCCGTCTACGTCCAGGTTCGCGGCCTCGATCCTCGCCTGACGAACACTACAATCGACGGCGTGACCATTCCGTCCCCGGAGTCGAACGTGCGCCAGGTGCTGCTGGCCACCATTCCGGCCGACATGGTGCAATCGGTGGAGCTGAACAAGACGCTCTCCGCCAATCAGGACGCAGACGGAATCGGCGGATCGGTGAACATGGTTACCAAGCTGGCCGGCGAGTCGCCCACCATCGACGGCATTTCCACGCTGGGCTATTCGCCGATCATGAACGGCCGCTACATGGGCCTGGTGAACTTTACCGTGGGCAAGCGCTTCGGCGTCAGCAAGCGCTGGGGCGTGATCGCGAGCGCCAGCTACGACTACAACGGGCGCGGTTACAACGACATTGAGCCGCAGCCGGACCTGAACCCCAACAACTTTTCGAGCGCGCCCCCGTATTTCGACACCCTGACGCTGCGCGAGTATCGACAGGCGCGCCTGCGCTGGGGCGGCACCATGGGCGCGGATTACAAGCTCAGCGAGCACTCGAGCCTGGCCGCTCACTTAATCCTCACCGACTTCAAGGACTGGGGCGACAAGTGGACCTATACAGTCAACACTCTGGACAAGCCCAGTTTCAAATACTCGATCCGGCATCCGGACTTTGCCCTGGGCAGCCTCTCGCTGGGCGGCAACCACATCTTCAACAACAAATGGATCACGTGGGGTTCCGCTGTCTCGCGTGGCCGCGAACTCGATGCGGGCGGCAATCCTGGTGGCGCCTTCGACGCCAGCCCAGAGTTGAAAAGCTGGGCCTCGAATAATTGCAACTACGTGGGCGCACTGAATGGCGACCCCTATCGCCCGCAGTGGTCACCAGGCTGCATGACGCCGAATACCGCGTCTCCGGCCGATAACATCTACAGCCTGTCGAATTACACGCTGGACAATATCAACACCAGCGTCGGCGAGGCGATGCAGTTGAACCTGCAGGAGTGGGGCGCGATGGGGTTCAACTATCACCTTGGCAACCATTCGGCCACGATGGAGTTTGGCGGCGAATTCCGGAATGCGCACAAAGGGCAGGATGCCTACACGCCGACCTACGATTACTGCCCGAATCCAAAGGCAAATCCTGGCTACACTAACGACAATATCTGCTCCAACGCCGCCGTCAGTGCTACGCCCATCAACTCAGAGGCTTTCGCCAGCGGCTTTCAAGATCCGCACTACTATGACGGCACCTATCACATGGGGGAACTGACGGACCACTACAAGGTGGACCAATACCTTGCCGCGAATCCGGGACTGCTTCCACTAGACGTGCCTGCAACCCGCGGCTCGTCTGACTCAGCCGACTACAATCTGATCGAGCGCGTCTCTGCCGGTTACATCATGAACACCCTCTACCTGAACCGTCTGCGCCTGCAGACCGGACTGCGCCTGGAAGCGACGCACGAATACGGACTGGGATATCTGGTGAACATTACCGCCGGTCCTAATGGCGACGGATTGGATAACAGCGGAAACTGGATAGGAACAACAGCGGTTACGAATGTCCAGTCCTACATCGATCCTTTGCCCAGCGTTCAGGCCCGCTATGCCTTTACGCCGGAGACGGCCGTTCGCGCGGTCTATGCGCGCGGCATCTCCCGGCCAAACCAGTACGACCTGGTGCCTTACGTTCAGGCCTCCGGCAATAACCCGGTGGTGGCTACCATCGGCAGCCCCAAGGAATTGCCCACCCACGCCAACAACTACGATCTGCTGTTGGAACAGGAGCTGAAACCCTTTGGGCTGATTCAAGCCGGGTTTTTCTATAAACAGATGACTAATCCAATCGTCACAGCGAATGTTCCCTGCACCGGCACTTGTCTGGCTGCGGTGCCGGGTACACCGCCCGGTTCGCTGGCTCAAGAGGATGCCAACGGCAGTAACGCCTACGTCTGGGGCCTGGAATTTGGCTTGCAGCAAAAGTTCACCAATCTGCCCGGTGCATTCCGTGGCCTCGGCTTGATGGCCAATTATTCCTACAACGAATCGGGCATCAACGGCCTTCCCCAACGCACCGATTCGCCTTCGCTGATGGGAACGGCGAAGCATGCCTTCAACATTGAACCTGGATATGAGTTGGGCCGCTACGAGGCGCACATGGGCATGTCGTACAACGGCTCCAACGTCTACGCCTACCAGTACTACGGCACCGCCTCAGGAATCGCGGAATGCGGCAACCCCAATCCCAACCCGACCTCGTCCGCACCGCTCAACGGACCCATCAACGGCCCCTGCGGCGACAACTACTTCTTTCCGCATTTCCAGGTGGACGCGCAGTTGGGCGTCCGCATCTATCGCGGGTTGCAGCTTGAGGTGCAGGGCCTGAACCTGACCAACGAGGTATTCGGCTTCTACAACGGCAGCCCGCAATATATGACGCAGCGGGAGTATTACAAGCCGACTTACAGCGCCAGCCTGCGCTGGAGCTCGGGTCGCGAGAAGTAACTTCAGCGGACAACGGCGGGCCGGTGCAGTGAGCCCCTTCTCTGGGCCGGCCTGCGTTTTTTTTGAGAATCGCTTCGGGCAGCACGACAGCTTCGGGCAGCACGACAGCTCCAGGCAACACAATGATGGGTATAAAATGATGCCACGCACAGCCTTCCGACTTGCCGTTGTTTCTTTCATGGTTCTTTGCTTATTCGAGCGGCCGGGTTCGGCACAACGCCCTGCCGGCGGCGCGGCCTACACCGGAAAGCAGTTGCAGTTCGTCATCTACCTGAGCCGTCACGGCGTGCGCTCGCCGACGGGAAAAACGGCGCAGTATAACCAGTATTCCGCTGCGCCGTGGCCGGAGTGGAGTGTACCGGCGGGTTACCTCACTCCACATGGATATCAGCTGATGAAGCTGTTCGGCGCGTTTGACCGCGCGAAGCTCGCCGCAGACGGCCTGCTGGCGCCGGAAGGATGCGCAGATGCGGCACGCATAACTCTCCTTGCCGATTCCGACCAACGCACTCGTGAAACCGGCAAAGCTATTGCGGAGGGAATGTTTCCCGGATGTTCGATCGATGTGCATGCGCAGGCCGAGGGCACGGACGACCCGCTCTTTCATTCGCTGCACAGCGGCGTGGCGCAAGCGGACCGCTCGCATGCAACCGCGGCGATCGCGGGACGCATCGGCGGCGATGCGAACAACCTGACCGAGGCCTACCGCCCGCAGCTCGAAGCCCTAGACCGGATTCTGGCCGGTTGCGGTGCGGCTGCGAAGAGCCGGACATCGCTTCTGGATGTGCCGGCAAGCCTCGCGGAGGGCTCGGGCGATCACATGGCTGCGCTGCGTGGGCCGCTCACCGTGGCCTCCACGCTCTCTCAGAATCTGTTGCTCGAATATACCGAGGGCATGAAGGGCGCGGACCTCGCATGGGGCTGCATGGATGAAGCCAAGCTCCGGTCGGTGATGCAATTGCACGCGGCGGCGGCCGAGTTCAGCGAACGCACGCCTGTGATCGCGCGCATCTACGCATCGAATCTGC
>Ga0206796_1167_pt1 | contig 13231 bp, 14 predicted proteins | sample Alteio_BWOrgCont_68_FD_152895 | JGI IMG/M metagenome (GOLD analysis project Ga0206796, IMG submission 152895) | Enriched cells from forest soil in Barre Woods Harvard Forest LTER site, Petersham, Massachusetts, United States -... | ecosystem: Environmental > Terrestrial > Soil > Temperate forest >...
GAAACTGACTGATATCGAGCTGGACGAAGCAGTCAAGCCGAGCTCTGCCCATAGCGCGCTGACCGTGATTGTCGAGAACGGCAAGGAGGTCAAGATCCTGCGCGACAACATGCCGTTCGGGCGGCCCGGCCATGGCGAATTCGGGACCTATTTCATCGGCTACAGTCGCTCGCCGCGCCCAACCGAGCAGATGCTCGAGAACATGTTTGTCGGCCGCCCGCCGGGAAATTACGATCGGCTGCTGGATTTCAGTCGTGCCGTAACCGGAAATCTGTTTTTCGCCCCGTCCGCGACATTTCTCGACAATATTGGCGCCGACGAGCCCGCCGTCGTGGCGGTGACCAATGCATCGGCGGAACTCGAGCCAACCTCAGTTTCGTCGGTTGATGACGATACATCTCTTGGCATCGGATCCCTCAAAGGAGATCACCGGCATGAATAATCTCCATCGCGAGTTGGCGCCGATTTCGGATGCGGCGTGGTCGCAGATTGAAGAAGAAACGACCCGCACGCTCAAGCGTTACCTTGCAGGCCGGCGTGTTGTGGATGTGCCGACCCCCGCGGGAGTTGGGCTGTCGGCGGTCGGCACAGGCCATCTTGTCTCGATTGCAGCCCCTGCAGAGGGCGTCATCGCGAGGCAACGCGAGGTAAAGGCCCTAGTGGAATTGCGCGTACCCTTTGAATTGACGCGCGCAGCGATCGACGATGTTGAGCGCGGCTCGAACGATTCCGACTGGCAACCTGCCAAGGATGCCGCCCGGACTCTTGCCTTCGCCGAGGACCGGGCTATTTTTGAAGGCTACAGCAAGGCCAACATCGTCGGCCTCAAGGAGGGTACCAGCAATCCTGTCATGACTCTGCCGGTCAATGTGCGTGACTATCCTGATGCCATCGCCCAGGCCCTGAGCCAGTTGCGCCTTGTCGGCGTGAACGGACCCTATGCCGTGTTGTTGGGAGCCGAGGCCTATACTGCGCTCGCCGAGACGAGCGATCACGGCTATCCGGTCCTGGAACACGTTAGGCGTCTCATCAACGATGAGATCATTTGGGCTCCGGCCATTGCAGGGGCCTACGTTGTTACCAAGCGCGGCGGCGATTTCGAACTCGACATCGGGCAGGATATCTCCATCGGATATCTCAGTCATACAGACACTACCGTAAGGTTATACCTTCAGGAGAGTTTTACGTTTCGGCATCTGACGAGCGAAGCGGCCGTCGTACTCGGCGCAAGTCCCGAAAAACCACCTGCCTGAAATAGGGCCCTCATTATGATCTGCGAGGCTTAAGCGGCGTTCTGCTAACATGGTTTCCGGCCCTGGCCGACTTCCTTGTGGCTGAACCCTCAAAATGCCCCGCCGCGACGACCCGGTTAAAGCCGAGTTCGGCCAGGTCCAGACTAGCGACGAATGCATCGACGACACGGAAGAGGCTGTCTGGCGCCACGTAGTCGTCGATGCATGCCTGCAGCAAACTGATCTGATCTCGGCTGTCGCCATCGATGAAGCCCACAGCTTGCCTCCGCCTGCATAACAATTTGATTCTACGGCGATTTGCTCGACTTAGCCAAATTCTTGGGACGTTTCTGGGTCGCCACCCGATTGACAGGCGAACCTCGTGAAGGTCCGGATCGCGGAAGGAAGGCGGGGCCGCGCTATCGACCCGAGTCGTACGCTGGGGATGTCCGCTGGCAGGTGCTTGTCCACTGCAAGCGCCATCGGCGACCTGCCAGGCGTCAGTCGCGCGATAAGGACAGTCCCGCGAGAAGCGGCGCGTACGCGGCGAGACTGCGGGATACCAACTCAGTGAAGAGCCGCACGCGCTTCGTCTTGCGTGTCTCCCCCTGGGTGAGAACCCAAACCGTTCCGTACATGTGTAGGTCGGCGCCCGGCACCCTCACCAGTAGGGGGTCGGCATCTCCGACGAAGCACGGCAGTGTCGTCATCCCGAGCCCTTGCCGTACAGCCGCGATCTCCGCCGCGGCGTCCGTGACCCTGAACGGAACCCCCGTGGTACGAACCTCACCCTCGCGGGCCCAATCCGGAATGCCATGCATGCTTATGACGATCCACCGGATGGGATCGGGCGCGCCCGCACGCCATGCGGCTAGTCGATCGCGAGACATGTAGACGCCGCCGAACAGATCCGGCCCCTTCAGGCCGTGAAGATTGAGCGGCAGGGTTTTGCGGTCATAGACGACGCGAATCGCCACGTCGGCCTCCCGGTTGGTCAGGTTTGCCAGCTCGCCGGACGACAGGATTTCCATCTCGATGTCCGGATGCAGACGCGCGAAATCGGCGAAGTCCGGCATGAGTAAGTGTGTCGCGAGGGTCGGTGCCAGTGTCACCCGCAGAAGCCCGCGCACGCTCTGGTCGCGACCGAAGACGCGCGTCTCCAGCTGGTGCGATGACGCTTCCATCTGGCTCGCGAGCTCGAGCACCTCCTCGCCCGCAGCAGTCAGGCGGTAGCCCGAAGGCAGCTTTTCGAACATCTGCGCCCCGAGGCGCTCCTCGAGCTGAGCGATCCGTCGCAGCACGGTCGCGTGGTTCACACCGAGGCGCTTGGCGGCAGCTCGCACTGAGCCTTCGCGCGCGGCGGCAAGAAAGTAGCGAACGTCATCCCATTCGATCATGGTGCATTCCCGCGCCGCGAGCTGCGCCTTCCGAAGCCCATTCTAACACACTGAGCCGCAGCCCGCGCGAACGCGGTGACGTTCAATCGTTCAACTGGATCGTTTTCGCACCACCGATGTGCGCGATTCCGCACTCACCGCCTGCCTCCGGCGAACCCATGTTGAGGCTCGCCGGGGGACCTCCCCGTCCAGCCCAAGACCCGAGACGGCGAAACAAGGACTACACGACATGACCAGATTGAATGGAAAGACCGCCGTCATCACGGGCGGCGCCACCGGCATCGGCCTCGCCTCGGCAAAGCGCTTCATCGAGGAGGGCGCCTACGTCTTCATCTTCGGCCGCCGGCAAAAAGCGCTTGACGCCGCTGTGGCCGACCTCGGGCCCAATGCCCGCGCGGTGAAGGGCTCGGTCTCGGATGAGGCCGACCTCGACCGGCTTTACGCGGCCGTGAAGGCCGAGCGCGGAACCCTCGACATCGTCTTCGCCAATGCCGGAGCGGGAAGCCCGCTTGCACTCGGCAAGATCACCGCCGAGCACATTGACGAAACCTTCGACACCAATGTGAAGGGTACGATCTTCACCGTCCAGAAGGCGCTGCCGCTGATGGGCCCGGGCGGTTCGATCATCCTGACCGGATCGAGCGCCGGCACCACGGGCGCCCCTGCGTTCACCGCCTACAGCGCGAGCAAGGCGGCAGTGCGCAACCTCGCGCGGACCTGGGCAGAGGACCTGAAGGGCACCGGCATCCGGGTAAACGTGCTGTCCCCCGGGGCGACGGCGACCGAACTCGCGAAGGAGGCGCTGGGCGAAGAAGGCCAGAAGGCCTACGGCGCGATGACTCCGCTTCAGCGCATGGCCGATCCGGCGGAGATCGGGGCCGTGGCTGCCTTTCTCGCGTCGCCGGACAGCAGCTTCATGACCGCCAGCGAGGTCGCCGTCGACGGCGGCCTGGCGCAACTCTGACCCCGGCGCGGTCCCGCGCCTCGCGTACGTACAACGAAAGGAAAACGATTATGGAAAAACTCGAAGGTAAGATCGCTGTCATCACGGGCGGAAGCAGCGGGATTGGGTTGGCCACAGCCAAACGCTTCGTCGAAGAAGGTGCGCACGTCGTGATCACCGGGCGAAGAGAGAAAGAGCTGAAGGAGGCCGCAGCCTTCATCGCGAGAAACGTTACGACAGTCGTCGGCGACGTGTCGCACTTGGAAGATCTGGATCGCCTCTATGCCGTCGTGAAAGAGAAACATGGTCACATCGACATTCTCTTCGCGAACGCGGGCGCGGGGACAATCGCACCGCTCACGGCCGCTACCGAGGCCCATTTTGACCAGACCTTCGATGTGAACGTGAAGGGTCTATTCTTTACGGTGCAGAGGGCGCTTCCTCTCTTCAAAGACGGCGGTTCGATTATCCTGAACTCTTCAGTGTCGAACGTGTTGGGGCTTCCAGGGTTTAGCACCTACGCCGCGAGTAAGGCTGCTGTGCGCAACTTTGCGCGCGCTTGGACCCTGGAGCTGAAAGATCGCAAAATCCGCGTTAATGCGATGAGCCCCGGGCCGATCGAGACCCCCGCCTTAGAGACAACGACAGGCCTTACCCCTGAGCAAGCCGAGCAAGCGGTCGCCCAATTTGCGTCACAGATCCCAATGGGTCGCAGGGGAAAGCCAGAGGAAATTGCGGCTGCCGTCACATTCCTCGCCTCCGATGAAAGTTCTTACATCACCGGCGTGGATCTGGCGGTCGACGGAGGCATGGCGCAGGTCTGACCCCGGCGTTAACACAGGATCGGAGAAGCATCATGAACTACGCAATCATCGGCTTCGGCAATATCGGCCAGGCCATGGCCAAGGCGTTTGCCCGCAACGGCATCGAAGTATCCGTCGCGACCACGCGCGACCCGGAAAGCTTTGCAGCCGCTACGGCCGCGATCGGACCCACGATCATCCCCAAAAAACTGGCGGAAGCCGTCAAGGCGGACATCATCTTTTTGGCGGTCCGTTTCGAGGCGCACCCGGATGTCGCAAAGGCACTCCCCAGTTGGCAGGGGAAGACCATCGTCGATGTGACCAATGCCTATGGCGTGCCCCCTGAGGAACTGGGAGGACAGCCTTCTTCCAAGGCCGTCGCGCAGGCCTTCACGGGAGCCAAACTGGTCAAGGGTTTCAACCATTTGGTCGCTGCGGTCCTTGACCAAGATCCGGCCGTCCATGGAGGCAAGAGAGTCGTGTTCCTGGCCAGCGACGATGACGGCGCCGCTGAGGAGATTGGCGCGCTTGCCGAAAAGCTCGGTTTCGCGCCGATCAAACTTGGCGGGCTTTCGGAAGGCGGACTGCTTGTGCAGGCGCGCGGAAAGAGCTGGGGTCGGCTGATCTTCAAGGACCTGGTCAAGTTCGACTGATGAACACGACGTGCCCACCGGCTTGGCCACGATGCACGGATCGGATCGAGCGCGATCCGATCCGTATGAAATGGAGAAATTCCCATGAGCATTGAGAAGAACATCCAGACCGTGAAGGACTTCTTCGCCGCGATCGGCCGCGGCGACAGGGAGGCTCTGCTGGCGCTGGTCGCCGAAGACATCGAGTGGATCATTCCGGGCGAGGACTGGCCGCTGGCCGGAACGCGCCACGGACACGCGGGGCTGGCGGATTTGCTTGAGACGGCATCCAGGTCGATTGAAACGTCCACGGAACCACGGGAGTTCGTAGCGCAAGGAGACCGGGTCCTGGTCGTCGGCTTCGCGAGGGGAAAGATCAAAGCTACGAACAAGACGTTCGAGGACGACTGGATCTTCGCCATCACGGTCCGGGACGGTAAACTGACCAACATCCGGGAATACGTCGACACGCAAGCACTGGCCCGGGCCTCGCAGATGGACGCGTCCGGGCCTGCGTAGCGCTGGCCCTCTGCAGCCATCGGCTCGGGGGTAGACGGTGAATCAGCCGTGGATTGCCCCCTCGCACGCCGCCCGCTCGTCGTATGCCCAACCGTAAGGAGATTCTGATGTACGACCAATCCAAACTATCCGAGTTGATCCGGTTCTCCCGCATCGATGCGGGCTCCACCGTGATCGACGTGTACCCAGGCGACGGAGACTGGACGCGCCTCTTCTCCGACATCGTCGGACCAGAGGGGCGGGTCTACAGCTTCGTGCCGGCCGAAGTCGCCCACTTCAAGGACGATCCGGTCGGCCGCATGCGGACGCTTGCGAAGGAGCCCGGCCGAGAGAACGTCGAAGCAGTCTCAGCTGACCTCGTGGCTATCCCGGAGGCCACGCAGCCAGCGGATGTGCTGTGGCTGCACCTGTTCTACCACGATCTCCACACCGCACTGATCCAGGCCAGGGGCGCGACGGCGGCCGACTTCAATCGAGCCGTCTACGATCGACTCAAGCCTGGTGGGTTCTACGTCATCGTCGATCACGCCGCCGCCGCCGGAGCAGGCACGAGCAGCGCCCAGTCGCTGCATCGGATCGAGCCTGCATCCGTTCGCAAGGAGGTGGAAGACGCGGGCTTCGTACTGGACGCGGAAAGCACCATGCTCGCGAACGAGGACGATACGCACTCGATCAAAGTGTTCGATCCCTCGATCAAGGGCGAGACCGATCGCTTCGCCTATCGGTTCGTGAAGCCCTGACAGGTCCCGGCGCCCACCCCCAAGTGAATTTCAGGAGGTCGGCTTGCCAGACAGCGGCGTGGCGACGCCATCTCCTGATTCAGGTTTTTGCACAGCCTGCCCCGCTGTCGGAGGACATCTAGCTGTGAGAATCAGAACTGAGCGATATCAACGAGTTAAGCGGAAGCCCGGCGACCTCCGCCCGCAACTGCACGATCATGTCGAGCAGGTCCGCAGGGATCAGCGTTCGAGAATCTGGTGGCTCCGCCATGGCCTGATGGAATCACGCCACCCGCCAAACCGCCACCCACTCTAACCCGATACTCCTGAGTCATAACGCCGCGTCCGCCACCGGTTTTGCCCCGGTTACAAAACAGGTAATTTGAGAAAGTCCATTTAATCTGAGAAAGAGCTTCGCTAAGGACATCTTATCTGAGAATCAGGACACCCCACGTATTTGGGTCCGCCGCTCAAAAATGCTGGGCCGAAAGGATGCGGCGTCATCAGCTCTCTGGAGCCTTAATCAAGGCCAAGAAGCCAGTTTAAGACGCAATATTGTCGGTAAGCTTTCTCAACGCTGTGCCAGGCTATCCAGCTAGAGCGCATCGGCTAATCCTTGATAGTCTGCGGGTGGGGCGGATGGTGGCGGACCAAGGGCGTTCACGCCGGCGAGTCGTATGTGCCGGGGCTGTTGGGCGTGGCGCGCCACTCGGGCTGACGTTCGGGGTTCGCCTCGGCGAGCGCGCTGCGGACGCCCTTGACGTCATAGTCCTTGAGATAGCCCGGTGAGCCCGGCTGCTGGCGCCAGGACTCCGCGATAGTGCCGGCGTCCACTGCGTCGAAGCCGATCCCGTCGATCAGTGCCATCGCCTTGGACTTGGTCCTGGCGTCGTCGCCCGCCACCGCCAGAGCGATGCGGTCCACGGAGCCCGCATGCTTGGCGCCCGGTTGAAGATGGGTCGCTTCAATTGTGTTGAAGGCCTTGATCACGGGATGCCCAAGGTGCTGCTCGACCCATTCGCTTTCAGTGCTCCCGTCCTCAATTCCGTCGAGATGACCATCGCGCTGTCGCGGGTAGTAGTTGGTCGTGTCGATCACGACGACGTCGGCGGGCGTGGCCGCGAACAGTTCGCGGGGCAGGCTAGGGACTTTGTTTGTAGGAACGGCGACGACCACGACCTCCTGGCCGCGGACAGCATCTTCGATCACAGCTGCCCGCGCGCCGGTTTCGGCCGACAGGTCCGCCAAAGACTCTGGTCCGCGCGAATTGGCGATCGTGACCTCGTGCCCTGCGGCCCGGAGGAGACGGGTTAGTGCGCCGCCGATATTGCCAGCGCCAACAATGCCGATCTTCATGTTTGTGCCTTTCGAAGATGTGCCCGGGTGGAGAAGCGAATACTCCCAACCAAAATGTCCTCTTGCATTCCGTCGATAAATGGCGACATGAAACCGGCTCTCCCAACCAGGAGTGTGGAATGGATCGTCTCGCCAGCATGGCCGCATTCGTAAAGGCGGCAGAAAGCGGCTCCTTTGCAACGACGGCATCGGCGCTCGGCATCTCACCGCAGATGGTGGCCAAGCACGTCACCTATCTGGAGGCACGCCTGGGGACACGCCTGCTCAACCGCACGACCCGAAAGCAAAGTCTGACGGTGATCGGCAAGTCCTATTACGATCGGTGCAAAGTGGCGCTGGCCGAGGTCGACTGGGCGGATGCAATTGCTGATGAGGCCAGGGGCAAACCGCGAGGGCTCTTGCGCGTCAATGCGCCGGTTTCTTTCGGAACGCACAGCCTGACACCTGTGATCGCACGATATTTGCGCAGCCATCCCAGTGTCGATGCCGAGTTGGTTCTCAACGACCGCTTTGTCGACCTAATCGACGAAGGGTTTGAGGCGGTGTTCCGGATCGGGCCTCTAAGAACATCCAACCTTGGGGCGATAGAGCTCGCCCCCTTTCGGACGGTCGCCTGCGCCTCGCCGGCCTATCTACAAGAGCGAGGGATTCCGTCGACGCTATCGGACCTGCCCAACCATGAATGCATGGGCTTCGCCAATTGGCCCGAGCTGACAGTCAGCGATTGGGTCTTTGTACGGGACGGTCGCACCTCAAAGGCCCTAATCCACAGCCGCCTCAAGGCCAACAGCGCGGCTTCGTTGACGCAGGCGGCGCTCGCAGGACTCGGCTTGGCGCTCCTCGCGGAAGACCTGGTGCGCCCTCACCTCGCGACCGGGCGGCTCGTCCGAGTGTTGCCGAATTACGAGACGCCCCCGCGTCCCATTCACCTGCTCTTCCACCCTGATCGGCGGCAAACGCCGAAGCTGAAGAGCTTCATCGAGATGGTGGTGGAGCATTTGGGGCATCGCTCCGATTGACAGCCCGGTTGTCGAAAAGCGCATCATCGTCGAGGTGTCGCGTGGCGGCCTCTAAATGCGTTATCGATCCCGGGAGACACTTCGAACCATCGCTGAACATTTTTCCTAAGCTCGCTGCGGAATGGACTCCGCGAAGAAATCGGTCACTTGCCGGACGCGGGCCGGAACGAAACGGCGTTTCGGCCAGACGAGACTTATATCTCTGACATCGCTCATAAATTCCCCGAGGATGGTAATGACATCGGGATGGTGGAGTTCATCAGCAAGGGAAACCTTGGCGAACAGGCCAATTCCAACACCGGCCAGAACTGCGGCCCGGATCGTTTCGACACTGTTAGACCAGAGGTTTCCCCGAACCGGCACGCTGAATCGACCTTCTCGCCCCACGAACGGCCAATTCGCCGCCTCTGTTAGGCCGCCATACAAAAGGCAATTGTGCTCAACGAGCTCCGCGGGGGTATTTGGGATCCCGTGGCGCTCGAAATAGCGACGGGATTCAACGCATACGAGCGGGGTGATCGCCACGCGCCTGACAACCGCGTCGGGTTCATCGACAGGCCCCACGCGTATCGCCAAGTCGATCCGATCTTCCACCATATCTCGCACGATGTCCGAGAGAACGAGATCCACCTGAAGGCCGGGATTGATTGACAATAGGTTGGGGATGAGCGGCAAAACATGAAGACGGCCGAAAGTACCAGATACGGCGATCCTAATTAAACCCGAAACACCCAGTGTGCTTCTGGTTAGTTCGCTATCAGCGTCCTGCAGCTCGTCAACAAGTGGCTTTGTCCGATCATAGTATCTCCGCCCCTGATCCGTCAGGGTCACCCGGCGTGTGCTCCTATTGAACAGCATCACGCCAAGGCGTTTTTCCAACGCCCCGATGGCTTTACTGATGGCGGACTGTGAGTCACCGGTTGTGCGCGCCGCCGCGGAAAAACCGCCTGCTTCAACCACGGCTATGAAGGCGTTTAACTCGTTGAATCGATCCATCCCATTCCTCCTGGGAATTAATGTTATGGCAACTTAAGCCATTATCATTGGTTCCGACATAGCCCACATAGAGACCTCTCCGCGGTTGAAGGAATGGTGTCATGAATATCGATCTTACTGGCCGTCAGGCGGTCGTTACTGGGTCCACGGCAGGTATCGGCCGAGCCATTGCAGAAGGGCTGGCGCGCGCCAATGCCGCGGTCGTGATCAACGGCCGCCGCGAGGACAGGGTCGCCGCAACGCTTCGCGAGTTGCGCGCGCTTTTTCCAAAGGGTGAGTTCATCGGTGTCGTCGCCGATCTTGCAACCCCGGAAGGCGCGGAGGACTTGTTTGCGCGGGCCCCGGATGCGGACATTCTCGTCAACAATGTGGGAACCGGACGCGCGAAGCCCTTCTTCGAAATTGGCGACAGCGAGTGGATCGATCTCTTCGAGCTGAACGTCATGAGCGGCATTCGCGCCTCCCGCCACTATGTGCCGAACATGATGAAACGCGGCTGGGGTCGCGTCGTCTTCATCAGTAGCGAGTCCGCGCTCGCAATCCCCGTGGACTTGATCGACTACGCCATGACCAAGACCGCTCAGCTCGCCATTTCGAGGGGCTTGGCCGAGGTGGTCGGCGGAACGGGCGTCACCGTCAACTCGGTTCTCCCTGGTCCGACGAATTCGGAGATCATGGGCGGTTGGATGAAGGCGGCCGCAGAGGAGCAAGGCATTACGCAAGAGGAAGCCGAGCAGCAGTTCCTGAAAACGACGCGCCCGACAACGCTCATTAAGCGCTTCGCAACGACTGAAGAGGTCGCAAACTTGGTCGTCTATGTCTGCTCGGAGCAGGCCTCGGCGACAACAGGCACTTCCTTGCGTGTCGACGGTGGTGTCGTTCGGACAATTGCATAGGGCGCCCGCTTTTTCACTCGCTCAACGCAGCTCCGGGAAGGGCACAAGCAAATTGGCTCCCTCTCGGAGTAGACGACAGCCCAAGTCAAATGCGCCTGCATTCACTCTAAACAGTAGCCCGGAGGATCTCATGAGCTATGCGATTATAGGTTTGGCGCCATCGGCCAGGCGCTTGCCCGGGCGTTCGCCCGTAAGAACATTCAAGTATCCGTCGCGGCCCGGCGGCCGCCCGAGGCGATCGCGCCGCTAGACAAGGCGATTGGGGGGCGTTTGCGGGAGGGGGCGGAATCCTACGCTAAGGCGACCGGAACCCGGTAACCGAATATCCCGGGGCGACTTCTGAGAGCGAGTTTTGCGACGAGAATTGCAGATCGATTTCAGCTTGGCCCAGGACGCACTGAAATTGACGGGCAAGACGGTGCCTGGCCTGGAATGAAAATTACGATGCGCAGGTCTGGCCACGTCTCCGGCATCAGGAGGTGATGGCGAAAATGTTGGTCGCCATGGCGACGTGAATGGAAATGCGTGGCTCCTTCGCCAGGACTGCTCACCTCATAATCTGCCCACAGGCTGCGGAACTCGGGGCAGAGATCAGTCAACTCATTCACAAGGGAGAAAAAAGGTGCCTTGTCCGGAGCAAGGCCGAGATTGACGCGGAACCTTGCGAGCAATGCACGGGCGTCCGCCTGCCACTCCGGCATTGAGCGACGATGATAGCTACGGAGAAAAATCAGCCGAATGACATTGCGCTCGGCTGGGGGAATAGAAGCAAAATCGCCGAACATTTCCGTATTGGCGGCATTCCAGGTGGACACGTCGAAGCGGCTGTTTCGAGCGTAAGCTGGGTTGCTGATACTGTCGAGAAGGACCTGTAAGCCGCGATCCTGCTGCGTTGGCATAAGCAAGCCGGACGGTGGTGGTCGCCGATGCTCTGCCAGGGCGAACAAATGCTCTCGTTCCGCTTCACTGAAACGTAGACCGCGCGCCAGATTGTCGAGAAATGCAGCTGAGACCTGGATGTCCTTGCCTTGCTCCAGACAAGTGTACCAGGTGAGACCGATCCCCGAAAGCGCCGCGACCTCTTCGCGCCGCAGGCCTGGTGCTCGACGCCCGGGGCCGCTGGGCAAGCCAAAAGCTGTCGGGGACAGCCTGTTGCGCCTCGACTTTAAGAACGCCACCAGCTCTGCCCGTACCTCACCATCCACCATACAGCCCGCTCCAGCCTGATAGTGCCAATGGTAGCATAATTTCTCCACTCCTTATCGCCGGCCGTTTTCTGCATCCTTCGGCATGTTCAGATTATTTGGAGGGGCCTGAGTGGGGACGTTGATTTGTGCGCTGATAGCAGCAGCGGCGGCAGGATTTTCGCGAGGATTTGCCGCGTTCGGGACAGCGATGATTTACGTTCCCCTTGTTATGCTGGCCTACGACGCTCAAACCGCTGTCGTCACGTTGTTCCTCATCGATCTGCTGCCCTCCCTTCCCCTTGTTTGGAAGGCGATTCCAAAGTGCGATAGGCGCACAATTTTCTGGATGGCCATCGGCGCGATTGCGCTGTCCCCTTTGGGTGTCATGGTTCTCCTTGTCGTCGATCAGTCCCTTGCCCAACTGATTGTGGGCTTGTTCCTACTGTTGGCTACGTTATACATGCTGTTCAGCAAGGCATTCCGCCTTGGTGCTGGGCCGGCCCGGAGTGTGGGAGCCGGGGCAGTGTCCGGTTTCGCGGGAGGTGTGTGCGGAATCTTCGGGCCACCCGCGATGATCTATCTGCTTGGGCGGAATATGGACGCACAAACGACACGCGCTGACGCGATTGTGTTCTTGACCGGCGAGAGCCTGATTCTGGGTGCAACCTACATCGGTTACGGGATAGTTACGGCGCCCCGGCTCCATCTATCGCTTTTGCTTTTTCCAATCTACGCGATCTGCATCTGGCTGGGGGCGAAAGGGTTTGCTCACACCAGCGAAGCTTCGTACCGGCGAATTGTTCTTTGGCTGCTGCTCGTCGTTTCCGTATTGATAACGGCGAAAGCCGCATTTTCCGTGACTTGACGATCGTATACTGGCTGTCTTGCCCAAGGCACCGCCGGGGGATGAATTTCATTCAGAGATGTGGCCGCATCGGCAAGATGGATCAGGAACCTGGAAGCTGTCGCGGAAGTGCATGGTCCGTCTGAGGGTGAGGTCCCTACGCTAAGCCGAGGACCCGCTTTCCGTAATCCCTAAGCTCCCCCTTTGGGCCGACATAGCGATATAGAGTGCCGCGCTCAATCCCGAGCTCTTGGCACAGATCGGAAACGGACGTGTGGCGCTGCGCCATGGCGGCCTGGGCCAGACGCACCTGAGCCTTTGACAGCGAGAATTTACGGCCTCCCTTGCGGCCGCGCGCCCGGGCAGCGCCAAGACCGGCCATGGTGCGTTCCCGGATCAGATCCCGCTCGAACTCTGCCAGTGTGGCGAAGATGCCGAACACCATACGACCGGATGCGGTCGTGGTCTCGATCTGCGCTCCCTTTCCGGTCAGCACACGCAGGCCGATCTTGCGCTCTGATAAATCCTTCACGGTATTGACCAGGTGGGCGAGCGACCGTCCGAGACGATCGAGCTTCCAGACCACCAACACATCGCCATATCGCAAGGATTTAAGGCAGGCGGCTAGACCGGGGTGATCGTCGCGGCTGCCGGAAGCGCGATCCTCATAAATGTTGTCCTGTTCGAC
>Ga0206796_1168_pt1 | contig 13176 bp, 6 predicted proteins | sample Alteio_BWOrgCont_68_FD_152895 | JGI IMG/M metagenome (GOLD analysis project Ga0206796, IMG submission 152895) | Enriched cells from forest soil in Barre Woods Harvard Forest LTER site, Petersham, Massachusetts, United States -... | ecosystem: Environmental > Terrestrial > Soil > Temperate forest > O...
TCAAGCGTCGAGCATATGGGTAGATGGGAGCTTAACTGTGAGACACACACGTCGAACAGATACGAAAGTAGCACCAAGTGATCCGGTGGTAGAATGTGGAATTGCCATCGCTCAACGGACAAAAGGTACGCCGGGGATAACAGGCTTATCGCTTCCAAGAGTTCATATCGACGAAGCGGTTTGGCACCTCGATGTCGGCTCATCGCATCCTGGGGCTGGAGAAGGTCCCAAGGGTCCGGCTGTTCGCCGGTTAAAGCGGTACGCGAGCTGGGTTCAGAACGTCGTGAGACAGTTCGGTCCTTATCCGCTGTGGGCGCAGGAGTTTTGAAGGGTTCATTCCTTAGTACGAGAGGACCGGGAATGACGAACCTCTGGTGTTCCGGTTGTCATGTCAATGGCAGCGCCGGGTAGCTATGTTCGGAAAGGATAAGCGCTGAAAGCATCTAAGCGCCAAGCCTATCCTAAGATGAGAACTCCCCATTAAGGTCCAGGTAGACCACCTGGTTGATAGGACGCAAGTGTATACGTAGTAATACGAGAGCTAAGCGTTACTAATTACCTGATTGGCTTGATCTTGCCCGGCCCAAGTTTGTTTCTTCACCCCGATTCACGTCGGGGATGAGGGACCAGACACTGGGCTGGGAACAACAAGATCGTTTGCCTCGCATAATGAAAGTATTTATTTTTCGAGCCACATGTTTTTTAAAACAACGGCCCTTTACCTATAATTTTCAGAGAACAATCCCTGTTCTTTGAAACCGAAAGTCGCATCAAGATGACATCAGAGACATTGCTCAAGCAGAGCCGAGCCCGTAGGGCGAAGCCCAACTGCCGTGCGCAGCACTCTGGTGACCTTAGAAGCATGGCCCCACCCGTTCCCATACCGAACACGGAAGTGAAACGTGCGTTCGCCGATGGTAGTACATCTCTAGGTTGTGCGAGAGTAGGTCGTTGCCAGTATTACGAACCCCGAGGAAGGAAACTTCTTCGGGGTTCCTTTTTTTATATCGCGAATGTAAGAGAAGGTGTTTGCAGCGCGATTGAGGGTTTAATGAATTGCTCTGGGAAGTTAGCGATAGCCGTTCTCCTTTACGCCGCATTAAATCCGGATTGGTGCGAGGCGGATTCGCCTCTCGATCACGGTCCGGCAGATAGTTCGTTTGATGTCGGCATTACCATTGCGCCGCAGGTGTATCCGGCAGTGCTCAAGGGCGATATGCTACCTGAAGCAGTATCGAACGACGGCCACAGATGTCTCGCGAGCACGCTGTATGGGGGAGTGGGGCACACGAACGAGGTAGCTGTTTATATTCACTCGCCGAAAGGGAAGGATATCAAAATTGACTTCAAAACGGTCTATGGGGATATATCGAAGAGCCAGTGGATTAACGAAAATCTGGTGCTACTTAGAATCTGGTGGGGACGGCATTGGGGCACGGATTATATTTTCAACGCCGATACCTCCAAGATCGTTTACAGCGAGGGTGTCGAAGATCCGCGTTGATGGACAGGAACGAAGACGGTGCGAGGGAATTATTCGATCACACCGCCGCGACAACGGAGTGGCACTTGCGCGGTGTCTGCGCTAATCTTTGCTTATGCCTGACTTTGATTATCAGCTCGTTGTCATCGGTAGCGGCCCCGGCGGTTATGTCGCAGCCATTCGCGCTTCGCAGCTTGGCCTTAAGACGGCCATTGTGGAGAAGGATAAGACGCTCGGCGGCACCTGTCTCAACGTTGGGTGCATTCCGAGCAAGGCGCTGCTGGCTTCGACCGAATATCTCCATTTCGCGAAGGAACGATTCGCCGCGCACGGCATTATCGCCGGCGACATTAAGGTCGATCTCGGCACGATGATGAAGCGCAAGGGCGAAGTTGTGGGCAAACTCACCGGCGGCGTCGCCTACCTGATGAAGAAAAACAAGATCGAGGTCGTGAAGGGCCTCGGCAAGCTGGTCGACGGCAACACGGTCGAGGTTACCGACGAGGGCGGCGCGAAGAGAACAATCAAGGCGCAAAACATTCTTCTGGCCACCGGCAGCGTGCCGGTCGAGTTGCCCTTTCTCAAGTTCGACGGCAAACGCGTCATCAGCAGCGACCAGGGCATCGCGCTCGACAAGGTGCCAAAGAAGATGCTTGTCATCGGCGCGGGCGCGATCGGTCTGGAGCTCGGCTCCGTCTGGGCGCGACTCGGCGCGGAGGTCACCATCGTCGAATTTCTGCCCCGCATCGCCGCCATCGGGTTCGATCCGGAAACTTCGAAGATCCTCCAGCGCAATCTCGAAAAGCTCGGCATCAAGTTCGAACTCAGCACCAAGATCGAATCGGCCAAAGTCACCGACAAGGGCGTCGAATTGCAGGGCGTCCAGGGTGAAGCAAAAGTCTCCTATCAGGCCGACATTGTGCTCGTCGCGGTGGGCCGCAAGCCGTTCACCACCGGACTCGATCTCGACAAAGCGGGCGTGAAGCTGACGGAAAAAGGCCGCATCGCGGTCAACGACCATTGGCAGACGAGCGTGCCAAGTATTTATTCCATCGGCGACGTCATCGACGGCCCGATGCTCGCGCACAAGGCGCACGAGGAAGGCGCTGCCGTGGCGGAACGGCTCGCGGGCAAGCCGGGCCATGTGAACTACGGAATCATTCCCGGCATCATCTACACCGCGCCTGAAGCCGCCAGCGTCGGAATCACCGAGGAGGAGGCGAAGGAGAAAAAGATCGAGGTGCGCGTGGGCAAATTTGTTTTCACCGCCAACGGCCGCGCCATCGCGTCGGACACGACCGAGGGCTTTGCAAAAATCATCGCCGATGCGAAAACGGACCGCGTGCTCGGTGCGCACATCGTTGCCAGCAACGCCTCCGAACTGATCGCCGAGACCGTCCTGCTCATGGAATTTAGCGGCAGTTCCGAAGACCTCGCCCGCACGATTCATGCGCATCCGACGATGTCCGAAGCGGTGAAGGAAGCCGCGCTCGCCGTGGACGGACGTATGCTGAGCGCGTGAGGCTGCTTAAGATATACTTTATCGCGCCGTTCAGGCCTTTCCGTTCCGGCGGATCACGTGAATCAGGTAGCCCAGGATCATGAGATTTCCCGTGGTGAGAAGAATCTTGGCCCAAGTCACCCGGTGCCAGATTTCGTAGCCTTCCAGAGGCAGAAGCGAGCTGGTGACAATGATGACGAAATATTCAGCCCACCTCTTTCTCAGGTAAAGGCCGATGCCTTCCGTCGCAAAAAGAGCTGAGTAGAAAAATGCGATGGCGCTGAGGGTGGCCAGCTTGTCCTTGGTGAGCAGCCCCGCCTGTTTCAAGCACCATTTGGGAATATGATTGTCCGAGTCGACATGAAGGCTGTTCATGAGATGGTGCAGTCGACTTTCGACGTCCTTGTTGAGAAAATGGAGCAGGCCCACCCCAGCGCTAAAGAAAAGAAATGCCTTCACCAATTTGAAAATGGCAATGATCCGAAGGAAGAGGTCCGATGGAGGCTTTTCGTTCATGGGATGGCGTTGGAGTTTGTCGCCATTCCGGATAAAAGTCGAAAATCTAGTTTCGTTGCAAACAGAGTCCACATGTTCTTGAGGATTCTTGTTTCCCGTGCGGCGACACGATAAAGTGACCGCATGCCCTCCCGCCTCGTGCCACTGGCCAAGCTAAGCCTGGTCTATACCCGGGGTGACGTCGACCGGGCCGGGCAGGAAGCCAGCCGCCGCCGACTTCTGGTCTGGGGCGCGGGACTTTTGATCGCCGTCGCGATCTATTTCGGCGTGCCCGCGTTCTTCGCCTGGAAGCACGCGATCTCCTCCAGCGGCGGACATTATTTTCTCCACCGGGTCGTCATCCCCGTGCCGGTCTTCACGCAGGACGATCCGCGCTGGACGTTTGAGTTGCTCGGGCCGACGTTCGACACTCTGGGCCAGACCGGTTGCGCGGTCACTTCCGCGGCCATGGTGCTGTCGGCGTATGGCGTTGATACCGACCCGGACCGGCTCAACCAATACCTGACGACTCACGGCGGCTACACGGAGGACGGTTGGGTCTATTGGGAAAAGGCGGCGGAAGTCGCGCCGGGCGGCCAGGTCGAAAAGGCTTACGAAGACCTGCCCTCCTACGCCCTGATCGACCAGAATCTGCTCGCGGGCAACCCGGTCATCGTCCGGCTTACGCTGCGAAACGGCACCACCCATTTTGTCGTGCTGGTGGGCAAGGAAGGCTGGGATTATTTAGTGCAGGATCCCGCACGCGTCCCGTCCTGGGGCGTCTATCCGCTCAAGGACCTGACCGATCGCATCGAGGCGTTGCGTTTTTTTCGGGTCGTGCCGGCGCATTAAGTCAGCCGCTCATTATCAATCAGCCGGGTTTTGCCGATCAAGACGGCGGCGCAGAGTCGGTCCCCGGCGAGTTCGACATAATCGAGCTTGAGTCCCGGCGTTTTCTTCAACAGTTGCTTCAGCCATCCGGCGGGATTGATTTTCTTTTTCGCGGCCTGTTGGAGAAGTCGCGCAAACTCGACCGCAACGGTGCGTTCTTCAGGCGAGAGATAACGATTGCGCGAACTGAGCGCCACGCCATCGGGATCGCGGACCGTCGGCACAACCACTAGTTTCACCGGCACATCCAGATCGCGGACCATCCGGCGGATCACGTCGACTTGCTGGGCGTCCTTCTGGCCGAAGTAGGCGTGCGTCGGCCGCACGAGGTTGAACAACTTGAGCACGACGGTGGCGACGCCTCGAAAATGGCCGGGCCGGGACGCGCCGTCCCTCCCTTGCGAGCGCTCCATTTCCTCGACGTAAGTGGAGTGGTCCGGCAGGTAGAGATTTTCCGGCGCGAAAACCAGATCGACGCCCTCCCGGCGGCATAGGGCCAGGTCCTGTCGACGCGGACGCGGATAACGCGTCAGGTCCTCCTTGGGCCCGAATTGGGTTGGATTTACGTAGATGCTCACCACGACGCGCCGGCATTCTTTGCGCGCGCGGCGGATCAGGGTCAGGTGGCCTTCGTGCAGCGCGCCCATCGTCGGCACCAGTCCGATCACCTCGCCGGAGCGCAACCAGGTTGCGCTTTGTCGCCGCATCGCCGTCATCGAATCCACGATCTTCATGGCGTAGCCTAAACCCTTTTCGAGCCAATCCGCCAGCCCGCACCGCGAATTAGGTGGAGATCGTGCCGGAGGAATTCGAGCACTGTTAGTACTGCCGGCGGCGACGCTGGATGAAGATCAGCAACGCGAAGCCGCCTATCATCATCGCCCAAGTGCTGGGTTCGGGAACCACTTCGAGTTCGCCGTTATAGAGGTAAAGGCGATCCGCAGCATATTCGGTCGTGGCATTCCCATTGAGGGTAAGGTTCGTCGTCACATAGCCGTTCTGGATATTGCCGTTTATGTCCGTACCGCCCGAGGTTGTGATACCGGAATAGAGGTTATTATCGCTCAGCAGGCCCGGAGTCGTGCCCGCCTCGATCAGCAGATAGGGAACGCTGAGATTGAGTTGCAGGTTGCCGGCCGTCAGGTCCGTCAGCGTGATCGTGTCACCTGACGCCAATTTGATCTCGCCCGTCGTGTTGCCGAGCACCGTCATGTAACTCGAGGCGATATTGGGATTGTTGAACGTGTAGCTTCCGGCACTGGTCGGGTTGCCCGCTCCCAGGTAGAACGTCAGATCGGCGCTGCCGACGCTCGCGTCCAAAATGGTTGACGCCGCCGACGTGTTGTCCAGGGTCAAGCCGGTACCCGCCAGGGTCGTCGGACTCGGAGTCGCCTGGACCGCGCCGGAAATCAGCTTGCCGCCGCTGGCCAGCGTGATGCCGTTGCCGCTGCCCGGCCGGATCACGCCCGAGCCGCCCAAGGCCGAGCCGCTGGCCACCGTGATTGCTCCGCTACCCGTGGCCGAGCTCGTTCCCGCCACCCCGCCATTGGCATAGAGCGTGCCGCCCGTGACCGCCGTGCCACCGCTATAAGTGTTGGCGCTCGTGAGCGTCAGCGTGCCGCTGCCGGCTTTCGAGATCGCACCGGCTCCGCCCGTGCCGTCCCCGATCACCGCACCGATTCCCAGGTTGCCTCCCGACGCGACGCTAAACGCGGCCGTGTGGGTGTTGAGGTTGATCGTGCCCGGATTCGTGTTGGCTCCGTTGCTCGTGATGGAATTGTTCGTCGCATCCAGCACACTGATGTTGGTGGCTCCGGTTCCGCCGAGTTCCAGCGAGCCGGCCGTCTGGTTGTCCGAGTTGAGCTGCAACGTCGAACCGTTGGAGAATTGCAATCCCGTGCCGCCCCCGTCGAGCTGGAGGATGCCGTTGGCGCCGACTCCGTTGCCCTCGCTGCCGTGCACCACCACCGTGGTCGTCGTGGTCGGCCCGATCGCGATGTGCGTGTCTTCCGTGGTCGTGTTGGAGTTGATGTTGTTCGAGCCGCCGTCAAAGGTCGCCGTCGCTCCGGTCCCGATCAGCTTGCCCCGTCCGCCGGTGCTTTCGATCGTGCCGCCGCTGTTCTTGTAGGAGTAGAGGGTTTGCGTGGTGCCATGCAGGTCAATCGTCGCGCCCGACGCCAAGGCCAGCGTCACGTTGCCCGTGCTGTCCACCGAGTTGCCCAGCTGATCGTTGGCCAGGAACTTGAGCAGCCCGCCCGTGACGTTGATGTCGGGACTGGCCACGTTTTCCGCCCCCGCGCCCTTGATCGCCACAACACTCGCCGTCTTGCCCAGGTCGAGTTCGCCCCCGCTCACCGTGGTTTCGCCCGTGTAGGTGTTGGCGGCTGTGCCGGAAAGAACGGTCGTGCCCGCCCCCATCATGGTCAGGCCATTGCTACCCGAGACCACTCCGGAGAAGGCGAACTGCTGACCCGAGGAGACATTTACGGACGTGGCCGCTCCCAGAATGACCGGCGCGCTGATGGCATGGATGCCCGCCGTGACGGTGATGCCTGGCGTGGTGCCGCTCAGCGTGATCGCGCCGCTGCTGCCCTGCGCGAGGGTATAGCTGGTGGACGACGAATTGAAGGTGATGCTGTTCAAGTTCGGGCTGGCGCCATTCAAGCTCACCGTATCGGTCGAGCTGCCACCGGCTACCGTACCGAAGGTAGCCGTATCAACGCCGGTGAAGCTGGGATCGAGACCGGGCGATCCTTGAGTGCTTCCCCAGCTCGTGCCGAAACCGGAGGCCAGTGTCCCCCACGAGCCGCTCGTTCCAATGCCCGCCCAAACGCTCTTGCCGCTATAGACAGAACCGTCGATGGTGATCGTCTGCGCGGTCAGCGCCGTCGTACCCAGCCCGCTACTGTTGACCGCGTTGGAATTGAGCGCCAGGGTCGTCGAGCCGCTCTGTGCGCCGACCGCGAGGCCGCTGCCGAGTCCGACCAAAAGACTGCCCGAGCCGTTGGAACCGCCCGCAATCCCGCTGACTGAGCCGGTCGCCGTGAACCCACTGGTCGTGCCGGTGAACCCGTTGCTGCTCAGTGTTTCGGTGTAGGTCGCGTTGGCCGGCGCCGTGTTGGCGAGCGTCACCGCCGCAGTGATGGCTTCCCCAACGTGGACATTGCCCACGTTGATGGTTTGTGAATTTGTCGCCGCTGCCAGGTCGTAAACGGTACCGGTGATGGTGATGTTCTGCGCAGTCAGCGCGGTGGTGCCCAGACCACTGCCATTAACCGCGTTGGAATTGAGCGCGAGGGTCGTCGAGCCGCTTTGCACGCCTTCCGCGAGGCCGTTGCCGAGTCCGACCAAAAGGCTGCCTGAGCCGTTGGAACCGCCCGCGATCCCGCTGACCGAACCGGTCGCTGTGAACCCGCTGGTCGTGCCGGTGAACCCGTTGCTGCTCAATGTTTCCGTGTAAGTTGCGTTGGTTGGCGCCGTGTTCGCGAGTGTCACCGCCGCGGTCAGGGCGTTCCCGCCGTGAATGTTGCCGACGTTGATGGTTTGTGAAGTCGCCGCCGCAGCCAGGTCGTAGACACCGCCGTTGATGGTGATCGTATCGGTGCCGATGCTGGTCGTGCCCAGCCCGCTGCCGTTGACCGCGTTGGACTGGAGCGCCAGGGTCGTCGTGCCGCTTTGTGCGCCTTCCGCGAGGCCGGTGCCGAGTCCGACCAAGAGGCTGCCCGAACCGTTGGCACCGCCCGCGATCACGCTGGCCGAACCAGTCGCCGTGAAGCCGCTGGTCGTGCCGGTGAATCCGTTGCTCTGCAGGGTTTCCGTGTAGGTCGCATTAGTCGGTGCCGTGTTGGTGAGTGTTACCGCCGCAGTGGCGGCCACCCCGGCGTGGGTGTTGATATTGTTGATGGTTTGCGAAGTTGCCGCCGCCGCGAGGTTGTAACCAGTGGCATTGATGGTGATCGTATCGGTGCCGATGCTGGTTGTGCCCAGCCCGCTGCCGTTGACCGCGTTGGACTGGAGCGCCAGGGTCGTGGTGCCGCTTTGCACGCCCGCACCCAGGCCCGTGCTCGCGCCCACCAGGAGAGTGCCGCTGCCGCTGGCACCGCCCGCGATGCCGCTGGCTGATCCGGTGGCCGTGAAATTGCTGCTCGTGCTGCTAAATCCGTTGCTCTGCAGGGTTTCCGTATAGGTCGCGTTGGTCGGCGCCGTGTTGGTCAGCGATACCGTCGCTGTATGACCCACCCCAACGTGGAACGCGCCCACGTTGACGGTTTGCGAAGTTGCCGCCGCAGCCAGGTCGTAGACGCCGCCAGTGATAGTGATCGTCTGCGCGGTCAGCGGAGTCGTGCCGAGTCCGCTGCTGTTAACTTGGTTGGAATTGAGGGCCAGCGTCGTCGTACCACTCTGCGCGCCTTCCGCGAGGCCGCTGCCGAGTCCGACCAAGAGGCTGCCCGAACCGTTGGAACCGCCCGCGATCCCGCTGACCGAGCCGGTCGCCGTGAACCCACTGGTCGTGCCGGTGAACCCGTTGCTACTCAGTGTTTCCGTATAGGTCGCATTGGTTGGAGCCGTGTTGGCGAGCGTCACCGCCGCGGTCAGGGCGTTTCCGCCATGGACATTGCCGACGTTGATGGTTTGCGAAGTGGCTGCCGCCGCCAGGTTGTAACCAGTGGCATTGATGGTGATCGTATCGGTGCCGATGCTTGTCGTGCCCAGCCCGCTGCCGTTGACCGCGTTGGACTGGAGCGCCAGGGTCGTTGTGCCGCTTTGCACGCCAGCACCCAGACCCGTGCTCGCGCCCACCAGGAGAGTGCCGCTGCCGCTGGCACCGCCCGCGATCCCGCTGGCTGATCCGGTGGCCGTGAAGTTGCTGCTTGTGCTGCTGAATCCGTTGCTTTGCAGGGTTTCCGTATAGGTCGCGTTGGTCGGCGCCGTGTTGGTCAGCGATACCGCCGCTGTATTACCCGCTCCAACGTGGAAGGCGCCCACGTTGACAGTTTGCGAAGTTGCCGCCGCAGCCAGGTCGTAGACGCCACCGTTGATGGTGATCGTCTGCGCGGTCAGCGCGGTGGGGCTCAGCCCGCTGCTATTAACCGCGTTGGACTGGAGCGCCAGGGTCGTCGTGCCGCTATGCGCGCCTTCCGCGAGGCCGGTGCCGAGTCCGACCAAGAGGCTGCCTGAACCGTTGGCACCGCCCGCGATCCCGCTGGCCGAGCCGGTCGCCGTGAAGCCGCTGGTCGTGCCGGTGAATCCGTTGCTGCTCAGTGTTTCCGTGTAGGTCGCATTGGTTGGAGCCGTGTTGGCGAGCGTTACCGCCGCGGTGGCGGCGACCCCGGCGTGGGTGTTGATGTTGATGGTTTGCGAAGTTGCCGCCGCCGCCAAGTTGTAACCCGTGACGGTGAGGCTGGTGGACGCGGTATCCGTGCCATTATTGACGTCGGTGCCCGTGACGTTGAGGGTATTCACTCCCGCAGTGCTGGGGACCGAGTAGGAAGCAGTCGTATTGACGGGAGTTCCTCCCGGCGTTATCGGTCCGAGGTTGGATCCAGTAACAGCACCCGTCAGGTTATAGGTCAGGCTGGCGCCACCGCTCGCCGCCGAGTTGCCAACGGTAACTCCGATGGTAGTATTGGTACTGACGTGAGCATTGTAATTGGCCGCAGTCGGCGTGATGGTTAGCGCGGCAATGTGTTGCAGATCAAGCGCGGTAGCTGTGGCGACGAGCTGATAGCCGGTCGGTAGCGAACCCGTGACAGTGAAAGCATGACCGTTAAGGCCGCTGGCGGCGGTGGCCAGCACGTAATTACCCAGGGTAAGAGTGCTGCCGACGTTAAAGCTGATGTCTGCGCCGCTGTTGATCGTGGCCCCACTACTGATCGTCAGCAGATCCGTGCTGCCGCCGCTCATGTCGAGCGCGAAGGTGCTGCCGCTGCTAAAGGTGATCGAGCCGACGGTCAGCGTACCGGTTGTGCCGACTCCGCCTGGATTGATCGTGCCGGCAGCGCCCGTGCCGGAAACTGTAACACTGCCGCTAACAGTGCCGGTGCCGGTCAAAGTCGGCGTATTGCCAGCTCCCGTGCCGCCGACCGTCACGGCCGAGCCGCTGGCCAGAGAACCATTGACCGCCAGTACGCCACCCAGAACGGTCGTCGTACCGGTGTAGCTGTTGGTGCCAGAGAGCGTCAGCGTGTTGATACCGAGCTTTTTTAGCCCTTGTCCAGAGACAATGCTGCCCAGATCGTTCGCATAAGCAAAATTGCCGTCGGTGGTATCAAGACCGATAAACGAGCCGCTCACTCCAAGGCCTTTCAGCGTATCGATATCGGCTGATGTAAAGTCAAGCCCCGCTCCGGTGGTGGCGGTGCCGAGGACCTTAAAGGCATCCATCGCGCCGGAAGAAAGTTTAACTTTCGACGTCGTCCAACTTCCGGTGGTGTCATTATATAGAGCCTTTTCGCTGCCAAATTCCAACGTGCCGGAGCTGATGGTGGTATTGCCGGTGTAGGTGCTCGCGCCGTCGATTGTCATCGTGCCCGAGCCGCTATAAGTCAGCGGATTTCCGGTGCTGCCTCCGGGAGTCACGTTTCCGGTGATGGTCAGGTTTCCGGTACCGTTGAAGATATTGCCGTCACTGTGGGAGGAGCCATTGAGCGCAATCGAGCCAAACACGAGAGTATTGCCCGCCCCATTCACCGTGATTGTATCAGTGGTCGGGTGCGAGTTGGCGGTGATGACGTTGCCGCCAAACGTCAGCGTGCTCCCGGTGCCATTGAGGGTGATCGTTTCGCTCGAACCGCTTCCCATCGTGACCGTGCCATTGCCAAGGTTCAGGTTATTGGTGCCGCCAAAGGTAAAGTCGTCGTTTATCGTAATGGGATTGTTGGTGGTCTCGCTGGTGGTGAAGCTGGAGTTGGTGTTGTCGATCGTTATCGTGCCCGAGCTGATGGGCCCAATGGTGAGGGTGCCCGCCGTCGCTCCCAGCGCCGAAGCGTTGTTGATGTTCAACTGACCGCTCGTGATAGTCACGCCACCGTTGCCGGTGTTGGCCCCGGCGAGCGTCAGCGTGCCCGAGGAGACGGTGGTCAATCCCGTGTAGGTGTTGTTCCCGGTCAAGATCAAGGTGCCGGATCCGGACTGTGTTACCGCCAGTGCATTGGTGCCGTTCTGGCTGATAATTCCCACGCTGGTGATGGCCGTCGCGCTGGTGCCGTTGAAGGTGGCGGTCTGCGTGCTCGAAGGCGTGAGCGTGAGCGCGCCAATCGTGGTTGTGCCGCTGGTCATGTTGTTGGTGAAGGTCGGCCCAGCGGAGGCGGTGACCGTTCCGACCGTCAGGTTGTAGCTGTCGGCGTTAGTTAGCGTGATTGTGTTGGCGCCGGTGTCGGTGATATTACCCAGGAGCAGGGTGTTGCCCGTACCCGTGGACGCGTGATCCACATTGATCGTCGTCGAGCCGCTGATCGTGGTGCTGGTGTCTGAAAAGGTGGTGTTGTTCGTGTCGTTGCGGAGCTGGAGGGTGCCGCCGCTGAGAGTCAGCGCGGACGAGGCGATCGATCCCGAGTTTTGCAATTGGAGCGTGCCTGTACTACTAAGACCGGTTGCACCCGCAAAATTGTTGGCTTGAGAAAGAGTCGCCGTGCCGCTGCTGACCGCGAGCGAGGTGGCCGAGCCGGTGATCGAGTTCGTCGCGCCTTCCGTCAAGGTTCCACCGCTGACCGTGATGGCGGTGCCGGTGCCGCCGGAACCAATGGATCCGGTGACTGACAGAGCGCCGCTGCTGACCGTCGTTGCGCCGGTGTAGGTATTGGTGTTGGAGAGGGTCGTCGTGCCGCCGGTGGTATTAATCGTCAATGCGACCGTACCCGTGGTGCCGCCGTTGCTGATGACGCCGCCGAACGTCGTGCCACCCACACCCGAACCAGAGAGTGTGAGGGTGAAAGGACTGCTATTGCCGATATTGGAAACGGTGCCGACCGTGAAAAGTTTGGTGGAATTGTTCGCCCAGCTTTGGCTCGCCCCGATATCGGTGGTACCTGAAAGAGTCACCGTACCCGCGGCAGAGCCGATCGTGAAACCGCTGCTCCCGATGGAAAGAGTGCCCGTTTCGGTAATCGTGAGATTACCCGCGCCGTTTGCCGTGATGCCGGCAACGCTTGTTGCCGTTGTGACGTTCGGCTGCTGGGTGTAAGAAGCCGAATTAAAAAGAGCCGTGTCGGTGGTCAAACTGTTGGTGGGCGCCGTGCCGCCCCAATCGGTGCCTGTTGACCATGTTGTGCCTGAGTTGCTCCACGTCCTTTGCGTTGCCTGCGCATTCCCTGCAAGCGCGAGGGCGAGAAACAGGCATAAGGCGAGTGCGACAAGGTGGTACAAACCGGTGGTGCGTAAGCTAATCATAAATTCTCCATTTTAACTTCGGCGGCATCAGGCATAGACTGTGCCTATCTGCCCTCTGTTCTTGAACGAATGGAGGAGGAAAGCGCCTCTGGCTGTTGTTTTTACACCTAACCGCGTAAAATCAGGGTTGCAATTAATTAGCGCTTCTTACGGATTGAAATCTCTTAAGCATGTGTTTTCCAGAGACTTGCAGCGTCACAGAATTGACACATAGGCAATTATTGCCTTATTCTTCATACATAAGTGCACCATATTGCCCTGTTTTTGAGACAAAAATGAGAACGCATATTCCGTACGAACTTGACATATATTACATAATTGTAATCTATAATAGCGATTTCCAATGTAATGTTTACCGTTTAAGCACTGTTAATCTGTACTCAGTATGTGTCAGCGTTCAAATTGAGACATAGTCAAT
>Ga0206796_1169_pt1 | contig 13151 bp, 11 predicted proteins | sample Alteio_BWOrgCont_68_FD_152895 | JGI IMG/M metagenome (GOLD analysis project Ga0206796, IMG submission 152895) | Enriched cells from forest soil in Barre Woods Harvard Forest LTER site, Petersham, Massachusetts, United States -... | ecosystem: Environmental > Terrestrial > Soil > Temperate forest >...
CGTCTTTGAAGACAACGATTTCGCGGTGGTGAACAAGCCGGCCGGCATGATGGTTCACGCGGGCTCGGGCCAAAGTGAGGATGCGCGCAGCCGCGGCACGCTGGTGAATGCGCTTCTCTATCGCTTTCAGTCGCTCTCGGCCACCGGCGGCGATCTGCGCCCCGGCATCGTGCATCGACTCGACAAAGCCACCAGCGGATTGATCGTGGTTGCCAAGAACGATCGCGCCCACGCGGCGCTGGCCGCCATGTTTTCCGGCCGCCGCATTGGAAAGACTTATATTGCGCTGGTGCAGGGCGCGGTCGAGCGGGAGAAGGGCACCATCACCGCCGCCGTGGGCCGCGACCCCCTCAGGCGCACCCGCATGACAGCGCGACCTACCGAAAATGCCCGCTCGGCAGTCTCTCACTATGAGGTGGTGCGCCGGCTCGCAACGCGATTCGGCAAATTCACGCTCATCAGGGTGCGCATCGAGACCGGCCGCACACACCAGATCCGCGTGCACATGGCCTCGATCGGCCATCCGGTGGTGGGCGACACGGTCTACGGCGCGGCCGGCCAGTTGACGGAAATAATGGAGGGACAGGCGACGAAAGCGACTCGAAAAAAGACCGAACCGGAACGGCTCCGCCTGGGCCGCAACTTCCTCCATGCCGCGGAACTCGCGTTTGCGCATCCGGTCACGGGAAAGGCGCTGCAACTCAACGCGCCGCTGCCGGAGGAGCTAAACACGTTTCTCGCGCGCCTTGAATCCGCAGCGGTGAACGCGGCCGGCGGATGAATCGGCTCTAGCGGTTCCACGATTGCTATACCCCGAGACCGCAACCGCAGGGTGGTTTTTTCCCTCTGAAACAGTCACTCTCTCGGCTCCTGCTGGGGCTCATGAACTGTGGAACCGCTCCATTGACTCTGGCGATTGGTAGAATTAGGAAGACATGACCAAGCAGCTTTCAGGCTACCTGCTCGCGGCAACTCTCGCGGCAGCCACCATGCACGCGCAGCAACCCTCCGCGGCGCCGCCGACGCAGACCCAGGCTCGCGCGGCGGCATCTACGTCCGGGCAAGCTCCCCCGGCGCAGCAGCCCGCCGCCGGCCAGGAGCAGACCGACGTCAACTCCGCCACCATCCATCTCGGCGTCAACGAGGTCAGCCTCATCTTCACGGTGACCGACAAGCATGGCCACTACATCGCCAACCTGCAGCAAAGCGACTTTGCGCTGCTCGACGACCAGAAGGCGCCGGCGCGCGTGAACTCGTTTCACCAGCAGATCAATCTGCCGCTGCGCGTAGGCATCGTGATCGACGCCAGCACCTCCATCCGCTCGCGTTTCCAGTTCGAGCAGCAGGCGGCCACTGAATTCCTTCTGCAGGTAATCAAGCCCCGCAGCGACCGCGCCTTTGTTATGGGATTTGACGTCACGCCCACCGTCGAGCAGCCCTGGACCGACAACCTCGACGCGCTCCAGGCCGGAATCAACCGCATGCGCCCCGGCGGCGGCACGGCGCTCTTTGACGCCGTCTACACCGCCTGCCGCGACGACCTGCTTACAGAGCGCGGCCCGGAGCCGGTGCGCAAGGCCATGGTGCTCATCTCCGACGGCGACGACAACCAGAGCCGCGCCTATCTCGATGACGCCATCAAGATGTGCCAGCGCTCCGAGACCATCGTCTACGCCATCAGCACCAATTGGACCCCCAGCCGCGGCAAGGGCGACCAGGTGCTTACCAGGCTGGCCGAGGCCACCGGAGGCCAGGCGTTCTTCCCCCCTTCAGTCGAGGAGATGGCCGCCAGCTTCAAAAACATTGAAGATGAGTTGCGCAGCCAGTATGCGCTCAACTACACTCCGGCCGATTTCAAAACCAACGGCGCCTTCCGCACCATCTATCTCTATTGCAACGACCGCCGATACCAGGTGCGCGCCAAAAAGGGCTACTTCGCGCCGCGGGAGTAACACGAAGGCCGGGTGCCCCAGGTCTCGATTCTGAGACCTGGGAATCCGCCAATCTCCGAAAAGATCTCAGAGCGAACCTCCAAACAAGTCCGCAGACGAGCCTTCCAACAGATATCCGTGCCGCATCCTTTCCGCGGCTTCATCGCGGAAAGGATGCGAAACCACGCCCCCCGTACGTCCCTTCCCGTTTCAGGATTGCAAATCCCCTCGGCTGTCCGGATTTGCGCCACTGTGAAATACTTTGCCCTTACACTCTCGCTTTTGGCGCCTCGGACGATGAAATGGAAGAGTGCGATTCAAGGTGCTCTTCGATCGGATTCATTGAAGCTTCCGATTGAATGCCCGGTGCGGCCTGCGGACGTCGAGGTTCGCAGGCCCTTCGGGCGCCTGTGCATCCTGGTCGCACCCCACGCGCGGGAATGCCGTGTGGACAGGGAGAGTCGCGGTGATCCGGCAGGCAATATCGTGCGACATTTGCGGGACGGAAAAGAAGCAGACCAACCATTGGTTTGCTGCGCATGAGCAAGGTGGCGAGCTGCGCCTTTGCGGATGGACCTCGCGCAACCGTTCGCGCGCGGGATCGAAGCACCTGTGCGGGCAAACCTGCCTGCACAAGCTGGTCGACGAATTTATGGCGCGGTCGCTCTCGTCGCGCATGCAGCCGGCCACAGCCGAACCGCCGGAAGCGCGCGCCGCAGCCACTGACACCAGCCTGACCTCAGCCTCGCCGTCTGCCGATGCCGAGCCGGCGCCGCGAATCGTCGCGTCCGCCGCGCCCCTGTTGCCCATACGTTCGCTGGTGTCCGCAGCCGCCGGGCCGGTTGCGGTTCGGGCCAAGTTACACCTCGAGCCCGCGGTTGCAACCCCCAGCGGCGAGCCGCCTACCTATTCCCGGCGCGCCTGGCGAGCCGAGGCATGGGAACGGGAGCGGGAACGCGAACTGCGCTCCACCGGGCGCCGTCCAGATATCGCCGCCCGCGGCCGGTCATGAAGGAATCGTCCCAAAAGGAGAACGCAAGATGCTGTGCGATTTGATTCTGATTGCGGTCGCTGTGCTGCCGCTGGTGGCGATGAACAAGCCTCCAAGGCAGGCGAGGCTCGAGAAGGATCGCCGCGTGGGATAGCGCATCAATGATTCGCCGCGCCGCATCCTATGCCGAGCCGGCCAGCAATCGCAGCAGCGCAGCCTCATCAATCACCGGCACCTTCAACTCCAGGGCCTTGTCCAGCTTCGATCCCGCCTCTTCGCCGGCAACCACATAGCTGGTCTTCTTGCTCACCGATCCGGCTGTCTTGCCGCCGGCGACTTCGATGCGCTTTTTCGCTTCATCGCGGCTCAGCGTGGGCAAGGTTCCGGTCAGCACAAACGTCAGCCCCGCCAGTTGAACGCTGCGCACTTTCTTTTCCGCTGTCATGTCCACGCCCGCATCCTTCAGGCGCTGTACCAGTTCGCGATTTGCGGGTTGAGAAAAGAACTCGACAATGGCTTCAGAGACGCGCGGGCCCACCTCCTCAACGCGCGACAACTCCTCTGCCGTCGCTGCCATCAGGGCATCGATCGAGCCGAACTCCTGCGCCAGCAGCTCCCCCGTGCGCTCGCCGACGAAACGAATCCCGAGCCCCATCAGCACCCGCGCCAGACCTGCCTTCTTTGAGCCTTCGATCTCGGCCAGCAGCGCTCGCGCCGATTTTTCCGCGAACCGTTCGAGCTCGACCAATTGCTCCTCGGTAAGCGTGTAGAGATCGGCAACGCTATGCACCAGGCCGCGATCGAACAGTTGCTGCACCACCGCATCGCCGAGCCCCTCGATATTCATCACGCTGCGGCTGCCGAAGTGCAGCAGGCTCTCGCGCAGCTTGGCCGGGCACACGGCGTTCACGCACCGCCAGTCCACCTCGCCCTCGGCACGGACCACCTCACTCCCGCACTCAGGGCAAACCAAAGGATAAGAAAAGCGGACCTTCCCACGGGGATGTTCGGCGTCTTCGACGACTTCAACCACCTTGGGAATCACATCGCCGCCGCGCTCCACCTTCACCCAGTCGCCAATCAGAAGTCCCAGCCTGTCGATGAAGTCGGCGTTGTGCAGCGTCGCGCGGCTTACCGTAACTCCACCGACAAAAACCGGCCTTAGCATCGCCGTCGGCGTCAGCTTTCCCGTCCGCCCCACGGTGATGAGAATGTCCTCGACCTGCGTGATCGCGGACTCGGCGGTGAATTTGTACGCAATGGCCCAGCGCGGCGCGCGGCCGGTATAGCCCAGCCGCTGTTGTGTGGCATGCGCATCCACCTTGAAGACCACTCCGTCGATCTCGTAGCCCAGAGTGGCGCGCTTCTTTCCGGCGCCATCGATAAAGCGCACCATCTCATCCACCGTGTCCATGCGTCCCCGGTGCGGATTCACGCGGAAGCCGAGCGTAGTCAGCGCGTCGAGCGTAGCCTCCTGGCCCTGCGCCAGATACTCGCCATCGATCAGCAGAAAATAGGCGAAAAACACCAGACCACGGGTTGCCACAATGCTCGGATCGAGCGTGCGCACAGTTCCCGCGGCCGAGTTTCGCGGGTTGACGAATGCCGGAAGACCCTCCCGCTCGCGCTCCTCGTTGGTGCGCTCGAACGCGGCCGCCGGCATCACGCACTCGCCGCGCACCTCAAACGCCTGCGAAATCCCCGCTTTTTTCAGCCTGTCGGCGGAAATGGAAAGCGGCACACTGCGGATGGTGCGGATGTTCGATGTGACGTCTTCGCCGGTCTGGCCGTCGCCGCGCGTCACGCCGTTTACAAGGCGCGCCGCGCCATCTTCCGCCGGCCCATAGGTCAACGCCACGCTCAGCCCGTCCAGCTTCAGCTCAGCCGTATACTCGACCGGCGACTTGCCGGCCAGCTCGCGCACGCGGCGGTCCCAATCGGCCAGCTCCTCGGCGGAGTAGGCGTTGTCCAGGCTCAGCATGGGCCGCGAGTGACTGACTTTCTTGAAGCCCTCGGCCGGCTTGCCGCCCACGCGCTGGGTAGGCGAGTCCGGCGTCAGCAGCTCGGGGTGCGCAGCCTCAATGCGCTTCAGCTCGTTCATCAGCGCGTCGTACTCGGCGTCGCTGACCTCCGGCGCGTCCATGACGTAATACAGATGCTCGTGGCGGCGCAGCTCCGCGCGCAGTTCCCCGGCGCGGCGCGCGATGGCCGAATTCGTTCGTTCCCCCATGCGCTGGATTATAGAGGCGTCGCAAAGGGTACTATGGTTGGCAGCAACAATGGAGCCCATCACCCACTTTCTTGCCGGGGCCTGCATCGGCCGTGCGGGGTTGAACCGCAAGACAGCCTACGCCACGCTGGCCGCGGTGCTGGCCGCCGAAGCCGCCGACCTCGACGTACTGTGGGGATTCGCCGGGCCCGTGGAGGAGTTGAAACATCATCGCGGCATCACTCACACCCTGATCGGCGCGCCTGTGGTGGCTGCGGTCGTCGTGGGAGGCGTGGCTCTGCTCCATCTGGGCCTCGAAGCAAGGCGTCGCCGCAAGTCTGCAACCCCTAATCAAACAGCCAAAGCGCCCACTGATCTGCATTGGGGCTGGCTTTATCTCACCGCGCTGATCGCTGCGCTCAGCCACCTGCTGCTGGACTGGACCAACAACTACGGCCTCAGGCCGTTCTTTCCCTTCAATCCGCGCTGGTACGCGGGCAGCTTCATGTTTATCGCCGAGCCGGTGTTGTGGGCGCTGCTCGCCATGGCGCTGGTAATCCCAGGAATGCTGGGCCTCACCGATCGCGAGATAGGCGCACGCAAGGTCAAGTTCCGCGGCCGCGGCTGGGCGATCTTCGCCTTGTCGGGCATGGTGGTGCTGTGGTGCTGGCGATGGACGGAACACGCGCGCGGTCTGTCGCTCATCGAGAACACCCAGGTCGCAAATGCTCCCGTCACGCGCGTGGGCCTGGAGCCTTACCCGGTAAATCCATTCCACTGGCACGCAATTCTGGAAACCGCGGGCTACTACCAGACCGCCGACGTCGATACGCACACCGGCGAAATCGACAGCGACCCGCACCGCGACGTCGTCTACAAGCCGGCCGACACGCCGGCAATCGAAGCCGCCAAGCGCACCCTCCTCGGACAGGTATATCTCGACTGGGGCTCGTGGGCGGTCATCCGCGACCTGGGCCAGGAGCCAATTCCGGGACCGGTGCCGGGGCTGGATCCGCCCCAGTTGCCACCCGGCAGAACCTGGACGACGGTCGAGTTCACCGACCTGCGCTTCAACTACTCGTTCCGCGGCACGGGCAGCGCCACCGGCCGCTCGCCGCTCGGCGGCTGGGTCTATATTGTGGACGGCCGCGACGACGCAGGCCAGGCAATGGGCGGCCGCGAGCAGAAATAGATCGGCTTTCGCCGCCGAAATCGTTGACCGTGATTCAGCCCCAGGTCCGCCCGCGTCCCTCTTTATTGAAAAAGTTGTTCACCGTGTAAAATAGCTGATGTTGACCCGGCCGCCCCTGGCCCGCAGAATGAAGAGAGCGTTTCCTGGTTCCGGCGAACGGCTTTCCCTTCAAAAACACGCATCGGTCAATCCTGAGAGCGAGGTTCCAATGCCCGCATATTTGTTGCTGTTGGTAGCCATATTGAGCCGTTTCCTGCCCCATGGCGGCTGGATGAACTTTACCGCGGTGACCGGCGCGCTGCTCTACTTTGGCGCACGGCGCAACTGGCGGGAGATGCTGGCTCCGCTCGCAGCTCTTATGGCCACCGACTATCTGCTCACGGTCTACTCCTATCACTTCGCATTCCAGTGGCAGGGCTATTTGCCCACCTGGGCGTGGTATGTGGCGGCCATGGTGCTGGGGCAGATTCTGCTCAAGACCAAGACCAGCTTCTGGCGCGTGGCGGCAGCGGTGCTGCTCGGCCCGACCGCGTTCTGGGTCATCTCGGACTACGCGGTCTGGGCAGGCAGCGGCATGTATCCGCACACGCTGGCCGGGCTCGGCGCCTGCTTTGTGGCCGCCATTCCGTTCTATCGCAACGATCTTGCCTCAACGGCGATTGTGGCCGGACTGGCATTCGGCGTTCCGGTGCTGATGCGGCGCATGAGCGCGGCCCACGCGCTGGAGCAGCCGGCGAAGTAAGCATCGGGGCCCCTCGGCAACTGCTTGCTGATGGATCGATAAAAGGGGGTGCCCCAGGTCTCGCCGTTGAGACCTGGGATACCTCGACGCCAATCGCGACAATCGGAATTACGCGTTTAAGAATCTGGGCACCCCAGGTTCCTCATGGTGCGGAATTTTCGGCGCCGCGCGCCCGCCGCTTCCTGATCCACCACAACCCAAATCCCACCACCGCCAGCCCAATCACGATCAACATCGCCTTCATCGCATGGTGCGCCACCAGGTCCACCGCCCCCGGGCCCAGCTTGAGCACCAGCAGCGAGAGCACCAGCCAGCGGATCATCCGCCCGCAAACCACCGCCAGCATGAAGGGAACGATGGCCATCTCGAATACTCCAGCGCCGAAAACGAACACTTTCCAGGGCGTGGGCGGAGGCAGCATGGAGGGAATCATCACCGCCAGGAATTCTTGCCGCTCGAAGCGATCGCGCATCCGTTCAAAGCGTTCCCGATTGATGCGCTTGAGCAGGAACAGTTCGCCGCCCGCGCGCCCCAGCCCGTAGGGCACCAGCCCGCCAATGGCCGATCCCGCCGACGCCATCAGACAATAGAGCCAGAAGTGGCCCTTGTCCGCCCAAACGTAGCCGGCCAGGAGCAGGTCCATGGGGATGGGAATTGAGGAGGAGTCGAGCAGCGCCGCCGCTCCCACCCCCCAAAACCCCAGCTTCAGCAGCCCAGGCAGCAGCACCAGCTTCCACTTGGCCACAATCCGCGCAAAAAACTCCTTCAAGCGCCGTCCCTTTCCGCCCTGCGGCTCGTCCTATTACAAAGGAACATTGTACGAGCCGCTCGTTCCAAACGGTTTTCTTGCCGGATTTATCGGGAATGAGACAATAGAACGAAAGGACCCGGAGCGAGGTTGGGTAACGTGTGTCCAGCCGGTTCCGCATGGCCGAATGCCAACCAGTGAAGCGCCAATCAAGGTGACCGAGCCCACTCCGAAGGGGCAAGCGGGAAGCGGATCGAAGCTCGTCAGCCTCGGACTTGAGGCTGAATGGGCCGAGCGGCCGCCTTCCGACCCCTCGCTCCCCGACCCCTCCTTTCCGGATCGGGAGCCGAGCGCATCCGGCGCCGGGCCCGAGCCCGATTCACCCGTCGTCCGAGGCTCCCGCTGGGTAGACTACGACACCCACGAGCTGCTGGAAATGATCGGCGAGCTCGAAGATGAGCGCCGCTGGGCGCGGCTGCGCGAGGGTCTATGGCTCGCCATTCTCTTCCACCTGGTCTTGCTCTCGCTGATCACATGGATTCCAAAATATGTGCTTCACATTGCCCCAGTAATCGATCCCATTGACGCCATCAAGAACCGCAAAGACCTGACCTACCTCGACCTGCCGCCCGACGCACTGCGCCAGTTGCAGCCCAGGGTCCAGGTCAAGCCGGTCACGCCCAAGGCCGCGCCCCACGTCGACACCAAGACCCTGGAGGCGCTGAACAAACCCCCTGTGCCGGCCGCCCCGGTCCCCGAGCCTGCTCCCGAACCAAAACTCGCAACACCCACACCGGTCCAGCCGTCACCCATTCCGCCGGCCCCGCCGGCCCAGCTTGAAGCGCCTCGGCCGGCGGCGGTGCCGGCCCGTCCCAACTTTGCCCTGGGCTCGCAGAACCCCGCCGACCAGTTGCAGAACGCCATGCGTGGAGCCTCGCGCGGCCCGGCTACGCTGCCCGGCCAACTACCTTCCGGCGGTCTGGCGCGCCATCCCGGCGCCGGGTCGGGCGGCGTCGAAATCCTGTCCGACACCCAAGGCGTCGATTTCCGCAACTGGCTCATCCGCTGGCACCGCGAGACCGAAAACACCTGGGACCCGCTGATCCCAGACGAAGTCAACCCGCCCATTCTCAAGTCCGGCATGGTCGTCATCCGCTTCAAAGTTCTGCCCAACGGCCGGCTTGAAGACGGCAGTGTGCAGCTCGAGGGCCGCTCCGGTGACACGGCGCTGGACCGCGCCGCATGGGGTGCGCTAACCGGCTCCAACTACCCGCCGCTGCCCAGCGAGTTCCACGGCAAATATCTGGAACTGCGCGCTATCTTCATGTACAACATGGAGCCGCGCTGAGCCACGCTCAGATCCGGGAAAGTAAACTCAAATCCGGGCTCCCCACCCTCGCCGCGTCGTTGTTCTTGCGGCTAGGGTGGGATTCGCACAAGCCTCCGTGCCCCATCCTTTTCGCGTACGTTGCGAAAAGGGTGGGACGCCACAAACGCCGAGCGGAAAAGCTGGGTGCCCCAGGCCCGCTTTTGGGACTTGGGAAACCACAAAGCTACCAGGTATGAAACACAAAAAATGCAGCCGTAACCAGCAACAGCGCGGCCACGCCGTGATTCCAGCGCAGATGTTCGCCGAAATAGAACGTAGTGAAGACTCCGAAGACCACCAGCGTGACGATCTCCTGGATGACCTTGAGCTGGTCGGGCTTGAAATGCTCGGAGCCGATCCGGTTGGCCGGCACCTGAAGGCAGTACTCGAAGAAGGCGATGCCCCAGCTGACCAGAATCACCTTCCAAAGCGCTTCCTGGCGGAATTTCAGATGGCCATACCAGGCAAAGGTCATGAAAATGTTGGAGAAGATGAGAAGCACGATCGTCCACATGCTGAAATTGGACGCGACGCCGCCCGGCGAAGTTGCCGGGGCCGCCCGACCGCGCTGGTTGGCCTCGATCCGAACTGAGACTGGGTGCCCCACCCTCGCCGCGTCTTTGTCTTTGCGGCTAGGGTGGGAAACCTCTAACCTCGAATCGGCGCCCTTTTCGCAAGGAGCGAAATGACGTCACTTGAGCCGAACTTCGTCCGAGTCGAGGAAGCCATCGCTGCCGCCTGCCGCCGCGCCGGCCGCAGCCGAGCGGAGATCGAACTGATGGCGGTCTCCAAGACCTTTCCGGCAGCCTCGATCGTCGAAGCTGCAACCTTCGGTCTAACCCTCTTCGGCGAAAACCGCGTGCAGGAGTTTGCCGCCAAGGCGCCGGAACTGAACTCGCAGCGGGCCGGACCGGCAACACAGTCGCCGCAAGCGGTCGAAGGCGCCGCGAAAGCTCCCATTCGCATTCACCTCATCGGCCACCTGCAATCGAACAAAGCGGCGCGCGCCGCGGAACTGTTCGACGGCATCGATTCCGTGGACTCTCTTCGTCTCGCCGAGCGATTGAACGATGCCGCCGGCAAGCTCGGCAAGCGGCTGCCCATCCTCATCGAAGTCAAACTCAGCCATGAAGAAGCCAAGACCGGCATCGACCCCGAATCCGCCGAATCCGCAGCTCTGCTGGAGCGCCTTCCGGATCTCGCCCATCTTGAAGCGCGCGGCCTCATGACCATAGCTCCCTGGGGCGCGCCGGAAGAAGCGACGCGCGCCTGCTTTCGCAGCCTGCGAAGCTTGCGCGACCGCTGGGCCCAGGCCCATCCGCGCCTCGCACTCAACACACTCTCGATGGGCATGAGCGGCGATTTCCCGCTGGCGATCGAAGAAGGCGCAACGCGCATCCGTGTCGGCACAGCGCTCTTCGGCAAACGCCCGCCGCCAACCGGCTAACTCGTGATCTCCGCAAACCTGAGCGAAGTTTGTCGCGCTTTTTTTGGACAAACGTAGTCGAAGGTCCCGCGGTCGTCTTTTCTGCTTGTATCTCGAATCCACCGTGCCCCATCCTTTCGCGCTCTTTGCGAAAGGGTGGGTTCCCACGAATCTCGAATCGCCGTGTGCCAGGGTCCGCGCTACCGCCCCAGCGCCGCGAACACTGCCGCCAGCGCCTCTTCGGGCTCCGGCCGAACGCGGAAGTCGGCGTGCGCCTCGGCGAACAACACCTGGCCCAGGCGGCCGATGACATAAGTAGCCGGCAGAGGCAGACGCCAGCTTTCGTCGCCGTTGACGAATGGAATATTGATAAGGATGGAGCGGTAATACTGCCGATGATAGTCAGGCACCGTGTAAACCAGGCCGAACTGCGCGGCCACAGCACAGCCGGGATCGGACAGGACAGGGAAGGGAAGCCCATGCTGGCCGGCCATGAAGTCGCTCTGCCGTTCGATCTGCGGCCCAATCGCCACCAGCAGCCCGCCGCGCTCGCGCAATTGCCCATAGAGGTCGCGCCACGCCTCAAGCTCCGTCATGCAATAAGGGCACCAGCGCCCGCGAAAGAACTTCACCACCAGCGGCCCGGAGCCAAGCAGATCGCAACTGCGCACCAGCCTGCCATTGGAGTCCTTCAAAGCAAACTCGGGCGCCGCCGCACCCACCGGCAAAATGCGTTCCTCAATCCCCGAAGCAAACAACTCAGCAACAGCCCGCTCGCCAACAGCCAGCCTCTCCGCCTGTACAAGGTGCCGAGTGTTGGCAGTGATAGCGTCGAGCTGGTCCTGGAGAGCGATAGTCATGGGCGTTTGGGAACAAAATCTGAAAATGAACGCTCTTCGGCGTTATGGGTCGATATCAGGAGAACGCCGCCGTGCGCCCGGAAACGCTCTCGGTAGCTGCCAATCTTCAAACTCGCCCGAGGAAATTCAGTGCAGACTATCCAGCCACCGATCGTTTGTCCCCGTTCATATTCAGAGTGAGCTCGCCAGAACATCCGGGTTGATTCAACCTGCGTTATCGCGTGGGCAACATCGCCGCCCTTCAATTCGATGATCACATCCACTGTTTTTGAAAGTGAAACGACAAGATCGGCCGCTCGGCCGCCCGCTGGGGCGAGACAGCCGTCCATACGAATTCTGCGCACTCTTTCTCTCTTCCGGTTCAGGAGAATCGCGCTCATCCCAGTTCCGGGATCATGCACCTTGACCTTCGAGTGGCGGATTGCTTCAATGCAGTCGTCGCTGGCTTTCTTACCCCCCATACTGGATCTCCAGCAGCTGCCCGAATTCCTCTGCGATATCGCTGGAAACGTCGTCGAGGTAATCGCCGTCGATCTGACCGGTATCCCTGTCGAAGATGCTCACCAGCGTCTCGTTCTCGATCTTGTAGGCGGCGAAATCGGAGCTCTTAATCCAGTATTTTTCTGCAACGGTCTTCTCAACTGCCGCGTGATGTTCTGCACTTTGTGAGCCCACTTTTCCAGCTTTTAGCAGGTTTCCAAATGCCGAAAGAATATAGGGGCTGTGGGTGGTGATGACCCACGAAAAGCGCAAACGCCACTCTTGGCTCAACCATGCAAAGAGGCGGATCAGTTCATACTGCGTACTTGGGAAGATATTGGCTTCCGGTTCCTCGACATATACTAGGCCCTCACTCAGGATGATTTCGCTTGGCATTCCTGGAAGATTATCCGGGCGCGGAAAAAGAATCCTGCCTCTTTGCTCTGTGATCATCTGCCAAAGTACATTGAACATTGGAAGCATTGCCTGAGTACCTGATGATACGAACGGCAGGGGAATCGACTTTCCATCCGAACTTCGTCTGAATCTTGCGCTTCCATTCCGGCCCTCCACATTTCCGCCGGCAATCCTGACAATTTCATGCCTGATTTCCTGTAAAACACGAACTCCCTCGTCACCCAGTATCGGGTCTGGGGACAGCGAACTGCCCCACGAGACTTCCAAGGAGAATTCTTTGAGAATCGGATCAATGTCAGGGTTATTGACTAGATTGAATCCTAACGACTGATTTGCAAAAAATGCACGGCCGTCTGGAATATAAAGAGGCCGGTCAACATTTGTTTTAGTGAGAAGCAGGTGGAATTGCACCCTAACCTGTTCGGCCAAATATCTTCTGGACTCTGCTCCACTTGTAGACAATCTCTGAACAAGAGCAACTAGGTCATAGAAAAGTGACACGAAATCATTTGAGAAAAGCACATCTAAGCCATCTAAATGCTTCGCCGCAGAGACTTGTACTCGAAAGGCGTGCGACTCGAGCGTCACACAAGTCTTTTCACCCTCCCACGTCTCTTTGGGGAACCATGCCAAGAAGACTCTGCACAGTGATGCTATAAATTCGTTGTAGCTACTTAAGCTATTTTCAGCATGCGAATTGGCGCTCAAAATGGCAGTTACTGCCTCTTCGATTGTTCTGTTACTAAGAAAATACGCCAGCTTACAAAGCAGGCTCTTCCCACTAGC
>Ga0206796_1170_pt1 | contig 13093 bp, 13 predicted proteins | sample Alteio_BWOrgCont_68_FD_152895 | JGI IMG/M metagenome (GOLD analysis project Ga0206796, IMG submission 152895) | Enriched cells from forest soil in Barre Woods Harvard Forest LTER site, Petersham, Massachusetts, United States -... | ecosystem: Environmental > Terrestrial > Soil > Temperate forest >...
TTCAGAATAATGGCATTACGCCAGATATAAGGGTTTGTGCAGATTATGATGGTGTAGGTGGGAAGAATAATTGTACAGATTGGGCAGAAAATATTAGTGGTAATTTATTCACAGACCCATATTCAACAGATCATGCCACACTTGAACCAGGAATAGAGGTAGAAGAAACTGGAGATGTTTATAATTTCACATTAACAGATAGCTGTGCATCTGGTATATATGCATTGCATGGAGAATCCGATGAGGGAGAATATTTTGCTAAGATTACGAATCCCCATAATCCAACTTATGTATTTAATGCTAATGTAAACATAACAAAGTCTTCTGGTACTTATTCTGTTACTATTTCTAATTGTGCTGGAGGATAGAGATTACTTTTACTTAGTTTGGTAAAAGATTACTGCGGCTAAGCGCTCCGTAATAATGTTTAGACTAAGTTTCTTGCCATGCCAATGCTCTAAGTAGTTATACGTAAAACTTTTTGTAGAACACATGTTCTACAAAAAGTTCTTTATTTACATTCTTCCTTAGTCTCACAGTGTCCTTCTTTATTGCCTGAATGGCAATGAAGGGAGCAAGCAATGTCTAATAGCGCATAAACCACTAAAGCAATAACTAGTGTTCCACTCCAAGATAAAACTAATTGTGCACCACCGGCCAGCCAAGCAGCACTTTTAGTTCCACCATCACTTGAAGCAACAGCCATTCCTGACATTACAGCTGATGCTGCACCAGCAATAAAGCCAATAACTACCAAAAAATTAAATATTTTTTCTCCAATATCCAGTATACATTTTCTCATGCACATAATGGTCTTCTCCTAAAAATTTTAGTACCAGGATGGATTATATCAGCTTAAATCTAAACAAATATATTTTTTATCAATGTAGTCATCTAGCCCATAACTACTACCTTCCCGGCCAAAACCAGAATGCTTAATTCCACCAAAGGGCACGTTTTCTGCAGAAATCATTCCAGTATTAACCCCGACTATACCATATTCTAGGGCTTCAGCAATTCTAAATACACGTTTAGTATCATTAGTATAAAAATAACTAGCTAAACCAACTGGTGTATCATTAGCCAGAGTAATCACTTCAGCATCAGTATTAAAAATATAAACTGCAACAATTGGGGCAAAAATTTCTTCATGAAATATCCGCATATCTGGTGTACAATTGGTTAATAATGTTGGAGTAAAAAAATTATGGCCTAACTTATGTACTTCACCACCATATACTAATCGGGCACCTTTAGCTAATGCTTCTTCAATTAAATTTTTAGCATGTTTTATAGCACTAACATTAATTAACGGACCAACATTAATTCCAGCATCTAAGCCATTACCAATTTTTAATTGTTTAATTTGAGTAAGAAGTTTAGCATTAAATGTATCCTGAATTTTTGGTGTCACAAAAACTCTATTGGCACAAACACAGGTTTGTCCAGCATTTCTAAATTTGCTTTTGATTAATCCATCTACAGCATCATCCAAATTTGCATCATCAAAAATAATAAATGGAGCATTTCCACCTAATTCTAAAGATAATCGCTTCAAAGTATTAGCTGATTCACGATATAATTTACTACCAACCGCTGTAGAACCAGTAAAAGTTAACTTGCGTACTATATTTGACTGACATAATTTAGTGGCAATTAACTCACTATCACCATTAATTACATTAAATGCTCCATTTGGCAGACCAGCTTGTATTGCCAGATAACCTAAAGCTAGTGCGGATAAAGGAGTTTGGCTGGAAGGCCTAGCAATCATAGTACAACCAGCAGCAATAGCTGCTCCAACTTTTCGAGCAAGCATGGCACTAGGAAAATTCCATGGCGTAATTGCCGCGCATACTCCAATGGGTTGCTTAATTACCAATGACCGTTGCTTAGGATTATTAGCTGGAATTATATCACCATCCATGCGTCGTAGTTCTTCACTAAACCATTCTAAATATTTTGCTGCATATTTTATCTCACCTTGTGCCTCAGATAATGGTTTCCCACATTCTAGAGTAACTAATTTCGCTAAATCATCTAGATTTTCCAACATTAATTCATACCAGCGGCGTAAAACTTTACTTTTTTCAACCACACCAGTGGTTTTCCATTTTAAAAATGCTGCAGCAGCAGAATCAATGGCTAGTTCAACATCTGCTGTAGTTGCTTTTGCAACCGTTGCAATGCGTTTATCATCGGCTGGATTTATTACATCAATTTGATCACGATCACTAATCCAATTACCATCAATTAATAATCCAGTATTAACCAGCTTGGTATTATCTAGGAATTGTTGCCAATTTAACATAATGTATCTTTCTTAAATTATTTTTTTATTAAATTCTCACTCAACCAAGTATTTTGCTCTAAAATAAGAAAAATAATTAGGGTTAAAGATGCAGATCATGTAAAAATCTATTTGAATAAGGTATTGTCTACTGCATCACATAAAGTATGCAAGATTAAAAGGTGAACCTCTTGAATTCGTGCTGTACGCTTAGCTGGTACACACAGATTGACATCCGTAGGCTTTAATAGACTATTAATTCTGCCGCCATCACATCCAGTTAAAGCAATAATATGCATACCTCTAGCTTGTGCTACTTCAATCGCTTTAATTATATTGGCGGAATTCCCTGAGGTAGAAATAGCCACTAAAACATCGTTGATACTCCCTAAAGCTTCAACTTGCTTAGAAAATACCACATTGAATGAATAGTCATTGCCAATGGCAGTTAATGCAGACGTATCTGTAGTAAGCGCAATTGCTGGGAGTGGGCGACGCTCCATTTCATAACGCCCAGTAAATTCAGCAGCAAAGTGTTGACTATCGGCAGCTGAACCACCATTACCACACACTAAAAGTTTATTACCGTTTTTAAATGCTGTTACCAGAATTTCAACTGCTTTTAGGATTGGCACATATAGCACTTCTGCAGCTTGTTGTTTTACCTGAATACTTTCCATGAAATTCTGTTCAATTAGGTTTTTTATATTCATTCGCTACTCATAAAATAATTATGTTTTTTAACCATTCAATGGTATTTGCACCATTAATTACAACTGCATCAAAGCGACATGCCACATCTCGGCCCAATTTAGTTAAATAGAATTTGCTTGCCCTAACTAGTTTTTGTTGCTTACTCCAACTAATACTTTCTAATGCCACACCTATACCAGCACTACGTTTTTTGACTTCAATAAACACTAACGTTTCATCATCTTGCATAATTAGGTCAATTTCTCCAAAGCGCGAATAAAAATTTTGCGTAATTAGTTTTAAACCTTGTTGCCTTAGGTAATCTGCGGCTAAACTTTCAGCTCTAGTCCCTACACATTTATTTTTATGCATAAACTTTAATTTCTAAAATTCTGATTAACTGTCTTCTAAAGTAAGCAATTTATCATCCGTTATTGTAGCAAAGATTTAGGGATTGGCTAAATTATTTAGATTAGCTAATTGCTCATTCAGGTTGAAAAGCAATGCTCCATTTTAAGAATTTTTCTAATATAAATAATTTGAGCTATGCTACAATGGAGCTTAGATTAATTTTTAATAGGGGAATATTATGAAAATTTATTTCAATACAATTAAAAGATTATTTCTTTTACTTGGTTTTTTTATGAGTCTCTTTATGAGTGCTAGTACACAAAATGATTTAACAACTGGTAATATAAATAACCTGAGCGCTAAAAATGTTAGTCTAATCCAAAGACCAGTATATAATATTGTGGTTTATAATGATACTGATGGTCCAGTAAATTGGAGTTATTACAGCGGATTTGCTGTTGAAATTGGGCCCTCTAAAGCTAAACCCCCATTTAGTTCTACTAATCCAGCAACTGTAGTAATCCAGCCAGAATCAAGTGTTACTCTTCCAATAATAGATTCTACTGGATTTTACTGTCATGACGAAAGATGTAGCACTTATGTGCCGGGTTCTGTAGGAGTAAATATCGATCCAGCTGGTATTCGTAGTCCATCATATTCATTTTATTTAACTCGATTAGGTGGTTTATTAGTAGATGTAATTCATCCGGCTAAATATGCATATATTACTCAAGTAACATCTAACAACTTATATACGGTGATTTTGAATTATTATGATCCAACACATATTGGTAAAGACGTCAATGATTATTTATTTAATGATCTGAAAGTCGTTGAATCAGAACCTAATGGTGGATATATCCAGAATTTAGGTGGTTCAAGCCCAGATTTTGTATTTTATATCTGTGATTATGGTATTGATTGCGCACCAAGTCAGTAAATAAATATCATTAACGCATAGGAAACTCTTTTAAATGAAATTTATTGTAATTTATATAAAGTATTTATTCAGAGTTAGCATTGCTAAAACTAAATTGATAAATCCTTGTTTGAGGTATATAAAACATGAAAAAATGTTCATTAGTTATCAGTATCTTTTTTACTCTTCTAGTAAATTCCTCCTTCGCAAAAATTATATTACCCGTCGATATTAGTAAGAATGAAGTTGATATTTATACTAGTGGCAATGTGTTTGTCAAACAGATTAGTTTTATACCCACAGACCATAAGATTAGTGCTGGAGAACAATATGGCGGTATTTTTAATGGTGTTGATATATCTCAATACATGCCAGAGCTAACTAATAATCCTAATGCTCTATGGATTGTAGCCAATAGAAAAAACTCCCATATAGTTGCACAATGGGTAAACTCTACACTTGCAGGATTAGGCAAAGCATGGGTAGGTAGTAATGCCCTTGTAGCCTGGGAAAAAGGTACTAATTTATTGCCTAGTGAATTAAATTTTGCAGTTCGAGGTGACTTAATATTATTTCTAGGTAATAACTCACATGATGCTGAACAATATATTTGTCCTGATGTAATCTTTGGCCAAGGAAGCTCTGGAACTTCTAATAATTGGTGGGTTTTTGCTAATAGTAAAGAGCTCAATAAGGGAAATCAAGGATTTTTGGGTTTTCACTGCACCAATTTAGTTAGTGACAAAATGTATAGGGTAACCATTATGAAAACTAATTCTGGAATTGTAAACACATTTGTTATAACTAATAAATCTTTAATAGCTACATAATTTTAAGTTTTAATTATTTTGAGGGCGTATCAATGAAACATAAAACATTCTTGATCCTATTCACTATTATTACTTTATTGCTACTACCATCTGCTTATGCCGTGTGGGGAGTACATGAACTATCATTTAGATCTAATCTGTCAGGATATACTCATGGTAGCATTAACATTCAGTCCATTGTTGTGTATCCTGGAGATATATTTAAGACGTATTCACCACCATCAGGTCAGGATCGCTTTACTACAGAAATTGCAACAGATACAACTCCTCATCTAGAGTTAGTTGGAAATTTCATGGGAGCAAACAATAATCTTAATGATGTGCTTGCATCAAATCCTATACATGCATCTGGAGGAGGATTACCATACGAAGGACTTAATTATGTATTAACGGGAACTATAACACTTAAGTTTCCTGATTATGAGGTTGTGTTTAATAATATATCCATAGCACTCGGCCCCATAGTAACACTACCAGGTCATCCTATTTTTCCCAATCTTGGTTCATGGTATATGCTCTCCAATATGCCATCAAGTATTTACAATAATGGAAATAATCCAAATCCCCAACTGCGACAAATTTTCCTTGACGGTCACATGTATCGGAATGGTGTAAAAACAGGAGTAGCTATTATGGGGGTAAGGCCATGTCTTGAGAAAACATATACTGGATTCGCATTTTCGTGGGGAGGTTAATTTTTAAGTAGAATTGGACTACCACGCAGTTTTATGTTATACTGTACAAGCTGCTATCATTGACAAGCTGAATTATTCACCTAGCTCCAAGGTTAGCTCTAACCACTTCTGCTCCACTTCAACTAACTTTTGCTTAGTTTTAGTATATTCTTGGTTTAAGTCTTGGGACTGACTAGAAAATCTAGTTTGAGTTACATCTAAACTAGCAATTTGAGTTTCAAGCAAGGTATTTTTTTGATTTAAGCGCACCATTTGTTCTTCAGCTTTACTAATCTCACTTTTAAGTTTAAGTGGATTTTTACTCACCTGATTAGGTTTTTTAACCATTTTATTAGTTTTAGTTGGTTTGGCTTTTTCACTTTCAGCTAATAAAAGTTTATGATAGTCCTCTAAATCACCATTAAACGGAAGTAAGCTTAAATTATTAATTAAATAAAATTCATCAACTATACTTTGTAATAAAAATTTATCATGCGATACAATAATAACGCTACCACTAAAGTCCTGAATACTATTCGCCAATTCTTCACGCATTTGCATATCTAAATGATTGGTTGGCTCATCCAAAAATAAAATGTTGGGTTGATGTAAGATAATGTTAGCAATTGTTAATCGTGCTTTTTCTCCACCTGAGAAAGTCCCAATTGGTTCTTTTACTTTATCTCCCGAAAAGCCATAACGTCCCAAATAAGCCCTGAGCGCATGTTCTTTCTTATTTTTATGCTGCCGAGTTAGAAAACTTAATGGCGTATCTGTCATATCTAATTGATCTATAGTATTTTGGGCAAAATAACCAATCTTAATTTTAGGATCAATATTTAGCTCACCACTAATCAAAGTTGAGCCATCAATTAATGCTTTAATAAAAGTTGATTTACCAATACCATTTTTACCGAGTAGGCCGATTCGGCTACTTTGAAAAATATCCAGTTGTACATGTTGCAGTAAAATTTTATCTGGATAACCAATTGTTGCATCATTAACACTTAATAATTTATCCACTTGATATTCGGGTTCTAAAAACTCTATAGAAAATTCAATGTCTTTAGGCAATGCTTCAGCAATTTGCAATTTTTCAATCATTTTTAAGCGACTTTGCGCCTGTTTTGCTTTACTCGCTTTGGCGCGAAAACGATCAACAAAACTTTGCAAATGGGATAACCGTGCTTGATTTTTAGCTTGCATTTGCTGTTGTTGCTGAATTTGTTGATAACGAGTTTTTTCAAAAGTTGAATAATTGCCAGTGTAAAGTGTGAGCGCTCGGCCACTGATGGCTAAAGTATGCGTAGTCACATTATCTAAAAACTCTCGATCGTGTGAGATAATGAGCGCCAAGCCCTGATATTTTTTTAGCCAATCTTCAAGCCAAATAACTGTTTCTAAATCTAAATGGTTGGTTGGCTCATCTAAAAGAAGTAAATCCGAAGGTACAAATAAGGCTTTAGCTAAATTAACTCGCATCTGCCAGCCACCCGAAAAATTACGAATTGGTTGGTATAATTCATCCAATTTAAACCCCAGGTTAAGTAATAGCTTCTCAGCATTAGGGCGTAATTGGTAATATTCAGGTAAATCCGTATGCTCTTCAATAAATAAGGGATGAATACTTAACACATAATCAACTAACAATTGATCTAGGTTCATGATTTCTTGTTCAACATAAGCAATGATTGTATTGTTAGTTAATGAAAACTCTCCTGCTTCTGGAGTTAAACTACCTAAAATCAACTTAAATAACGAAGTTTTACCAACACCATTTTGGCCAATTAAGCCAACTTTTTGCCCTTTATACACTTGAACTGTAGCGTCTTCAAGGAGAACCTTACTCCCATAAGCCAATTTTATATTTTTTATATTTAACATACTGCTAATTCTTCCTATCTTTCCACACAGTATTAACTAGCTTACTAGTTACTCCAATTCTTAAAGCTTAGGAATTGATGCTATTATTTTATATCTAAACCATGTATAATTATTCACTTGAGAATTATAACAGAAATGTGTGTCATTCTTCGAAATAAAATGACGAAATATGGCATTCCTGATTTTACTGTGAAGAGTTAATCTCCATGAATCAGGAATTCATTAAATTTAATTAGATCGCCCCGAATTTCTATGAAATTCTCGCGATGACTTATCATAGAAAGAGGAGCTTTATGCAGTTATTGAGCCAATTGTTCATTTTATTAGTTGTTGCCGTTTTAAGCTTAAAACTGTATGTAAGTTATCGCCAAGTCCAAGCAATTAAACACAACATTAATCAAGTACCCCAAAGATTTAGTCAAACGATTACTCTATCTGATCATCAAAAAGCAGGTAATTACAATCTAGCTAAATTAAAATTAGGTACTATAGATGAAGTAATCGCCAGTATTCTAGTATTATTATTTACCCTAGGTGGTGGTATTCAATTAATTAATAATGTCGGGCTAAGTTGGATACAATCTCCTCTTACCCAAGGTGTAATGGTCATTGCAATATATAGTGTGATTGGTGCCATAATTAACTTACCCTTGAGTATTTATGCAACTTTTGGCATTGAACAAAGATTTGGCTTTAATAAAACCAGCATCGGCTTATTTATTTTAGATTTGACCAAAGGGCTGGGGTTGGCTATAATCATTGGCATTCCTCTGTTATATTTAATTTTATGGTTAATGAATATTATGGGTGAGTATTGGTGGATCTGGGTATGGACAGTATTAATTATCTTTAATCTCTTGATTTTATTTATTTATCCAACTTTTATTGCTCCATTATTTAATAAATTTAGTTTACTCACCGATGAAAAATTAAACGTTCGCATAACTCAACTCTTAGCTAAATGCGGTTTTAAATCACGTGGAGTATTTGTGATGGATGGCTCTAAGCGCTCGAGTCATGGGAATGCTTATTTTACTGGGATTGGAAAAGCTAAACGCATTGTATTTTTTGACACTTTAATGCAGCAATTAAGTCATGAGGAAATTGAAGCTATACTCGCTCATGAATTAGGTCATTTTAAGAAAAAACATATTTTAAAACAAATGCTTTTATCCTTTTTGCTTAATCTAATAGTTTTATATATTTTAAGTTTATTAATCAAGCAACCCAATTTTTATCATGCCTTAGGTGTATCTAATATAAATAACTATAATGGCTTAATTTTATTTATACTGTTAATTGGCTTAGTTGCTTTTCCCTTTAAACCCTTATTTAGTTATTTTTCGCGCAAAAATGAGTTTGAAGCCGATGCTTTTGCCAAAGAATATGCGAATAAGGAATTTCTAATTAGTGGTTTAGTAAAGCTATATCGAGATAATGCTGCAACTTTAACTCCTGATCCATTATATGTTAAATTTTATTATTCACATCCACCAGCTAGCATACGGATTAAACAGTTAGAAGAGCTTGCATGAATGAAGGACATATCGGTCTAATTACACATAGTTACGGTCGACAATTTATTGTTGAAATTGCTGGGATAAGTTATTCAGCCATAACCAAAAGTAAAAAGACCGAATATGTAGTTGGTGATCAAGTAATAATTAATCCAATTAATCAGCAGCAAGTACAAATTATTGAGTTACTCCCGCGACATAATTTAATATACCGCACCGACCAGAATCGCAGTAAGATAATTGCAAGTAATATTAGTCAATTATTAATCGTAATTGCAATTAAACCTAATTTTAACCTTCACTTTCTCAATAGTTGTCTACTTAGTGCTGAAGCAGAACAAATTTCGCCAATTATTCTAATTAACAAAACTGATTTGCTAGAAAGTACTGATTTTATTGCTAAAATTAATGCATTGTATGCTGTTCAACTTGGGTATAAAGTTGTCTGTTTATCTGCTTTAGATGACTGTTCTGGATTAAAAAAATTATTAAATAATAAGAGTAGTTTATTAATTGGTCAGTCTGGAGTGGGTAAATCAACAATTACCAATCAAATTGTTCCTGGGGCAAGTACCAGAACGGCTAGACTGAGTAAATCAGAAAATAGTGGCTGTCACACTACAACTAATGCCACTCTATATCATATCAATAAAACCTCAAGTTTAATTGATTGTCCAGGATTACAAGAATTTGGCCTCTACCATTTGCAATTAGATAACTTAACCAATCTATTCCCCGAATTCAGGCAGTACTCTAATCTGTGTAAATTTAGAAATTGTCGACATATAAATGAGCCAGGATGTGCAATTACTACCGCATTTCGCACAGGAACAATTGATCCAGAGCGGTTTAATTTATTTCATAATCTCACCTGTCAATTACAACAAAAACTCAATTATTAAGCTTCAACTCAGTTTTAGCTAGTTACAACTAGTATAGGTGTTATATAATAGCGCATTATTTAAACCTGAACATATCTTCAACTACAATAAACTATGTATAAAGAAAAATCTAATCAAAAATTGGTTAAAACTACCGCGGCTACACTCGAATTTAATGCTAATACTGCATTAATTTCTTTACATGGTTGTTGGTTATGGTCGTCAATTAATGAAAAACAACTGAAGCTAGATTTAGCTTACTTAAAAAATATTAAAACACTCCAAGTTGACGCAAGTAAGATAGAAACAATGGATACCATTGGTGCCTATTTTATTGCTAAGATTTTACAGCATTTAAAAAGGCATCAGATTAAGGTGACACACTTTAGTTTGCCACCCAGCGAAAAAGAATTTTTTACCCAAATTGAGAATAAGCTAAATGAACCGCACAAAAATAAAGTAAGCCCAGAATCTGGTGGCATAATCACCTTAATTGGGCTGGATGTCTTTACTTTTTTAAGCTCAACCTTTGACATCATAAAATTTTTTGGGCAATTCTGCGTTAATTTAGCTGGCTTTTTAATTTCTCCCTTTAAGCTCGAGTGGAATGAAGTAATTAGAACAATTAGTTCTGCTGGAGTAAAAGGATTATGGGTTGCTTCACTACTTGCCTTCTTGATTGGTGTAACTTTAGCCTATGAAATGAGCCCTCAGTTCGTAAATTATGGTGCCAATATTTATATAGTAAATTTTTTAGGTATTGCACTTTTAAAAGAGGTTGTGCCATTATTAACTGCAATTATTGTAGCTGGAAGAACTGGTGCTTCAATTACTGCCGAAATCGGAGTAATGAAAGTACAGGAAGAAATTGATGCAATTCAAACCATGGGGATTTCACCTTTTCGCCGTTTAGTATTACCTAAAGTAATTGGCGTAGTTATTGCTGTTCCTTTAATTACAGCAATAGCTGATATTGTAAGTATGTTTGGTGGAGCAACCGTTGCCAATAATAGTCTAGGAATTGGTTATGTTTTATTTTTACAGCGATTGCAATCGGATGTGGCAATTAATAATTATACCTGTGGGATTATAAAAAGCTTAGCTTTTGCTTTTATCATTGCTTTAGTTGGTTGTTTTTGCGGCTTTAAGGTCAAGGGCAATGCTAATAGTATCGGCGAACAAACTACTAAAAGTGTAGTATTAGGGATTATTTTGGTAGTATTTATTGATGCAATCTTTGCCATAATTTTTAAAACTTTAGGTATTTAAATAATGCAGGAAGATTTAACCAAACCAATTATACAAATTAAAAACCTAGGTACTTGCTTTGATGGAAAATGGGTCCATAAAAATTTAAATTTAACTATTTATCCCAATCGAATTATTACAATTATTGGGGCCAGCGGGTGTGGGAAAACTACTTTAGTACGTGAGATTTTAATGCTCCAGCCAATTACTGAAGGAGAAATTTATTTAGCTGGAGAAAAAATTTCCAACTATAATATTGAAGATTCAACCACTAAACTTACCTTGAGTCGGGTAGGGATGATGTTTCAGCAAGGAGCCTTATTTTCTTCATTAACGGTACTAGAGAATGTTATGTTTCCATTATTTGAATATACTGATTTTTCTAAAGAAGCCATTAGTGAAATTGCTCAGATCAAATTAAAATTAACTGGACTATCAGCAAGCGCATATAATAATTATCCCAAAGAACTAAGTGGTGGGATGTTAAAACGGGTTGCCCTAGCTAGAACTCTTGCACTAGACCCTAAAGTAGTATTTTTAGATGAGCCAACGTCTGGGCTAGATCCAGATAGTGCGGGTAATTTTGATGCATTAATCTCAAGTTTGCAGCACCAGCTCAATCTAACTATTATCATGATTACCCATGATTTAGATAGTATTTGGAGTATTTCGGATGAAGTAGTGTATTTAGGAAATAAAAAAGTATTAGTCCATGATACTGTTGAAAATGTATCAAATAATAAATCAATTCCTGAATTATATGAGTACTTTAATGGCCCACGCGGTATTGTGACTAAAACTTATCATCTAGCTCATAAAAATGGAGAAAATAAAAAATGAAGAATAATCGACAGTATTTAATTGTAGGCTTATTTGTAATAATAACTACCGCGATTTTAATTACGGTCTGGCTGTGGTTTTCTGCAAGTAATCGGCAAGTGTATAATGTATATTTAGCTGTATTTCATGAACCAGTTGATGGTATTTCAACCAGCTCCGTGATTAAATACAATGGGGTAGAAATTGGCAAAGTCAAACAAATTGAATTAGATAGCAAAAATCCACGCAATGTTTTAATATATTTTAATATATTACAAAATATTCCAATCAATGTTAATACTTATGCCATATTAAAATCACAAGGTATAACTGGGATGTCGTATATTGATTTACATTTACCGGAAAATGCAAATATTACTAAGAACTTAGTTCCACATAACTCACCACCCTACCCAAATATTATGACTCAACCCTCATTTTTATACAGCATATCGGCACAAGCACAATCAATAACTACCAATGTAGGCGATATTTCAAATCAGGTTAAAAGTATATTGACTGACCAAAATATACAACATTTATCAAATATTCTAAGTAATTTAGAAAAAGTTTCCGCCTCAGTTGCTTCACGTTCAACCGATATTGAAAAAAGTATGGATTTACTTGCAAAAGTATTGGATAATGTAAGACAAAATACTAATAACCTAAACAATACTTTTAGAGATATTGCCAAATTAACTCAAACTTTATCGCAAACTACAAAAAATGCTAATGAATTGGTTTCCAATGTACAAAATACCACTTTGCAAAATATTAACTCAGTTTTATTGCCGAATCTTAACCGTACTATTAACAATTTGAACCAGTCGTCTTATCAATTAGCTCAGTTTTTAATCTTATTAAATCAAAACCCATCGGCTTTAGTGCGCGGGAAAGTTCCAGCTAAACCAGGTCCAGGAGAGTAACCAATCATGAAAAAAACTTTAATTCCAATTCTTATGCTTACCGGCTCTTTAATTAGTTGTA
>Ga0206796_1171_pt1 | contig 13040 bp, 9 predicted proteins | sample Alteio_BWOrgCont_68_FD_152895 | JGI IMG/M metagenome (GOLD analysis project Ga0206796, IMG submission 152895) | Enriched cells from forest soil in Barre Woods Harvard Forest LTER site, Petersham, Massachusetts, United States -... | ecosystem: Environmental > Terrestrial > Soil > Temperate forest > O...
AATTCCGGACCCAACAATAATCCCTATTCTTTGTATGTCTTAGCCGGAAGAAAAGGATCAACAGCTGTAGTAAACTGGGTGCAAAATAACATGGCCACAGGCATTTCATATATTGGAAATAATGCCTTTGCAACTTGTGTAGCTGCCTTTCATGATGATTTACCCAATGAGTTAAATTTTGCAATTAAAGGAACTCTTAATATATTTTATAATAATGTAAACTATTCTTGCCCTAATATTATTATTGGCCAAGGACATACTGGAACTTCTAATAATTGGTGGATTTTTAGTAATTACGAAAATGATAGTACTTATGGCAATGGTTATTCTATTCAAATTGCTTGTAACAACAATGAAAGCTTGGTTTTTCCATCAATCAATCCAGCTGATCTTAATTCTAATAATGGATATAGCCCACTTTGTGGTTTACCTAGTTCTATATCAAACATGTTTAATATTAATTTTTAGTTTTTAGTATTAAGCTCGACAAGAAGTGGCATTTCAGCTTACAATTTGCCTAGCAAGATTTTACACTTTAAATGATAAATTTAAGTATAATGTTCTAAAATCTGTTTGGGAGTTTGAGTTGCCCAATCTATATTTTTTTTTAATAATTTCAGTGTTTGTTCTTCTGGACTAGAAGGCTCTGGAATATAATTATATAACCAGCTTGCTATTTCAGGTAAACTCATTAAAATTGATTCAATTTGTCCATTAGTTTCCAAACCAAATTTAGTACCTCGATCATAAATTAAATTAAATTCTACATAACGTCCCCGCCGTAGATATTGCCACATTTGCTGTTGGCTAGAATAGTTTAAAAGTTTATTTTTATTAATTAGATGAATATAAGTTGGAGCAAATAGATTACCAACTTCTTGAATAAATGCGAATAAATTTTCTTTGGTGGTTGTAGCTGATTGGGTCAATCTATCAAAAAATATTCCACCAATCCCACGTGTTTCATTACGATGTGGAATAAAAAAATAATTATCTGCCCATTCTTTAAATTTAGCATAATAACTTGGATTATGTTTATCACAAGCTAATTTTAGCTGATTATGAAAAAAAGCTGCATCAACTAAATCAATATAATGCGGAGTTAAATCGATACCACCACCAAACCACCAGCTGCCATTATTCATTTCAAAATAACGCAAATTCATATGAATTATTGGTACCATCGGATTATTCGGATGAATTACAATCGAAATACCAGTAGCATAAAACGTTAATTTAGAAATATCAGTTATTGATGTCAAGGGTAATTCTAAAACTTTAACTGCAATTTGTTGGGAAAGCTTACCAAATACCTCTGAAAAATTTACCCCACCCTTTTCAAATATAGTACCATGTTGTAAAATGCGGGTCCTGCCCGAACCATTCTTTTGCCAAAAATCCTCGCTAAACTTGCCTAACCCATCTACTTGTTCAAGAGACTCGCAAATAGAATTTTGCAAGGTTATGAACCAACTTGCTATAGTTTCTTTACTTAACATGTTTAACCTCATATCTCTAAACTCATAATAGCTGGTAATTCCCATGGATAAGATAGATCAGAAATCAACTATCATTGATGAACAACTTAATTATACAGAAGTAACAATGTAACCAATTTAATAATATTTAATGATCTCATACTAATTACTTCTATTAGATCTTATAAAACCACTCTTTTACTTCCAGACTTCATTATAGCAAAAACTAAAATGCTGCTGCTTACATTACAATTAGATCACTTAGAAAAATTATAAACCAGCAACTCAATCAGTATATAAGTTTTAAATGATTTAGGTTACCATGATTTTTGAAATGGATATCATTTAACAAAATAACTATTTGATTTATCTGGAATATTTAAGCTAACTTACTATTTATAAAAATACACTTTACCATATCATATTATAATATGGTATAATTTTTCACTATTAATAAATATAGACAAATAATAAGAAAGGTAAATTATGAAAAAATTAGTTATTAGTGGAATGCTTTCAGCTATAAGTATTATATCCATCGCAAAAGCAGATCAAAATTTTAGTACTAGTATGGACTTACAAAATCTTCTATCAAATAATGTAAATAAGTTTCAAGTATGTATATCAACTGTAGTAAAAGGTGGAGGAGCATGTACCTTACAAACTACCCAAAATGGCCAATTTACTGCAAATTTCTCTACAGGGTCGAATGTAATTACTTGGTCATTTTTTGATTTTAATTCATCACAATCTCCTCTTTTAATCCTAGATAGTACTTGTCAAAATTTTGGAGTACAACAAGAACACACATCTAATCTTAATGGAGCATGGGTAACATATCCGAATAATGTCCAATCTGTAAATTTTGTATTTACTTACAATGATAAAAACCATACTTTATATTGTAAAACTAATTAATAAATTCATATTAGACAACAAGAAAAATGATATCCTGTTTGCTTAAAATAAATAGTTTTTCTTGTTCAATCCTATGTAACCCATAAACTATATCCATAAAAGATCCAACTTTTGAATAAACTATTACAATTTATTTCCTAATTCTATAATTTCACAAGCATACCTGATGCAAGAGTAACTCCACCACAGTTCATAACCATGAATGATATTTTGCTTAACACATATTATGAGGGGTTTTCAAGATAATTTTTGATATTACTCATCTGTTCAGTCCAGCCGTCATCATTCATTTGAAATGCTTCAATACGACGATCGGCAGGAATTTTGTCAAATCTGGATTCAATAAGTAAAAGAAGAGTGCCATGTTCAATCTCTTTCAATTGAAACTCTACAAGCGTTGGTGTTTCCACTGAATAGTCTCTCTTAATATCAAGCGCATAAGGATGCCAAGTAAACGAAAAAAGACTTTCTGGCTCTATTTTTTGCACAACCAATTCCAATTTATAGTGTTCATAACCAGGATAGGTAATCTGGCCACGACAAACATGTTCTTGCACAAATGGTCCATCTAATTTCACATGGAACCATTCGCTAAATTTCCTATAGTCTATTAGAGCTTGCCACACCCGAGAAATCGGCGCTTTCAGATCAATCTTTTTTTCTATACGATCACTCATGTCATTTATCTCCTATTATTCTTAATGGTTAACTTGAATTAATAATAAAAGTCTCATCAAGTAGTTATTGTATGCAATTGATTAATTATAATTCAGATATTCTAACACATTTTATGGAACATAATTGTTTACAATAAATAAAAAAGCTAGTCTATACAGACTAGCTTTTTTATTGTAGATAGCTTGGCAATGCCCTACTTTCGCATGGTCGAAACCACACTATCATCGGCGATGAAACGTTTCACTTTCCTGTTCGAGATGGGAAGGAGTGGGACCATTTCTCTATTGTCACCAAGCATATTCGGATTAACAATTTGGTCTGATATAGGGGATTTATAGAATTTTTCTTATTAGATTTAATCTGTGTTGTAGATTACACTTATCTCGACAAACATTATTCATGCGACTCATTTCCTAACCTTCATTAAAAAATAAGTCCTAGCCATTCACAATCTTATATTAATCGTAAAACAACTCAAATAATAGAGTCAAGCCTCACGGGCAATTAGTATCGGTTAGCTTAATACATTACTGCACTTCCACACCCGACCTATCAACGTTGTAGTCTCCAACAACCCTTCAGGGGGGGGTTAACCCCCAGGGAAGTCTTATCTTAAGGCGAGTTTCCCACTTAGATGCTTTCAGCGGTTATCTCTTCCATACTTAGCTACCCGGCTATGCCACTGGCGTGACAACCGGTACACCAGAGGTACGTCCACTCCGGTCCTCTCGTACTAGGAGCAGACCCCTTCAAACTTCCAGCGCCCACGGCAGATAGGGACCAAACTGTCTCACGACGTTTTAAACCCAGCTCACGTACCACTTTAAATGGCGAACAGCCATACCCTTGGGACCGACTACAGCCCCAGGATGTGATGAGCCGACATCGAGGTGCCAAACACCGCCGTCGATGTGAACTCTTGGGCGGTATCAGCCTGTTATCCCCAGCGTACCTTTTATCCGTTGAGCGATGGCCCTTCCATTCAGAACCACCGGATCACTATGACCTGCTTTCGCACCTGCTCGAGATGTACCTCTCGCAGTCAAGCAACCTTTTGCCATTGCACTTTCCTCACGATTTCCGACCGTGATAAGGTTACCTTCGTACTCCTCCGTTACTCTTTGGGAGGAGACCGCCCCAGTCAAACTGCCTACCATGCAATGTCCCCAACAAGGTCATTGTCTAGGTTAGAACTCCGAACATACAAGGGTGGTATTTCAACGTTGGCTCCATCATGACTTGCGTCACAACTTCATTGCCTCCCACCTATCCTACACATCCATGTTCAAAGTCCAATGCAAAGCTACAGTAAAGGTGCATGGGGTCTTTCCGTCTAGCCGCGGGGAGATTGCATCTTCACAAACATTTCAACTTCGCTGAGTCTCTGGAGGAGACAGTGTGGCCATCATTACGCCATTCGTGCGGGTCGGAACTTACCCGACAAGGAATTTCGCTACCTTAGGACCGTTATAGTTACGGCCGCCGTTTACTGGGACTTCAATCAAGAGCTTGCACCCCATCATTTAATCTTCCAGCACCGGGCAGGCGTCACACCCTATACGTCCACTTTCGTGTTTGCAGAGTGCTGTGTTTTTATTAAACAGTTGCAGCCACCTATTATCTGCAACCCCTTTTTGCTTCAACCGTAAAGGTCTACACATTATTGGGGCGCACCTTCTCCCGAAGTTACGGTGCCAATTTGCCGAGTTCCTTCTCCAGAGTTCTCTCAAGCGCCTTAGAATACTCATCTCGTCCACCAGTGTCGGTTTGCGGTACGGTCAACGTTTAACTGAAGCTTAGAGGCTTTTCCTGGAAGCGTAGTATCAGTAACTTCAGAACCTTAGTCCCTCGTCATCACACCTCAGTAATAGTTACACGGATTTGCCTATGTAACCTACCTTCATGCTTAAACCGGCTATTCCAACAGCCGGATTACCTAACTTTCTCCGTCACCCCATCGCATTAAACATCGGTACAGGAATATTAACCTGTTTCCCATCAGATTCGCATCTCTGCCTCTCCTTAGGGGCCGACTCACCCTACGCCGATTAACGTTGCGTAGGAATCCTTGGACTTGCGGCGAATGGGCTTTTCACCCATTTTAACGCTACTCATGTCAGCATTCGCACTTCTGATACCTCCAGCATGCTTCTCAACACACCTTCTTCGGCCTACAGAACGCTCCTCTACCACACACATATCACCTTACGGCAATACACGCATCCGCAGCTTCGGTTATCAATTTAGCCCCGTTACATCTTCCGCGCAGGACGACTTGACTAGTGAGCTATTACGCTTTCTTTAAATGATGGCTGCTTCTAAGCCAACATCCTAGCTGTCTGTGCCTTCCCACATCGTTTACCACTTAATTGATTATTGGGGACCTTAGCTGGCGGTCTGGGTTGTTTCCCTTTCGACAACGGACGTTAGCACCCGCTGTCTGTCTCCCGTGCATAACTTTCTTGTATTCGGAGTTTGCCATGGGTTGGTAAGTTGCAATAACCCCCTAGCCATAACAGTGCTCTACCCCAAGAAGTCTTTTCACGAGGCACTACCTAAATAGTTTTCGAGGAGAACCAGCTATCTCCAGATTTGATTAGCCTTTCACCCCTATCCACAGCTCATCCGCTAATTTTGCAACACTAGTCGGTTCGGTCCTCCAGTGCATGTTACTGCACCTTCAACCTGGCCATGAATAGATCATCTGGTTTCGGGTCTACGCCTTGCTACTATGTCGCCCTATTAAGACTCGGTTTCCCTTCGCCTCCCCTACTCGGTTAAGCTTGCAACAAAACGTAAGTCGCTGACCCATTATACAAAAGGTACGCAGTCACCCTTTACGGGCTCCCACTGTTTGTATGCATGCAGTTTCAGGATCTATTTCACTCCCCTCCCGGGGTTCTTTTTACCTTTCCCTCACGGTACTTGTTCACTATCGGTCGATTACGAGTATTTAGCCTTGGAGGATGGTCCCCCCATCTTCAAACAGGATTTCTCGTGTCCCGCCCTACTTCTTTCAGCCCTAGTTCTTTTTACCGGATTTCACGTACGGGACTTTCACCCACTATGGTCTACCTTCCCAGATAGTTCTGTTGTCTCAGTAAAATAACAGCTGATGGCTTCTCCGATTTCGCTCGCCACTACTTTCGGAATCTCGGTTGATGTCTTTTCCTGTAGCTACTTAGATGTTTCAGTTCGCTACGTTCGCCTCCCTGCCTTTTATTAACTCTTTCTTACTCCAAACTCATGTTCTCAACACTTATTTGCAGCAAATTAACTTTTGTTGCTCATTACTTCGCAACAAAGCTTATAATTTATTCAAAAGCTAATAAAAGGCAGGGATAACCATTGCTGGTTGGGTTGCCCCATTCGGATATCTACGGATCAATGCTCGTTTGCCAGCTCCCCGTAGCTTTTCGCAAGCTACTACGTCCTTCATCGCCTGTAATCGCCTAGGCATCCACCACATGCACTTAGTCGCTTGACTCCATTAGTTCAGCAGTCTTACTTCTAATATTTTATTGTTATCTTGTGTATGAATATTCTATGTTTGTCTTAAGTCAATGCAATCTACCCACTTTTTATTTTAATTTTAAAAGTACTATCCTTACGAATAGCGTCTTATACCTTACAGTATAAAACCAGTAAATAACTATTTTCTCTCTATATCATTCCAAATTGTTAAAGATCTTAGTACCAATGTACTTAACTTGAATATCACTTCATCTTGCATACCTAACCTACAGCTTATTAATTTCTGCTTAGCCTAAACGCATAGACTCTGTTACATAACACCCAAATTAAACTCATTGGTGGAGGATGACGGGATCGAACCGACGACCCCCTGCTTGCAAAGCAGGTGCTCTCCCAGCTGAGCTAATCCCCCAATTGTTTCTACCTAGCCAAATTATAATTCTGCTTCTCCGCTCAGTTCTAAAAACTGGTGGGTCTGGCTGGACTTGAACCAGCGACCCCACGCTTATCAAGCGTGTGCTCTAACCAACTGAGCTACAAACCCATTTACTCTTCGCTCTTCTAGATATCAACTACGGGACTAAAATCTATCTCTATTCCAACAATCAATAAATGTGGACACCTAACTTCTCCTATCTTCTCTAGAAAGGAGGTGATCCAGCCGCAGGTTCCCCTACTGCTACCTTGTTACGACTTCACCCCAGTCATGAAACATACCGTGGTAATCGACCTCACTTACGTGTTAGTCTAACTACTTCTGGTATCCTCCACTCCCATGGTGTGACGGGCGGTGTGTACAAGACCCGGGAACGTATTCACCGCAGCATGCTGATCTGCGATTACTAGCGATTCCGACTTCATGCACTCGAGTTGCAGAGTGCAATCCGGACTACGATAGGCTTTCTCGGATTAGCTCCCCCTCGCGGGTTGGCAACCGTCTGTACCTACCATTGTATGACGTGTGAAGCCCTGCTCATAAGGGCCATGAGGACTTGACGTCATCCCCACCTTCCTCCGGCTTAGCACCGGCAGTCCCACTAAAGTGCCAAACTTAATTGGGGCAATTAGTAGTAAGGGTTGCGCTCGTTGCGTCACTTAAGACAACATCTCACGACACGAGCTGACGACAGCCATGCAGCACCTGTGTCTAGGTTCCCGAAGGCACAACCTAATCTCTTAAGTCTTCCTAGCATGTCAAGAGCAGGTAAGGTTTTTCGCGTTGCATCGAATTAATCCACATCATCCACCGCTTGTGCGGGTCCCCGTCAATTCCTTTGAGTTTTAATCTTGCGACCGTACTCCCCAGGCGGTCTACTTCTCGCGTTAGCTGCGCTACTAAGATAAATCCCAACAGCAAGTAGACATCGTTTAGGGCGTGGACTACCAGGGTATCTAATCCTGTTTGCTACCCACGCTTTCGTGCCTGAGCGTCAGTTCTATACCAGGGGGCTGCCTTCGCCATCGGTATTCCTCCAAATCTCTACGCATTTCACTGCTACACTTGGAATTCTACCCCCCTCTTACAAACTCTAGACATACAGTCTTAAATGCTGTTCCCAGGTTAAGCCCGGGGATTTCACATCTAACTTATATATCCGCCTGCGCACCCTTTACGCCCAGTAATTCCGATTAACGCTCGCACCCTACGTATTACCGCGGCTGCTGGCACGTAGTTAGCCGGTGCTTATTCTTCTGGTACTCTCATATTCACATGATATTCTCATATAAACTTTGCTCCCAGACAAAAGAACTTTACAACCCTAAGGCCTTCTTCATTCACGCGGCGTTGCTGGATCAGGGTTCCCCCCATTGTCCAAAATTCCCCACTGCTGCCTCCCGTAGGAGTCTGGGCCGTGTCTCAGTCCCAGTGTGGCTGATCTTCCTCTCAGAACAGCTATCGATCATTGCCTTGGTAAGCCTTTACCCCACCAACTAACTAATCGACCATCGGCCACTCTATCAGCGCCAGGCCTTGCGGTCCCCAGCTTTCCTCCTCAGAGATTATGCGGTATTAGCCAATCTTTCGATTGGTTATCCCCCACTAATAGGCATGTTCCGATGTATTACTCACCCGTTCGCCACTCGCCATCTATCCGAAGATAATGCTGCCGTCCGACTTGCATGTGTAAAGCACGCCGCCAGCGTTCAATCTGAGCCAGGATCAAACTCTTTTGTTTTAATCTCTGACATTACTTGTACTACAGTGTATTTCTACACTGCTCGCTAGACGTCTTTTTATATAAACTTTTAAAACTCATATACACATACATATTCAATTACTCAAATACATATGCCGGTTTCCCGTTCGACAGCCTAACTTCTTCTCATTTGAGGAGAGGTTAGATGTCTCACATTTATTGATTGTTAGCTTGTTAAAGATCTATTTTAGCTTTACTCTTCTCTTAAGAGCAGGACCGGTATTATAACCATAAGGCTAGCCAATTGTCAAATCTAATTGACATCCTCATATATGATCGGATAAAATAAGTCCTGCATGTGACCTAAATGGCATAGAGCATAATACTAAATTTTAAATTATCATTATTTATCAAGGACTTGATTATGTTACAAGTACCGCCAATATTTTTTCTGGTTATACTCTTATACTTTTCAATATCCTATTTCACTTATTTATTACAATTTCAAAATTTATTAGATTCTTGCATAATTCAATATTTGAGTTATTCAACATGCAAAAAGTAGGTTTGGATAATTGGAAGACTAAGATTATAATTAATTGCTATGAGATTCTAGCAATTGCAGTCTCTGAAGGGATTAAGGAAGTGGAAATGTATTATAACCAAATCTTATACAATGACTGCTTATAAAATAGAGAAAAGCAACAGTTATGGATATACAACAAATAAAAATTGGCTTTATTGGTGCAAGTAAAACTGGCACAGTTATAGCAAATTACTTTAAGTATAAAGGTCTTAAAGTGGTTGGCTTTTATAGTATTTCGCTAGATTCATTAAATACTACCATTAGTTTAACTAACACTTATAAGTTTTCTTCAATACAAGATTTAGTGGTTAATTCAGACTTAATTTTTATTACCGTAAAAGATGATTATTTAAGCAAAGTTTATGCGCAAATAGAATTTTTAGAAAACATAAAGAATAAATTCTTTTGCCATTGTAGTGGATTATATCCAGCAAATTTATTTAAACAAAAATTTAATTGTGGGTCAATCCATCCTATATATACCTTTAATAATAAAAACATTTTACCTGAAAAATTAAATAATCTAACTTTTGCTTTAGAAGGAGATAACGCTACCCTTAATTTACTTAAACAAATCTTAAACCTCACACAAAATAGCTATTTCATTCTTAAAGCTAAATATAAAATTAATTATCATTTAGCTGGTATGCTGTTATCAAGTGGCTTATTAGCTGTATTTACTCTAGTATTAGAAATAACTAAACCTATACCTAATTTTAAACCAGAATTATTATTAGATTTATCCAATAATGTAATAAATAATTTAAAAACCAAGGTAAGTATTACTAATACTTTAACTGGCCCTTTAAAACGTGCCGATATAGATACTTTTCAAAAATATTTTACCATATTAGATAAACACCAAAAATCAGTTCTAGCAAACTTAATGCTCACATTATTACCATCTGCTGGGTTAAACCACGAAGAGAAAGATAAATTAAATAAAATATTTGAATTAGAGAAGGGATAAATAAAAATGTTAAATTTTTCAAAAAATGATTTTGCTAAATATAAAAAGCAGGCAAATAAAATAGTTATGCTCACCGCATATGATTATTTTACTGCTGAAATTGCCACTAAATCTGTGATAGAAGCCATATTGGTGGGAGATAGTCTTGGAATGGTTATCCAAGGCAATGAAAACACTTTAGCTGTGACAGTAGAGCAGATGATCTATCATACTCAAGCTGTTAAAAAAGGTGCTCCACATGCATTCATCATTGTAGATATGCCATACTTAAGTTATCATATAAGTGTTGAAGAAACCATTAGAAATGCAGGTAAAATAATCAAAGAAACAAACGCTGCTGCAGTTAAGGTTGAGGTTAATGATTTTAGCACACTAAAACATGTTCAAGCTTTGATCGAGGCTCAAATACCCGTAATGGCTCATGTGGGTTTGACTGGGCAGTCAGTTAACTTATTTGGCGGATTTAAAGTACAAGGGCGTGAAAATGATTCTATAAACAAAATTTTAGCACTCACAACTGAATTAGAAAAAATTGGAGTATTTGCTATTGTTCTTGAATGTATTCCATCTACTTTAGCCAAGGAAATAACTCAAAAATTAACTATTCCAACTATTGGCATTGGTTCCGGCGCATCTTGTGATGGCCAGATTATAGTTTTTCATGATTTATTAGGAATAAATACACTAAACGTAGCTAAATTTGTCAAACCTTATTTAGATGGTAATAATTTGATGGTAGAAGCAGTTAAAGATTATGCCAAAGAAGTTAGAGATGGATCATTTCCAACACTAAAGCATAGCTATAAATAGGAATAAAGATGGAAGTTATACATAAAATTGATGATTTACGCCAAAAATTAAATGTTTTACGTTGCAGCAACAAAACTATTGGGTTTGTTGGGACCATGGGTTTTTTACATCAAGGTCATATCAGTCTAATGAAAATGGCAAAACAAGAGTGTGATATAGTGGTGGTAAGTATATTTGTTAATCCATTACAATTTGCTCCCAATGAAGACCTAGCAAATTACCCTAGAGATTTAATTTCAGATACTCAATTATGTGTTAATGCTCAAGTAGATTTTTTATTTATGCCTGAGGCTAACATAATTATTAATGAAAAAATGTTTACTTATGTAAATGTAAATATTCTCGATCAATGTTTGTGTGGGGCTAAACGAGTTGGTCATTTTAAAGGTGTTTGTACTATTATTACCAAACTATTTAACATTGTTAATCCAGATAAAGCATATTTTGGTGAAAAAGATATTCAGCAATTAAGAATTATTCAAGCCCTAGTTAAAGATTTAAATTTTGCTATACAAATTATTCCTGGAAAAACCGTACGAGATTATGACGGCTTAGCCTTAAGTTCAAGAAATAGTTATTTAAGTGTTCTTGAACGCAAAAGTGCAGTTATTGTGCCACAAACTATAAAGTATATAGTAAATTTAATTGAACAACAAATTTATTCAGTAAAAGAGATTCTTAGTTTGGCTCATCAATTAGTTAGTAGAGAAAAAATGGCTAAAGTTGATTATATTGAGATTGTAGATAATGCTAGTTTACAGCCAGTAACCAATATTGAGCACACAGTAATTATTGCACTAGCTATATTTATTGGTACTACTAGGTTGATTGATAACCAAATTTATGTGATATAATGTTACTTTTAGCTTATATCAATAATAGTATTTGGATCAATATAAATAAGTAGCTGCATTAGAGGTTATAATAAAATAATTATAGGATGGTCATGTGTTAGTTAGTATGCTTAAAGCAAAAATTCATCAAGCAATTGTTACTGAAGCAAATTTATATTATGTTGGAAGTATTACTCTAGATTCACATATACTTAAAGAATTAGAACTATACCCCAATGAAAAGGTAACTGTAGTAAATATTAATAATGGTGCTAGACTTGATACCTATGTTATTCCGGGTATTGCTCATAGTGGAGTATGTTGTTTAAATGGAGCTGCAGCCCGTCATTTTCATCCAGGAGACAAAATTATTGTCATGAGTTATTGTTTAGTGGACAAAAAAGAAGCATTGCTGCATAGGCCTAAAATTGCTTTTATGCAGGATAATAATCAAATTAATAAAATAGAATATAATGAATCAGAAAATACTCTCTATACAGGATAGATTAAAAGCACTCTTTTTAAAAAACTGGAAAGATAAACAATAGAAGAATAGAAATAGGATGATTTGCCAGCACATCTTGTCATTAAAGTTGAAAAGGTATAAGAAAGATAAAACTATAGAGGTTAATATTGATGAGTTATAAGCTATTAATGCTAGTTCCAGTTTTTGCGGGTATTATGCTATTGGAAATGTTGATTGCTCAATATAAAAAACTAAATTTATATTTGGGTAAAGATACTTTAGCTAACGTTATCATTTTATTAATACGTGCCAGTCTAAATTTTGCATTCACTGGCGCACTTCTTTTATTCTTACTCTCGAACATAGCACAATATAGCTTTCATTTAAATACTTACCTGAATAAATTTTGGTATTGGCTAATCTTACTTGTTGGACAAGATTTTTTGTACTATTGGTTTCATCGTTATTCACATGAATGTCGCTGGGGTTGGGCATCCCATGTAGTACACCATTCTTCAAATTATGTGAACTATTTTACTGCAGTGCGAGAAAGTGTAACTTATCTATTTTCTGGGATATGGATTTTTTGGATACCACTAGTATTAATTGGTTTTAGTACGAAAAATATTTTTATTGCTATCACTATTGGTCTAATTTACCAGTTTTTCCTTCACACTTGCTTAATTGGT
>Ga0206796_1058_pt2 | contig 12907 bp, 15 predicted proteins | sample Alteio_BWOrgCont_68_FD_152895 | JGI IMG/M metagenome (GOLD analysis project Ga0206796, IMG submission 152895) | Enriched cells from forest soil in Barre Woods Harvard Forest LTER site, Petersham, Massachusetts, United States -... | ecosystem: Environmental > Terrestrial > Soil > Temperate forest >...
ATAGCCGTGTCCGGCAAAGGAGGCACGGCAAGACCAATCCAAGCTGCGAACAGTTCTTGAGTTCAGGCGGCATCATCGTAATGCTGGTTTGGGCCCTGTTATTCGACCGCAAGCGTCCCGGACAATTGCGCGAAGGATTTGAGCTGCTGCTCGGTTCGGTCTTCATGTCGCTGGTGGCAACGCTCATTGCCCGCTGCCTGGCGATCGGCCTCCCGTTCAGGGCCAGGCCGGTTGCCACGCCGGAGCTTCATTTCCGGGTGCCCGCCGATACCCAGTTAGTGGTTTTCAATTGGAGCGCATTCCCCAGCGACCACACAGTGATGTTCATTGCCCTGGCTTGCGGAATATTTTTTGTGTCGCGAAAGCTTGGGTTGTTCGCATTTGTCTGGGTTTCATTGATTATCTGCTTTCCATTAATGTATGCGGGAGCGCATTGGCCCACGGATATTCTTGCCGGTGTGGCGATCGGCCTCACATTTGCTCAACTGGCCAGAGTTCCTGCCGTTCGTCAGTTCATGAAGCAATTCTTTCTCAAGTGGTATCGGAATCATCCCGAGATCTTCTTCCCAGCGCTTTTCCTTTGGAGCTACGAGACGGTGGTTCTGTTCGATGATGTTCGCCACCTCCTGAGGTTGGTGGCGCATACCCTCTAACGGGATGCGGCGTCGATGGGACGGGATTGGTTCAATGGAATCCGCACTTCCAGTGTGCAATTCAGCGGTAGTCCAGGCTATTGCGCTAATTTGGGAGCGCACTTCTTGAGGGTGAGTCTTGCGCCGATGGCTTAGTCCGCCGATGGCCTGGCCCTAAGAGCCAATGGCTGGCCATGCGCCGGGAATGGCCACCTCACTCCCGCCGGCAGCGGGTAACGATGCTGCCCGTCACCAGCGGATTGCCAGGAACGGAGCAGGGAATCAGGGAGAGAAAACCCTGAGGCTCTACAATCGGATCATGCTGATCGAGGGAGTTTTTGCAGCCGTCACCACGCCGTTTTATCCTGACGAGCGAGTCTACTATCGCAAGCTGGAAGCGAACGTCGCCCGCTATTCGAAGAGCCTGCTTGCCGGGATCGTTGTCCTGGGATCGACCGGCGAAACGATGGCCCTGGATGATGCTGAGACGCACGAGATATTCCGCGTCGCCGCGGAGGCTGCAGCGCCGGAGAAGGTGCTGATCGCGGGCGTGGGGCGTGAGAGCGTAAAGCTCACCGTGGAGCTGGCTGAGACAGCGGCGCGCCTCAATTACGATGCGGCCCTGGTGCGCACGCCGACCTACTATTCCACGCAGATGTCGACGTCGGCGGTGCTCAATTTTTATCGCAGCGTGGCCGATCGCTCGCCGCTGCCTGTCGTGCTCTATAACATTCCGCGATGCGTGCCGTACGAGATTCCGGTGGAGATGGTTGCGGAGCTGGCGCAGCACCCCAACATTATCGCCATCAAGGATTCGAGCGGAAACATGGAGCGCTTGCACGTCACGGTGGAGCAGACGCGCACATCCTATCGGCGCGCCGTAACCGTGACGCCGGTCTTTGAAGCTGTGACGGCCCGGATGCTGACGCCGAAGGCCGAGGCTTCGGGTTCGTTCGTTGCGGCAGGCGATTTGGCCGGCGGAGTGGCCGTTGCCGCGCCGCCTCCGGTCGCGCCTATCAAGACTCGAACCAAAGAGGTGGGCTTTCAGGTGCTGACCGGTTCGGCGGCTCATCTGCTGTCGTCGCTCGAGCTTGGCGCCAACGGAGCCATTCTCGGTTTCGGTGCATGTGCCCCGCAGGCCTGCCAGGAGGTTTATCTGGCCTGGAGGGATCACGACTTGAAGCTCGCGGCAGAGAAGCAGGAGCGAATTACGGCAGCAAGCAAGCGGATCGTCGGCGGCCTGGGCATCAGCGGCGTCAAGTACGCATGCGACTTCAACGGCTACTTCGGCGGCCGCGCGCGCTTGCCGCTGCTTGGGTTGACGGCGGAAGAGAAGACTGAGATAGAAGGACTGCTGAAGGGAATCCGCAATTGAGCCGCACCGAAAAGCGGCGCCCGTCGAGCTAGTTGCTTTCGCGCATGCTGCAGGTTCCAGCCGAGCCATTCCGGGATTGGCCTCCAAGACTGGCCTCCAGGACCGGCCTTCAGGATCGGCAAGACAGGCTACGTGCCGGAACAGATGTAGTTGAAGCCGATGGTTGCCGGAGCGGACAGATTCACGGTCACCGCCCTTTCTGTCGCCGTTACCCACCAGGTAACCGGACCGGGATTCGAGGTGGGACTGGCCACGCACTTCGGCGCTTCGGAATAGGCCGTCGCGAAGGTGAACGATCCTGACGCCGACCCGCGAATCGCGATCGACCCGGAGATGTCGCTGCCGCGGTTGGCGTTTCCAATGTGCAGAAACTCGCCGACGCCGTTGGTCGTGATGTAGGCCCTGGCCGCGAAAAAGGCCAGTCCGGCCACACCGCTCGAAGCGTTGCGGGTATAGCCGAACGCGGTCTGCATCGTTCGGTTCGAGTCGAGATAGAGCCATGCATGCTGAAACTCGGCGCCGCCGGAGTAGTCGACAATTGTTCCGGTCGTGCCCGGGCTGAACGTCTCCAGAATGACCGCAGGCGTGCCTGAAGGCAGATTTGACCGCCCCACGCTGAAGGCCGAGCGATAGTGTCCTGAGGTGCAGAACGCACATTCATACGCCGGGCTGTCGGCGGGCCCCCAATTCAGGACATCGATTCCGCCGCCGTAAGGGCGACCGATATTCCTGCTCTGAAAGATCTGAATAGCCCACTGATCGCCGTTATAGGCAATGACCTGGTCGAGCTGGTGGCCGTTGGCGATGCCATGCAAATCGGTCGCGGAGAATGTGTGAGAGCCGATGTCGACCTGGGTTGGCCATGCTGAAGCGTAAATCGCATATTTTCCCGACGTCGGCCACGGCCAGGTGGAGTTTCCCTGCGTGCCTACCCCAAGCAAGTTGAGCGTCAAATGTGTGTCATCCACGCCGGCGGTGATGGGAACACAAGCGTCAAACCCGCCTTGGGCGCCGGGAACCGCGCAGAAGAGCAGATTGTTCGTCAGAATGGGACCGTTCTTCGAAAGCATGGTCGTGTGGGTCCCGACAAAGCCATGAATCCGGGTCCAGTCCGTCTCGCTGCCGGTGATGGTGCAGGTGGCCGGTTGCATCCCCGAGCAGGCAACGGCGGAATATGCGCCGGCCGAATAGGCTGAATTCAAATCGCGGATGGGCCGCGCTTCGGCCAGGGTGTTGGGGTTCGCCGCAGGAGTAAAGCTGACCGTTCCGGCAGGGCCATTCACCTGCGCATCGGTTGCGCTCCAATAGCCTCCTGAGTGGTCTGACGATCCGTACGTCTGCTGCTGCTGGATGCGAATGCCTTGCATCGCCTCCTCACCTGGGCCGATATATCCGCCGGGGTAGATCTGCTGGAAGTTAATCCCCATACATTCGCCCCCGGTGAGGCAATTCATTGCGCCGCCAATCAGTCCGTTTTGAGCCACGGTGTGATACTCGCCATTGACCCACAGCGCATGGCGGTTAGATTTGGTGCCGGCGTGCGGGCCGGTGTAGTTGTAGGTACCGCCCTGAAGGCTGTTGTAGCCGATATGCACCAGGTTTCTCCACAGGCCCTCCTCGCTCGAATTCGGCACGGAACCATCCGGGTCCTTCACCGTCTCGGAGCCTTCAAAGCAGAACGAGTTGTCGTTGAAGCTGAAGTATCCGAGCCAGTCCATGCAGTTGGTCCCGCGCACGTCAAAGATCCGCTGCGAACTGTTGAGCTCGGCAGTGTAGGGAATGGGATTCGAGTGGCTGTCCAGCGCATTGGCCGGCGATTGCGGGCCAATCCACAGCACCCCGCGGGCGCGCGCCTGGCCGTTTGACGTTGATGCGATGAAGTTCTTGAACCGGTTGGTGATTTGATCCGCCGCACCGTTGGATGGAAGCGAAGTAAAGCTCTGCAAGTCGCTCACCGCCTGGCTCGAAAAGGGCTGTCCACCCCCGCGAAAGTCTTCGATGGAGCATTGGGCGCACAGGGCCGGAAAAGTCCCGGCGGGCACGACGGCCAGCGAAGGATCGAGCACCAGCAGGCATGGAATGGCAGGGTTGGGATCGCAAGTCTGTTGCGCCGCGGTAATTTTGTCTCCGACAGTCGTACCGGGGAATTTCTTTACGGAGATGGTGTTGTCCGTCTGCGCTGTGGCAAAAGCCGCGGCCAACGCCAGGATGATGATTGCGGCATAGTTTCGCATGGGAACCTCGAATTCGGGGAGGAATACGGGCCCGCTGCGGGCTCCGCACATTCAGGGTATACGGCGTTGGCTGCGGCCCGCGCCGATGGAGGAAGCAATGCAGCAAACCGCTCCAAGTCCCCCGGAGGACATCGACAGTAGCTTGGATGCCGGCGGTATAGAGTCTAAAGTGCCAAATAGAAGTTACGTCTGATAACGGATATTCTTGTGAAGCTGTAAGCAGTCCTGTAATTGGTTAAACTGCTGGCGACTATAGCGCCGTCTCAGAAAGGTGTCAACCGAAATTTTGGCCGGCAGGGCAGGGAAGCAACGGCCGCGCGGATATCGCCTCGCCATTTTCGACGTGAGGATCCGCGTCGAGAGCCTGCCGATCGGAGGCGTCGAAGACAACTAGCGCCTTCATTTCGGTTCCCGTTTTCATCTTTCCGCGAATCAAGATCAGCTCCGAGCCGGGTCGCATTGCCGTTTCGGCCAGTTCGGAGAACGCGGCCTCCACGCCGGGCTCAGCGATTGGCTGAAACTGAATCCGGAGCCCAAGCTCGGCCAGCAGGTCTTGCATTTCTTCTACAGTGGAAAACCCTCTCGCCGCCCTGATTATTTTGATCAAGTTCACAAAATCTCCTATTTGAAAGCCGCGATCACCGAGGCCCAATACGCCGCCGCGATCCCGGTCGAGGCATATTGAGCTGTGATCGCCGATGTTCCTGAGTAGGTGACCCATTCTGCGCCATTGCACTCATCCGGAATGTTGGGCGGCGAGTAACCGGAGTTGCACTGATCCGTTCCAGTCCCGTTGATAAAAGAGCCGGATTGGAAGTTGGTGAAGGTTCCGCTCGCGGCCTCCACTCCATAAAAATCTTCCGATTGGACCGCGATAATTAGCTCATTTGCGGCGGACGGGGTGAGGCTCGCGGTGCTTAAGGTTCCGGCCGAAGTCTGATCGCCTGTCGCCGTTCCGCTGGTGTCGAATGCAGTTATGTTCTGCATATCGTAGGCCAAAAGAGCCGTGTCAGGTTCTTCGCCGGCGACGGCGACGGTGTTCATTGTCATCGTCACCGTCAAGCTGGAGGTCGGCGTAACTCCAATCCGATACCAGATGTAACTGTAGCCGCTGGCGGCACACTGGCCGGTGTAGAAAATCGGGGAGCCTGAGACTTGATGCCAAGTGCCGCTCTGACTGTCAGTGATCGCCGTGATGTAATACCCGGCGCCGCCGCCGCTGCAATAAGACGAGCCGGTGATAGCCAGGGCATCCCCTTGCACGGCCATCTGCTCCGTAACGGTGCCGCCGTTGTTTCCGGTCCAACCCGAAACGTCCCAGTGCGCAACAGCGCTGACATACTTATTGGCGGGCGCCGCTACGCCTGAGCTGCCGGCCTTGATCGCCACGGCGATGGCCGCGTAAGTGTTCGCCGTGCCAAGGCTCATCGTCGGATTGAATGCGGCGGTGGAGGAATAGATGCCGTACTCGCAATTTAAAGGGAAGGTGTAATTCGGCATCCCTGGCACGTTCTTCCAGGTGATGTTGGATTGGGAGCCGGGAGTGAACGTCGAAACCCCGCCGGAAGTGCCGAGCATGCACATAAAAACCAAATCTCCGGTGACGGATGGAGCTTTGGTTCCGGTGCCGGCGTTCACCGTTGTTGTCGACGTGCCTGAGCTATTCGACCACGTCTGGTCAGCGGAGCCGCAGCTCGTCAGGCCCGCTTCGACCAACACCCCACCCCCCACCGCAAGCTGCTCTCCGGTCCATGAAACGGTGATCTTGTTCGCTCCCGAATTGGTGATTGGAGCGCCAAAAATGACCATGCCGCCTCCGTCCGTTCCATCGTAGGAGCTGGCCAGGACGCTGTAGGTGTTGCCGGCGTTGTCGGCCGCACCCATTCCAGCGACAGCCGTGTACGAGCCGTTGGTGATATAGACGAGCGCGCAGTCGCCCACCGGAATCGGCTGAGTCGCCCAGAAATAATATTTGTTCACTTCCGCGGCTCCGCCGTAACCGTTCGGGTAGCCGGCGCTGTTGGCTCCGCCAACGGAGGAAATATAGGTGGGAGTCGCCGGAGTGCTGCTCGATGTGCCCGGATTAAGCGGAGCCCCGATCGTGAACTGGGCCGGGGCCGAGAGCGCGAAGCCGAGGACAATCGCCGCTAGCGCGCCGAAACGTTCCATGTTGTGCTCGCTCCTGGCGTAATGCTAGCGGAAGAGTTGTTGCAAACGTAGTAGTTCAACGTGTTCGAGGTTGCCCAAGCAAAAAAATAGAGGGTCGCGCCGGCAGCGCTCCACCCCACCGTCGAATGGAAATCCGAGCTTGGAGTAAACGTAAAAGTCATGGCCGTCGACACGCCCGTCATCGTTGCGGTCGCCACGGAAGAGCAAGCGTTCGCGCCGATGGCTGTGGTTCCGACAGTAATCGTCGTATCCGCGACCACCGTTCCGATAGCAGTGGCCACATAGGCCGTCGTCGCGAGTTTCGTCGAGTTATCACCCGCGGTCTGGGTCGTAGCCGTGACTCCGTTAGGAAGGGCCGGAGTCCCGCTAAGGTTACCCGCTGTTCCCGTCGTGCTCTGGTTCAGCGTCGAAATGAAATTCGCGGGGATCGGGTTCGATGCGCTGTACGAAGTACCCCACGCGCCCGAACCGTTGTAGTTGGGGATGCCAGCCAGAGCGGGCCACGTCATTCCGCCCCCGGAATATTGGGGGATGTTGAGCTTCCCACCGCTGAAAGTCGCTGCCCCACTGCTGCCGACCGTCGTCACCGTAAACGGGTTGCCGTTGATGACAAGGCCATTTCCGCTGACAGGGGACGTGCCGGTGATCACCTGAGTCCCTGTCGTCGATCCCGTCTGGCACTGGGCCTGCGAAACATTGATAACCGCGCCGGAAGTGTAGGTAACCCACTTGAACTGGATCGCGGCGGCGCTCGTAGCCATGCCGGTGACCGTGTACTTTGTCATCGTGGATGTCAAATTGAGCGCACCGCCGGTCGGAGTGACGGGCGACCACGTCGGACCGAAAAGACCAATTACGAAGTAAGCGCCTGAGCTGCTGCTGGCCCAGATTGAGCACGCGTAGACGCCGTTGATGGCGGAGGTTGTGGTCGTGGTCTGATTCTGACCGCTGAACTGGCCAGTCGTCAGAGTGGGAGCGGTAAAGACCTCGGCTGTAGACAGCCCCCAAGGATCAGTGCTGCCGTTCGCGGCCGCGCTGCCCGTGATGCCCGCGTTGGCCCAATAAGTCGTTCCGGCCTGAAACTCGCTGTCGACCGCGAAGTTGGAGTAGGGACCGAATCCTCCATTTAAGCTTGAGAGGGCGCCAGCGAACGTTCCGTTTCCATTCTGGTCAACGTCGAGGCCACCGTTCGCGAACTGCCATGAATCGGTACTCGCCGCGTTCTTGTCTATCCCGATGGCGCACAGATGAAGCCCGTTCGAAAACGAGTCGGCGAAAAGGCAGTCATCGGCTGAACTGACGGCGTAATCGTCGAAAAAACCGAAGCCCAATGTCGGGTCCCAATTCGTCTCGGCAATCGAAACGGGAGAACCGGAACCGTTCGTATTGCTGATCAGGAGATGGCCATAGTTGCCGGCGAAGTTCAGGCCGTAGGCAAAACCGGGTGCGCCTCCGTCCGATTGATTTTCGAAATTGACGCCGCCGCCGTAGACACGGCCGATCGTTCTGACTTGGTAAATGTAAATCCCGGTGGTGTCGCCGTTATAGGCCATGACCTGATCAAGATTGTGGCCATTGGTGATTCCGGAAACGTCTCCAGCCGTGAAGGTGCGGTTTGCGATGCTGATCGCGGTCGGATAAGCGGAATGGTAGAGCGCTGCTGAACCAGATACCGGCCAGGACCAACCGGTGCTTGTGCCCTGCGTCCCGACCGCCTGCAAATTCACGGTGAGGCTCGTATCTGAGCTGATCGCCGTCACCGGGACGCAAAGGTCCATGCTGTCGTTGGCGCCAGGCGCCGGGCAGAAGACGACGTTATTGGTCAAGATCGGGTTGCCGGGAGTGGCCGAAATCCATGTCGTGTGAGGATTGCTCGCGTAGCCTGCAAGCGTGCTGAAGCCGGTGCCGGTGATCATGCAGGTGTAAGGGCTACCGGAGCAAGAAACCGCGGTGTAGGTGACGGTCTCCTTCGATCCGAGATCGCGAATAAACCGGGACTCCCCTAGGGTGTTTGGCCCGCTCGACGGCGTTCCGAATGTGACCACGCCGGTTCCGGAATTGACGTTGCTTGCCGTCGCGGCCCAGATTCCGCCGGCGCCATCGCTGATCACCGGATCTTGCTGCGATTGCTGAATGCGAATTCCTTCCGCCGTCTCCTCGCCCTTACCGATGTAGCCAGAGGGGTTGTTCTGAAGGAAATTCAACCCCATGCACTCGCCACCGGCGAAGCAATTTTCAAATGCCTGGAAAATGCTGTTCTGAGCAACGGTGTTGAAGCTGGCGCCGACGCCCATACCCGATCGTTGCGACTTAGTCCCCGACGAAATGATGTAGTTATAAACGCCGCCAGTGAGGCTCTGAAAGTTGAAATGAAACCCATCCCTGAATGTGGCAACGCTTTGGCTGTCGCTCTCGCTTTCGGGATACTCGCCGCAAATTGCCGAGGTGTTTGAGCTGTCAAGATTCGTTGGATCGAGGCAGGGGAAGAAAGTCGATGAGGTTGACCCGCTGAGATATGGCGAAGCGCCGAGCGTGTTGCCTGCCGTGTAGAGGGCGAGCTGCGGCGCCGCCCCGGTGCCGACTCCTCCACCGCCGCCAGGGGGGCCGCTTCGCCAATCGAGCAAAAAGCAGTGAGAGCAGAGTGTAGGGAACGTGCCCGGAGGGTAAACGGCCAGTGATGGGTCCAAAACGAGATAGCAGGGAATCAGCGTGTTCGTTCCGCAGGTCGCCATTGCGGCTGTGAGCTTGAACCCCACTGTCGTGCCGGGGAACTGCTTCACCGAAACCATGTTGTCGACGACCTGGCCGCTGGCCGCGACCGCGGCCAACGCCAGAATCAACGGTGCTGCAGCTCGTTTCATGGCTCCCCTACTGATTCAGCGCGACGTGAAGGCCGGGGCCGGAGACTGCGCCGGCGGCTGGCTCCGCGGCGACGGTACGGCCCCCGATATCGAGAACCGTGCGGAACCCGGCCTGGCCCTCAGCTGGCACCGCTGCCTTTGCCGGTGCGGGATCGGCGCTGGCCAGTCCCGTCGTTTTTGACGTTGCGGCCAGGTCATCCCAGGTCTTTTCGACGGTGGGAATCACGGTGGTTTTCACATACGCGAACAAATTCTTGGCGTCGTCCAGGACCTTTACGTCCTCCGCGATGTTTAGACCGTCTGCGCTCACCGCGCCGCTGGTATCGGCCCCCAACGTGAGTGACATGGAAATCATCGTCCGGACGACGGTCGCAACTTCCGGGGCGTCGGCCGCGCCCTTGCTGAGCACGAGAAAAACTTTGTCTATGGAGCTGACCGGAAGTTCGATTTCCTTCAGCGCGTCCTTGCCGAACGTTTCGATTGCCTGCAAAATGTTCATATCTGAGCCTCCGCTCTGCCTTGTTCTTTTCCCTGAAGCCTGCCAACGTCAACGCGAACGACGCTGACTTCCATTTCGAGCTTGTCCTGCCGTCCCTCGAGGTTTTTAACTTTCTCCTTCAATCCGCCGAGGAAGAAAATCAGCGTACCGATGTTGGCGGCGCCGGCGATGATGACAGTGACTACAACCTCGTTCACGGCGCCCCCGGACTAATTGATCATTGCCCCGCGAAGAATCGGGTAACTGAGTTCGGTCGCCGGCGTCGGCACGTTGCCGATCGCCCAGGTCGAACCTATGGATTTGCCATAGCGGCGGCGACGGCACGAGGATGGCTGAGCAGTCTCCGCCTGGTTCGTGGTGTAGGCGTCCAGGATCATAAAGAAAATCACCACGACGATCCCGAGGTACAAAAGTTTTTTCAAAAGGCTGCTGTTCATGGTTCGCTCCCGTTAACTGTCATCTCCGCCGCCGTCGTCACCGCCGTCGCTTGCCGAGTAATCCTCAGGCGCCACGTTCCCCACGTCTCCGGTGGAGTTGTCGTAAGTCAGTGGCTCCGAGTAACTCAAAACGTCCGCATAGTCGCCCGCGGAGACGGCGTTCGCGCTCCCATCGGTCGAGCTGTCGATAAATGTGCCAGGCACCGAAAGTTGCTCTTGGTCATCCTCGAATGGAATCTGGAAAAGACCTCCCGGCGTTCCGGGGCCGGTGTCGGAGGACGCGAACTGATCCAAGAGATCTTGACCGCCGAAATCGCCGCCGCCGCTCTTCTCATAATTCAGCGCGTTCTGTGCGGCGTATTGGTAGTCATCTCCATAGCCGGTCGAGCCGTTGTTTTGGCCCTGGTTATTCTTTCCTCCCCCGCCGCTGCCACTGCCCCCGCCCAACGCATTCAACAAGCTCTGCAAGGGATTCTGCGGCTGGCTTCCGTCCTGGCCAGCGTAAGGCGGGTAATAGTTCGCGCCGCCGACTGAGCCACCCTGCTGCTGCTGAGCCGCGGCGCCATGGCGCTTGATCCACCACCAAATGATCAGCGCGCCGAGGCCCACGGCGCCGACTGCGAGGATCGTTTTTTCGGTGCTGTCGCTCGCCATCGCTGCTCCTAGTAGGGGATCGGCCGGCGCGGCCACTGCGGCGCGGCCGGGGCATCGTAAAAGGGATTGTTCGGCGGAGCATACGGCGCGGACCACCAAGTGTTAGGCGGACCAAACGGATAGACGCCGTAAGCATAGGGGTTCGCCTGATAGACATAGGGACCCACGTTGCTCGGCTGGGCATTCTGATTGCTCGTGCTGTTGAAGCTGCCGGCGAGGCCCTGCGCAACGTCAGTGAGGACCTTCCACGCGACCAACACAACCACAGCCAGCAAGGCCCATTTGAGAACCGTCTTCGCGTCCATTGCCTACACCTCAGAAAAGCCGATTCGATAGAAACCAGTTGGTAGCATCGAAGTTCGGTGCCTCCGTCTCGAACTGATTGACCGCGGCGTCGACCTGCTGCACCTGATCCGGCGTCGGCGTGAGTGGCTGCGCATAACTCCACGGGGTGGGATCGTTCGCAAAATCTTGATCCTCTTTGCTTCCGAAAACGTAGTTAGGGAAATTCCGAACGTTTTCATCAACGCCGCCTGGCCCAGAAACCCAAGTCCTATACGCCCGACCCAAATTCTCCAGCCCCGAAAGTGCGTCCGGCCACGCCGAACCTCCGTCGTCACCGTTCCCGCCTTTTGACGAGTTCCAATCACCGCTCAGTACCTTGAAAACAACCCACAAGATCAACGCGACAATGCCTATCGCTAAGACTGAATCGATGAGGCCCGTTGTCTTCCTGAATGCCATAACACTTGGCCGGCTCCCGTGCTACAATTTCGGCCTGTGTTCAATCAGACCGTTTACGTTGGTGGGCGCCGCAAAAAGAATCGCGGTCCGAAGATCCGGGATTTCATCGCGATCGCGGCGGTCCTATTTGCCCTCTTCATCCTTCAGCGGGCCTGCCTCCGTGTTCGTCAACCGGTCATACTTCGACCGGTCCCGGTGCGCTGACTACTTCTTCTTGAACTCCCCGTTCGCTTTGCGCGCCCTCGCACGGCGTCCCCGCCTCCGCCGAGTGATTCCCAAAGCTTTTTTCACCGCGCTGGTCAAACTCATCGTTGCCCCCTTTACATCGTTCTCTGGCGCTGGACTGAAACGTAGATGCCATCTCCCGCCGTTCCCACGGCCCATACAGCCGTCCAATCCATTGGCCAGGAGATTTCTGTGTCCGGAGTGAGCACTTGGGCTCCAATGCCGCTCAGCAGCTCCTCGCGGGTGAGAGCTACGCGGCAAGGATTCGCGTTGCCGGCCGTGGTCCCGTTGTGCGCACGGATCGACACCGTCGAGTTCGGCGGTACCATGAGCGGCTGGGCCATTTGAGGCACGCCGGTGGACAAGAAGATCAGTTGCGCATTGACGTTGTAAGTGACCGGTCCCCATCCGGATTTCGCCGCTGCGCCATAGCCGGGGTTGAGAGATGGAGAGTTCGTGAGGCCGGTCGGGCCGACGCCGCCGCCCCATCCGCGAAATCCCCCCGGCTGCGTAGGAGGCGGCGTGGGAAAGACAAACAAGCCGATGCTGCGAATGCCGGCCAGAATCGGCTCGGACGCGAGTTGCAGCAGCATGAACGCCGCAAACGCAAAGACCATCGATTCGACCCACATCGTCATCGCTATGTCCCCACCGCCGGAGCGGTCGAATCCTGGTTCCACAGGTCGATTTCGTTTTGGCGAAGCGCTTCGACTTGCTGCGAAGGTGCTCCGTTGAGGTAATCCCAACGGGCAAGCTGATCGGGCACGGCCGCATAGTTGCCCTGGTTCAAGTCCTGAAGCAGAGTTGAGCGCTCAAGGTCGCCGGGACCGAGCGCGTAGACGAAGTCCGTGAGCGCGGCGAGCTGGTTATCGCTGAGCGGAACTGTTACAAGCCGTTTCACGGCATCGATAGCTTTGGCGATGTCGGCCGTAAGCAGCGCCTCCGCCTGGTCAACCGAGATTCCATCGGGATAACTCTCGCTCGGCAGAAGATCATGGCCGTAGCCGATGGCAGGATGGCCATTGTCGTTGTAGGTCTGGAGAGCTAGGCCCTCGTGCTTCCGGATCAAAGCAGAGA
>Ga0206796_1172_pt1 | contig 12900 bp, 15 predicted proteins | sample Alteio_BWOrgCont_68_FD_152895 | JGI IMG/M metagenome (GOLD analysis project Ga0206796, IMG submission 152895) | Enriched cells from forest soil in Barre Woods Harvard Forest LTER site, Petersham, Massachusetts, United States -... | ecosystem: Environmental > Terrestrial > Soil > Temperate forest >...
TTATTAATTACTAGTACTTAATAACTGAGAGTACACAACTATATTTATGCGACCCATAAATTAGTCAAGTATGTGAAGAGAATTAGTTAATTTTTAAGGGTTATTACAATGAAAAATTTTTATATTTTGGCACTAGCTATTGGATTATTAATTTTCAGGATTGCATTAGCCAATGCTTGTTCCAGTACCGATTCTAATTTTAATGTGAGTTTGACTTTGAATAATACTCCACCTGCTGGTTTGAGTTGGGCAGCAGGGTATACTGCTGATGGTGATCCTAGTATATTTTGGAGTCTATTCGCTAATGCGGCCGATCAGACGGTTTCTACTGATAATAATGGTGATTGTAGCAAGGAACCTAATGAGGGTGATACTATAAGTATTAGATTGTCAAATGGTATCTATCCTAATCATCAAGTTACGTTTGACAGCAACAGTTGTAATTCTGGGTATTTTACAGTTGATAATAGTAATGGTCGTAATAATAATTCAGTAGTGATTGATACTAGCACCATTGGTGATGATGGACATATAGGTGGAGTGATTCAGTTAAATTTTACTAGTAATCAAGAGGGTAATCCAGTACTTGGAACCGTATATTGTAATTATGACCAAGTACAGTATTTTTCGTTAAATTAATGCATGTAATATAAGCTAATTCTAGTAAATAATTTGCGCTTAATAATTTTAATGTGAAATAAAGTTGAGAATATGGTTGCACCATATGAAAGTAAAGCATTGCCAAGCTATCTATATAAAAAAGCTAGTCAATATAGACTAGCTTTACACCTTTCAACTTGTTAATTTGAAACCCACCCAGAATGAACAAATAAGTAGTCTGAATGATACCCATTTTGATCATCCTGGACATAATAAGTACTATTGTCACCACATTCAACTCGATCTTTATTATTAGTGGTTACATTCATAATCATTTCATTTTCTCTTAAAAACCCTACAGGTTTTAGAGTAAAGGCAACTGGAACAGTGCAAGTAGCAACCCAGTAATTATCTGGTGGCGGAGTTGTGATGGTAATCGTTAAAGTAGCTTGACTATTATAAGACTCCAGTCCATTGTCGTTATAAATAGGATTGATATATCCAGTATTATAATTAGAAAATGCATCTGTAGATGCAATATTCATTTGTAAAGATTGTCCTGGGATAACGGCACTATTATTTGAGTTCCATTTATCATCATCTGGATTGTTGTTGGGTTTTACCTGGGCAGTAGAAGATGTTTCATTTATATATAAGTTTGATAAATCATTCTCTATATAAAAACTGTATGTATTATTTCTGCCTACACTAGCTATAGCAACATTAGACATAACAATTAAAGCAATTAAAATTTTTTTCATGAGTTTCCTTTCTAATTAAAAATAACAATTAAGTAATTATTATGGATATAACCTCCATTTTTTGAAATTTGAAGGTTTTCTATAGTACTAATTAATAATGTTATGCAGGAGAGATGCTTAAGCCACATTACTCTTCTCCATTGTGAGATAAGAATACAAATTGTTATTATTCATTAATAAATGCAATAGAAGTTGTCCAAGGTATATTTACTGGATTATAAATACCAGTCATTTTACAATTTGATATGGTGCCATTTTCTCCTTCTTTACATACCAAGACCTCTGCAGGGTAAAAATTCTGAGACTCTTGATCGAAAGTCATATATAAATAACCAGAGTTACTTAGTATACCAGTTGGTACTACTTGATTTTCAAAACCGGTTACTAATGTTTGACAATTAACAAATAAACGGTTGTTTATTTTACAAGATTTTATCTGAGGGTACTTATTCAGCAAGTTACTCATATAAGCATAGTTGTTGTTAATAGCTAAACCATACAAGTTATTTAAATTTGGATTAAAATCAGTACTCTTACAATTACCTGTTTGGGCTAATAAACAAGAATTAAAAGATTGATTTTTAAAGCCATAGTATAATATATTGCCATCTATTGCCATTTCCCCATAAGCACCTAATGATGAAGGAAAGGTATAACAATTAGATTGTTTAATACTCCCATTCTGATTAATTGGGCAAGTAGATAGATATGTTTCAAAACCATTGTTGACTAAACCAACAAGGTATATATTATTATTTGCAGTTGCTAAAAGTTGTACTGATTGAGCTTTTCCAGATAAAGTTACTTGGCAATTATTCAGACTCATACCTTTTATTTGACAATAATAAACCTCACCTGTAATTTTGTCAGAAATATAAGCGAAATTGTTATTAATTGCTATACCCCAAGGTTCAACAATTAAATTAGATTCAGTAAATGCATTTTTACAGTTATCAAGTGTGCCATCATTTTCCTGAATACATGAGTATACTAAATCTGTTGGTGGCTGAGCTTGTCCAGCAATAAATGCTATATTTAGTGAATAAACATGATTAACTACAATCATTATACAAAAATAAGATAAGATTTTGAACATTTTTAATTTTTTCATCAGATTCCCTTTAATTATTAATGATTGATATTGCCAATTTACTTTTAAAGTCCCATTATTATACCTGAATCCCCGTTATGCTTGAATTAAAAAAGCTTTTGGTTGATTGATATTTATACTCGTTAATACCGCATTGAGTTTCCTTTCGATTTCGAATAAATCATGAGAAAGATTATATAGTGGTGGCAGAATATATAAGGTATTACCAATTAAACGCAAGTAAATACCATGTTGTACCCCAATCTTAAAAATTGAGTTTAGGATTGATTTATCCAGTCTCAACTCACAAGCAGCAATGGCACCAATTGCTCGTGGATTCGTTATAAATTCAAATTTAGTGGCGAACTTTTGCATCAACTCAAGGAATTTTGGTTCAATTAATATAACATTGTTCAAAAGTGGTGAATTATCTAAGAATTTTAGATAATTTAGAGCAACACTAGCTGCTAAAACATTACAACTATGGGTATGCGAATGGGCAAATAAACGCTGATGCTGGCGAAACACATCCGTTATAGATTTATTAATAACCACAGCACTCATGGGTATGCTACCTGCGGTTAAATTTTTACCAAAACAGACAAATTCAGGCTCATAGTGCAGGATATCTTTAGTTACCGAATAGCAACCCAATCGGCCTAAGCCGACCATAATTTCATCACTAATGATATGTATAGCGTATTTTTTAGCAAGGTTAATTAATTTAATTAAAAAATCTCGACTAATTATTTTTATTCCTGCTGCACCTTGCACCACCGGCTCGATAATTAGAGCAGTGGTTTGTCCAGCTATTTGCGCAAAAAATTTATCTAATTTATCTGCGGCAAAATTACACTCTAACCAGAGTGGATCAAAGCGTGAATTAACATAAGGGATGTCCTCAATAAAGTAATTTTCAGTTAAAAGATTAGCATAAGTTGTTTTATAACTTTCAATCCCACACGCGGCTAAAGTAAAAATGGTTTCACCATGATAGGCGCCATTTAAGGCAATAAATTTATTGCGCTCTTTCTGATTATTTAATACCCGTGTTTTATAACTAAGTTTCATAGCCATTTCAATTGCACTACTGCCATCACTAGCATACATCACTTTATCCATCTGGCTAAAGATATTAACTAAACGCGTGGAGAGCTCTTCAATAATCTGGTTTGAAGCAGCAACTGAAATATGATGGCCAAAATGCTTTAATTGTTCGGTAATACTTTTAATCACTAAAGGATGGCGATGACCCAGTGGCTTACACCACCAGCTGGAAATAGCATCATAGATAACCCTACCATCTAGAGTGATAAGATGTGAACCTTCAGCTTTTACAATTTGGAGTAAATCTTCTGCATCTGGTTTAGATGCGGGTAACCAAGTATGAGTTAGTGTCATATAAAAACCTTAAGAAAATTTGGTGTAACCTTTAGTTTATCTCCATGAGGGATAACTGCAAGTAATGGGGTGTTAAGTTTAGTTGTGAGAAACTGTAGATTTTCGGCAGAATATGCCATTTGTGGATCAATATAATTCGCAATCCAACCCAGCAGCTTGATTTTATTCTGGACCAAACTAGAATAAGTTAATAGGGCATGATTTAAACAGCCCAAGCGCATTCCTACTACTAAAATAACCGGAAAACTCCATTGTGTTAACAAATCCAAATAGGTTTCATGTACATTTAATGGAACCAGCAGGCCCCCTACGCCTTCAATTAACAAGTAATCACAGGGATTATGCCGAATAATATCGTGTGTCACCTCAATTACATTTGCTACATTGAGTTTAACCTTATGTTTAACTGCAGCAATATGTGGGGCAATGGGTTCACTAAAACAAATTGGATTAATCTTCTTAAACTCTAACTTAACATTACTTGCCATAAACATATTATACACGTCTTGATTCAGTGGGCCAAATTCTGTAGCTATCGTTCCACAAGCAATTGGTTTAAGTCCTGCAACTAAATGCCCATTCTGCACGAGATATTTTAAAATTTGACACAGAGTATAGGTTTTACCTATTTCCGTGTCAGTCCCAATAATACAAATTGCTTGGGTCATAAATCTAATCCATTTTGTGCGGTAATCATCAAATAATTATAACTAAGTGGTAAACCTTGCTCCGTCTTATATTTGGCATAAATGTGTTCGAGTTGGCTTAGAATGTTTCTTCCACCCAGACCTTGTCCACGATTGGATTTAGGTAGTGAGGTACCAGTTAGTTTAAAATGGCGTAATAATTCAGATAAATTGGTAAAATACCGAATATTTTCCCAGCTTTGACAACTAATTACTTTAAAACCAGATTGTTGGCATAGTTGATAGTATTGGCTTAAGGACAAAAACTCTAAGGTATGGGGTACGCTATCAAGCTCGTGCCAGGCTTGTTGCAATTGCCATAAACTGGGTTGAATTAGGGTAGTGAAAATTAAAGTGCCATTGGGTAGAAGTACCCGCTTAATTTCAGCTAAAATATGAGCTTTATGTTTCGGCCATTGCAGCATTAAATTGGAAATTACTGTAGAAATACTTTTATCAGCAAAAGGTAGACTATGCGCATCACCGTTAATAGATAAATTATTCTTGCCAGCTTTTAACATATTGAGGCTTATATCATAAGCAATCGTTGCATATTTTGCTGTTTCACTATGGGTAAATGTCCCTGGGCCACTACCTAAATCGAGTATTAAACCATTATTATGATAATTAGGCAGTAGAGTAATAATTTTTTGCGCCGGATTTTTTTGGATATGGGCATAGCGTAAGTAATTTATTGCTGCTTGATCAAAATGATGGATAATTAAGCGCTGATCTAATTGCATAATATTCTTCATAATTTTATCTTTTCTGTTAACCTTGTTGTACAAGAAAATTCGTCATTGCTAACTTTGTTGTATAAATAAACTTGTCATTACGAGCCTTGCATAACAAGGCGTGGCAATCTAATTCGTATCATACTCACAGACTTTGGCTAAGTGGTTACATAATAATTTAATATCCGCTCTGGTATGACTGGCAGTTAATGAAATTCTAATTCGTGGTGCGGATGTAGCAACAGTTGGGAATAAAATTTGTCCAACTAAAATATCCTGATTTAACAGTTGATTAAATAACTGCTTAACTGTATTTTCATCCTTAAATACTAGGAATTGAATTGGTGAAACATTGGATGCTGAATGATAAAGCGGCAGGTTATACTCCTTACTTAATTGTTGAAAATAGTTGATATTTTTAGCTAACCTGTCTCTTAATTTTGCTCCATCTAAGCTTTGGATTATTTCTAGAGCAGCATTGCTGGTTGCAGCAATATTTGCGGGTAAACAAGTGCTAAACATTTGACTTCTTACTGTTTGTTGTAAATAGTTAATTAATGATTTTTCACCACAAACAAATCCGCCATAACTAGCAAAGGTTTTACTTAAAGTGCCAATAAATAAGTCAATTACCTTATGATTTAAGCCCAACTGTTCCAAAGAACCAAAGCCATTAGTTCCAAGTGCACCAATGCCATGCGCATCATCTACTATTAAGAGTATGTTATCTGGATAAGCTTGTTTTAATTGAATTAATTGTGGCAGGTAAGAACAAGTTCCATCCATGCTAAAACTACCTTCAGTTAGGATAATGTGCCGTTTATTCGGTTGTTGTTTTATTTGTGCAATTATGTTATCTAGCATATTCAACTTAAAAGTGGTAAATTTTGCTTTAGATAATAATATTCCATCAATATGTGAGGCATGACAATTTCTATCTAACCAAATAAGGGTATGTGAATCAACTAATTGACTAAATATGCTGGCATTTAGTTGATAGCCACTACTAAATAATAGACAATTATCTAGTTCCAACCATTTTGCTAGATTATTGGCTAATTTTTCATGTTCTGCAGTATAACCACTTAAAGTTGGTGCGCCAGTACTGCCAATGCCATATTTACTACTGGCTAAAACTAATGCCTGTTTAAGCTTAGGCTGAGCGGCTAAACCAAGATAATCATTACTCACAAAATTTAGATAAGATTGTTGGTTTATTATTAATAAGCGTGGATCATACTGAGTTTTTGGATAACGCTGCCGAATATTAGGAATTTTAGCCGTACGCTCATGAATGAAACTAGGCCATGACTGCATGGTTACCCATTCCCAGCTTGTTTAATAATATTTGATCTGCATTTTTTTCATTATTGGGTGTGGTAAGCAATTTCTCTCCATAATGTATAGAATTGGCTCCAGCCATAAAACACAGTAGTTGTTCTAACTCGGAAAGTTCTGATCTTCCAGCCGATAAGCGAATTTTGCTAGTTGGAAATAATATCCGCATGGTGGCGATAGTTCGTACTAACTCAAACTTATCCAGTTTTGGCGTATTGGCTAAGGGAGTACCCGGTATTTGCACCAAGGTATTAACTGGAATTGAATCTGGGGTATAGTGAAGATCAGTTAAGGCTTGAATAGCACTTAGGCGATCAGCACGAGTTTCGCCTAAACCCAAAATCACGCCACAACATACTTTCATGCCAACCTTACCCACATTAAATAATGTAGCTACTCGATCCTGAAAAGTTCGAGTAGTTATAACTTGCGGATAATATTCCGGAGAAGTATCGATATTATGATTATAGTAATCTAGTCCAGCAGCTTTTAATTGATTAGCTTGGTCTAAAGATAAACTGCCCAAAGTAGCACATGATTCAAGCCCATGCTGTTTAATAGTAGCAATATACTCACAGATTTTATTTAAGGCTCGACCATCCGGAGTTTTATAGCCAGCAGCAAGGCAAATTCGTTTTACGCCATGGCTCTTCGCCGTTTTAATCTGTGCTTCAACTTCATTAACTGGTAGCAAGGGATTAAATTTAATTTGCGTATCATGTTTATTACTTTGCGCACAATAACCACAGTCTTCTGGACAACCCCCAGTTTTTACACTAATTATCTGACATAATTCAACATCGGCTTTAAAGTTGGCTTTATGGATTTGATGGGCTTGATCAATCAATAAAAATATTTGTTGAGTGTATATTCTGCTTATTTCCTGAATTTCTTGTCTCATGCTGTTTGGTCCTCTTAATTTGTGGTTCTACCTTTTAACTTTCTATGTGTTGTGACAGCGCGCTCATTGGTTTTAATCCAAACCCCTATAAATATTCGATAATTAATATAATATTCGAATTAAATTTGGGTTTTGAGCCAAATAAGTTGGTATAATACTTTAAAAATGTGGATGAAATTGAAAAAAATTGTCGAAAATAAGTTAAAATTAACGATTATTTAGCATATTTTATAATTTTATAGGTTATTTTATGCAAGATACTTTAGCTACTTTATGCTTTAAGCAAATTCAAGAAATGATTTTAAATGGTGATTTAAAGCCAGGTGAAAAATTAAAAGGTGAATATTTAAAACAAACTTTAAATGTAGGTTTAAGTCCGATTCGCGAAGCTTTATCTAAGCTAGCCGGGACTAAATTAGTCACGTTTAAAGATAAAATTGGGTTTAGGGTTAGTGAAATCTCCGAGGCTAAGATTTATGACGCTCTGCAAACTTATGCAAAAATTGAGTGTTTATTACTTAAAGAAGCAATAGAACACGGGGATGATGAATGGGAAGCCAACATTATGGCAGCATTATATAGATTAGCCAAAGTTGAAGTAGTAAATAGCAAAATTCCTTATAGAATATGGGTAGAGAGAAATAGTGAGTTCCATAATACTTTAATTGCAGCATGTAAGATTAAGGGTTTAATTCAAATCCGCGATGAGTGTTTGGCCTTAAAAGAATGGTATACTCGGTTGGCCTATAAAAACTTGGAGGATACGCTAATTACTACTAACCACAATGAACATGCCAAAATTGCTCAATTAGTTATAGCTAGAAAAACTGAAAGTGCGGGTACGCAATTATATAATCATATTATTTATGATATAGAATCACTAATTCTAAAGTTGAAAAAGGATGGATTTATTGTTATTAATTAATATAACTGCAATAGAGCGTATCTTTACCCACATCATAAGTCATAATAAAAGTATTTGTTTCATTATCAAGGGTGGGAATTTTAAATTCTGGAATACCATCACTCCACTCTATGTCAAAGATTTGCCATATGTTGGTAGAAGAACATGAACCGTTAGGATCTAGAATTACTGGGTGGCTTTTACTTACGCCACCAGCTATCGAAAATGAAACCCATAGGTTATCAAAGTCCACATCATGCCATGGTCCTTCTTCTGTAGATTGAGTATTTGCAGTGGAATGATGCCACGCATCTGCAAACATATCAGCTTGGCCACTATACTCATTCGTGGAATCATCAGTTAGTATTAATTCTGCTGAATAGTTACAATTGCTACAGCCAGTATCAGTGCCAGCTTCGGCAAAACCAACTAATCCGATTAATGATCCCATTAAAACAAATAATTTTATAGCCTTCATTGTGTACCTCTTTCAAAAATATATTACTTTAAATATTTACTGTAACATTTCTAAAGAAAACATTATCGGAAAACATCACTAGAATGAATTATAATACGAGAAGGGTTTGTTTGTCAATTTTTTTACTTGATATGTGCGGATATTATAAACTCTAGTGAAATTATACAAAGAATCTAGGTTAGTTTATATATAATTATTGTTTTATTCTTTTAATACGAAATAGGCACTGAATTTGTTGCAGTGCCTTAGCTGATAGATCAGGACTTAATAACTAGCTCTAAGTCCAAGGGAAAAAACTTGTAGTTTCTGAATTCCGCTCGCTTCTGCTTTTTTACACCAAATTTGTAATGCACTCAATAGTTCTTCACGCGTTAAGTTTGAGCGTTCCCATAATTTACCCAAGTCAGCCCGATAGGCAAACAATTTTTTAATACCAGACTTTGCTTGATCAATTTTTGCATTATGCTTTTTTCTTGTCAAGAGCTCATGATCTTTAGCCAGTAATTGTTTTAAACTATGCCAGCTAATCTTATCTTGTAACGTGAGTTGCAATTTAGCTAGCTCTTGTTTACAATCATTTTTTAAAACTTAGAAACGGATTGCCGTGGCCGTATGATAGATTAATCGAGATAGTCCGTAGCTTTAATTTCTTGTCAAATTCAAAATTGTATTAAATTGACAGGAAACTGTATTTGTGCCACCATCATAGGTCATATTGAAAGTAGCTGATTCATTATCTTGAACTGCTATATTAAATTCTGGATATCCATGTTGACTGGTAGTTTCATAAGTTACGCGCGGTATACTACAACTTGAATCTAAGATCACAGTTTGTGGAGGTCTAGAACTTGTGTCAAATGAAAAGTCTAAATTACTATCATTTGGGTTATTATATGAAACTGAAGATATAGAGTTCGCTGTTGTTGTATTACTACCACTTGACCATGTCCCATTGCCGCAATAACGGATGTCAGCATGACCCACACTATTAGTAGATATGTATATTGAAGTGTAGCTACAATTGCTACAGCCAGTATCAGTGCCAGCTCCGGCAAAACCAACTAATCCGATTAATGATCCCATTAAAACAAATAATTTTATAGCCTTCATTGTGTATCTCTTTCAAAAATATATTACTTTAAGTATTTACTGTAACATTTCTAAAAAAACATTATCGGAAACCATTACTAGAATGAATTATAATACGAGAAGGGTTTGTTTGTCAATTTTTTTTACTTGATATGTGCGGATATTATAAACTCTAGTGAAATTATACAAAGAATCTAGGTTTAGTTTATATATAATTATTGTTTTATTCTTTTAATACGAAATAGGCACTGAACTTGTTGCAGTGCCTTAGCTGATAGATCAGGACTTAATAACTAGCTCTAAGTCCAAGGGAAAAAACTTGTAGTTTCTGAATTCCGCTTGCTTCTGCTTTTTTACACCACATTTGTAATGCACTCAACAGTTCTTCACGCGTTAAGTTTGAGCGTTCCCATAATTTACCCAAGTCAGCCCGATAGGCAAACAATTTTTTTAATACCAGGCTTTGCTTGATCAATTTTTGCATTATGCTTTTTTCTTCTTGAGTCAAGAGCTCATGATCTTTAGCCAGTAATTGTTTTAAACTACGCCAGCTAATCTTATCTTGTAACGTGAGTTGCAATTTAGCTAGCTCTTGTTTACAATCATTTTTTAAAACTCGAGTATAGCGCATCATCAACCTATAACGATTACTAATAATTGCTTCTAAAGTTTGATAATCAGGTTCCAATTTAGGTGTTTTAGTTCTGTTTAAAACTGGAATAGTTTTCTTAACTTTAGCAAGTTTACATATTTCAAAAATTCTAATCCACATCCAACCTAAGTCAAACTCGTACCATTTATATGATAACTTAGCACTGGTGGCAAATGTATGATGATTATTATGTAATTCTTCCCCACCAATTAGAATTCCCCAGGGCATAATATTTCTAGCCATATCTGGATTAGGAAAGTTTCTATACCCCCAAAAGTGACCAATACCATTAATTAAACCGGCAGCTGAAATTGGAATCCACAACATTTGTATGGCCCAGATGGTTAGGCCAATTGGACCAAAAAGCACGAGATTAATAGCTAACATGATTACTATACCCAGCATACTATGCTTAGTATAAAGATTGCGTTCGATCCAATCATCTGGCGTACCACTCCCATATTTTTCTATTGTTTTAGTATTTTTACACTCTTTACGATAGAGTTCAACCCCTTCAAGTAATACTTTTTTAATTCCTAGAACTTGAGGAGAATGCGGGTCGCCAACTTTATCGGCAAAAGCATGATGCTTACGATGTACCGCTGCCCATTCACGTGTTACCATACCGGTTGTTACCCATAACCAAAACCGAAAAAAGTGACTAATAATCGGGTGCAGTTCTAAAGCACGATGTGCTTGATGACGATGCAGAAATATCGTTACGGCCAAAATCGTGATGTGGGTTAGAATTAAAGTAAACACCACATATCCCCACCATGGCAGGTTAATTAAACCATATTCTAAAAAATTTACTACATGTACATTTAACATATTTACCAGTTTCTAAGTCATTTTCGACAATATTACGAATAAAATTTGTACCACCTATATTTTCTAGCATGTTTTTCTACTGATCCTTTTATTTTAAATTAACCAACCTTAAAGTTTTCAAATTAGGTATACGCTCTGGGTAGAGTATCCCATTCATATGATCAGTCTCATGCTGCAGTACTCGGGCAAAAAAATCATCACTAATACCTTCAACTAATTTACCATATTGATCAAAAAATTTATAGCGTAAAGCTTTAGCACGACTGGTTACTCCTCGCACCGTAGGCACAGATAAACACCCTTCATCGCGCTCCAATAATTCTGTACCATACATTACCAATTCTGGATTAATTACTACAGTTAAAGACTGACTCCCTATATTAGCATAACGTGTATTACTGTTATCATACTCAATCAAGGCGATACGTTTTAACACTCCAATTTGTACTGCCGCAATCCCAACTCCACCCAAATGACGCATGGTATCAGTCATATCAACAATTAAAGCATTTAATTCTGGAGTATTAAACTCATACTCTTCAATCTCTAAACTTCTTTGAGATAACTTGGGATCTCCCATTTTTATTACATCTTTAAGCATAATTCTCACTAAATTCTTGGTTATAACCTATTTCGAGCTAATTAGAATCTGTTAAAATATCATCCTGAGTTAGCTAACAATCTATTGCATTTATTAATTGACAGACCTGAATTATAACAAAAGGTACCACATGAAATTAGCATTTATTTCTGATCTACATTTATCCCCAGATACATTTAGTAATAATCAACTATTCTACAGCTTACTTAAAAAATGGCAAGATGAGATAGATGCACTCTATATTCTGGGTGACTTGTTTGATTATTGGGTTGGGGACGATGATGATAATGTATTTACGCGTGAAATGAAGCAAATTTTAGCTAATTTTACCCAGTATATCCCAATTTATTTTATCGGGGGTAATCATGATTTTGGGATTGGCAAACACTTTGCTCTAGAAACTGGGATAAGCCTCCTCAAAGATTTAACCCCTCTTACTATAGGGAAGAATATAATCTTACTTAGTCATGGAGATATCTTTTGTACGCTTGATGTAAAATACCAAAAAATGAAAAGCATTTTACAAAATCCAATTACAAAGTTTATTTTAAGACGCATTCCATTACGCTTGCGTTACAAACTTAAAGAAAAACTAGAACATGGCGCCAGTAAGGAATTTAATACCCAAACTCAGGAAACCTATCACGTTGTTGACAGTACCGTTGCTGCATTTGCACACAAATACCAAGCAAATATTGTTATTCACGGCCATACTCATAATCCAGATTGTTATATAATCAAATCCAAACATGGAATACTGCAACGCTTTGAAATCCCGGATTGGGTTGATCGAAAACCTGGTGGATATATTATGCTCGAAGATGAAAAAATAAA
>Ga0206796_1147_pt2 | contig 12897 bp, 13 predicted proteins | sample Alteio_BWOrgCont_68_FD_152895 | JGI IMG/M metagenome (GOLD analysis project Ga0206796, IMG submission 152895) | Enriched cells from forest soil in Barre Woods Harvard Forest LTER site, Petersham, Massachusetts, United States -... | ecosystem: Environmental > Terrestrial > Soil > Temperate forest >...
GTCCACGAGTACTGCCACGTTTCATTATTGGCCGAACCGGGCGTCGGCGAGCCCAATGAGGTCGACGTCTCGATGCCGGCGGCGTATGAATCCACTTCCACCGGCGAGACGGCGGTGCAACTCGGACAGGGTACCTGAGTGGGATATATGATCTTCGCCGCCTGGGTTCCCGACGCCAAGACGCATTGGCCGATTGCACAAGGTTCCGTATACGAATAGGTGGTTGCCGCCCCGGTGCCGTCCTCCAATTTGTTGACCATGCCAATGTAGGTACCGGAGTTGTTATACGCAACGTAGATCGAGTGTGCCGCACCAGCGGAGGGAGGGGGCAAGGAGCCGACTCCCGAGTCGGGGTCGTAGATCTGGACCAAGTCACTGTTGTAAGGGCTGAGCGGCGTGTCGTAGACGTAGTTCCAGACACTCGGCGAGGTCTGGTTCGCGAACTCGGTGATTGCGGTCAGGTTGCCTGTGGTGTACGTGAACGTGTAGGTGACGCCCGCTGGGTTGACGACCTCGATGATCTGATCACTGCTGTTCATCGCTTCGATGACGTCGCGTCCATCCTGGGCGTAGAAGAGCGTGCACGAATAGGCCGTCGTAGGACAAGGTTGATTATTGGGCAGGCCGGTGGTGACTTCAGAACCCGGCGCGACGTTGTAGTACGGCGTCACCGAACCGGTGCTGGAGGTGAGTGAGACGAATGATCCAGATTTGGCGAGCGCACCGTTCCACGTAAATTCGTCGTAGACCTGTCCGCCGTGCTCTTCGGAGTTGTAATAGCTACCCGAATAGTCGCCCACCTGAGCTTGTACGTTGGCTAGAGCGCACCAGTCGTGAGTACTGCCAGTAATTGTGTAAAGGGTAGCCGACGTGTCGTCACCGGTGGGACAAGTACTGCCGCCTTGGGTGAATACGTCCTGTGAATCATCCTCCTGATTTAGGGTGAGTGTGTTTCCAGACGCGGAGAGCGACGTTTGGAGGTTGGACGTCCATCCCCAACCGAGTGGAGGGGGAATGGTGGTGGCGGTGTGTTCGCTTTGCGCCAGTTGCGCGTCGTACGTCAGCGTGAAGGAGAGATCACCACCGATGTTCGGCGCGTCAAAGAGCGTCTTTGACGTCGTGAAGTCTCCGGTGAGGCTCGAGACACCGGATCCTTCGTCGAGCGACTCCGACGGCGGTGCAGTACCGACGATGTCGGCGGCCTGACACGTGAAACAAAAGGCGGTGGGATTCGATCCTCCGTACAGCTCACCAGCCGTGTAGATCTGAGAGGTGGTTCTAGGGCTCTCTCGGATCGTCGTGGAACTTCGTCCATATGTCGCGACCGACGCCGACGCACCTGAGGCGAAAACTCCGGATGAGAAGGTACTTGCGATTAAGACCGCAGTGACGGCTGGGTTCAAGAGACGATGAGAGAGACGATGCGTTGACGGATGGAGCATCCTCTTTCGACGGTGCGATGGTGAGGTGTTCATTGTGCGTTCGCGTTCTGCGTGGTTACGACTGAGGTGACAGAGGTAGTCGACTCGAGCGCCCCATTATTGAGCTCGCCGACGATTGCATTAGATCCCTCATTGCCGGTGAACCAGCAAGTGGTTCTTGCGGGACAACTCAGTGATCCAATTGCAGCCAATCCGACTGGCAGAATCTGATTGCTCCACGATACGCCGCTGTTCGAACTGTCGAACAGAGTCGCGGCAGACGCTGCGGTGAGTCCTGGACCACTTGCAAGGCAATCAGTCCCCCCGAAACACTGAATGGCGTTCAACGTGGAACTTCCGGATGGAGTTGAGACAGGATTCCACCTCGCACCGCCGTCGCTCGAGACGATTTCGAAGGCTCCATCGCTAGCGTTGATCACTCCATCCGGATTGGGGCCGAGAGCAATACAAGTGGAGGGGGAAGAGCATGAAACGGATCTCAACACGCCCGTTCCGCCATTAACAAATCGAGGGCTCCATGACTGTCCACCGTCGACGCTGACCAATATCTGGTTGCCAACGGCCACGCAGAATGTAACGCTCGGACAATCAACGGAACCTAAAGCATCCACGTTCGAAGGCGAGGTTGGAATCGTCCATGAGGTACCACCGTTTCTTGATAGGAGTAGTTGGCCGAAATACGGGCCCGCATTTCCAGGCGACACCCCTACCGCAACGCATGTTGATGCCGTGGCGCAACTCACGCTCAGCAGCGTTGTATCAGGCGCGGGGATGACGTGCGCTTGCCACGTGGAACCACCGTCGGTAGAGCTTGACGTCCCAGCGACTCCCACCGCGACGCATGTCGTTACGGTAGGACAGTCAACCGAATTGAGATCCGGAAGTCCGCTTGCGACGTCACTCTCAGTCCAACTACTGCCACCGTTTGTCGACAAGGCAGCCAATCCTTCGAGATTGTTGTCACCGCCGACCGCGACGCAGTTTGTGGAACTGAAACACGAAATGTCGTTGAAGTTTCCGCTTCCCGATGTTGCACCTCCCGGAACAGCGACGACCGGAGAATTCATTTCATTGGTTGGTGTCGTCCAAACGGACGAGGATTCAGCCGACTTCTTTGTCGACTGTGAACCATGACTTGAATTCACAACGATGACGGCAGAAGCCGATCCAGCGATCGTAATGAAACCAGCACTGACGATGACCACCGCAAGAGTACGACGACTCTTGGAGAGCGCACCTAGTCGCCTTACGATTAAGTGCTTGGTACCAACTGCGTCCGGTATCCCCATCGCAATCCTCCTCGTTAAGTTCACGAGTCTTATCACAAGGCGATTTTGTTTTTACGAGTGATTGTCTACTTCATCACAATCTTGAATTGATGTGAGAACAATTCGCTAACACCAGTGCGGCAATGAATGGAGATCGTCTCAAGTTCCCAGCTGGCACGAAGTATTCGAGCCTCTGAAAAGTATTCGGAGCGACTCGCACTTCCGTTGCCGCATCATGAAGGCCGTTCCTCGAACTGGAACCTATCCGGCGCCCGCGCTATTGACAGCGCTGTCACAGTGCCCATGAAGTGCCCAAACATCATTGGCTATCTCAAAGATTGAGTTGAAGTATGACTTGATCAGGATTGTTAAGCCAACGTTCTTGGTGAGACCTCCTGACTTCCAAACTGATGCCGCGGGCTCTTACAACTTTTCAACCTAAAGCTCACCATGATCATTCAAGATGTTGCCAAGTAAGCGAGCGGCTTCAGCGTCCGATGACTCCAAGGCATGAGCGTAAACATTCAGGGTCGTAGCGGCATTGGCATGACCCAGCCGGCCCGCGACGGTCTTCACTGGGACGCCCGAAGCGAGCATCTGAGTCGCCGTAAAGTGCCGAAGATCGTGAAGTCGTACTCCATCTATGCCCAGCTCGTCGCACAACCGTATAAACGCGAGTGTTACGCGGTGAGGGCGCCACGGGACGGATCCATCCAGAGAGCCGGCAAAGACGAAGTTATTGCGCGTGAACTTCTTGCCGCACGCCTTGGATCGTTCTTCACAGCGTTCGCGTTGCGAATCGACCACCGTCATCGTCAACTCGTCAATCACGACCCGTCGCGAAGCGTGCGTCTTCGTTCCCTTTTCAGTCAGTTCATCATTTCGACCATCGACGATCGAATGCTTGATTGTTAGCGCCCCACTCTTGTCGAAGTCGCGCCAACGAATCGCGCACAGTTCACCTCGACGGGCTCCGGTGACTGCAGCCAGTCGCAAGAAACAGGCGATGTCCGGATTTCGCTCTTGCGCGCGGTTGATGATCCGCGTGACGGTTTGAACGTCGGGAACGTCGAGTTCGATCCGGTCTACCCTCGGTGGCGTCGCGTTCAGCGCCGGATTGGTCAGAATCCATCCCCACTTAAGAGCTTGATTGAGCAATCGCCGAATCAACGCGTGGACGTGGTGCACACTTTGGGCGCTGAGTGGGCGTCCGCTTACGCCACGGCGACGAAGGCCGGCGTAAAAAGTGTCCAAGTCACTGGGGCGAATGGCTCGAACCTTCACGCTTCCAAACTGAGGCAGGATGATCTTTTCTAGGATTCGATGGTATTCCCGAAGTGTTGACGGCGAGAGCGTCTCTGGAGCCAATTCCAGCCATTTCGCGGCAAGATCGTCCATCGTCGCGTGCGAGGATTCGTGCGCGAGTCCGGCTTCCAGAATCAACTGACGAAGCTGTGCGTCAGCTTCTCGCTTCGTGCCGTGGACGGTTCTCGTGAGATAGCGCTGTCGGCCGTTGGCATCCTGGCCGAGGAATACTTTGGCCCTCCAGGTTCCACTGCCCCTGGCTTCGAGATGGCCGCGCATCGACGTCAGCCCAAAACCGAAGTACGTTCCATTCCCAATACATTCCCACCATGATATTGGGAAAGCAAATTGCTACGAAAACTCCCATTGATTACTGGAGTTTCCTAGTGCGGCTGGAGGGATTTGAACCCCCGACACTCGGTTCCGAAGACCGATGCTCTATCCGCTGAGCTACAGCCGCGCATCAACTTTCTACTACGCCATACTCACTGCCCATTCGAGACGGACTTACGTCTCGTCGAACTCGTCAAGTGTGCGAGGCAATCGCAGTCGTGACAAAGGAGACAACCCGGTTGGTATAGAGGGTGGAATTGTCGGCGAACGCCTCGTCGTGCCCCGCCCCTTTCACCGTCCAGAGTTGACCGTGCGTCAGCCGCGCCAGGGTCGGCCCGTCGGCGTACGGCACGGTCGCATCAGCCGTCCCCTGAATGATCAGAGTGGGGACTTTGTACGACCCGGGCAGCACGTTCGCCAGGTTCTCGAGGTGCGCACCGCCACTGAACCACCCGTACACGAGGTAGGTCAGGGCGAAGAAATTCTGGGAGATCCCCGCTCGTTGGGCCGCCACACTCAGGAAGCTCACCGGCGCCGAATCCGAGATGACGGCGTCGACCTTGGCGCCTCGTTCGGCGGCCAATATGGACTCCGCGCCACCTTCCGAATTGCCGAGGAGCACCACGGGGTCCGTCGTGCGGCGGTGCACGTACTGGACGGCGTCAATAACCTCATTGGCCTCTCGGTCACCACCACCGAAGGCGACCTTGCCGCTCACGTAGCCCAGGTCGACCACCATCACGCCGTAACCACGCTGGTGGAGCGCCGCGGCGACGGCGATCTCGTGCGAACGATTGGCCCGATAGCCGTGGACAATGACCGCGACCGGTTTGCCCGACTGTGGCGGCGCGTACCAGGCGACCAGGTTCTGACCGTAAGAGACGTTGGTCGCGGGAAACCCGAGCGACGACGCGCTCGGTTCTGCTTGGCCGGTGTAGCCGTTGTGCGCGATCCATGACGCGGCGAAACAGTTGACGCCGACCCAGGCCAGAATGAGAATGACGATCAACACCGTTGGTACCACCCACGGCCACTTTCGCCGCTTGCGCTTTGGGACCTGTCCCGCCTCGGCAGACGGCACTGACGTGTTCGAGGACTCGGAGCGAGGCTCTTCTTCGTTCGACGGCCCGTCGGCCCCGTTAGGAATTGGATCGAGCGACATTACCCCTCCTCACCATGCCAGGGGGCGACGCGGGTCGCTCCCTGTCCTTTGAGCGTCGTTCCAACGCTGGCCAATGAAGCGGAAAAAATACTATTGGTCGATTCTCTCGGTCGTCAAGGGTCCGCGAAATGTAATCGGGATGAGGATTCGCGGATCACTTCCGGCAAATCGGCGTCTCGAGGCCAGTGGATTCCTCTGGCCCGCAATGGTACGTTTCACCTAGGACGCCCAGACCCCGCATCCTTCTCGCCTGGCATTTCGCCAGGTCGTTCAGAAGAGAGTGCGTTGTGGGATTACCAGGAATTGTCTTAGTTGCTATTTCTATAGGGCTAAGCGCGATGACGTATTGGACGTTCACCTCTCAAGTCAAGGGATCCCATTTCCCCCCGATGGTTGGTGCAGCCGACAGTTTCATGTCGGCGTTCGTCTTCAGCATGTCTCGTAGTTCCGAACACACCCACCACACTTTTGACCGTCAGGTATCGAACCTTGAAGGTGGCTGCCGACCAATCCACCGAGGGATGAGTCAACTGACGCTGAGGGTGCTGTCGTCCGCGACCACTCGTCCTCCGCACAAAGAAGCCCAAGCGCGGAGGACGAGTGATGGTCGCAATTATCCGTCGCGGCACGAGATTGCGCATGAAGTATTGACGGTCCTTTGATGAACCAAGAAGGGAGAGGACATGCGAGGTCAGGGAAAGAAAGGCGACGGCAGGTGGCACGATGTGGCGGATCGGCCCGTTCACTTCGCCGAACACAAGATTCAGCGTCAAGCACGTGACCCCAAGAGCGGGCTGAGGCTCCTTGGCCAACCGGTGGACCATGCGACTGCGGAGTAAGCGCAAGCCGAATCCCCAGCCGATGCCGTCCCAATTTGTGGTCGCGGAAGAAGCCGAAGTCGACAGGACACCGCCCAAACTTTGGACCGTTGAGCAGCTGAACGCGTTGAGACCGGAAACGGGACCGGGTCATCGGACAATCGTGCCGCTGGTTCGCAGCAACCTGCGAGACAGCTCCTTTGGGGACTTAACGGATTCCTAGGCCTGTCGGCCGATACCATTACGTGAATTGGCAGGTTTGGTCGCGCCCGACTCGCTTTATCTTTTGTCGAAGAGTACGGTTGATTACATCACTCCAGAACCTCGGTGAAATTCATTTCATTGGAGGCAATGTGATTATTTTCGGTTTGATTCTTCTGCTAATCGGGTTTGTCACGGGAATCGCGATCGTGTGGACAGTCGGAATGATTGTGCTCGTGATTGGTCTCGTGCTTTGGGCCCTCGGAACCATGGGGCACGCCTTTCGAGGTCGAAGGCACTACTACTGAGGTATCGAGACCTCGAGCCGTCGATGTGTGCGGGCCGGTTGATGAGTACAAGTGAATAGCCGGCTGCGCGCGGTGCGGTGGGTGGTTCTTGGAGAGGTCGCGTTTCTCCTGTTCATGGGAGTGAGCGTGGCCCTCCATCCGGGCTACGTGCTGGCCCGGCACGAAGGTGGGATCAGTGAATACGGTGTGCACCTAAAAACTGCCGTGTTGTACACGCTCGCCTGGGCGGTGCTCGCTGGCGGCAATCTACGCGCGGCGAGCGCGTGTGGCGGCCGCGGCCCGCGCTCAGAGAAGGTGCGCAAGTTACTCTGGACCTACAGCGCCGTTATTCTCCTAGTGCTTATCAGCACCTACTTCTACTCACTCGACGCGGTGTTGAAGTACATTCACTACGGCTTTGGGGCAGTGCTCGTGGTGTTCATGAGCGCCTCGGCCTATTGGCTGTATCGTCAGTTGGCGGATGTCCCCTGGGCTAGGGCCGTTCTCTGGGTCCAGATGGTGGGAAGCGCCGCCGCCCTCTTGAGTATCGTGGGCGTGCTCCATGTGCTCTTTGGTGCGGAATCGATCTCCAATGTGGGGTGTGCGATCCTGCTGGCCAGGACGTGCAGTGGAGCCCTTGACGAGGGCGTTGGTGCCTTTGCGGACGTTGTGTTTCAAGGGTCCGGTACCTGAGTCCCTCGGCTCCGAAGGTCGATGCCCTATCCCAGGAGCTACAACCTGACGAACTATGGCGGCCAATGACCGAGGTCACCGACCGCCATAGTTCAATGCAATTAGTTGGGTACTGCAGTGTCCCTACTAGCCGGTGTATCCGCCGGTAGCGAGACCGATGATGCTCGCGTCGTAGGCGGCGTACGCCAGTGCGATGTTCGCGTCCAGGATTCGATCGTTCTGGGTGACGAAGATCTTCGTGTTCCCCGGGTAGCCCTGCGGCGTCTGGGCCAGCACGATGGATTCAACGCTCACGATCCGGGTTGACCAGTTCAAAAGGCGCGCCACGTAGTTGTTGTAGTGGTTAAGCGCGTTCTTGTAGCCCGGTAGCCCCACGATGGAGGCAACCTCTGACTTGAGGGTCGACTCGTTGCCCTGCAACGTCGTGACCTGATCCGCCACGACCGAGGCTTCGATCATCTCGAAGACCTGGGGCGACATCACGGCGTGGACGCGGTTGTCCCGGAGCATCGCGGAGCGGTCGGCGTTGAGCTCGGCCTTCGTGGTGTCGGTCGGGACCTTCGCAATCAAGGCGTTGATACTTGTTTGCTCCGTCGAGAGACGCGCTTGGAGTATCGCCGAGGTGCTCACGCTCAGCGACGTCGCGGCCGTCACGTCGGCGACCAGGTGCCCCAGTTGCGTCGCGCGGTTCGCCAGCTGGACCTCGAGCGCGTGTTGCTCCGCCAAGAAGCTGGCACTCGGAACGGTGGTTGTGGTGGTGGATGTGGTGGTGGTCGATCCGGCGTACGCCATGGATGGAATGCCCATACCCATGGCGGCGACGAGCGCCAGGACCACGAGGGATCGGGTTGGTAGGTGCTTCATTTCGTTCTCCTTTCAAAGGAACATTCCTCAAAGTAGAGAACGCGATTGTGAGAGTCATGTGAAGGTGCTGTCAGATGGCTGAGAGATAGATCCGAGAAGGGATCGACGGCGAATCAGTCTGGTGGAATCCGGCGATCAGTACGGTTCCCAGCGGAGACCGTCATTGTTCCGACAGATGATTCTCTTGCCATCTCCGGCGATTCCGCGCACGCCACGATCGGTGTGACGGCAGTACTCCCCCGGCACGTAACAGCGGCCGCTGTTGGTCAGCGGATGGCATCTGTGAGTTGCCGCGGCGCTGGGCTGCGTCTCGAAGGCGACGGTCGCGGTGGAAAGCAGCGAGATCAAGAACGCCGCGGTGAGAACCCGAGCCACTTTGGATTTGGAGCTGACCGTCAACGCCACGCCAGTGGAAAGACGGTCTGCGTACCGGCCAAGCCCTTCACGGAGAGGGACCGCGCTTCGTCAAGTGAAAGTGCTCCGTCGAGATCCTCCTGCACCGCTTGCGACACCAGAATCTCGGAGCCGCCGGCCGCCCCCGCGATGCGGGCCGCCAGGACCACGGTCCGCCCGAAGAAATCACCGCCTTCGGATCTCACGTTCCCCCGATGCAGACCGATGCGGACGGGGACGGCTACGCCCGTCCACCCCGTGCTCAACGACTTCTGGATGGCGACGGCGCAGGCGGCGGCGGAACCGGTCGCGGGAAAGGCGATCATGAATCCATCACCTTGCCCCTTGATCACCTTTCCACCGAAGACCCTCGATTGATGGGTGACCACGCGGTCGTGCCAATCCAACAGATCGAGCCATTCCGATTCCCCAAGGGATTCCATCAACGACGTCGAACCTTCGATGTCGGTGAACATGATCGTGACCGATCCATCTCCTGAGGTGGCGTTGGCGGGCAGTTCCGCATCGTGCAGCGAGGTCAGGATCCCGTCCACCGACGTCGTCAACGGATGGCCCGAAATCTCCTCGTTCTGCACGCCGATGGAGGCGTGCCACTGCACGGCGCGCCAAAACGATCCTTCTTCATGAAGCACGAGCGTGAACCGGGTGAAATTGTGGCCGCCGCCTTCCCTTTCGACGGGGACTCGAAAAGACACCCAACCGACCGAACCCTCCTTCCACGCGGAGAAGTCCCGGAAGAAATTGGGATCAAGGTTTTCGGGCCCGAATCCCCCGATGTCGGTCATCTCTTGAAACTGGATTTTGAAGATGGTGGATACCGTGTCGTAGCCATCCCACCACTCTTCGGGGTCCGTTCCGATCACCAAGGATCCCGGCTCGCGTGAAATCAAATCAATCACCGCGGCGGGGTCGCGCTTGATCCAATTCTTGAGCATTCGCTCTACGAGGGGGCGAAATTCAGGCGCGGGTTCCATATGGTGACGATACGGGCCGCCTGGCTCTTTCCGACCTGTAGCAATTCGAAACCTAACTAGTTGATGAGAAATCGACTGCTCGCCTTGAGGGGTCTGTGCAGAGAAGAGGAAGGTGATTCAACTTTCGGTGTCCTCCCGACGGAGTCGAACGAACGACCCGTGCTTCGGTCGCGCCTAGGGCTTGGAGGCTCCGCGACGCCTGAGCCGACGTCGAATCCACCTCAAACTCAAGAAAGCGGCGACACCGGCGACGAGAAGTGGCTTCCCCGCCACCGTCACCGTGCGCTCCATCTCCGGATTCGCCTCGTGCCCACTCTCGCCGTTCACCTCGGTCACAACTTCCTCACTTTCGATCCAATGGCAGTCACTGCGATCGTACGTCGCAGACGCTTCGTCCGCCATCAGAGATACCCGGTTCTGCCCCGCGCCGTCAGCCCAGTACGCGATAGAGCCTCCAAGGTTCGGGAACACCTTTCAGTTCGTGCTCGCCCGCGTCCTCGAAGGCGAGGCCGGATCCCGCGGTGAGGTCCTTCACGGTTGAAGAGACCAGTACCTCCGACGGGCCCGCGAGCGCGGCCACCCGAGCACCGATGTGGACGGCGATGCCCCGCACCTGCTCGGCCTCGAACTCGAGCTCGCCCGTGTGAACGCCGGCCCGGATCTCAATCGACAGCGGGGCGATCGCCGCTCCGATGGCCCGCGCGCATCGAACTGCGGCGGCGGGACCCTCGAAGGTCGCCAACACCCCGTCGCCCGTGGAATCGATGTAGCGCCCGTGCGCGCGATTGATCTCCAGCCTCGTCAACCTGTCGTGCTCCGCGAGTCGCCGTCGCCACGCCGCATCTCCCATCGACGCGAGGTGCGCCGTTGAACCAACGATGTCGGTGAACAGCACCGTACCGAGGCGACGGTCAGCTTCCACGACGAGACGCCCCTCGCCCACGAAGACCTCGATCTCGGTGAGGACTGATTCGACGTCGCCTATCCAGGGGATGCCGTCGTCCCCCGGCAACTCTACGAACCGCGCGTTGGGCATCATCGAAGCCACGTAGCGACCGCCCTCGACCGGCTCGACCTGGTCGCCGGCACGGTGAAGTACGAGCGTCGGAGTCCGCACGACGGGAAGGACATCTCGGATATCAGACTGACTGGACACCCGCATCACGGCCTCAGCGGACGACGGACTCGCAGCCAACCGCGTGTAGGAGACCCAGTGTTGCAGCTCGTCAGAATCGGCGAGCATTGTCGGCCCCATCCAACGGGCGTTCTTCACGACCCAGGCTCGCGTCCCCCATCCACTGCGGATGCCAGCGAAGAACCCGTCCCATTCGTCCTCGTCCCAAGCCCACGGATAGTCCTCCTTGGGTCGTTGCGCCCCGGAGGCCGAGAAGAGAATCAGCGACGTAACTCTCTCTGGGTGAACGGCGGCGAAGAGCACCGATGCGATGCAGCCGTCCCACAGTCCAAAGAGTGTGGTTGTCGGTGAGCCCACGTCGTCAAGAACGCACTCGAGATCTTGTACCAGAGTTTCGGCGGGAGGCGCATCAGTAAATCGGTCCGAGAGCCCCGACCCGCGGCGATCCATCATGATGAGGCGACCATGGCTCGCGAGTCGCAACAAGAACGCCGACATGGATGGGTACATCCACGCGTACTCAACGTTCGATAGATAACCGGAGACGAGAAGGATGTCACGAGGGCCCTCGCCAACCACCTGGTAGGCGATTGAGACGTCGCCATTGCGAGCGTAGTGAACGTCGGGCTTCATGTGACTAGAAAATAGGGCATCCACCATCAACGGTGCACGAAGTTGTCAGGTCCTCTCGCGTGTCACGACAGCAACGCATTCGAGTTCGAACTCCGCTCCTTCCTCCCAAAGCTCGACGACGCCTACGGCGGTCCAGGCGGGGAACGGTGGATCGAGGAACTCGGCGGCGATCTCCAACAAGGACTCGCCCTGCTGGCGGAGCCCGACGCTGTAGGAATTCATCTGAACGACGTCTGCCCAACTGGCACCCGCCGCCTCGAGGCAGTCGCCCACGTTCACGAACGTCTGGCGAATCTGCTCACTCGTGGTCGCGGCGACGGACCCGTCGGGTCGCGTGCCCGTCTGACCAGTAACCCACACCGTCGCGTCGCGCCTTACGGCCGCCGGGACGTGTGTCGCCTGGAAGAATTCTGCAGTCATCTCTGAGACGACTGCGACGCCTCGTGAACTTGTCAGCTCCATTGCTCCCCCTTTAGGTCTGCGAGTCGATTCGATCGAGTTGGACGTCCGCCCGCAAACTGTAGATGAGCACGTATCGCGTGGACCAATATCGCGGTCGCGGCTCCGAAGCTCTACCCGGGTCCAGAGGAATCCGGTGAATGTGACACCGACCGAGCCAAGCCAAGGCGTCGGGCCGACTACCAAGACCCACGACGCGTTACCCACACCGTCCAGATCGACGAGTGCCAGGCGATCTCTTTTTTGCAGACTCTTCACCGCCACGAAAGGGCTTCAATGTGTTAGGCAATCCACATGGTCTCGAGGGCACGAAGCGAGAGGGCACGGACGAATGACACTGCGATCAGACTGGCCACGATTGAGTTGATTCTGAGGAGCGGGATCGACGCAATTTCGTTTCGCGATGTCGGCAAAGCGGCGGGCCTAACGCACGGAGCGTTGTACGCGCGATTCGAAGACGTTGAGGAGTTGCTCGTCGACCTGTGGAATAGTGTTCTGGCTCAGCGCGTGAGTTCGCTCTTCGAGGCAGTGGAGCGCGCGACCACAGCGCCGAGCGAAGAGTCCGTGTCGGCGGTGCTCCAGCGGGTTCGTGATGCTGAGCAATCTGACGTGGCCGCGGTTCAAGTCCTTCTTCTGTCGAGAAGATTTGTAATCCTTCGCGAGGACGTTGAGAGATTTCTTCACGACTATCTCGAAGAAAGTCGTTCTCGCCTAGGCAACGCGATTTGGTCACGCACGATGGTGTTGTTCTCTTTGATCATGGTGAAGATATTTAGCAATTCAGAGTTTGGCCTCAACCATGAGCGAATAAATTTCATGCAGCCAGTTCTCATCGCGGCGCTCAAGATCGAGCCCAACGACGTCGCAACGTTTGACCACGGCGAGCCCTTTGATCGACCCGATCGACCG
>Ga0206796_1173_pt1 | contig 12868 bp, 9 predicted proteins | sample Alteio_BWOrgCont_68_FD_152895 | JGI IMG/M metagenome (GOLD analysis project Ga0206796, IMG submission 152895) | Enriched cells from forest soil in Barre Woods Harvard Forest LTER site, Petersham, Massachusetts, United States -... | ecosystem: Environmental > Terrestrial > Soil > Temperate forest > O...
GGAAAAAATCTGGCGGGAATTTCAGACGCGGCAGACGGCAAAACTTTTTTTCGAGGCTGCCGAGCAAATCACCAAAATGCCGGAACACGCGGCAGACATCCGCCAGCGTGTCGTTGGCGAGATTGGACGGTTGGACGCTGAGCATGGTGACGGATTGAGCATCCGAACGCCGGATGAATTGCTGGCGATGGAATTTGACGACGAGGACTGTATTTTAGGCGACCGCTTGCTTGCACACGGGCAAAGCATCGTGATTGCCGGTCAAGGCGGCCTTGGAAAATCCCGCCTGCTTTTGCAGTTCATCGTTGCCTGCCGCGCCGGAATTCCCTTCATCGGATTTGAGACACGCGGCCATGATCTGACTTGGCTTGTCTTACAGGCGGAAAATTCAAACAGGCGATTACAGAAAGACCTTGCCGCACTCCGCGCTTGGATAGGTGAAAAACTTTGGTCGCAAGTGAGCGCCGGACTTTTTATCCACACGCTTGAAACGGATGCTGACAATTTTCTTTCGCTGGATAATGAACACACACAAGCCGGAATCCGTGCGCTGATCGAAAAGGTAAAACCGGACGGCATTGCGTGGGATTCGCTCTACAATTTTGGCGTAGGCAATTTGAATAGTGACGAGGACATGACGGCCACTCTACTTTCGATTGCTCGGCTTTCCAAGTGCGGCAACCCTCAAAGGGCAATCGTGACTTTGCACCATGCCTTGACAGGCAAAAGCGGCATGGCAAAGGCGCAAGGCTTTGAGCGCGGTGGATTCGCCCGAAATTCAAAAGTGCTTCACCAGTGGACACGCGGGCAAATCAATGTTGCCCCTGGCCTGCCCGATTCTAACGACGTGCTTGTTTTGACGTGCGGCAAATGCAGCAACGGAAAAGAGTTTTTGCCCTTCGCTGTCCGGCTTGATCCCGAAACGATGATTTACGCGCCGGATGAAACTTTCGACCTGTCAGCATGGCAAAAGGAAGTGACCGGGCAAAAAGGCAATGAACCGAAAATGACGCCAGAACGTGTCCGCGGATTGTGCCACGCCAGTATGCCAAAAGCGGACTTGGCAAAGGCGATTATTACCGATTGCGGATGTGCCCGCCAAGTGGCCTATAAGCACATTCAACACGCCGAGGAAAAAGGAATGATCGAATGGAATCCACGCGCCAAATACTTCAACCCAAAATGAAATCTGTCATCACATTGTCACCACTAACTGTCACCGATGACAACGGGGTAATTGTCACCTGTCACCACCCCCTTAAGAGGTCGGTGACAGTGACAACTTTTAAAGGAATGACAAGCGAACCGGAAGGGGAAACGCCATGAATGAGGCGAAATTTTTCCGGTTAAAGGACATTCAAACCATGTTTGGCGTCTCTCGCGCTACTGTCTGGCGCTGGCACGCGGAGCGCGGCTTACGAGTGGTTAGCGTAGGCGGAATTACGAGGGTTAGGGAGTGCGACTTGAAAGAGTTTATTGAACGACATTTGAAAGCAGCCATTATTGAAAATCAAGGAGTTACGGGCGTGCAACCTATTGATGCGTAGTATGATGAATACTACAAATAACTGTCAAAATTCAATTCCACCGAAAATACCCGCCGCGCCGCGAACTTTTGAGCGGCTAGGCCCTTCGCTTTACTGGAAGGGTGATTCCATCGTTGCGCGCGTCCGCGTGAACGGCAAACCGACATGGCGTTCCACTGGCACGGACAATCCAGTGGAAGCCCGTGCATGGTTGAAAAAGTGGAAAAGCGAGGCATTTATGCTTGCCAACGGCATTGAGCCAAAGGGCGTGGTTTTGCACCGGCAGCGGGTAGCCGTGAGCGAATTGATTGACGCCTATGTGACCGATGGAATGCGAACACGCAAGGGACAGATTAAACGCCCGGCAACGATCAAAGGCGAGCAAGGCTGCTTAAGGCCATTGCGAAAATTTTTCGGTAACAGACAAGCCGGAACGCTCACGCTGGGTGACTGCGATTCCTACCGTGATTGGAGAATTAGCGGGGGATATTTTGCCGGGGCAAGCGCGGATGAATTGAAGCTAAAACGGCTGCGAGCGGGGACGCGCTCCGTTGACCTTGAATTGACGATTTTAGCCAATGTCTTGCACCTTGCCGTGCGGCGAGGATTGCTCAAAAGCAATCCGTTGGCTGGCAGGGGCCGTTACAGTGTGGCTGAACAAGTCCGGCATTGCCGGGAAGTTGCGCCGACTCCAGCCGGTTTAAACCAAATCGAATACTGGTTGCGGGCGCGAAATGAACACGGAACGGCGGATTTGGTATGCTTTCTTGCGTATAGCGGGCTGCGTATTGGAGAAGCTTTGCCTCTGGATTGGGAAGCAGTGGATTGGGGGCAAAAGGTTGTGCGCGTTCAACGGCAAAAGCGCGGTATTACCCCCTGGGTTCCTATCCTGCCGGAAATGGAAAAGCTTTTGCGGGCTATGAAGAAACGAGCCAACGGTCATTTGCTGTTTCCTTCTCCTTTTGACGCCAACAAACAGCGTGACGCGGCAGCTATCCGGCACCGGCTTACAGCGGCCTGCCGCGCCCAAGGGCGCGGCCATGTCACGCCGCATGGCCTTCGCTCCTATTTCGTCACACAAGCGCGTGAGAGCGGCCTTTCTGACGCGGAGATTGCCATGCTTATCGGCGACCGAACCGGCGCGGCGATTATCGCACATACTTACGGGGACGTGCGCCCGGACTTCCTGCTTAAACAGGCGCAACGGATTCGGCTGACGGTGCAATCCGGGCAGACCGTAGAGGAGGCAGTATGAACGCACGCACTCTAAAAATCGAGGCAGACGGCGATTTTTGCCATGACAAAATAAAGCCAAAAATCCGGCTAACTGGTTGCTGGCTGGAACGTGCCGGATTCAAGCCCGGCCATCACGTCACGGTTGAAATAATCGGGCCGGGTGTTTTGACGCTTCGCTTTCTGCCTGAAAGTGCCCTACTAGAAAATCGTTGTCTAACGTAGCCAGTAGTATCAAAAGTAGTATCGCGTCGCGGGATGTTTCACAGTGTCGCAAGCAGTTGCCGGAAGCTGCGGAATTAAGAATCTAACGGATTGACAAGGGTTTTCTTGAGCTTCACAGTTACAGACTGAAACCGGCTGAAACACTGTTGCCCCTACTTCGGATCAGAGGGTTGCAGGTTCAAATCCTGCCGGGTGCACCAAACCAAAAAATTCTTTCACCTGATTGAAATGAAACTCGGACTTGGACTTTACCGGCATCAACTGGACCGCGAGCATTTCCAGTTCGCGAAACAATGCGGTTGCACCCATTTAGTCATTCACCTGGTGGACTATTTCCGTTCGTCCCGCAATCGTCCCGGCGATCAGCCCGTAGGTGACGATTCCGGCTGGGGGCTGGCCGGCGATCCGGACAAAATCTGGACATTCGAAGAGCTTGCTGCCATCAAAAAGGAGGCCAACGGGATGGGCCTGGAAATCGAAGCGATCGAAAATTTTGATCCGGCGCACTGGCACGATGTCCTGCTCGGTGGCCCAAAAAAATCTCAACAGATTGAAAATCTAAAAAAACTAATCCGCCATGTTGGCCGGGCGGGCATTCCAATTTTTGGCTACAATTTCTCGATTGCCGGCGTCGCCGGGCGAGTCAAAGGAAAATTTGCCCGCGGAGAGGCTGAAGCCGTGGGCATGGACGGCCCCCTGGACAAGCCTTTGCCCAACGGCATGGTTTGGAACATGGTCTATGACGCCAAAGCTGCGCCGGGGATTGTCCCAACGGCGACTTCCGAACAGCTTTGGTTGCGCCTGAAATATTTTTTGGATGAATTGATTCCCGTCGCCGAAGAAGCGGGCGTGACTCTGGCCGCGCATCCCGACGACCCGCCGCTGCCGACGGTTCGTGCGCAGCCGCGGCTGGTGTGGCAGCCCCAGCTTTACCAAAGGCTGATCGACCTAAAACCCAGCCCGTGTAATGCGCTCGAGTTTTGCGTCGGCACAATTGCGGAAATGACCGATGGCGATGTCTATGAAGCGGTGGAAAATTATAGCTGCCAGAAAAAACTGGCCTACGTTCATCTTCGGAACGTTCACAACAAAGTGCCATTTTATAAGGAAACATTTATTGACGATGGTGACGTTGACGTTTTGCGCGTGCTGCGGATTTTGAAGAAAAATAATTTTACCGGCGTCATCATTCCCGATCACGCGCCGCAGATGAGTTGCGGTGCGCCCTGGCATGCGGGCATGGCGTATGCGCTGGGTTATTTGCGGGCGGGATTACAGGCCATCGAAGCCGGATAAAACATCAGAAAGCGGGATAACGAATGAAGTGATGAAACAAGGCAACAAAAATAAATCCCGCTCACATTCTGCAAGTGAAGCCCCAAAGGTTATCGGAGTTTGCCTTTTCCTCGCGATAGTTACGCTCGTCGTTTTCAGCCGGACGTTTCGATATGGGTTTGTCAATTATGACGACGAAAGCTATGTGTATCAAAACGCCGTTGTCCAGCAAGGCTTGACCCTCGGCGGAATCGGCTGGGCATTTACTCACGCCACGGCAGCTATTTGGCATCCATTAACGATGATATCCTATATGCTGGACGACCAGCTCTATGGGCTGAACGCAGGCGGATATCATGTAACGAATGTTGTTCTGCATGTGATTGCCGCTGTCCTGTTGTTCCTGCTCTTGAGAGAAGCCACGGGCGCGCTTTGGCGGAGCGCCTTTGTGGCGGCCATATTTGCGATTCATCCCTTGCGAGTGGAATCCGTGGCGTGGATAGCGGAGCGCAAGGACGAGTTGAGCGGTGTATTCTTCATGCTGACATTATGGGCTTATGTCCGTTATGTTCGGCTCCCCTTTTCGATCGGCCGTTATCTACTGATTAATTTCCTTTTCGCGCTGGGACTCATGTGCAAGCCCATGCTCGTAACACTCCCTTTCGTTCTCTTGTTATTGGACTACTGGCCGCTAAAACGCCCTGTCCGCCGTAGCCTCGGCGAAGGCGGATTCAATACAGGTCTCATCCTCGAGAAGATTCCATTTTTTCTGCTTTCCCTCGCCGCGTGTATTAGAACATTGCTGGCCCAAAAGAACGCTATCGCGCCCGTTGCGGAAACGGCCCTCTCCCTGCGCGTATGCAACGCCCTGGTATCTTATCTCACCTATATCGGACAAATGGCATATCCCGCCGGCCTGGCCGTGTATTATCCGTTGGCCAGAGATTTGCCCTTCTGGAAGGGCGCACCGGCATTGGTGTTCCTGCTGGCAATTTCCGCGGGAGCTTTTCATTGGAGACGGAGACGCCCTTATTTTTTGGCTGGATGGCTATGGTATTTAGGAATGCTGGTGCCCGTCATCGGGCTGGTGCAAGTGGGCTCACAAGCACGGGCGGATCGTTACACTTATCTACCCCAAATCGGATTGTATTTGGCCCTGACCTGGGGAGTAACGGAATTATGTTCCGGCTGGCAGCATGGTCGCCGGGTGCTGGCTGCCGTTGCGATCCTGATTATCGGAATTTTCAGCTTCGACTCTTTCATTCAAACCTCATATTGGCGAAACAGTGAAACCCTTTGGAATCATGCGCTCGCCTGCACTCGCGACAATGCGGTGGCCCACAATAACCTCGGGATGAATTACCTTTCCGAAGGGCAAGTGGATCGGGCCATCGAGCAATATCAGAAGGCCATTGAGATTAACAGCAACGCCTCCTTCGCCCATTTCAATCTCGGTGTGGCCTTCAACCAGGAAGGAGAAGTGCACGAAGCCATCGGTGAATATCAAAAGGCCATCCAGCTCCAGCCCGATTATTTCCAGGCGCGCAATAATCTCGGCGATGCCCTTTTGCGCACCGGACAAACCGGCGCAGCCATTGACGACTTCCAGGAGGCTTTAAAACTATCGCCCGAATCAACGGTGCTTCGGAACAACCTGGCCTTTATTTTCCTGCGAACCGGCCGGGTAAGTGAAGCCGTGAATGAGTTACAGAAGGTCTTGGAAATCCAGCCTGACAATGTGGATGCGTGTCAATATCTGGCGTGGGTGCTGGCTGCCAGTCCGGATGCGTCACTGCGGGATGGAACAAAAGCGGTCGAGTTGGCCCGGAAAGCAAACGATGTTTCCGGCGGAAAAGACCCCGGCATTCTGAGCACACTTTCAGCGGCTTACGCCAACAATGGCCAATTTAGCGACGCGCTCACCACCGCCCAACAAGGATTGAAATTAGCAACCGCCCAAGGAGACAACAGCACTGCCGGACAATTACAGGCAGAAATCGGTTTGTATCAGGCCAATTTGCCGGTTCGCGACGCCAGCCTCACAAATACTCTTCCAGCGAAGGCCCCATAGCTGTAGCCAAAGTTTCAAAGTTTCGATCGAGAGCGCTATTGGTCCGTGTCCCGACGTCTTCTGCCGATAGTTGCGGGCGATAAACCATCAAATGCAGGGGTTTGCAGAGAATTCAACAGTGCTTTGGTCGCTCTTATCAAATCTGGGAAGAAGCCGCGACCCGGACTGACTTGACAAGGCCATTCGCATCGTGGAAAAGCAGATTTAAGAGATGAACAAAAAGCAACGGAGCAAGGAACAATCGGAAACCTGACTTCACTGCATCAACCTGAAAAACAGATTTCCACTCGCTGGCACAACTATCACGCTGTTGGTCGTTCCTGTGTCGTTCGATGTGATCGGGCCGTTGAAAATTGACCAGTTTGTCGTCGTCAAATCATCATTTGTCTGCAAAACCCAACAAATTGAGGGCGCTGGCCATGAAATAACAAAGCTGTTGTTAGACTGGATGATGTTCAACATCATTGCACTGCTTGACAATGGTGACAGCCCAAAATTGTTTGTCACCGTTTGCACGAAGGAAGCAAATGTCACCGTGTTGGTGAGGGCAACATAGTTGCTTGCACTAACGATGGCTGTATAGGTTCCCCACGGAATACCACTGATGCTGTAATTGCCTCCGCCGTCGGTCGTCGCTGCATATTGCCCAAGGTTGACACTTGCACCAGCAACCGGAGATCCGTCGCAAATGCAAGAAACCTGGCCGCTAAAGGTTGATGTCGATGGGCCAATGGAAAAGTTTGGCCCGTAATACGCTGTAGGGGCATGATCAACAGTCGATGTTGGGAACGCTAGTCCTTCTGTATAAATATAGGTCTGACCTTCGTAAGTGATTGTCGAACTTACAATTGGTGACGCCCCGTAGGCCCAATCCAAATCATAATCTCCAGTGTAGGCAACGACTGTGTATTGGTTCCCGGCGGTTAAGCTCACCGGCGTAATGCCGACCCAAAAATATCCGTCAGTGAGGGCATCCGCGCTTGTCGCATCATTTTCTGCTACAAGATTTCCACCGGAATCATAAATCGCAACAGGTTCGTCGCCCGTGACGTCACTTAAGGCATAGAAACCCAAGGCATTGACAGTGATATTGTTGTTCGGAGTAAAAACCATTCCGAGGTCGACCGGTCCTCCATCGGAATGCGAAGTGTCGTGAATAAATGTAGGCGACCCCGAAGGCTCGAATGCTGGGGTGATTTGCGCACGGCTCGTAAGCAGACAAACTTGTAAAATCGACACGGCAATTAGAAGACAGTTTGTTTTCAAGCTGTTAATTGATATTTGCCTTTTGATTTCATCGCAGCGACCTGCCTCGGCTTTTTTCGTGGTTTTCTTTCCATAACAGCGATCCAAGAAGCATAGGGGATAAAATTGAAACAAAACAATTAACTGAGCGTCTTGCGCTTTGGGTAAGGCTTCTGATGGTCGCACGTTCCCTCATAAGCTGTGTGACGACTTTCTCAGGGTATTCGGAACCCGTCAATAAGAAAAGCTGATTCTCATGTTACATTTTTGAGGCGGTGTGAATAATCGTTAGATCCCCAGGTTGAAACAAAGCTAGCTTGGCTAAAAGGGGTCAGTCCTCACATTTGGCAGATATGTTTTCTACCAGCGACTGAATTGGCCGTTTATCTTCCACAAAACAAAAATCGACCAAAGGTATGTCCTCTCCTGGGGAGAGGAAACAGGTGAGGGCGAGCTAAAACTGAATAAAATTTAGAGGTAGTGACGAACACTTGAGCCGCTTGGGAAGCGGCGAAAGGAATATGGCGAAGCCATAGGTCGCATGGCGACCGAGCGAGCGGGCGCGAGCGAGTCAATGTCCGCCAGTCTTGCGTATTTTTATTAAATATTTATAGGTAGTCGCGAACTAAGAAAATCTCACGCGTCTGCTAAAATCCTCGCGTGGTGGACCACCGTGTTCACCAGTCCCGAATGCTTTCGGGGCCGCACGCGCTTGTCCCGCCGAAGCCTTGGCGAAAGCGGATGCGTTTGTTCTTTGACAATTTATTATAGGAGACGAGGTGACGAGTCTCTAGCTTTTCCCGTGCTCTGAGCGTTGCGGGGGGCTGCGGGCTTTGCCGCCTCCGCGCCTCGGCGTCTTCGGGGGTTCAAAATCTGCAACCGATCCGGGCTAATCCGACCTATTCCGGACCCCCTCCCCCCCGAGGGCCTGTAACGCGGGACGGCCCCAACCCAGCAGCAGCCTCTATTTGGCCGGTCCAGCCTAGTCAAGCTAAGTCCAGCCGTTTTGGAGAAAAAAAATATTTTTTCCCAGTCCCCCCTCCCGCTCAATGCTGCGACGGTTCCTGCCGTTAACGATAATGTAACAGGCTGTAACACCGTGTAACATGAAATGTAACACCGTAAATCATTCACTATAAACGATGTAACAAATGTAACACGTTTTCCCACTTCATATATCTTTACTCACCCTCCCGGAAAATTCCTGGAATGAGAGCGTTTGAAGAAAAACTGTAGCCGTTCGGCAGCGAGAGATTTTGGTGTTTTGGCGAGGCTTGAGCGAAGGAACATGCCCGCAGCGGCCTGCGACGGAGCAAAAACGAAGCCAAAACCCAAAAGATCCGCTGCCACATCATTTGTAACTATAAAGCTTCAAAAGCTGAACGCCGCATTCGTCCGGCGCCAGATAAAGATGCCTTCCCTGATGGTCTTCATCACCATTCAATCTGCGTTCGGGAATCCAGTGGCCATTTACAAACTTCTCTTCATCAATGCTGAGGATGCCGGCGATCGGTTTTTCCGCCGAGTTGGACGTGAAGGTGATGACCAAACCGCTGCCCGCGACGATAAATTCATTGGGCGCCAACGAAATGATCAACCCGCCCAATCGCGGCCAGTTATTGGTCTGGCCAAAGCCGCGCGACCATGGCCAGGTATAATCGTGCGCCACGTTAAAGGTGTAATCTCCCAGTTTCACCTTCTGCACTTTATTCGACTGGTCCAGCCAAACGCCCGCCATCGTCCCCTTGCCCTGGTTGGCGAGAATCAGCGGGGAAAGTTCGGAAAGGGTCTCATAACATTGCGCCACCGAGGGAGAATTGGTAGAAGGCGGCCGGGAATATTCATCTTCAATCCCAAACGGCGAAACCCCCATCGCATCGAATTGGCCGAGGGCATAGAGAAGATTGGCGCCAATGGGCCGCATTTCGGGAATGAACAATGGGTTTCCTGAGCGATGATAACTTTCGCACCAATTCTCAAAGTCGGAGAAATAAATATCCGGCGATTGAAAATCAAGATGCGGCGCGCCCGCGCGCCAGACATCCATCAGGAACGGCAGCGGCCCGCCGCTGGGAAATTGGCCGGGCCGGGCATGCGGACGGTTCAAGGCAGTGTTCACATACATGGGCAACGGATACTCGGCTTTTCCCGCTGCGGTAACGCGGTCGGTATAGCGCGCATAATACCAGGCCATAAAAATTTCCTCGGTTTCGGGCCCGTCTCCGAAAACGTCCTGCCAAATGCCCGCCGTTTTAAAACCCTCCCTTCTCCATATCTCGCGAAATTCAGGAATCAACGTGTCCTTGTGACTTACGAGATAATCCATCAATTCCTTCGGCACGGTTTGATGAAACAAGGCATCGGCAATGGCGGAATGGTCGCGGGCCTCGGGAATCACGCCGATTTCATTCTCCACCTGCACCATGACGACCGTGTGTTTGCGCCCATCCACTTCGCGGATATGGCTCATGAGGGCCGCGAAGACTCGCGCATCGGTATCGCAATTGGTGTCGCTGAAGGGCGAAAGGATTTCCAGGCCTTTGCCGTCCGAGCTTTCGGCGCGCGGAAACCGTTGCTGGTCGGTTTTGACCCAGGCCGGCGCATAACAGGCCATGCTGTTTTTCCAACTGCCAAACCACAAGAAGACCAGATGCAAATTATTTTCGCGGGCGCCACGAATGAGACCATCCACCAGCGTAAAATCATATTTTCCCTCTTCCGGCTCAATCAATTCCCAGGAGAGAGGAGTTACCACGGTATTGAGATGCATCTTCCGGAGTTCCGGCCAAATCGGTTTCATGTAATCGAGGCTGGAAGAGCTTGAGTTATGCAGTTCGCCGCCGAGCATGAGAAAAGGACTGCCGTCCACGATCAATTGCGTGGCCGTTCCCTTTTTTTCAAGATGAGGAATGGAGGCAACGTCTGTCGCCAAAACAGGCGCGGCTAAAAACAACCAGGCCGCCAGAACAATATGTGTTTTCATTCGGTGCGACTGACAATCACATCGGCTGCATCGGGCTGTGGATGTAGCGATTGGCCCATTTGATAAACGTCGGCCAATTCGGCGCATCGGTATGTCCGCCGTCATGTTGCCGCCAGGCGATGTCGCCGTCAATCAGCGCGGTGTTCATGGGCGGCATGGGATCGGTGAGATAGTTGCCGGGCGTTCCCAAATCCTTTTTGCCAAGAAGCCGGTAAACCGGGCCGGCGGCCACGGCTGCCATGAAACTGCCATGCTGGTCCACCCATGTGCCTTCCACCCCCGGGCGGCCGGTAGAAGCCCCGTAACTGATAAACACCGGGCGCGGCGCGCAAAGATCAATCAATTCGTGCGAGTCCACGGGCAAATCTCCCGGCGTGAGCGGCCCGCCGTATTTCAGAAAATTGCCGGCCATCCAATGATATTCGCCGGTGCCGGTAAGGTTTTCCACCAGTTCGCCCCAATTGCGGCGGGAAAGTTTGGCGCCGCCCTCACCGGACGAACCTACCAAGGCAATGGCGAAACGCTGGTCATAAGCCATGGTGACGATAGTTGCCTTTCCGTAACGCGAAAGGCCCTCAATGCCGACTTGTTTTGCGTCCACCGCCGGGTCGGTCTCAAAATAATCCAGCGCACGGCTGGCTCCCCATGCCCACGCGCGCAACGCGCCCCAATCATCCGGCTTGCGCGGCTGGCCTTGATTGCACAGACCGATGATGCCCTTTGTCAGCCCCGCGCCGTTGTCTGCCTGGTAGCTGGTCGGAACGATAACGGCACAACCCCAGCCGTTCGACAAACACAATTGCTGCCAGTTCGCGACAGCGCCGCCCAACACATTAAAACCGCGAAAAGCATTGGTTCCACCCGGGCGATTTCGGCCAAAGCCGGCAAAATTTCTGAAGTTAAAACCAAATTCCATCATCACCGGCACCGGCCCGGGAGCATTGGCCGGCGTCGTCAGCGTCAAGTCGATGTTGACGGTAATATTTGTGCAGGAAGAATTGTCAACATGACCGACCAGTTGTTTGGTAATCACCGGGACCGCGCCGTTATTTGTGTGGGTTACGCTTTTCACTTCCCAGGTCACCTCGGGCACATTGGCCGGGACCCGGCCATAGACTTCACGGTCAAAATCCTCGACGATTTCCGGACGGCGCTGTTGCCACCACATATCCGGCGTGGTGACCTTTTGTCCGTTTTTCAATGTCAGTGGATCCGGCAATTTGGGATACGGATTAGCCTTGGCTTCGTCAGTGTTCTGGTAATTGGCCGCTTGCGAGTTCATGCCATCGGCACCCGGCCGCAAGTTCTTAATGCCCAACTGGTCCATCATGTTTTGATGGTCCTGCCCGGCAGTCCAGTCCATCGGCGCAGGAAGATTTGTGCTGGCTGACTGCGCGACCGTTTGCAACACAGGACAAAGAACAGCCGCCGCGAGCGTTACGACGATGAAAGAGCCTTTGTAGGTCATAGTTAGATTTGGAGTAGGGTTTTAATTTTTGAATAACTTCAAGTCAATGGCATCCGCCATCATTTTATAACCGGTTTCGTTTGGATGCAGATGGTCGCCGCTATCGGCGGCAGATTGAAGGCGGGAGGGATTTTGCGGGTCGCGCACCGCCGCGTCAAAATCAATGACTGCGTCGAATTTGCCGCTGGTCCGGATCCAATTATTGACCGTTTCGCGCGCCGTTTCATGGGCCGGACTGTCATAAAAGGATTTGCCAAAGGGCAGGATGGTGGCTCCATAAACGAGAATATGATGCTGGTGAGCTTGCCCGATAAAATTTTCATAGGCCGTAATCAGATTTGTCGCTACGGACGCGTTGCGGCTTCCACCGATGTCATTCACACCTTCCAATATAATCAGCCAGCGCGCATCTGCCTGGGAAAGCACATCGCGATTAAAGCGTGACAGAGCGGTAGGACCCAGCCCGCCACGCAACACACAGTTTCCCCCAATGCCTTCATTCAATACGGCGACGTCCGCCGTGTTGGGATTGGCCTGTAAACAGCGCATAAGATCATCCGGCCAGCGGTCATTCTTATCGGTGCCGGAACCTCTTCCATCGGTGATGGAATCGCCGAGCGTGACAACGGCGCCAGCGGGATGCTTTACCCGCACATCAATACCGCTCAAAATATACCAGTGCTGGGTGGTGGCCGCATCCGGTAAACTCGTCGCAGTTACGGCATAGCCCGATTGCAGGTAGGAAGTAGAGCGGGAGCCAGGATGGCCGGTAACCGCACCGGACGTATCGCCAAAAGAAATTGTCACCGCAACCTTTGATAAGGGGGCCAAGTGGAAATCGA
>Ga0206796_1175_pt1 | contig 12770 bp, 11 predicted proteins | sample Alteio_BWOrgCont_68_FD_152895 | JGI IMG/M metagenome (GOLD analysis project Ga0206796, IMG submission 152895) | Enriched cells from forest soil in Barre Woods Harvard Forest LTER site, Petersham, Massachusetts, United States -... | ecosystem: Environmental > Terrestrial > Soil > Temperate forest >...
GATATACCCAAGAATCATCGAGCCGTAGGCCATGAACTGGTAGGCGTTGGCATGGCGGCGATCCCAGAAGCCGCGCATGCGCCGCAGCATGATGCCGTAGATAAGGCCCTCCAGCGCAACAAACGGAAGACCTCCCGAGGCGTAGGCCTCGCCCAGCAGTCCGACGGTCTTTACGCCCCCGATCTTTGCAAGCTCCCAGAACACGACCTGGTTGATCGGGTTGCCCATGGGCTTATGTGGCCACAACGCCCGGGGAACGAACATCGTAAATACCTCGGGAATGTTGCCGCCCCAGATATAACCGGTGACATCGACGGTGCTGATAATCCGTTCGGATATCTCGATATGCTCGAAGTTTCCGGCGAACTGATCGATATTTGCGGTTTTGCTGGAGTAGCGGAGCGACGCGAGCGCAACCGCTCCAATGGCAATGAGGATCAGAGCAATTGGCGCCAACGCCCGGAATAGCCTGCGGCTGCGAGTTTCCGCCAGCGCAATTAGGGACAGGAGAAGCATGACACTCTGATGGCGCGTGGTCATCAGCGAAATCGCCCCTACGGCGCCGCAGAGGATCAGGAATACCAGGAGCCACCGCAGGTGCCGCGGCACAGCCCGCGCGGTGGATACGCTGTGCATCATTCCGATGGCCGCAATCGGGATGACGGTAATCAGGACTCCCCAGAATCCCACGGTCTGCGTGACACGAGCCTGTATGTATGCGGACCCTCCTCCACGGATCACGCCGAGCCACCCGCCCACAGCGTGGAGTTCTTTATACTCGCCGACCAGACCCACCACTAAGAAGGCCAACGACAGCAAAAAGAGACGCCCTGGACGATAGCGAAGGCTCACCTGCCTGGCAATCTTTCTCTGCTTTTTTGGACCGATCCCGCGAGCACGACCGAAGCGAATCGAGACTCCGATCAGGATGCAAACGATCATCACGGGGAGGCTGAGCGCCAGCGGAATCATCGTATGCGACTGGCCAAGGGGGATCAAGATGCGCAGCAGCGACGGAGAAACCGCGCCCAGCATGCCGGGGATGCAGAAAGTGAAAAGAACAGCCAGCAGGCCGAAGACGCGGGTGTCGGTAATTCGATGTGACTGGAGGTAGAAGTATCCGGCCGCTGCGAACAAAACGAGCCCCAGCACTACGCTCTCCATCACGACGATGGTTTGAAGCAACTCCATAAGTTATCTCGTGCGACCTGTAGCTACCTTGCTTCCTTTCTGCCCAGGACGTAAATGTCTGAACAAAGCGATGGTAACTGTTGCAGGGTCCAATCTGCGGAGTGGGCCAGGAATCGGATGAATGGGCTCTTGTTCTTGTGCCCCTGCCAATTGCGACCGGCAACCTCGAGTACCTTCAGCCCGAGGTCCCTGCAGATGTAGCGCAGGTCCGGCACATCGGGCTCCCGAACGTGGCTGCGGAATACCTCCTGCTCGTACCAGGACTCCATGCTGGTCCACGGTGCGCCGCCGAACGGAACCATCACCCTCTTGCGCAGATTCACGCGATTGGGAACACCGAGAACGAAGACACCACCCGGCCGAAGAGCCGCCACGAGCTGGTGGAAGAGACGTTTTGGCGAATTGTGGAAATGCTCCATCGTATGAAAACAAGTGGCAACGTCGATGCTCTCCGGCGCGAGATCGAGGCCGTTGGTGATCACGTCTCTGGATACGATCTCGACGCCGTAGCGCTGGTGCAATCCGACGGCGCTTTGCGCGAATTCACGGCAGAACTCGTCCCCAAAATCGTCGACCAGGATGGACCGATAACCCAGCGCCGCGAGACCCAGGGAGAACATGCATATTCCGCCGCCGACGTCGCAGATCACCGGCTGCGGTGGGGCGTATTGCAATGCCAGGCCTATGTTGTAGGTCATCCGCGCGATATCTCGTTGTTCGACGGCCACGAGGTCAGGTGGATACTCGACGGCGAGACGGGTGAGAAGCTTCCTTATCTCGCCAACGGCTGGCGCATTTATTACCTCGGGGAGATCGTTAGTGGATCCTGGTATCGGGGGATACATAGCCTGTGTCAATGAATAAGGCTCCTGTTCGGGTATTAAGTCTAGGACCGGTCGAAACTCGGTGCATCCGCCGAAGATTCAACTCGAGCAGGCGGAGTGAAAACACCGTCCTTCATCCACGGCTGCTCGACGCCGCGCTTTTCGATCCGGGCGAAGAAGACGTTGCCGTAACGTGAGAAAAGCAGGTTGAACGCAGCTACCGAAATCTGACAGATGGGCACCATCAGCCACGAGGGCAGCACGCGCAGCGGGGTCCGCTGCAGCCTGCGCTGGACGCGCTGGTAGGTGAAGTCCCACGCGATATCAAAAGTGATGAAAGGGACATGGGCGGGGTCCAGAGAGCGCACCAGCTTTTCCAACTCGCGGGGTGTCCACCGGTACACATAGTTGGGGATGGGCAGATCGTCGACGCCGCCGCGGCGCAGGCCGTGGTCCAGAATGGCGTTCCACTCGTAGTCTTTGGTGAGATTGAGCCGGATGGCGAGGCGCATCATCCAGGAATCCTGCGACTCAAAGAACATCACCGACTTGCGTGCCACGCGATACATCTCGCAGACCGACTGGTGGGGCCGGGAGCTGTGATGAATGCCGGCGTGCGCCAGGACGTGATCGAAGCTCCCATCCGCATAGGGAATTTGCGCCGCATCGAAGTGCGAATCGCCCACCGAACTGGACTTGTTGGCCAGGGTGACGTTGGTGAATCCGAGATGGCTGAGGACGGCACGGTCGAACTCCCCGGCAAAGACGATCAGCAGGGAATCGTCGCGGCGCAGTTCTCCGTTCTTCAGCAAAGCTCCGAGAGTCCGGCTCATAGCGGACTCGCGGATGGTCTCAGGATCGATGGGCCGCTCCTGAGGGACCCAGGCCGGAACTTCCGCGACGCTCATGCAACAGTCTCCGTGCGCACGCCTGCAGTTGCGGACACAACGGCCTCAATGGCTTGTCGCGGCTTCGAGGGATTAAGCCTATCCATGATCGGCCTCTCAATCAATGGATAAGCGCCGGCGCAGATCGCAATGGTTGCGACGCTCGCCAGCACAATCACAGCGTCAGGGGGGAGGCTCCCCTTGACGAGGTAGCGTGCGAGCGATCCACGAAGAATGCTTGCGATGATTCCATGGGCAAGGTAGATCGAGTACGAAGCATCGCCCAAGTAGACCAGCACGCGAGGACAAGGCGTGCTCCCGAGCATCGCGGCCCCAGATACGATGAGGAAAGCGGGGGCGCCCCAAACGACGAAGCGAAGTGCGTCGGGCGGAGCCGGGCCTCTCGTGAAGAGTAACGCGATTGCGCCGAGGCCGATCAGGATCGTGGGCAGTGCTCGCGGCCAGCGAACCTGATTCAGGCTGGGGAGGCGCAGGAGGGCTTCGGCGACCAGAACGCCATAGAGAAATTCGAGGATGAGAGTACTGGTGACGAGATACCTGATCCCGCTCCCCAACGGGAGAAGGTGGCCAAGCGCAAAGAGCAGAGCGAAGGCACAAACCAGGAAAGGCAATTTCGTGCGTTTCAGTCCAAGGAGGATAGTGCAGGAAAAGACCGCATAAAAGAGCATTTCGAAGGAGAGAGTCCACCCGCGAGCAAGCAGAGGCGTGAAATCGGTGCCGTTAAAGCGCGGGATAAGCAGGTACGAATCGACAATATACGGGAAGGAGATGCGGTGGTCCGCGACCCCCCGAGCAACCATCAACATCGCCAGCCATATCGTCGACCAGATCCAGTAAACGGGAAAGATGCGAATCACCCGGCGTTTCATGAAGGCCAGGCTGTCAGCCGGACCAGCCTTCCTCCGCGTCGTAATTACCATAATGAATCCGGAAATTACGAAGAAGAGATCGACGCCGCTGGCTCCAATCGTGTCGAATCCGCTGGCCCGGAGCCAGGAGTGCTTCGCGCCGGACCTGCCAAGGATTCCCGCGTAGTGGTAAAAGACGACGAGACTTGCTGCAACCCCTCGCAGGACCTGAATGGCTGGTAGCTTCTTGTCGCTGCCTGTTGTACTTGTCATGGCCTCTCCGTTCTGGGCGCGTCCATTGATTTCACCGCGGCAAATTCGAGCAGGCGGCAGAAGCTGCGCCGGATTTGCCGGCCGGCACGACGGCGTTGCCGCGCTGGGTGACATGGATCACGGGCTGGCCAGGTGTGCCCAGACGCAGGCTGTTGCGCGGCTCCCCGCACAGAGTGTTCCCCGTCATCTCCACTTCCCGCCATCCGCGAATCTCGACCGCGCCGTGTGCCGCGGACGTCGCCTTGTTCGCGATCACGTTGTCACGCAGGATCAATCCGCCGTTCTGGTCCCCGTGCCCGTTCACCAGGATGGCCCGGTCGTCGCCCGGCGCGCCGTCGCCTTCGATAGTGTTCCCCTCGATGGTGAGGTTGCGCGGCTCCCCCGACGGGGTGGCATACGAACTGATGCCGGTGAACGCGCCGGAGACGGCGATCCCTTTCATCGTCGCCGGCAGAATGACGTTGCCGCTGATGGTGGTGTCGGAGCAGCCATTGCAGATGATCCCGTAATGGTGATTGCCCACCCAGATATGGTTGCCGGTGATGGCGAGTGACGGAGCGTGGGGCCCGTCGTCCCACGTGACGCCGATCGAGGCCGAGCTCGAACCGCCGTGGCCGCAGGTGGACGGCGCCAGGTCGGCACAGTCGGCATCGCGCGAGCATGCCCGGTCGAGGGACGCGCTGCAGAAATTGCTGGAGGCGGTAACGATAGTGTTGTTGCGGATGGCAACGCCGCCCCAGAGATGTCCTTCCTTGTGCATTTCGATGTTGATGCCGTGGCCGTTGCCCCACAGGCGGTTGTGCATCAGGATGGTGTTGTCCTGAACCACGAGATGGTCGCCGCCGTTGCGGAAGAACATGGAGTCCTGCGGCGAATTCAGCACGGTGATGCGCTCGACGGTGCTGTCCTGAAGCCCGGAGAAACAAAGCGCGCCGCTAAGCGGGACGGACGTAACCAGCGATCCGTCCACCTTGAAGTCGTGCAGGTGAATGTTGCGATCGACGCAGTTGTAGTGGCGGTTGCTCAGCAGGATCCGAAAGAGGCCGGCGGGCGGGTGCGCCGATTCGCAGTCGTCGCCGTACATGGGGACGGGGCTCGGGTGATTCGTGCGGAGGAGCACCGTGCTGTTGCCGTCGCCGTGGAAATCAATGTTGCTGCCGATCAGGATGGTCGCATCCATCAGATAGTGCCCTGCCGGCAGATAGACTTCGCCGCCGCCGGCCCGCTCCGCTGCAGCTTCCGTCGCCTGGATGGCCGGAGCATCGTCGGTATTGCCGTTGCCGGTCGCTCCATAGGCGCGAACGTTGAAAGTGGCCGGCTGCGCAGCGGAAACCCTGAGAAGCAGCATGGCATTGAAAAGCAGAATGACGCGGGGGGAGGGGATCGTCATGGCCTTCAATCTCCGCGGATGACCTCACGAACAGTTGGCAGAGGAGCCGGCGACGGACACCGGCTTGCGCAGTGCGCCGAGAAGGTTGTCGCGAAAGGCAGCGAGGCGAGGGGAACTGTTCACCAGCCGCTCGTACGCCATCATGGGATAGAAGAGAGCCAGCGAAGCACGGCCGTACGAGGGTTCCGGCTCAATGGTCTCAAGCTTGAAAACTTCAAGCCCCGCGGCCTTTGCGAATCTGCGTACCGCTCGCCGGGAATTCGCCTTGTAAACCGTAGGATACGGGTCGCCCGCGTGACTGCCCAGGTCGCGCAGCCAGTTGGCCAGACGCAGGTGAAGCGTATGAGGCATGAGCCTGGAGCCCAGCGTGAAGTAATGCCAGAGATTCGGCGTGCGGAAGCAAAAGACTCCGCCAGGCTTCAGAACACGGCGGATTTCCTGAAAATGTTCCTGGGGATTGCTGACATGCTCAAGGACGTAATCGGAAACGCAAAGCTGAAATGAATCGTCGGGGAAGGGAAATCGCTCGCCGTTGTAGACGTGAGCTTCCGTCAGCCAGTGATTTTCCCTCACCTCCTCGGAGACATCCAGTCCGATGACCGGAACTCGCGCCGCGAAATGCGCCGTGGTTTTGTTCTTCGGGCCGGCGCCGATCTCGAGAATCGTCTCGTTGCCCACGAATGAGTCGCACATCCGGAGGAACCGCGTTCTCCCATCCACAAACCCGGGACGATCGTAGTAATACCTGGAAAAAACATGCTGGTTCTTTCGGGCCGATTGCGGTTTCTTGTCCCTGACCGGCGCAGCCGCCGCTATTCCTTCGCCCGTCCGCGTTGACATATCGGAGTTAGACATCTTGTCACCTCGCGCCGGCCCGTCAGGCCGGCGCAGCTAATGGCTCCCCTTTGTCCCGGAAAACACGGGCATGGTGGCATCGCCCTTATAGGAAATTCCGTTGCGCATCAGCACGCACGCGGCGGTCTTCGCCAAAATTCGCAGGTCGAGCATCAGGCTCCAGTGATCGACGTACCAGAGGTCCAGCGCAAATTTTTTGTCCCAGTCGAGGGTGTTGCGCCCATTCACCTGGGTCCAGCCGGTAATGCCCGGCATCACGTCGTGCCGGCGCCGCTGCTCCGCTGTATATAGCGGAAGATAGTCGCACAGCAGCGGCCGCGGGCCCACCAGGCTGAGGTCGCCGCACAGCACGTTCCACAGCTGCGGCAGTTCGTCGAGGCTGGCAGAGCGCAGGAATCGTCCCAGCCTCGTGAGGCGCTCTGCATCGCTGAGCGGCCTCCCGGACGCATCGCGCGCGTCACGCATGGTGCGGAACTTGCACAGCATGAAGACCTGGCCGCCGCGGCCGGGCCGCAGCTGGCGAAAGAGGACCGGCGACCCCATCGTGACGCGAATGCACAACGCAATCGCAGCCATCACCGGCAGGAAGATGAGCAGAGCCGGCGCGGCAAAGCATCGGTCGATGAGAGATTTCAGGAAAGCCGGCGCGCCGGACTGAGGATTTCGCAGGTTTGTCAAAGCGGATTCCCGAAAGACTTATCGTAAGTTCGGCTTCGCTCGGCTGCCAGCGCGCGGCGGATGCGGTGCATGGCCGGCAGCAACGGCACGGCTCTAGAAACGCCACCCTGCGCCGAGGCTGACTCCTGTGGGGTTGACAGTCCCCTTGCCTCCCAGAGCGCCGCGGCCGTAATCGAACCAGAACTGGTATTCATAGTCGGCGCGCAGAATAAAGTGAGGTGAAACTGCGTAGTCCAGGCCGCCGCCTGCAGTGACCGTGGAAAACGTGTCGTGATGCCGGTCCGGATGGTATTTATAGGTTCCTCCGTAAAAATCGGCACTGCCAAGACCGGCGAGAGCCTTCGCATAAGGTCTGAATCTGCTTCCACGATGGAGCACATACCGGAATCCTCCGGAAGCGATGTCCTGTCTGGTATTGTCCTGTTCGTCGAACTGTATCGTTCGGCCTTCCAGTTCGATCCCGAGACGGTGCCAACCATCGATATCAAGATAGGCTCCGACGCCATATTCCCATGGGTGAAAAGCCACGTCGGTGTCGAAAGCGGAAAACTCGACGCCAGCCTGCAGATGCTGATTGCCGCCGCTTAAAGCAGGTGCTGACTGGCCGCTCGCCGCCAGAGCGGAGAACAGTGCCAGTGCGACGACCGCTGAAATGAGTTCGCATCTCCTCATGTGGATTTCCTTTCTGTCTTGCATCCTACCTGGCCGAATATGAAGCCGTGCCTAGATTCCTGTTCTGCGAAAGCAAAGATCGGCCAGACGGCGTGCATGTTGCACGGGCAGCGAGAACAAGTTCGCGGGCCCGTAGCGTTTCTGCATCGTCTTCTGATCAGGAAAGATGGCCTTTCTGGCCACCCCCAGGTCGTCGTAGAGACACAGGTTGAACAAGAGATAACCGGTTCGGCTGAACTTCCGGCCTCCATTCGGATAAAACAGCCCAGCCCGGATAAGACCTCGCACAATACGCTCGCGCTTCCATGCTGGCGGTTCCAGCTGCCGCAGAACTTCCTGAGGAACGGGAGTTCCGATTAGCAGCATCGGCAGCCAGAGCGAGAAATAGACGGCGGTCTGAACCTTCAACTGCTGCACGGTGCGCAGAAACAGATCCCAGTCAACCTGTGTGCCTCGAACAATCCGTTTCACGTCGGTATGCAGCCGCAGACCAGGCGCCCGCAGATACGAGTGCTTCGCGGTATGGAGGCACACCTGCAGCAGATTGTCTTCCGGACTCAGCAGCCGGACGTGGCTGCCCGGAATCGATGTGGATCGTTCGAACATCGCGTCGGGGTCGGGCTCCTGGGAGGGCTGAATCCATCGCCCGGCAATCGATCGCCACTGGAGTTCCACCCACACCTTACCCCCGCCTTCCAGGTCAGCCTCGTATTCCAGGCCACCGGCTGCCGGATCCTCGGGCCCGGAATGGTCCCGCGACTCGCATCTGTAGCCCCGCGCGGAAAGGACCTGATGCGCGCGCTGGAAATCTCCCGGACGAACGAGCAAGTCGAGATCGCCCATCGGGCTGCAGCCCAGGCAGGTGAAGATGCCCCTGGCAATGCCGGTGTTCTTGAGGGCAATCACCGGGATACCCTCGGCAAATAGCGCCGCGGCTATGTCATCCAGCAGCTTCATGTACGCGCCAATCCGCGTTGCTGTCCGGACGTGAGCCGATCTCCACCTGTTCGGAACGTGCATGCCGCAGTCCATCAGCTTGTGAGCGAGGTGGCTCTCCAACTCGTGCGCGCACGCGGCATTCCACGCCTGTTCGTCTCCAACTCTTTCGTAAAGCGCCGTTGCCCGTTCCGCGCCATCCGTCGCGCATGCCGCCAGCATTAATTCATCCGTCTCGCTGCGGACGAGCCGACGCCGAATTGTTGTTTCTTCCCCTGTCATGCGGGCTGCCCCACGGCAACACCTTCCGCCTGCTCCAGAATCTCGCGCACCATGGCCACGCAGACCGCCCGGCTAAACCTGGTTTCGACTGCCGTGCGGGCGTTCCTTCGCATGCGCGCCAGCACCTCCGGCGCGTCGATCATGGCAAGTAATGCATCGACAATCGCCTGGGTATTCTGCGGTTCTACCGACGTTCCGCATTCGCAGTCGCCGATCAACTCGGCAAGATCGCTCTCTCGCGCGCAAATGCCGAGGATTGCCGATCCCGCAGCGAGCGACGCATACGTCTTACTGGGCATGCTGATGCCTTCAATCCCGCGCTCCAGACAGACCAGAGCGATGTCGCCAGTCGCCAGTGACAGAGGGAATATATCGGCTGGCTGCAGGGGCAGGACGGTGACATTTGGCAAATCGCTGGAGGATGATCTGACCCACTCAAACTGAGCGCCGCCGCCAATCAGCATGAAATGGATATCGTCGCGATACGTGAGGCTGCGCGCCGCTTCCACAATGCTCTTCATATCGTGGGTTACACCCATGTTGCCGGAATAGAGCACAGTGATCTTTTCCGTTTGCCCGTGGCGAACGGCAAAGGCATTCTTCGCCTTAACGATGGGCCGCACCGAATCCGAATCGACCCACGTGGGCACAACGGATACCGGCACGTCACCGCGCGTGTAAGGCTGGACTGTTCTTTGCATGTAGGGGCCGATCGTTATCACATGAGCCGCGCTCCGGTAGGTGATCCGGTTCAGAACGCGCCACAGGCGGATCACCAGTGACCCTTCGGAACGCAGTCCGCGCCGCACCAGGACGTCTGGCCATACATCGTCGATCCACAGCACATACGGCCGACCGCGGATCTTGTGTTGCAGGTATCCCAGCAGGGAGAGCAGCGGGGGCTGGGTGACGATGAAGACCGTCGGCCGTCCTTCAACCTTCAGCGTTCTGTAGAGGCTGCTGAAGAGGAACCGAATCCAGCTCCTGGCTCGCGACCACGCCGACGTGCGGTCATAGTCGGGCCCCTTGATGTACAGGGTCTGCCGCGACTGATGCGACTCCATGTCGGAAAATACTATCGCGGCATCGTCGGCCGCGATGTCTTCGCATAACTCGCGGAAGAAATGATGCGCGGGTGCGGTTTGCTTGACGAAGATATAGCGCGGTCTGCGCATGGATATCGGCGGTTCCGTTTGCTCGTGGCGCATTTTTTTTGACGATGCTCAGAAGAAGTGTGACGGAGCCGTTGCCGGCGTGCCTGACGATTGCCTTACCTGCGCACCATGCCGTTCGGAAAGAGGTGAAGAGCTGCTTCGAAGGCGGCGACTTTGCCGGCAAGGGATCGATAAACGCTGCTCGGCTTCATCAGCGCCGCGTGCTCGCATTCGTAATGGATCGTCTCAAGAAGGAATAGTCGAAGGGTATCCAGGGCAGGGAGATTGGTGCAGGATCCTGCGTACACCGCGATCCGATCGGTCAAACCGGCATCGAATCGCGAGCGGAGTTCATACGTCATGCGATCGAATTCCCGCTGCCGCTCCGCGGAGTATTCCCAGTCGATGAGCCAGATTGCGCCCCGGTCATAAAGAAGATTGCCGGGCTGAAAATCCCCATGAGCCCGAACCAGTTCGACGTTATCCGTGCACCGCTCCAGGGAGAGATACAAACGTTTCGCCAGATCATAGGCGCGCGATGATGCAATCGCCTCAGCCGAGCCGGCATGTGCACCGACCGCATCCAGAATTCGGGACGCATAACTGCAAATCTCCGCCGTCCTTCCGCTTGCCCGATAGAGTGGTTCCAGCGCATGCAGCGCGGCCTCAAACCCCTGTTGCTGCTCTTCCCGCGAAAGCAGACGGTTGAGCGGCGTGCCGGTAATCAGCGGCTCGGCAATGCAGTCCGCGGAGAGGGTTCGGACCACGGGGGGAACGGGAACGCCCTGTTCCAGAGCATAGCGGCGCGCCTCCAGCTCTCTCGCAAAATGACTCGGGCTGCATCCGGATTTGCGGCAACAGTAGACAAGCGAATTCCGGGAATCGATGAACCTGATCTTGTGCGTGCCAGGGACAACCAGCCAATAATCGGCCTCCGGAACCGGTGGATCGACATTGAGCGATGCGTGCGCCAGCCGGCCGCACGCGCCTGACGTCGCAAGCCAGAAATACATACGCTGCAGGGGACGTTTCCACCGAATGACTGAGGTGCCAAACTCCCGTCGCACCACCTCCAGTGTTTCAGCGTGAACTCCCTGCCGAAATACCGCATTGATGTTCAGGTTCACGAGCCATCGCTGCGAGGTCGACCGGCTTACGGTGTCGTTCCATCCCACCCGCCATTCCCCACCAAAACGCAGTTCGAGAAAGTTCGACATCGTCGTTGTCAGCCGATCGGCGAAAGGCTCCTGATGGATCAGTTCAGCAGCCTTCACAAGTGAACCTCATCTCATCCCCGTTTGAACCAGAGAACGTATGGCGGTCGATGTGTCGTTCACGGCGCTCTGCGTGTCGAGGACCGTCCATTTCGCGCCTGTTTTCATGGCGTCGTAAAACCGCGCTCGTAAACGGCGCACCTCCTCGGAATCCGGAAACGGCTCGCGCTTGTCGATCGATCTCCGTAACTGTTCCTCAAAGGGCAGATCCAGATAGATGTGAACCTCCGGTCTCGCGGCGGCCCATCGAACCAGTCTCCAGGTCCACATCCTCGCGGCCCACTCTCCGAAGTTCAGCCGCAGATCAATTTCGCTGTCGTCGAGATAACGGTCACAGATGACGACACAACCACTCATCCTCAGACAGCGAACGCGGATCGCTGTTTCAAAGAGCAGATCGGCAAAGCTGCAATAAAGCCAGATGCGCCTCTTCCATCCCGAGCTCATGAACCGGTCTCGCTGCGACGATGCGCCGTGGGGTAGCCGGTCGCGTCCTATCAGCCGTCGAACCTGATCCTTTACCCAGCAGATATTGCGCGTGTATCCGACCCGCAGCCACAGATAGCGTGTTTTTCCACGGTGCTCATGGATGAAATTGCGAAGCAGACCGATTTGAGTCGACTTTCCTGTGCAGTCTGCGCCGGAGAAGGCAACCAGCATCGAGCGGGGCACTGCGCTCTCGCTCTTGATGGCCGTGACCGAAATACCCATGTGTGGCTCTCGCGTTGCCGGTGCGCTCACGAGTGTTACGCGGCTTCGTTCGCGAGCGTTGCCCGCGATCGAACCGACGACGCATCGCGATAGGCCGAGACCAGAACGAACGCGGGAATCGCTGCGTTTCCGAAACAATAGGCAAGTGTCGCGATCGCAGCGCCGGAAAGCCCGTCGTGCGGAATCAGAACCACGGAACAGGCCAGCGCCATGATGGGCACAATCAGGTAGGCAAGGGTATAGACCCACAGCTTCCGGGCTGCCGCAACCCCTGGATTGAGAATCGATCCGACATAATAAAAGCCGGCGGCGACCATGAGAGTTTCAAAAACACCGATATGCGTCGCATACTCTGGCCGATAAAACAGCGTAAGAATCCTCTTCCCCGCGACGGCTGCAATCAGAGACCCAACGAGGCCGATCCCCAGGGCAAACGACGCGCACTGCAGCAGCAGTTTTCTGAAAGCCGGCAGCGAAGAGTACCAATAGCGCGACACCCTGGCCTGCACGGAATTTCCGACGGCGGCAATGACGGTGTGCCCAGCCACGATGAAGTAAGCCATGGCCGCGTAGATGCCGAGCGTGGCCGTTCCCAGATAATGCGCGACCAGATAACGCGGAATGTTTACCGTCAGGCTCGCCAGCATGGTTTGCAGGCCGAGCGGCAGCGCCAGAATGCAGAGCTTCCGGACACCGCCGTGTCGCAGGTCGGGGATCCACTTCCTCGGGTGGGCCGGCTCCCACCGGAGCAGGCGCTTCGCCCAGTGAAGGTCG
>Ga0206796_1101_pt2 | contig 12751 bp, 15 predicted proteins | sample Alteio_BWOrgCont_68_FD_152895 | JGI IMG/M metagenome (GOLD analysis project Ga0206796, IMG submission 152895) | Enriched cells from forest soil in Barre Woods Harvard Forest LTER site, Petersham, Massachusetts, United States -... | ecosystem: Environmental > Terrestrial > Soil > Temperate forest >...
GCCAGTATTATCTCCAGAACATCCCGGCGAACAACTCAAGCAGCCCTCTCTGGCTGACAGCCCAAGTCTCGAGCAGCTACGGCGGAGCCATCACCCGAAATGCCTACCTCCCGCAGTCTCCGGAGAATTTCGTCTATGACGCCGATGGGAACATTCTCACAGACGGTCGCTGGAATTACTGGTGGGATGGAGAGAACCGGCTTGTTGCGATGGAGACGTACGGGAACCAGCCCGGGAATACGACCGGCGTCTGGAACAGCGGAGTTCCCCTCCAACACATCGATTTTTCGTACGATTACCTGGGACGAAGGATAGACAAAGCGGTCTCGGCCTGGAACGGATCAGCCTTCTCCCTTGCGTCGGAAACCCGGTACGTTTACGACCACTGGAATCTAATCGGGGATTTTGCCGTGTCCGGGAGCACCTTAACGTTGGCGCACACGTATCTGTGGGGAATCGACCTCTCGGGCAACCGCCACGGAGCCGGAGGGGTGGGAGGCTTGCTCGCGATGGTGACCGCTTCGGGATCGGTGGAGTTGCCTGTCTATGACGGGAACGGGAACGTCATGGGGTTGACGGACCGGAACACGGGCCAGCTGACCGCCTGCTACGAGTATTCGCCTTTCGGCGAACTTCTCCGGGACACGGGCACCTACGCCAAAGTGAATCCATTCAGGTTTTCGTCGAAGTACACGGACGACGAGACAGGTCTTGTCTACTACGGCCACAGGTACTACAATCCCTTGCTGGCGAAATTCATCAGCCGCGACCCCAAGGAAGAGTTGGGAGGACTGCACCTGTACGCCTTCTTGAAAAACAACGCCGTAGGGAAGTGGGATTACCTCGGATGGGAAAGCGGCATGTACCTTGCTGGTCCAGCTACAGCCTTTTCACCTGGCGCCTTTGCGAGCGATTCCCAGAATAATGCCCTGTTTAGCAGCGGTTCGTCCACCGCCGGCCTTCTCAGTTCCATCAACAGCGGCCTCGACGACGGAATCAGCGACGCACTTAACAATACCGTCAACAACGAAATCAATGATACGATCAACAGTGCCGTCGTCGCGACCTCGTCGCTTACTAATGCAAGCCCTCCGTCTGTAACAGCCTCTTCGAACGCCGGAAGTGCCATTGAAACTAGCATTGCCCAAATAGCCTCCGGTGGAACCCCAACGTCTGTAGGAAATTCGAATGCCGCCCCAAACAGCGCAGGAAGTTCATCCAATGGGTGGAACGGTCCGGGGTTTCTTGACGGTGTTGGCACGGCTGCTCTTTCAGGCATAAGCGTGGTAGCTGGCGGCGGCGGAACGCTCCCGCTGCTTCCGGGTGTCGTTGGCAATGCTCAGGTTAGCGGGAGTATCAATGGCGGATCGGCTACACTTGACGGTGGTTTGGGTGCCGGCGGAGCGGCCTACGCAGGTTTTCAAGGTCAGATAGGAAATCCCCAATCTGATTTCAGCGTTGGCGGCATTGGCGGCGCGGGGCTTGCCGGTGGATTTAGCATCGGGTTCAACGTAGTAAATGTACCCTATACTAATGGATCTATCTCGGTTCCAGTCCCGGTTGGGATAACGATTTTTGGCGGTATTGGAGTTGGCCTAGAAGGCAACCTGGACGTACAGCCGAGTACGAATGTAGGAGCGGTCAATGTTGGCAGCCAGGGCAACGTAAGTGGCTCCAGCATATTTAGTAATGTATTCCGATGAAGATGTGCTTATTTATCTTGGACTTTATAATCGGGATCATTGGCCTTGGAAGTTTTGGTGTCGGCCTAATCTCTCATTTTAGATCAGATATAGATACAAGGACTAGCTGTATAAAGATCTTCGCAATATGCGTTGGCCTTCTTGTCCTGATTGCCGTGATCGCAACTGCTCTTGGTCTTCCGATGAGTGGGTTTAGTTTCCCAAAGCATCGTTAGGCTGACGGCGTTTAACCTGCGGCACACGGCGCGCCCGCCCGCTGAGCGGCCGGTCACGCCGTCTGCTTCCTCCCTTCGCTTACGCTCCGGTCCGGTAGTTATGCGCTCGAGACGATATTTTACATTGGACGAAACATTCCTGGTTTTGTTGGTGATTCTGTGCGCTCTCCTGGGATATTTTGATCAAATCAGATATGTTCACTGGCCTGCGCGAATGCTTTTGATCGGGCTGATTGGGACGTTGCTTTGCACGTGTTTCGCGAGGACTTGGATGAGGCATCGTCATTATGACGAATATGCTCGCTTGAACGGAGCAACCATGATTGCGCCATTAAATCGTCCGGAAAACCGACGTATGCTAGGATTTATTTGGACGATGGGATTTCTTAAATGTGGCGATTGGAAGCTTAATTGTTTGATGCTGGCGGCTTTGGCATTTCAAGTTATTGGATACATAGGAATCGCTCTCGCGTTCTTTAGGCGTTAGCCAAGCGGCACACGACGCGCCCGTCCGCAGGGCGGCCGGTCACGCCGTCTGCTTGCTCCTCCGCTGTCGCTCCGTCCGCCGGTACTGGAACATTTGCAATAACTTTCAATGCAGCCGGCGTAAACCCGGCAAATTATGGCGTTCCTAATCCAACCATGCCGAATCAAATTACGAATTACAGCGTGGCAACCGATGGCCTTACGCTAGTCCAAACTGTGACACCGCTTACCAGTGCACTAGGGACACAAAATACCCTACCGCCCGCTACTCTTTGGTATGCGATTAATCCGATAGTGGCGCACGGTATGAAATCAGTGCAGGCATCTTTGGGGCAATAACTCATGACCTATCGATCGGTTGAAAGTTCGCTTGCTCGCGACAGACGACTCGTTCGTGTTATTTATTGTTTTTTATGGATTTGCATTATTATCCCACGAGGTCTCGGAGATTCTGCAAAGGTGATTACCTTCGACAGTCGTATTTTGATGTCTCGGCATGCGACTGTCGATAAATATTTTGATGGCCGAATAGCTGAAACGCTCGCGAAAAACGCGGCGGAGGGGCGCTTGAAAGAGATAGAGCAGTGCCTATCTGAGGGGGCGAATATAAACGTTAGAGGAAGGGGTGGCGTGACCCCTCTTATTTGGGCGTTTATGAAGCAAAATAAGGCAGGTTTTGAGTATTTATTGCAGCACAAAGCCGACCCGAATCTTCAAATGGAGGATGGCCGATCAGCTGTAGCATATGCTGCTATGCATGAAGATATCTGGTATTTAAGAACAGTTTTAAAATATGGATGGAACCCGAATTTGGAGAATCATGTCAGAAGTTTTACACCCATATGCGATAGTATATCTAGCTCCAACGCAATAGATCCTAGACTTGATCAAGTTAAGCTTTTGATAAAATCAGGTGCTAATTTGAATTGGCAGGATCGTAATGGCGACACTCCGCTTATGCTGGCAGTGATAGCCAACCAATATGCCAGTGCTTATGCAATGCTTGAGGGGGGCGCAGATCCGATGATTAAAAACAATTCAGATTGTACAGTCGTTACATTCATTAAAATGATTAGAACGATTCCGAATAGCGAGACTTACAAGTGGCGGACTAAGGTCATAGCGTTCCTTGATAGAAAGGGCATCGATGTGGAGCACGGGAGGTAATAGAGCGTGGAATAGCTCAAGGCCATCGAAGGATCTCGTGGAGTGTCTCTGTAGGATTCCAGTAAATGGGCGATAAATATAATCCGCTTCGACGGTCGAAATGGCGTTCTAACGTGGAGATATTATTGATAATATAGTGAGATGCATTTTAAAAATATTGGTTCTACAAATTGGCGTTCTTGTCTTCCTGTTAGGCTTTGGGCGCCTACGCTCCAGGAAATTGAAAAAATGGCGCAAGTTCTGGTTGGAACATCTATCGAACCGTTGTTACGTCACGGCGACCAATGGGGTCTGGCAGCGCAGACTGAGCTCGGGAGTGATTGCCGGAGACTAGCTGACGAATTTGCCCGCCTTAGTAAAGAGGGCCATAAGATTTTGATGCATGGAGGGCACGACGCAACATTGCGGGCAGCGGCCTTCTTTCATCTGCGCTTCGAGGGTATTCATCCGCTGCGCGACGGCAATGGTCGCGTCGGAAGATTGCTTATGGCTGCGCAATGCGAAGAATTCTACCGAGTGCCAATCGAAGACGTTCTCTCACAGTTGGACGCGCATACGGACGATTATCGCTCGATCCATGCTACACGAACGCCAGAGTTCCAATTTGAACTAATGGTCGATTTGCTGTCGCGATTATTGGCTGTGGCTGTCGAGGGCGAACTGAAGCTTCCGTTTCCGTTGGGGCCTCGATTTCCGGAGACACGCTACAGATTTACAAAGCCGAAGCGCTAACAGCGTCGAAGTCAGATCGTCAAGTCTGGATGCTCCGACTGGCAGGCGTGCGAGCAAATCGTGCATGTAGGCTGGAGCTTCCTCGGTAGCTTATCCAGGAGGGTGGTGTGAAAGCGTTCAACTTGGACATGATGACTCATGGCTGAAGGGTTGATAGACTGCGGGGATGAATCCCATCCCGACGATCGAGCCAAGGAGCACTACAACGTAAGCGGGACAGCAACGGTGCCATCCGGGCAAATCCAGGGCCAGTATTATCTCCAGAACATCCCGGCGAACAACTCAAGCAGCCCTCTCTGGCTGACAGCCCAAGTCTCGAGCAGCTACGGCGGAGCCATCACCCGAAATGCCTACCTCCCGCAGTCTCCGGAGAATTTCGTCTATGACGCCGATGGGAACATTCTCACAGACGGTCGCTGGAATTACTGGTGGGATGGAGAGAACCGGCTTGTTGCGATGGAGACGTACGGGAACCAGCCCGGGAATACGACCGGCGTCTGGAACAGCGGAGTTCCCCTCCAACACATCGATTTTTCGTACGATTACCTGGGACGAAGGATAGACAAAGCGGTCTCGGCCTGGAACGGATCAGCCTTCTCCCTTGCGTCGGAAACCCGGTACGTTTACGACCACTGGAATCTAATCGGGGATTTTGCCGTGTCCGGGAGCACCTTAACGTTGGCGCACACGTATCTGTGGGGAATCGACCTCTCGGGCAACCGCCACGGAGCCGGAGGGGTGGGAGGCTTGCTCGCGATGGTGACCGCTTCGGGATCGGTGGAGTTGCCTGTCTATGACGGGAACGGGAACGTCATGGGGTTGACGGACCGGAACACGGGCCAGCTGACCGCCTGCTACGAGTATTCGCCTTTCGGCGAACTTCTCCGGGACACGGGCACCTACGCCAAAGTGAATCCATTCAGGTTTTCGTCGAAGTACACGGACGACGAGACAGGTCTTGTCTACTACGGCCACAGGTACTACAATCCCTTGCTGGCGAAATTCATCAGCCGCGACCCCAAGGAAGAGTTGGGAGGACTGCACCTGTACGCCTTCTTGAAAAACAACGCCGTAGGGAAGTGGGATTACCTCGGATGGGAAAGCGGCATGTACCTTGCTGGTCCAGCTACAGCCTTTTCACCTGGCGCCTTTGCGAGCGATTCCCAGAATAATGCCCTGTTTAGCAGCGGTTCGTCCACCGCCGGCCTTCTCAGTTCCATCAACAGCGGCCTCGACGACGGAATCAGCGACGCACTTAACAATACCGTCAACAACGAAATCAATGATACGATCAACAGTGCCGTCGTCGCGACCTCGTCGCTTACTAATGCAAGCCCTCCGTCTGTAACAGCCTCTTCGAACGCCGGAAGTGCCATTGAAACTAGCATTGCCCAAATAGCCTCCGGTGGAACCCCAACGTCTGTAGGAAATTCGAATGCCGCCCCAAACAGTTCAGGGACTTCTAGTGGAAACTCTCTGGACAGCAACGGCAATATGGTCGACGCGAATGGCAATCCGATTCAATTGCCTGCCGTCACAGTCACAGCGACGCAGCCAGGTTATTGGGATTTGTATCTCCAACACATTGAAACTTATTCGATTACGGTATCGCCGGCGCTCGGGGCGGCTCTAATCGGAGGAGGCGTGGTGCCCAAGTCGTGGGTGCTTCGGACGGGCGGAGCCGGCCCTGCGCTCGGTTCGACCAATCCGCTCACAAGCGTTCTTCGCGCCTTAAGCAGCAACTCTTTCACCAATTCGGCGCTAACGCGGACAGGCGTTGCCGGAGTTGCCGTCGCGGGAGCCGCTGTTGGCGGTTATAATACCGGCGTCTTACTCAGTGGATTCGTCTATGCAGCATTTCCAGGTTCGAACGCTTTGCCGCCGCCATCGCCACAATCTCAATCGGGGCCATGATGATGTCCATCGTAGCTTTGGTATTGTTGAGCATAGTCGTTGCATTCATGTTCGTAGGCATTGCCCGGAAGCGAGTGCTCGGTGTTAGGGAAGAAGTCTCGGATGCAAAGCTTGTGAATCTTTTTACCGAGGTGGCATTGCCGCCGGAAATGATCTTGGCAATCCTCCAACAGATCGCTGCGAGCTATGGAGTCGATTACACTCAGCTGCGACCTACAGACTGTTTTATCTCGCAATTGAGTAAGATCGATTCGTGGCGTCTTGATGCAGGAGCGGAGAAATTTGAGACGTGGCTACGAGAGAAATTCGGAGTCACGATTCCGCGGGATTTGAAAACCTTCACGATTTTGGACCTACTAAAAATCATCGCAAAAAGCCATCAAGTCGGCGCCGCAGGCTAACCTGCCGCGCTGCTCGGTCCGTCGATCTGTAAAGCACCATGCGCGAGGTCCAAGGCTTTTGTGCCCCAAACAGCGCAGGGATCGCAAACGGGAACAATACGATACTTGGTCAAGCCAATCTTCTGGTCGCCCAAATGGGAGGGCAGACAGTCGATAATGTGCTGAACACCGCGACAGTGGCCGCACAGGGAGCGCAGCAAGGATTGCAAACTTATGTTTCATTGACGGCGGAAGGGGCAGTGAATGTCGTGCCACTTGTCGGCGGACAGTATTATGGCCCAGGTCCCGTCGGGGGAGGGCTTGGCGGAGAGATCAATGTTCCGCTGAATGGTTCTCTTCCTACGATTAGCCCAAGTGTTTCAGTCGGACAATTTGGGTTGTCGGGAGATGCGGGAATTACTTTTACCGCTCCGGGATTGAGCGGGCCACAGACGTATAACCTTAGTCTTTCTGGAGGTGCAGGTCCCGGCGGTGCGGTCAACATCAGCTGGGGTCCCGGTTCAATCGTCCCAACCAACGTCTCAGTTACAATCGGAGTTGGCTTTGGCTGGGAGGCTTCCGGCAATTTACCCATTCCGGTCAATGGTAGGCCTGCAGGCCAATAGTCCGATGCAAGACGAGCTTATCGTTAAGAAATATTACAAGATGATCGTTTGCCTTGTGTGCTTGCTGCCATACGTGGCCGGCCCTCCACATTCATGGTTGGTCGCGTTGGTGATCACGGCGGTGATTTTTTGCGCGATGCTTTGGCTGATGAAGCGCATGCCGCTAAAAAAGGCAGACGTGAACGCTTCAACGCGGTGGTTGGTCATTGCATTTGCGGTTTTGATGATCGGGCATGCTTTGATTATCAGAAAGCTGATCGGCTTGCCGGTTTTTCCTCATTGAAGCTCGAACTCGTTGGAAGAGCCGAGCGGCACACGACGCGCCCGTCCGCAGGGCGGCCGGTCACGCCGTCTGCTGTCCTCCTGCGCTTGCGCTCCGTGCGGTAAAAGTGCAACCCCACCGGCACAGGCGCGGCGGCGCGAAGGATCGCGCCGCAGGAACGCGTCCAGTATGGAGTGCCCGGTGGGGACCCCGCTGCGCCCGGCGGGGTGGCCGCCGGACCTCACCCGCCGCGGCCGTGGAGCTTCTTTCCTTTAGCTGCAACTGCCTGCGCGGCGTGTCGGCCCGACGCGCCCTTGGCGGGCGCCCCGCGGCTCGGCGGCCGCCGCGTCCGCTCTGGCCGCCTCGGAGGGGCCGCAAGGCCCCTCGCTGCGCGTGCCCGCGCGCTCGCCCGAAGGATCGGGCGGGAGAGGGAATCCAGCCAGCAAGTTCCAACTGATTTTTTCGGCCGCAACAATTCCCTTGGCTATGGCCCCAAACAGCACAACGACCACCGACTCGCAGCAAGGCCCTAATGGCATCTCTGCAGGATCTCCGCGGGCTTCGGCCTCAAACGGAAGCGATCAAGAGCTTTTTATAGCCACTGCCGTCCCACAGGAATTCATGATTTCTGAGCAGAAAAAGCGGTTCGACCGCACGGTCTTGACCTGCTATGAGGCAGTGTGTGAAAAACAAAACCACTATACAGCCGAACCATCGGCATATTACAGTCCTGCGGCAGTTATGCCAGTTCATTCCTCCCTATCTGATCCCGAAACTGGCGCGGGAGACCGGCGTCGATCTGAAGGAGCGCACCTTCAGTGCATGGAGCCACGTGGTGGCGATGGTTTACTGCCAGATCAGCCACGCCTGGAGCCTGAACGACGTATATAATCGTGAAGAACGATCGAAAACGCCGAAATTCTCAACTCCGTTCCGCCTTCAACCAGCCTCTCCTCGGCTCATTCCCAAGGGGTTATGTTTGAGCGTGTTCACGCCGTGGGACGCCAATGATTTATGTTTATGATATGAACGCTGGCTTCGTAACAATCGTCATATAAATAAATGGTATGCAGGCGATGATATCTTTAGACATATCTTGTATTGATCATAATAAACGATGAGCAGAAAGGAGAATCGCGGTACAATTCGTAAAAGCAAAACCTATGGCAGATTCTAAGGAAAAAATGTTCGAGTTGGGTAAGTTTGACCCGATAGACGCCAAACGGCTTTTAATGAAATTGACGGCTAGAGGCATCCCATTTGAAGTTGGAGGAGATTATTCCGGGCTTGCTAGGCCAAATCGAGGCGCCGCCTTTTACAACGGCACTTATCCTTCCGGGTCTCAGCTTGTTGTTCAAGTGCCCGATTCGAGGCTTTCCGAAGCGCAGGCGATTTTTCGGGATATTTATCCGTTGTGACGTGCCAGGGTGTTTCTACGAATGGAGCCTCACTTCACCTGTCCTCCTTCGGGCGCTTCAAGCAGGTCGGCTCCACGATTTGAGGCTTTGACAATGATAACTCCGCCGCCGGGCGAATCGGTGCTAAATACAGTGTTTCTGAGAGCTGATGTAGTTCCCGGCGTGATCCAGGAAGAGATTCAAGAAGCAGTAAATAATCTCCCTGTTAATACTCCGGTAACATCATCCGAGGGGTTGACAAGATGGGCGACATATATTGGCGAGAAGATTATCCGCGATAGATGATTTCAGATGCGATTTGTTGCTATGTTATATTTCTACTTATATCACTGCATGGTTCGTGCGCAACTGTGGTACGGTGGTGACGAATCTCCGTGCGTGCGATTCAAGGCGCGTTTGTTAATCGTAATGTTAGAGTCGATCTGGGTGATAAATTTGGCAGCCTGTGTAAAATTAGAGACAGGTCTTGACGTGGTCAAGGGACAGTTAATGATAGTTTATATGTTAGCATTCATTTGCGGATATTTTTTTAACCATTTCTGTTTATCTACGGTATGCAAATTTGATAGCGTCAGCGATGTATTCCGTGATTGGCCTGTGAATAAACGAGCAAGATGGGACCTTGGCGTCGTTGTATTCGTGATAGCAACATTCGCTGCATTGATATGCTTGGCGCGTGCATTTCGAAGCAATGATATTCATTCGCTTTGATTGGAGCGAGTGCTTCCCCCAAACAGTCCAGCGAGTAACGAGGTCGGCTTAAATTTCCGAGGGCCTGAAGCTCAGGCCGGGACGACCATTTGGTCAGTATCCCCACATTCATGTTGGACCGGTCAATCACATACCGGTAGTCGATTAAAATCCGCAATGCTTTTTAATTTTAAAGGATTATACAGTAAAGGTCTTTACAGGCCGTTCTTTGATTTTGTATTCCAACACACGGAATCATGCTCATTGGTTGTCCGTAAAATGTCCTCGCTAGAGGAAAGAGGCCAAGCTTTTCTAAAAACTGCTAGTTCAGAGTTAATTCGCACATCGAATCAGAGCGAGTGGCCAGGGACCAGGCTCATTTTTGACAAAGCAGTTATTTATACCTTTAATCTTTCACCAGAGTTTCGGCGGCTTTTCCAAGATCAAGCGGATGACTTGGGAGCGTGGTTAAATCCTACTTTACCTGAGGATCCTGCATTTTATCGTCGTGACGGATCGGTGCTTTTCGGCTCGGTCACTCATGAGCGCGATGCATTTGCAGAATTGACAGACGCCGAAACTGCCGAGTGCCGGAAAGTAATTGGAATGGAAAATCTTTTGAAGACGGGTGGCATCATGCCTGATTGAGGTAGGGTCGGGGCTATCGGGAGCGACTCGCTCCCTGTTAATCGTTAGCTCAACCATCAACATTGAACCTTGCTTCGTGCTGCCCATTTTAAAATGTGCGAAACTTGACGGACACTACCAAATGAAAACGAAAGTCCTGCTGACGGGCACGTTCGACGCCGGTAAGACCACTATAGCGGAAATCTTAGCCCGTGTGCCGGGAGTCCACGTGATCCCTGAGTACGCCCGGGAATTGATAGCGCGCGGGGGTGACCTATGGCGAAGGCCGGAATTTCAGGAAATGGTCCTAACGGAACAGCTCAGGCGCGAGGCCGCAGCCGAGCTGAGAACGGAGGATTTGATTGTCTGCGACCGGGGGACTGTTGATGTGGCCTGTTTTTCTCAGTTGTTTGGCCATCCTTACGACGCAGACCTCTTGCTTTCGGGTGCCCGCTACGACCTGATTTTCGTTTTTTCGCCAGATGACATAGCCGCTGACCATTTGCCACCGCATATGAAACAGGCGCGATGGGAGCTTGAGGAGGTGATCGAAACGCTATTGAATCACGCAGGGTTGCCCTACTGCGTCATCAAGGGCTCGACCAAAGCTCGTGTAGGGCAGCTTTTGGACCGGCTGGCGGACCGACCGGGGCTCGATGGCATAATTCAGGCCGCAAGAACTTTGATTCAAAGGAAAAATTAATGCACCCCATTGTCTTTACAGAAGAAATTGAACGATTGCTCCGGACGGATCCGTGGATAACAGCGCTCGCCGATTTAGAGCGCCTTGCCCAAGTTTTGGTCGGCCCAAGCAGTGACGAATGGATTCGGAGAGGGTCTAGCCGGGCAATTATCAATAGATCTCGATTCGGGAGCCAAGCGGTTAAGCTTAAGGAGGAATTAGCGCTGCTCGGTACGCAGGCGTTTGCGATTCGAGGTGAAAGTTCACCGGATGGCCCCCTTCGCGCCGCCGCGTTCTACCATCTCAAATTTGAGGATAGCATTCACCCTTTGCGGGACGGCAACGGTCGTGTAGGGCGGACACTTCTGGCTGCCCAATGCGGCAAAGCCTATGGGGTGCCCATTAAGGAGATCTTAGCTGAGGTTGCCGATGAAAGGAACGGCTATGCGATGATCTACGCCCCGGAAGCCGGGGAGCAGAAGTTCGAGTTGTTACTGGACGTACTATCGCTTATCCTAGGTGTCGCCGTGTCCAACATAGCACTGCCGTTTCCACTGGCCGCAGCCTATCCGGATAATGGAACCTTCTCGTCAGGGAAGAGGCTGTCCGATCCGGCCCGTACGAAGTGATGTGTTTGCCGCGGAGAAATTTTCTCTTCGACTTCGTTTCGGTGCGGTCGAACCATTGAGTTCATGTGTCATGCAGAATTGCGGCCGCCGGAGCCGTGAAGCGACCTCCCAAACCGACTTGGTGGCAGCGCCCGGACCTTGGATACCGGAAGGGAGCGTTGCACCTGGGTCGCCACGACCTAGCCGGCTTGGGGACAAGCGCCGGCACGCCGCTCTACGCCTATCATGCGCCCCGTGTTCGCGCCAACCTGACGCGGCTCCTTACGGCGCTTGGCGCCTCAGGCGTCCGCTTCCGCGTCTTCTACGCGATGAAGTCCAATCGATTTGCGCCGCTTCTCGCGTTCATCCGATCGCTCGGTCGCTGTGGCGTTGACGTGTGCTCGCCGAACGAACTCCTGCTGGCGCGAAAATGCGGCTTCAAGGAGGAGGCCATCTCCTACACGGGGACCTCGCTTTCCGATGCGGATGCCCGCTGCCTGGCGCGGCATCCGGGGGTCCATGTGAATTGCGATTCGCTGTCGAGTCTCGCTCGGATCGCGCGGGTCTCTCCGGGGCGCCACTTCGGCCTGCGCATCAATCCAGGGGTGGGAATAGGATACCGGGCCAATCGGAGGCTTCGCTATGCGGGCGGCACGACCAAGTTCGGGATCTATCGCGAGCAGTTCCCCGAAGCGCTGGCGCTGGCGGCCCGCTCGGGGCTCAAGATCGTCGGGCTTCATTTTCACGCCGGCTGCGGATACCTGACGCCCCAGCTTCCGCTTCTTGACCGGGTTTTCACGGCGGCTCAGGACTTCATCCCGCGGGTGCCGGAGCTGCGCTACGTCAACATCGGCGGCGGACTCGGCATTCCCCTGGCCGAGGGCGACGCTCCCCTTGATCTGGGCGCCTGGGGACGGCTGGTGGCCCGCCATTTTGGCGGCGCGCCGTTCGAGGTGTGGGTGGAGCCGGGCGACTACCTTGTGAAGGACGCGGGTGTCCTGCTCCTCGAGGTGACGATGGTCGAGCGCAAGCGGCGGACCCTCTTTGTCGGCGTCGACGGTGGCTTCAATCTTCACATGGAGCCTGCCTTCTACGGCCTCCCGCTGGAGCCGGTGCCGTGCCGCCAGAGCGACGCTCCGAAGCGGACGGTGACGATTGCCGGCAACATCAACGAAGCCCTCGACCTCTTTGCCGAAGGGGTGGCGCTTCCGCTTCCTCGTGAGGGAGACCTTCTGGCATTT
>Ga0206796_1176_pt1 | contig 12749 bp, 9 predicted proteins | sample Alteio_BWOrgCont_68_FD_152895 | JGI IMG/M metagenome (GOLD analysis project Ga0206796, IMG submission 152895) | Enriched cells from forest soil in Barre Woods Harvard Forest LTER site, Petersham, Massachusetts, United States -... | ecosystem: Environmental > Terrestrial > Soil > Temperate forest > O...
AGCCACGGGCTTCAGCCCGTGGAAACGCCCCCCGCTAAAAGAAACGGGCCTTCAGGCCCGGCCCCTTACGCCCGAAACTCCTGGATGCCGGTGATCTGGCCACGAGATCAACCCAGCCGCCCACGCGTGTCATCCTGACGCGAAGCGGAAGGATCTGCGGTTGCCTTTCTGCTACGGTCCGCTCCAAACTTCCGGTTTGCCGGTAATACGGCCTTTCATAGAGTGAACCCCCTCGCCACCAGCGCAGATGCTAGTTTCAAACTCCACAGCGAAAGAACCGCAATCCAGACCAGAAGACCAGCAGCGAAATATAAGAGTGAAGAGGCGCTCGCCGGTAGGCTTTTGAGCGACCACCGTTTCACACGCATACGGCCTAAGACTGCTGCAAACAGTAAAAAGACGAACGCAAGCCAAACCATCATCCACAACTGAATGCTCTGAGCTGCCGAAAGGTAGTAGACCCAGCCGTGATTGTTCAGGGGGTATATCAAGCCCTCCACGGGCCTTGGAATTCTCGGCTGCGTTTCCATGAATCGGGACCACAGATAAAGATGGAATACCCATGAACCCGCTCCGACACCGGCGAGGACCGCGACAATGCTTGCCGGAATCTTAGTCTCGTTGTCTGATTCCGTAATAGCCGCTTGATGTGCCATCGATAGACATTTTCTCATCGTCGAAATGGCCGCATTGTCGGCGATCCGGAAGTTTGGCACCCGCCAGTCTGGGCAGGCGGTCTGAGCCTCGAATGTTCCGGGTTGCCGGTGATACAGCAACTGATTGGCTTCCCGATTCATACGAGACTGGCGATCTGAACTCTCCCGGTGCACACGTGCGCTCTTTGTTCGTCATTCCTCGTGAGCGCCCAAGCTGGATCGCCCTCGGCAGTCATCATCGAAAGAACATGTAATCCATTCGAGAGAGTCAGTTCAATCTCTGGCAGCCGTCCGCAGAGAGAAACTGAGACGACGCGTGCACCCTCGATGCGTTTGAAGGCTCTAGGCCAGCGGGCACCGTCACTCCAACTGCCACACCAGATGCGACGCTTTCCTTCAATTCGCCAACTCCACTCGATCATCAGAGTCCACTCGCCACGTGGGCTTCCGGGGGAACCATCTAGTCTCCGACTCGGTTGTATTCGCCCGAATTCGAAGAAGATGGCTGACCCGTAGCCTTGCCATACGCGGCTTATCGGAAGGCCGATCACGGGCGCAGAAAACGTAGCGAACTCGTTCTGGGCATTCTGCATGTAAATACCGGAGACAGTTTATAGGTGGGGTCGTTGGCGGTTGGTCGGCAATACGGAAGCTACAACGCGACAAAACTCGATGCGTCCCACTTCCCGTGTCAACGCAAAATAAAGACAAAAGTCCTGGGCGGGTACAGAAGTGATTGACGTAGGGCGGCTTTCGGGAAGGCCCTTGTATCAGGGCACGGCAGGGCTTTGACCCCCGAAGGAATTTTCTGCAGCAGTCGAAAATTGCGCACTCGGCCGTGCCCAGCCGAGGCGACGATCGGTAAAGCGCTACGCGGAAAACCAGGTCAGCAGCAAAAGCAACGCCACCGCCGCTGCGGCGATCCGGTACACATATTCCTGCCTCTGGCTGATCCGGGCAGTATTTCTCGTGGTCTCCATGCGTGGCCTCGCAAAAAATGCAACTGCCTCTTAGACTCCAGTATCGGCATGGTCGATGCAGACTTGACAACGTTTTTTCCGAGGATCGCGACCGTCCCGTCACTCCCTCGTCAAGTCGCCCTCAGCGGTCCACGCGATCGCGCGCCGCTGCTGATTCCTGATTTGTCTCAGTTATCTGCCAGGGTTCCGCAAAGGTGGGAATAACGCCGAACCGTGCCGCCGCGCTTTTCTTTCCGCTATCGCGCCGCTTTCGCGATGCGCTGCTCTTACGCCGTTCTGCCCATCGGCTCGTCCAGCAGCGAGCGCACCAGCATCAGCAACTCGTCGGGAGGCAGCGGTTTCATCCGGAAGATCACGTCCTGCCCCTCGTACGCTTCTTCGGCGTCGGCCAGGCCGCTCAGCACCAGCACCGGCAATTGCGGATAGCGCTCTCGCAGCAGTGCCACAAACTCCGGTCCGTTCATGTTCGGCATCAGATGATCGGTGATCACCAGGCCAACCGGCCGCGTTGCCGTCTCCAGCATCACCAGCGCCTGTTCGCCGTCGGACGCGACCAGCACCGTCCGCCCTGAACGGGTCAGGATCGCTTTGCGGGTGGCCGCCTGTATGGCATTGTCGTCCACCAGCAGAATGTCGACTGTCATTGAAATGGCTGATTCCTTAACCAAAGTTTTGGTTGTCCGACTGGAAGCGTTTTCTTACAAATTTTGCTTCTTCGTCCTGGTCGTCTTCAGCCATTGTTCCCTGCCGGCCAGAACCGGCTCGCGACCTGCCGAAAACTACGCTGGTAAACCTTTTTACCTATACTTCACCACGATTGCAAATCCCCCGGTTTCGCCATCCCCGATCAGCTTTTCCTCAGCCGTTTGGCCATTCAAAATACGACGGCGGAGGCCGAAGCCTCCGCCGTCGCGGGTTGTGCGTTGTGAGCCCAGGCTTAGAACTGGAGCTTCGCCTTGAGCTGGATAATGCGTGGATCCGCGTCGGCTCCCAGGAACGCTCCGAACACGCTGGTCGGCGTGCTCACATCGCTCTGGATCAGCCCGAACGAGGGGTTGCTCACATCAAACGTCGGCTGCGCAAAGTTGGTGTGGTTCAGGACGTTGTACGCCTGCGCCCCCACCTGGAGCAGACCCGACTCCAGACCCGGCACCTTGAACCCCTTCAACAGGCTCAAATCCGTGTTGAAGTAGCCAGGTCCATGGAACTGGTTCCGGCGCTGGTAGACGACGTTGTAGCTGTTGCCGTTCACGGTGATGGGGCCGTCATCGCCGAAGCCCGAGATCGGAGTGAAGTTCGCACTCACTCCAGTCGTGGAATCGAGCGGACCTCCCATGCAGGCGGTCTTCGCCGCAGCCTTGCCGCACTTCATCTGAGGGTTCGTCCCGGTCCGGATGTCCGCAAACACCGGTCCGAAGTCGTTCTGGCCCTCGAGTCCACCCGCCTGCGCAGCATCGGTCACGCTGAACGGGAAGCCTGAGTGCCAGAAGATCGTGCCGCCTACCTGCCACTGATCGGTCAGCAGCTTCGGACCGCCGAAATGCGGGACATGAATCAGGTAGTTGCCATTCATGTTGTGCCGGATGTCGTAGTCCGCGTTGCCGTAATTGTACTGTGCCAGGTTGAACGGGTTCACCGGGTTGATCGCGTTAAATCCGAAGGGCAGAATGCCGCCGTTCGATACTTCGTCGAGCGCGTGGCTCCACGAGTAGTTGATCGACGCCAGCACGTACTTGGACTCGTGCTTGACTCCGGTCAGGATCCCGTTGTAGTTCGAGGAGGCCACGCTCTGCACTTCCGTCACTTCCGCAAATTCGGGAAGCGTCGGAGCCGCGGGAGCGCCGGGGATTCCGAACATGTTCGCGCCGTTATCCTGCACCGGCTCGTGGTACCCATGGTTGCCCACATAGCCGACGGTAAAGCTGGTGTGGTTGCCCAGCTGCTGCTCCCACTGCAGGCTGAACTCCTCGTACGTCGGATAATGGATCTTCGCATCCGGGTTAAACAGGTTCGGCACCGTGAAGCTTGAGTTCGCCGCAGCGATCGAATTGGCGCTGCCGCCCGAGGCGTACCCGCTCACGAAAGCCGCATTCGTCGCCCTCAGAGCATTTCCGAAGAAACCCGCCTGCGATGGATCGTCCTGCGAGAAGAGGTTCACGAATTCCGGATTCAGCGGAGCGTTGTTCAGCAGCGAATCCGCAATGGTCGCCGGGAAAACGTCCGTGAAAATGCCGAAGCCGCCCCGGATCACCGTGTGATTGTGATTTTCCGGCGAGAACGTGAAGCCCACGCGCGGATCGATGGTGATCTTCTGCAGATCTGTGAATGCGTTGCGCTTCCCGCTGATCAGCACCGAGTTGTACGGCGTGTTCAGCGTGTCCGGAATCTGGTTGTAGCTGCTGTTCAGGTACGCAAAGCAGTTGATGACGCACACCGGGTCCGAGGAGTGCTCCACGCGTGCGCCAAACGTCACCTGGAAATTCGGCGCTATCTTCCACTGGTCCTGCCCGTAGAAGCCGAGGTTATACGTGCGGATCGGCACCTTCAGATGCTGCGGGAAATTCTGCACCCCTTCCAGCATCAGGCCCGCGCTGAAAAGATCCGATCCGCCGAACGGACCTTCCGCAGCGCCGTACTCTGCGCCCAGCGGATAGTCCGCGAGGATGCCCAGGTCGGCGTCCGTCACGTCGTCACGCTTGAACAGCATGCCCACCGCCAGGGTGTGCTTGCCGTGCGTCCAGCTCACGTCGTCGTTCACCTGGTACTGGGTGACGTCGCGACCTTCCGGCCAGTCAACTTCGGCGTTGCCCAAATTGCTGAACGAGCCGTCAACGAAGTCCAGCATGTACGGGAACGCCGACTGCGCCGCCGCCTCGTTGTCGCTGAGGAAGTACGCGCTGTACCACGTCCCCGACAGGATGAACTGGTTCACCAGGTTCGGAGTGAAGGTGTGCGTTTCTTCCATCTGGCCTTCGTAGTCCGGCTGATCGCTCTGCGCGTTGAACACAGGATCGATCGGATCCACGTAGGTCGGCTGTACGCCGTGATCGTATTTGAAGTGAATGAACGCGGTGTCGTTGGCGCCAAATTTCTGGTCCAGACGCCCCGTCGCCAGCACTTCCGCCAGGTGGTTCTTAGGACCTTCCTGCAGGTAATTGGAGTAGAAGGTAGACGTCGGGAAGCTGGTCGCAAAGATGCAGTTCTTGCCTGATGCGTCATAAGCCACGCACGTAGTGCCGGAAACTGAGCCAAAGCCGGTTGCCGAAGAGGCGCGCGGAGCTGCGTTGTACAGAGCGAAAGCCTTCTTGTAGAAGGCGCACTCCCCGCCGTTGCCGTTTGCGTAGAGGAAGCTCGTGTTGTTGTCGCAATTACCGTCCGCGCCCAACACGCTGGGATTTGTCACGATCATCTCTGACTCGCCGGCCGAGTTGGTCGTCGTGTTTGGCGCACCGCCCGGATTCGATTGATACAGCGCGCTCGGCAGGAAGGTCGCATCCACCGGCGACGTCACAAAGCGCAGACCTTCGTAGTTCGCAAAGAAGAACGTCTTGTCCTTCTTGATCGGTCCACCGCCGCCCACTCCCCATTGGTTCGCGTTCGCAAACGGTTCCGGAGCGCCCGTGTTCTTGTTGAACCAGTCGTTGGCTTCCATGTCGCTGTTCGCCCAGTAGTACTGCGCGTCGCCATGGAACTGATTGGTCCCGGACCGGGTCGTGATGTTCTCCTGCACGCCGCCCAGCGCTCCATACTGCGCGCTGTATGCGTTCGCCACGATGTTCACTTCACCCACATCGTTCGATCCCAGCAGCAGGTTGCTCGGGCCGGAGTTGTTCAGGTTCAGGAACGGGTCGTTATCCTCGGCGCCGTTCACCGTGAAGTTGTTCGAAGTCGCCGGCAGTCCGAATGCGGACGAGTTCCCGTAGTGCATCTGCGTGTTCATCACCACACCCTGCGTCAGCTGGATGTAATAGGTGATGTCGCCGCCCGGGTTCGGCAGGTTCTGCACCTGCTCCTCGGTCATCGTCGTTGAAATGTCGGAGTTTTCCGTCTGCAGCAGCGGCACGGCCTGCCCCAGCACCTGCACCGTGGTCGCGCCCTTGGCGACCTGCAGAGTGGCACTCGCGGCGGCTGTGTTCCCAACCACCACATTGACCGTTTGCTGAACCGTCTGGAAGTTCGGGGCCGAGATGCTCACGGTGTACGTGCCAGGCTGCAGCAGGCCGATCTTGAAGTCGCCCGCTCCTCCCGTCGTTACCGTCTTCACCGCTCCAGTGCCGGTATTCGTCGCCGTCACCGTGGCGCCCTGAATGGCTGCATTACTCGGGTCCGTCACCGTGCCTGCGATATCGCCCGAGATGAGCGACTGTGCCGCCGCAAAGTGCGGCGCCATCAGCAGGACCAGGACTCCAGGGATCAGCAGCAGGACAAAGAACCGCCGAGCCCAATTTTGGGAGACTTTACACATGACAACCTCCAAAACCTTTTAACTTCTTTTTGATATTTCAGATACCGAACAAAACCCTGAAGGGGAAAGGCAATATGACAGCAGTGTTGCAATTGCTCTGCCACCTTGGAAAAACGCAAGCAACGCCTTCTCAGCGACTTGCATCTCCCTAAAGTTCGCCACCTTTCGATCCCCTCCCGAAAACCATAGGCAAACTCGCTGTGGCTTCCGCTTTTGGAATCCACACGTCACTAAAGTTATGACTTGATATTCTCCTTTTCTTCTCCCGCTCCGTACCATGGAGTACCCATCAAAAACGAAGGGGGCGCCCGCAGGCGCCCCCTCACAGTTGAATTGCGTTGTTGGCTAGAAGTAGATCTTCCCCGCCAGTTGCACCGCGCGACCCGGCTGCGGATCGCCATTGCCGCCATCGGCGACCGGCGACACCACGTTCGAGATCGTTCCGAAGTTCGGTCCGTCCAGAATGCTGCCATCGGGCTGGGCGAAGTTCGGATGGTTGAACACGTTGAACGCCTCCAGCCGGACCTCGACGTACCGCGGCGAATCCGCGTGGCCCATCGGGAAGTCCTTGAAGAACGTCATATCGGTGTAGTTGAAGCCCGGTCCGTGAAGGAAGTTTCGCTTCACGTTGCCAAAGGTCCCCACCGGCTCCAACGAGAATGGAGTCGTGTCGAACCAGGGGTGCCCCAACGACCGCGGGTTCTTGAGGGCAATGTTGAAGCTCGAGGTCTCCGGCGTATCCGGGCACTAATAGAAGAAGTACGCGTTGGAGTTGCAATACAGCGAGCGGTTGTCGTCGGGCTCGCCGATCGATACCGGGTTTCCCGTCTGCAGCACGGTATAACCCGTCAGGTGCCAGCCGCCCAGCGCCTCGTTCACCAGGTAGTGTTCGTGCCACGACTGCGGAAGCGGAGCCACGACGCCATAGACCGCAAAGAACCGGTGCCGTGCGTCGTATTCTGAGTTGCCATAGCTCAGATGCTGGAATCCTGGCACCCAGTTCGTCCCCGTCAGATCGTAGCTGTTGCCGAATCCGGAGCTCTCAAAGCTCGACCCGTTGTCCAGCGCGTGGCTATAGGTGTAGCCAAGGTTGTAGTACAGTCCGTGCGTGATCTGCTTGTTCAGACTGACCTGCAGCGAGTGGTAGTTCGACGAGCCGTCGGTGTAAACGCGGCCCACCGACAGGTAGTTCCCGGTTGTGTCCGTGAACCATTGCGGATTTTCGTATTCCAGCAACGTGGCTTCACTGCTGCAGAATGAGCCTGGTCCATTTGCCGCGATGGTCGCCTTGCAGGCCGCCACTGCGGCCGTGTGGCCGGCTGAGGTGATTTTGTCTGCCTCGTACGCGCGCACCAGCTTGCGGCCCAGCGACCCAACGTAGGCCACCTGCAGTACCTGATTACCCCGCAGTTCCCGCTGGACATTCAGGTTGAAGTTGTAGGCGTACGGCACATCGTAGTTCGGCGCGATCGTGCTCAGAACGTACGGCGCCAGCGCCGCGAAGTTCACATTCTGTCCCGGCGTCGGGAAAGCGTAGGGGAACGGATTCGTCTCCGAGTTGGCCGCGTTTCCGGCGACATCCGCGAACGGATTGGCAAAGCTCGGGCTGCCGCCCACGCTGGCTGCTCCCTGGCTGTTCAGCCCATACGGCGGATCTTCCAGGTTCTGCAACTGCGCCTCTTCCGAGTCACGGTTGAAGTACAGGCCAACCCCGGCGCGGATCGCGAACTTGTGCTCGCCCGCCGGCCCCGTCAGCCAGCCCACGCCGCTCTCCGGTGCCCAGTCAATGCCAACGCGTGGCGCGAAATGATCGTACTTCGCCGTTGCCCCGCCATGGCTGTTGCAGCCGGCGTCTTTCGGATACAGAAGACCCGGCTGCGCTCCCGGGAACACCTTCGACTGCGCGCCCGGAACCCAGCAGATGATTCCCTCACCGCCGTACTGCAGGTCCTTGAACGGAGTTTGCACGTCGTAGCCGATACCGTAGTTCAGCGTGAACGAACTCGACGCCTTCCAGTTGTCCTGCGCGTACGCATAATCTTCCCACGCGAACGCTTCAATCAGGGCTCCCGAGCCCTGAGAGTAGGAGTCGGGAATGCCAACCAGGAAGTCCAGCAGCGGATCGCCCGAGCTGTAGCCCCCGCCGCCGGAATATCCGAAGTTTCCGTTGAGGTTGTTAAAGAACGGATTGTGGACCCCGAACCTCTCCACATGGGCCCCGAATGTCAGGTTGTGGTTGCCGATGATCTTCGTAAAGTTGTCGGCTGCGTCCTCGTTGGTGTCGATGCGGGGTTGCGGTCCGTTGTTGCTGAACCCCAGCGTGAAGTACCCGCTCACCGATATCTTCGGAGTCGAAGCCGCCCCGGGATTCTCTGGCGTGATATCGAATCCCAGTGTGGAAGGTGGCTGTAGCTGTGCCGGCTCAACCGCCGCGAAGTTGAAGCGGAAATACCCGACGCGCAGGTTGTTCAGCGTTGTCGTGCTGAACGTATGCGTCCACGCGCTGTCGAAGACTTTGAAGTGGCGTGCGCTGTTCTGGCCCCATCCAGGCAGGTTGGCCCCCGTGAAGGGCAGGCCGCTGAAACTCGGTTCCGACTGGAACACGCTCTCGGCCCAAAGCTGATCGGCGTGCGTCACGGTTACGTCGGCGCGAACAACGCCCTGGTCTTCCTTCGTCGTATTCGGAGAATTGAAGTCGTATTTAAGGCCGTTGTCCGCATTCGGCGAAGGCACATACTTTGACAGCAGCGTCGAGGAAATGGAGTTGAAATTTGACGTCGCCAGGTCCACCGGATTGACCGTGCCCGGCGTTGAGCTCGGATTGACGTAGAAGCAGCCCTGCGTTTTGATCGTACCGTCAGGATTTCTGACAGGCCCCCACGTTGTGTAGGCTGTGCCGGGACCGCACGGTCCGCTGGGTCCGGCAATCGCGAAGGGAATCGGGTTGGCACTCAGCCCCAACGAATAATTACCGCTCCCGGTGTTGTTGTTCTTGTCGTTCGTCAGATCGGCAACGCCGGAACTATTCCGCCCCAGCTGCGCATCGCTCGGAACAGCTGTCAGCGTGCTGCTGCCGCTCGCGTTGTGGAATCCCTGATAGCCGAGGAAAAAGAACAGCCGGTTCTTCAGCACCGGGCCGCCCAGCGTGCCGCCGTATTCGTTCTGGTGGAACACGGGCCGCTCCCCTGGCAGTGAAAAATAGCTTCCGTTGTTCAGGAACGTATCGCGATAAAACTCGAAGCCCTCTCCGTGAAACGAATTGGTGCCGCTCTTGACCGACTCGTTCACGATCGCGCCCGAGTTACGGCTGTACTCCGGGCTCTGCGTGCTGGTCAGGAACGTGATCTCCCCCAGTGCGTCCGGGTTGATGATGAATCCCTGCGTCTGCAGCGGCGCATCGTTGATGTCCGCGCCATCCAGCAGGAAGCTGTTCTCCTGCGTCTGCGAACCGTTCGCCGAGTAGTTGCCAAACCGGTCCGACGATTCAACCGAGCCCGGCGTCAGTTTCTGAATGATCGAAGCGTCGCGCCCCAGCAGCGGCATCTGCTCAATCTCCGTGGCTCCCACCGTCGCCTTCAGCTGCGTGTCCGAGGTGTCCACCTGAATCGCATTCGCGTTCACCTGAACCGTCTGCGTCACCGACCCTGCCACCAGCTTCGCGTCCTGCTCGTAGTTCTCGTTGCTCGACAGCATCAGTCCAACCGCGCTGAAGGTCTTAAATCCATCCTTATCGATCTTGATGGTGTACGGTCCGCCCACAGCCAGCGTAGGCAGCACGTAATACCCTTTGCCATCGGTCGTCTGCACCGTCGTCTGGCCCGTGCTCGTGTTCAGCGCGATCACCTTTGCGCCCGGCAAAACGGCTCCGCTCGAATCCGTCACGGATCCGTGAATGGTCGCTGTGATTTCCTGCGCCTTCGCCGTCGGCGCTGCACCGAGCAGCACAATCGCTACCCCCAGCGCCATCAGTCCAAAATGTCGAGTGAATTTCATGTGATGCCTCCCAGCGATGCCGTTTCGGACCGTTCGCCCGGAACCCGCGTGCCTCAGCAGCTGCGTTTTCCTGGCTTCCCGTCCCGTGGGTGAAACGATTGAACTCCGGGTATCTGCCGCTTGTAACCTGCAACAAACCTCCCGTTTTCAGGGAGGTCAGAAAGCGAATGGATGACACCCTGTTTGGCAATTCGCTGGCCACTTCAGCGCGAGAGGCCTCCCTGTTCCCGACCACCTCATCCGGCCGATCGTCTCCCGTCACTCAATGCCCATATTTTCCATAGCTTTACGAGAGATAAGATTGGCCCTCGAAGACGCCGAAAGCCGTCAAGACCAGGCTGGCATGTTAATCGATCGCTTAACAGCCAAAATTGGCATTCTCCAGATTTTCATAATTTTGAGAGCCGAATGTACGCAATCTCAGAGGGTCACATTACCCTTTTCCGGCCTCGCGGACGCCTCAAAGAAGCCGCCAAAACCGCTCCCGCCGCCGTCACTGCGCCGCGCTCCCGCGCCCCGCTCCCCTTTGTGAAAAGATAAGAGTCGAAGCCTCCATCGAGGTGGCTCATCCATGAACACCCTCAAGACCACTTTTCTGCTGACGGCTCTCACGTTACTCCTCGTCCTCATCGGCAGCCGCTGGGGCGAAGGCGGCGCCATCCTCGCCTTCGGCATCGCCGCCGTCATGAACTTCGTCAGCTACTTCTATTCCGACAAGCTGGCCCTCGCCATGTACCGCGCCCAGCCCGTCACCCGCGAGCAGCTCCCCCGCGCCTATGAAGTCGTCGAGCGCATGACCGGCCGCCTCGGCCTGCCGATGCCGAAGATCTACGTCATCCCCACCGACGCCCCCAACGCCTTCGCGACCGGACGCAATCCGCAGCACGCCTCCGTCGCCGTCACGCACGGCATCCTCCAGCTCCTCAGCGACGAAGAACTGGAAGGCGTCCTCGCCCACGAACTCGGCCACGTCAAGAATCGCGACATCCTCACCAGCTCCATCGCCGCCACCCTCGCCGGAGCCATCACCCTGCTCGCGCGCATGGGCTTCTGGGCCGAAATGTTCGGAGGTGGTGGTGGACGCGATCGCCGCGGCGGCGGTATCAGCACCATCTTCATGCTCATCCTCGCGCCCATCGCCGCCATGCTCATCCAGCTCGCCGTCTCACGCTCGCGCGAATACGAGGCCGACGCCACCGGCGCGCACATCACCGGCAATCCCTACGCGCTCGCCAGCGCCCTCGAGAAGCTCGAGGCCTACTCAAAGCGCCTCCCCATGGGCCTCGGATCGCCTTCCACCGCGCATCTCTTCATCGTGCAGCCTCTGCTCAGCCGCGGCGATTTCGCCGGCCTCTTCTCCACCCACCCGCCCATCGCGAAGCGGATCGAGCGCCTCATCGGCCGCCCCAGCGTCTACGGAGCGCCGCAGCGGTAATCTTCCGCGCAAACAAAAAGGCACGGGACCAACCCGTGCCTTTCGCTTTTGTGAGGCGCTCCTCGTACCCCCATTGCGGACCCGCTGACCGCCGCCTGGCTGCCACCTGTTTTTCGCTACACCCTACCCCCTAAACCCTATACCCTGTCTTCGAGATGAAAACCCTCACCCGCACCATCGTCTGGCTCGCGCTCGTCATCTGGATCGGCGGACTCTTCTTTTTTCCCGTCACCGCCGCCGCGTCCTTTACTACCGTGGCCGACACCCACCTCGCCGGCACCATCGTGGCGAAGTGTCTGCACGCGCTCCATCACGAGGGCCTCGTCGCCGGGTGCATTATCCTGCTCTTCCTCGTCATCGGCCGCGCTCGCGGCGTCTACGCCGGCGCCAAATGGGCGGTCATCGTCACCGTCATCATGATGGGTCTCACCGCTTTCTCTGAGTTTTGGATCATCCCCCATATGGAGCGCGATCGCATCGCCGTCGGCGGCGCGATCGACAACGTCCCTGCTTCCGAGCCGCACCATGCCGACTTCAACCGCCTGCACAACGTCTCCACGCATGTCGAAGAAGCCGTCATGCTGGGCGGCGTCGTGCTCATCATCCTGCTCTCCCGCGAAGAGTGCCTGCCCCGCGACTGAGCAGATTGCAAACCAATCCGGCCAGACCCTGAAGAAGCAAAACGACGCACAGCGTTTGCTCCCGCCTTTGTTTTTGCTTTTGCATTTGCTACCTGCTAACCGCTACCCGCTGCCTCTCAGGCAGCCGCCTGCTTCGCCAGCATCTCCGCCGCGCCCAGCGCCGGCAGCAGCGCCTCCGGCACGCCGTGCCTCTCCTGCAGATACTCAGCAGTGTTCCAGCCCAGCCACACGCTCCCCTCGCCGTCCTCCCACACCAGGATCTTCAGCGGCAGATCGATCGCGATGCTGGGAGCCGCCAGCATCACCGGCGTTCCCGCCGCGGGATTCCCGAAGATCACCAGCTTCGTCGCCGGCATCGTCAGCCCCGCCTTCGCCGCCTCGCCGCTGTGATCCACGACCGCAAACACCGTCACGCGTTTTGCCGCCAGCATCCCCTGCAGCCGCTCCACCGTCGCGTCCACCGAATGTTCGCTCTCGACGCGCATCATCCCCGTCCCTAACGCTGCCGCCATCGCCCCCTCCGCAAAACTTCAGGCTCGCCATCCATCTGCATTCGCTGGCCGGCACCCCGCTGGCCGC
>Ga0206796_1177_pt1 | contig 12632 bp, 10 predicted proteins | sample Alteio_BWOrgCont_68_FD_152895 | JGI IMG/M metagenome (GOLD analysis project Ga0206796, IMG submission 152895) | Enriched cells from forest soil in Barre Woods Harvard Forest LTER site, Petersham, Massachusetts, United States -... | ecosystem: Environmental > Terrestrial > Soil > Temperate forest >...
CAGTCCAAAACGCAAGCGAGAATTGGAAAGTTTCATTTCCCTGCAAAAATCAACCGATTTGAGGTGTTTTTGCTGTGCCTGCCGATAAAAATTTTTAGGATTTTTATACAAATTCCCCGGTTGTGGTGTCTATGAGATGAAAACGTGAACACCGAGCATTCAGGCTGGTATGAAGCATTTTATGAGGCCAAGGCCGCGGGGCTGGTCTTATATGGCCGCGCGCTGGGCCTGAGCCATGGCGAGGCCGAGGACGTGGTCCAGGAAACGTTCCTGGCGCTGATGCAAAAGCCCGAATTGCCGCGCGAGCCGGAAAATTACTGCCTGCGCACTTTTCGGAACCGGGCGCTGAATTACAAACGGTCGCTGTGGCGGCGGTTGACCCGCGAACTGGAATCTCAACGCTGGTTTGAACGCAACGACGACGAAAGCCCCGCGGAACGCGCGGCGATGAAGCAACTGGCGGCCCTGCCCCCGGAACAGCGCGAGGTCATTGTCCTGAAAATCTGGAACCGCTGCACATTCGACGAAATCGGCGCGCTGCTGGACATTTCGCCCAACACGGCCGCGGGCCGGTATCGCTACGGCCTGCAAAAGATAAAATTACAACTGGAAGGAGCAAATTATGAAAGAGACGAATTCGCTGGAGACGCAATTGCGCTCCTGGCATCCACGCCGTCCGTCGGCGCGGCTTAAACGGCGGCTATTCGGGATGTCCCTGGCGCCGCGCACGGCGTGGATTGTGGGCTCGCTGGCCCCGGCGGCGGCGTGTGTGCTGCTGACACTGGGCATTTTCAATTCGCGCAATGGCCTAACCTATCCGCCTGCGCAAGAAATGGTTGCAACCGATTGGAGCAACGCGGCCCTGGTGGTGGACAGCTTTGCGGAGAAACAGAACCATTGGAATTCCGTCACTTTTGATTCGACAAACCGGAGCGGATTTGGTTTTAGTATCAGTTCTTTCCGTCATTGAGGCCGGGTAAATAAGGTGAACTGACGGAAATTTTTTGCATGAACAACGACAAATCCAAGCCGCAGTCCGGCGCCAAGCCCCAAAACGGCAGGCAGAATCCCAATCCGGCCAAGCCGGCGACACCTCCTCCGGCGCCAGTGAAAGTGCCGCCGATGTTCCGCAAAACTGACTGGCTGGCATTGATATTCGCGTTTATCGGCGTATGGGTGGTTTACCTGTGGACGCTGGCGCCCGAACAAACGCTGGAGGATTCGGGCGAACTTTGTACGGGTTCCTATTATGCGGGCATCCCGCACCCGCCGGGCTATCCTTTTTGGGCGATTTACTCGTGGTTTTGGACGGCCATCCTGCCCTTTGGCAACGTGGCGTGGCGCGTGGAGGTGGGGGAATCGTTTGCGGCGGCGATGGGTTGCGGACTGCTGGCGCTGATGGTTTCCCGCGGCAGCAGCATGCTAATTGAAGGCATCGAGGAATTGAAAACCATTTCCAAGGAATGGGAAAACGCCATCTGTCTCGTATCGGGCGCGGTTTCGGGTTTGTTGCTGGGGCTGGGTACGTTCATGTGGAAAGAATCGGACGTCATCAACCGGATTTCGCTGTTTGGTGTGCCGTGGCTGCTGGCGGTCATCCTGTTGCTGATGCGCTGGGGATATGCGCCGCAACAACGCCGCTATCTTTATCTCTCCATGCTTTTTTACGGCTGGCTGGCCACCATCCACCAAAGCCTGATTTTGAGCGCGCCGGGCGTGGAAATGTTAATCGCCCTGATGCTGCCGCGGCTGGGCCGGGACCTGTTCATCGTCAACAGCGTCCTTTATTTCCTCATCCTGTGCTTTATGGGCGCGGGCAACATCCCGGCGCTGGCGGCGATGACGTTTACCGAAAAAGCAATTTTCCATGTTGTCGGGCTGGGTTCCATCGCCGCCGCTATCTGGCTTTCCCTAAAGTCCAAAAAAGTGCTGACAGAATGGAAATCCGTGGGGCTCATGGGGTTGATGTGGCTTCTGGGTGTGATGGTGTATCTGTATGAGCCGGTTTCCTGCATGACCGACCCGCCCATGCAATGGGGTTATCCGCGCACGGTGGAAGGCTTCTTTCACGCATTGAGCCGCGGCCAATACGGCACCGGGGAAGGCACGAATGTGTTCTCGCATCCCGCGCAGTTTCTATTCCAGCTCTTTTACCTGGCGGACGGTTTGTCGGAATCGTTCACCTGGGCTTATCTGTTTGTGGGGCTGATTCCGTTTGTGTTCCTGATGAAGATGCACAAGCGCGAGCGCAATTGGATTATCGGGCTCTCGGCCATTTACTTTTTCATCTCGGTGCTGCTGGTCATCATCCTCAACGTCAGCGCCGACCGTTCCACTTCCGAACTCAATAAAGTTTTCTTTACTGCCTCGCACGCGATCTTTGCCATGATGATCGGTTATGGCGTGACCATCCTGGCGGCTTATGTGGCCACCCATTACGAAAAAATCCGGAACTGGTGTTTTGCGGGCGCTGGTGTCGCCCTGGTGCTGGCGGTGTATTGCCTGGTAAATGCCATTGGAAAACTTTTCTTTGGCACGGATGGCCAGCTCCGGGTGGCGTGGCTGCCGTTTCCAGATTGGGGCGGCTGGGGATTTCTCGCTTTCGGCCCGAATGGCCAGTTTGGCATTTCGGACATTCCCCATTGGATCGGACAGGCCTTTGCCAAAGATCAATTTGGACTGCCCATTATCGCCAATCTCATCCTGGTGGCCCTGCCCATCATCTTCCTGTCGGCCTTGCTGGTTTACCGCAATCGCGGCCCGGTGTTCATTTTGCTGGCCCTGTTCTGCGTGACTCCCCTCTGTTCAGGCCTGGCACACTGGTATAAATGCGAACAGCGAAACCATTGGTTCGGCTACTGGTTTGGCCATGATATGTTTACGCCCCCTTTCCTGCATAACGGGCAATTGAGTTACGACAATGTCCGCCGGGCGAATTTGCTCAAAGATCCAAAAGAGGACAAATTGATTTATCCGGAAATGACGCGCGATGCCATCCTTTTCGGCGGCACGGATCCTGGGCGTTTCTGCCCTACTTACGCTATCTTTTGCGATAGTTTAATCCCGCATTATTGCCAGCCCAGGCAGGACCAGAAATTTGACCGCCGGGATGTTTATATCATCACCCAAAACGCACTGGCCGACGGCACTTACCTGGATTATCTGCGCGCGCAGTATTTCCGCAGCCACCAGCAGGACCCGCCGTTCTTCAGCGAACTGTCCAAATACATTTTCAGCCTGGGCATCCATGCGGGGCGCATCGCCCTGGGCGAGAGCTTTGACAAGGACAAGAACCTGCCGCCGGAGGAACTCCAAAGGGAAGGCGAACGGGAAAACGAATATGACATGGATGTGGCGTCACATTGGCCGTTTAGCTGGGTCAATGGCCCGCTTTATGCGCTGCTGGATGTGCCATTTACCGCGTGGGGCAAACATGTGGAAACTTACCGCCGCGCGGAAGGGGTCTATCCTCGCAAGGAAATTTACATCCCTTCGCCGGAAGATTCGCAAAATTGTTTCAACGCTTATTATTCGGACGTGCAGCGCCGGATGCAGACCGGCCAGCTCCAGCCCGGCGAAGATGTGAACGTGGATCCGGTCAGCGGCAAAATGGAGGTTTCCGGCCAGGTGGCGGTGATGATGATCAACGGCCTGTTGTGCAAAGTCATTTTTGACAACAACCCCACCAATGAATTTTTTGTGGAAGAAAGTTTTCCGCTGCCCTGGATGTATCCCTATGAAACGCCCTTCGGTGTGATCATGAAAATCAACCGCGATCCCCTGCCCCAACTCACGCAAGACATTTTTGACCGCGACCACAAGTTCTGGAGCGATTATTCCTCGCGGCTTTGCGGAAACTGGATTAACTATGACACGAGCATCAGCAATATCTGCGACTTCGTCCAACGCACGTATATCCAAAACAACTATACCGGTTTTATTGGCAACCGCAGATTTGTCCGGGACGAGGACGGCCAAAAGGCCTTTTCGAAGCTGCGCAGTTCCCAGGCGGGGATGTATGCCTGGCGTTGCAGTCCCTCGTGCCCGCCCGAATATCGCGAACAAACGCCCGCTCTCCAGGAGGCCCTGCGCCGCGAGACCGATTTTGCCTTCAAGCAGGCGTTTGCCTTTTGCCCTTACAGCCCGGAAGCGGTCTTCCGTTATGTCCAATTCCTGATGCAGTATAATCGGATTGATGATGCGATACTGGTGGCCAAAACCTGTCTCAAATTGGACCCCTATAACACCTCGGTCTCGGACCTCATTAATAATTTGGAAAAATACCAATCGTCTGCGGGCCAGCGCGAACAGGTGGATAATCAATTGACGGCCATGGAAAATGAGGCGCAGAAAAATCCCACCAATTTTCAAAATATTTTCTCATTGGCGGGCCTCTTTCTGCAACTGCAGCAAACCAACCGCGCTGATGAGTTATTGGAGCAGGCCGTGACCCGCCCCAACGCCCCGGCGGCGGTCCTGCGCAGTGCGGCTGAATTTTTTGCCCAGACGGTCAATTTTCCCGACCTGGAAATCACGCTCAAGAGCCTGGCTAATGACGATCCCGGCATACCGGAAACGTGGTACGACCTGTCCCGGCTGGAACTCATGCTGGGAAAAAGGGACGAAGCCATCCATGATTTGGCGACCTCCATCAATTTGAGCGACCAGCGCCTGAAAACCAATCCCCACGCCCTGAATATCCGCGATACCGCCCGCAGCGAGCCAAGCTTCAATCCCATCCGTAATACGCCTGAGTTTCAGAAGCTTGTTCCGCCATGATTTGGGCTAATGCGGGGACTGTGACAGATTCATTCGTAACGCAAGGATTCAATCGGGTCCAGGTTTGCGGCTTTGTAGGCGGGATAACTTCCAAAAATAATTCCGACCACGGAACAAATCAAAACTCCCATGATAATCCCGTCCACCGGGATGGCGAAAGGTTGCTTCATATACCAGGCCAGGCCGTTGCCGCCAATCACGCCCAGCACAATGCCGACGGCTCCGCCGGCCTCGCACAGGACAATCGCTTCCATGATAAATTGCGCCATGATGTTCCGCTTTTTCGCGCCGATGGCCCGGCGAATGCCAATTTCACGGGTCCGTTCGGTGACGGAAACCAGCATGATATTCATGATGCCAATCCCCGCCGCAAGCAAAGCGATGGAACTGACCACGGCCACGGCAATGGAGCCGGTGCGCGAGAAGGAATGAAATTGGGCGATCAACGAATCGTTGGACGTCATTTCAAAATCGTCATCGGCGCCCGGCGGCACTTTGCGGATGGTCCGCAGGATGCCGCGAACCTGCTCCATGCAATCGTCATAACTATCCGCGTCCCGGGCCTCGACCAGGATGGTGAGATCGTCCCACCACTGTCCATAACGATTCAACGCGGTGGTGATGGGAACAATGGCAAAATTATCCTGCCGCCCGCCGAGTGAATTACCCTGGGGCGCCAGCACGCCAACGACCTGGTATTTGTAGCCGTTGATTTTGACGTCTTCATCCACAGCCGAACCGTAGGGAAAAGCGGATTTGGCCAGCGCGCTGCCGAGCACGCAAACGTTGCGCGCGTCATCCACGTCGTTTTCCGTGAGGGCGCGGCCGTCATCAATGTCCCAATTATGGGCCGGAAAACTGCCGGCGGTCTCTCCCAATAGCTGGGCGGACGGCGCGGTTTTGGCGTAGCGCGTGGAAATTTGTCCCATCCAAAAATCTCCTTCAATCCCCACACTGGCGGCGAGCGTGGCTTTGGCCTCCACTTTCTCGCTTTGCTCGAGCGTCACGCGCTGGCGGCGCTGGTATTTTTGCCAGTCACCGGAATCGCCAAACACCGTGTCGGGCACTCGTTGTATGGAAAACGTCTGGCTGCCCAGACGGCTGATGTTATTCTCGATGCTATGCTGCAAAACGCGCATCGCCGTCATCACGACAATGATGGAAAAGACACCAATCAGGACACCCAAAAGCGTCAGCGCCGAACGCAATTTATGCGCCGACAAAGCAGTGATGGCCATCGAAAAACTTTCTTTGGCTTCGCCGAATAACAGTGCTGGAAGGTGGGATCTCATTCATTTCTTAACGCTTCCACCGGATCCATCCGCGCGGCACGCCAGGCCGGGAGAAAACCGGAAATCACGCCCGTAGCCAGTGAAACGAAAAGCGATAGGGCAACGATGGTTCCCGACATGGCCGTCGGAAACATCCACTTGGAAACGGCCAGCGTGGCCACCCAAGCAATGCCCAGGCCAATCAACCCGCCGAGCAAACAAATACAGGCTGCTTCAACCAGGAACTGCAACAGGATGGAACGTCTTTTAGCGCCGATGGCTTTGCGCACGCCAATTTCCCGCGTCCGCTCGGCCACGGAAACAAACATGATATTCATGATGCCGATACCGCCCACGAACAGCGACAGGCTCGTGATGAACAGGCCGATAATCGCGATGGTCGCTGTCATCGTGTGAAAGAGTGTCACGAACTGGTCCTGCTGGTTGATGGAAAAATCGTCAGGTTCGTCCGGCTTTAGATGACGGACATGCCGCATCGTTTGCCGCAGTTCCTCGCGCGTTTCATCCAGTTGGGTCATGTCGGCAGATTTCACGTCTATCTCGTCCACCGTGGAACGGTTCCAGACATCAGCGATCAATTCGCGGATGGGAATAATCACACGATTATCGAGGCTCCAGCCGAGCATCTTTCCTTGTTTTTCCAGCACCCCGACGACTTCAAAAGACTGGTCCTGAACTTTGATGCGCGCTCCCAGCGGCGATTCACCGTGAAACAGGTTCGTCAGCACGTCGTTGCCGATAACACAAACCGGCTGGCTGCTTTCCCCATCGGCGGAAGTCAGGAACCGCCCTTGTGCCACCCCCACGCCACTCGTTTGCAGGTACGCCTCTGTGGTACCGACAATACCAACACCATCCGCTTTCCGCGTTTTATATTTCACCGTGTCCTCGTCGTCAATTTCCGGCGCGACGGCCACGGACAGGGTCAGCTTTTGCGACAGGGCTTCGGCTTCTTTGAGTTGAATGGGGCGACGTTTCTGAGTCTTCATCCAACTGTCGTAGGAATCATTGAACCAATTGTCACGCGAGATGTAAAAAACATCCGCGCCCAGCGCAGAAATGCTTTTGATAAACGCCTGGTTCAATCCGTTGATGGCCGCGCCCATGAGCGTGACAGTCACGATGCCAATGACAATGCCCAGCGTCGCGAGAGTGGAACGCAACTTGTTCGCGCGGACAGCGTCCAGCGAGATGCCAAGTCCTTCGAATATTTCTCGGGAGAAAGTCATTTGACCACCGTTGCTTCATCGCTGGCGATCAATCCGTCGTGCAGGCGGATGACGCGGCGGGCGCGGCGGGCAATGTCCTCCTCGTGTGTGACCAGGATAATCGTGTTGCCCTTGCGTGAAAGCTCCTCGAACAACGCCATGATTTCGTTGCCCGTTTTCGAGTCCAGATTCCCGGTCGGTTCATCGGCCAGCAAAATCGCCGGGTTGTTGACGAGCGCGCGCGCAACGGCAACACGCTGACGCTGGCCGCCGGACAATTCGTTGGGCTTGTGATAAACCCGCTCGGCCAACCCCACCTGCGCGAGCGCATCCAGCGCGAGTTTCCTGCGTTCGTGGGAAGGCACACCCGCATAAATGAGCGGGAGTTCAACATTCCGCAGGGCGTTCGACCGCGCCAGCAAATTGAACGTCTGGAAAACAAAACCAATTTCACGGTTCCGGATTTCCGCCAGATGATTGTCGTTCATCTCGCTGACCTGGAACCCGTTGAGTTCGTAACTCCCCTCCGTGGGCGTATCCAGGCAGCCCAGCAAATTCATCAGCGTGGATTTGCCCGAACCGCTGGGGCCCATGATGGCCACGTATTCACCGCGCGCGATTTCGAGGGAAACACTGCGAAGGGCATGAACGATTTCCGCGCCCATTTTATAGCGCCGCGAAATGTTCTGCAGGCGGATTAGGCTCATTTTTCCGCCTCGGCCACGACGAATCCTTTTTTGATTTTCGCGCCGTCCTTCAGATCACGGCTGATGGCCCGGTAACCGCCGGAAACAATTTCCTGGCCGTTGGTGAGGCCACTCGTGATTTCCCAGTAATTGTCATCGCAAACGCCGATCTTCACCGGCACAGCGTTCACGTGGTCCCCCTGGACTGCGAATACGACGTCGCTGAGTTTTCCCAGGTCTCCCAAACCGAAGGTGGGCGCCCCATTTGTCCCGCGGGCCACGGCATTGGTCCCGCCATTTCCAGGCGGGTCCGCCTTTTGTGGAACCGAACGCGTCGTGACACTGGCCAGTGGAACGGTAAGGACATTCGTTCGATAGCGGGTTTCAATGTCCGCGCTGACCGACATTCCGGGCCGGAACGACTCCCTATCCGTGACGCGGATGCGGACTTCGAACTTCGTCGCTTCCTGTGTCTGGCCGCCACCGCTGCCGCTGCTGCTGGAAAGTCCTCCGGGAACATTGCTGTCCTCGGATGAACTGCCCACATCCGTCACAATGCCGTCAAACTTACGGTCCTTAAAAGCGTCCACTTCGAGGTGCGCCTTTTGCCCGGGCGCGATGCCTACCACATCCATTTCGCCGACGTCCACACGCGCCTCCATTTTGCTCAAATCCGAAATGACCATGATTTCGGTCCCTTCATTTTGCACCGTTCCCAAAACGCGCTCGCCCAATTCGGAATTCAGTTTGCTGATGGTGCCGTCCAGCGGGGAAACGATGGTGGTTTTGTTCAAAGAATCCTGCGCGCTGTCCATCGCCGCTTGGGAAACGTCCACCTGGTCGGTGGCGCTTTCGAGCTGCGCCTTGGCCACGTCGCGGGCGACCTTGAACCCGATGAAATCCGATTCATCCACCAAATTGCTATTATACAATTGCTGGTTGCGCACGTAATCCGATTCCGCTTTTTCCAGGTTGGCTTTGGCGCTGGCGGCCGAGGCCAGCGAAGATTCATAACCGGCTTCAGCCTGGTTCACCGCCGCGAGGTAAATATCCGGGTTGATTTTCACGAGCAGGTCGCCCTTTTTGACCCTCTGGCCTTCCTTCACTGGCAAATCAATGATTTCACCGCTTACTTCCGGGCTGATCGTGACCTGCAGGACAGGCTGGATTTTGCCGTTGGCCACGACGACTTCAGTGATATTGCGCCGGGAGACCTTTTCCGTTTGCACGGTGACGGGCGGATCATGTTTTCGAAGAAGCCAGCCCGCGCCGATAAAGATAATCACCAGACCAATGGCTGGAAAAATAAAAAGCTTTCGTTTCCAAAACGATTTTTTCGAGGCCTTTGGCCCCGGAAGAATGGGTGGAACAGCATTCATCTGATTTAATTGAGCGAAATAAAGAATCGCAAACCGCCGGGTTTTGTCCAGCGCCATCCATGCACAAAAAAAGTATCCTTCAAAATCCTACGCTGCCGTCTCCAGGGATTTCACGGGATCTTTTTGGGCGAATTTGCCCCAGGTAAACATCGCACAAACGCCAAAGAGCAGTGTGTTAAATACACCGATTGTTTGGAGCGGAACCTGGAGACGTCCGGGAAAATGCGACAACATGAACGGCATGGCCAGGCCGTAGGCAATCGCCAGGACAACCATAAATGGCACGATCTGGAATTTTGAGCGGGCCAGCAGGTTGTTCACCATCACATTGGCCATGCCCAGCGGCACCATCGCACCCGCATACCACGGAATCAGCGCCATCACGCCGGGCACGTCTTTGGCCGAATAAACAATCCGCGTTGCCAGCGGGCCAAACACCCACAACCCCAGCATCCCACAAATTCCCAACACCGCGGTCCCCAAAACCACGATGCTAAATAAATTATTTTCCTCCGACTTCGCATGAGAATGGACGATTTTCGGAAACATCACCGTCGCCAGCGGCAATACCACCCACAATAACCCGCGCGCGAAAGTTCCCGCTGCCACGTATGGCTTCATCGCATCGCCGCTGAAATAGGCCTTCGTGAACATCGTGTCGGAAGCGAACATGAATTGAAACGCCGCGAACCCCAGCAGCAAGGGCGTTATCTGCTGCATGAGTATTTTCCAGTCAAAAGGTTCTGCCGGACCGGACCATAAATCCCGACTACGCCATATAGCGATGATGGCCGAGAGCGACACCCCCATCAGTGCGCCCGTCATCATGCCCGCCGCGCCCGCGCCGAACGCCAGCACGAGAATCGCCGCCATTCCCAATCGGCCCAACCCGCCGAGAATCTGCGACCAGCCCAGCCAGAAAAAATCCTGGCGTCCCTGCAAAACTCCAGAAAACAACGGCACCAGCAATGAAACCAGCAACAAAGGCAGCGTCACCAGCAATCCGGCAACGTTGGGAAGATGCCAGCTTAGGGTGATTTGGTTTCTGAAAACAAAAACCGTGATTGCCGCCGCCAGCCAAACCAGCGACGTCCACAACCACGCCTTGCGGATCATGCCTGTGAGCTGGCGTTCGCGTCCAACTGCCAGTCTCTGCGCCGACTGTTGCGCAAAAACCATCTGGAACGGCGTCGTCGGCAAACAGGCCGTCAGCATCAGCAGAACGCCGAACGCGCTGTATTCCGAGTCCGAGATTTTTTTGCTCAACGGATGGACCCCCAGCGTCATCAATCCGCCGGCAATGTTGGAAATCATCAACCAGCCGGTTTGGCGAAAAAACGCGGCGTGCTTCTTGTGGTCAACGGTCGGAATCGCTTCTGTTGTTACCGGCATGGGCATTCGACAATACGAGATTAGTTTGGTTCAAGAAAGTCAATTCGACCAAAAAAACGCGCTGTTCCAATGTATTTTTCGGCACAAAAAATGCCGCTTTTCATGGCAGAAGAATATCTTTTGATGTAGAATCACGCCGTCGCTTCATTAAAAAGGAACTGAATGTTATTGTCGCGCCATCGCAGAGTTTTGCCCGGCTTTCGTCTCACGCTCGGGTTCACTTTATTTTATCTCAGCCTGATTGTGCTGATTCCCCTGGCGGCGACGTTTGCCAAAACGGGCGCGCTGACCTGGCCGCAATTTCGCCATGCCGTCGCTTCGCCGACTGCCCTGGCTGCCTATCGCCTGAGTTTTGGCGCGTCATTTTTTGCCGCCCTGGTCAATGCATTCTTCGGCCTGCTCGTTGCATGGGTTCTGGTCCGATACAAATTCTGGGGCAAACGGTTCATGGACGCGCTGGTGGACCTGCCGTTTGCGCTGCCTACCGCCGTCGCGGGCATCACCCTGGCCACACTCTACGCCCAAAACGGCTGGATTGGGCGCTGGTTGGCGCCTTATGGCATCAACGTTTCCTACACGCCGCTCGGCGTATTCGTTGCGCTCACCTTCATCGGCTTGCCGTTCGTAGTCCGCACCGTCCAACCGGTGCTGCAAGACTTCGACCAGGAGGTCGAGGAAGCTGCCGCGAGCCTGGGCGCAAACCGCTTGAAAACTTTTTTCCGCGTCATTTTGCCCGTGATCTTTCCCGCGCTGGTGACCGGGTTCGCCCTGGCGTTTGCCCGCGCGCTGGGCGAATACGGTTCCGTGGTTTTCATTTCCAGCAACATCCCGTTGAAAACACAAATCGTTCCCGTGCTCATCATGAGCAAGCTCGAGCAATTTGATTACGCCGGCGCCACCGCCTTGGCCGTGGTCATGCTCGGCGTTTCCTTTTTGTTGCTGCTGACGATCAACTGGCTCCAATGGTGGAACACGCGGCACACGCACCGGCCGGAATAAAACCAAATCCCATGCCTTCCTCACACGTCATTCGTCACAAACGGCCCACCACCGAGCCGGCTTTGGTGCGCTGGATTTTGATTACCGTCGCGATGTTATTTCTGGGCTTGTTCCTCGTCATCCCGCTCGTCGCCGTTTTCGTGCAGGCCTTTGCCAAGGGTATTGGCTACTATCTTCACACGCTGGCCAATCCGATGACGTTGAGCGCCATCAAGCTCACCTGCATCGCCGCGGGCGTGTCTGTCCCGTTGAATTGCCTCTTTGGAATCTGCGCCGCCTGGGCCATCACCAAATTCGATTTCTTCGGCAAAAATATTTTAATCACTCTGATTGACCTTCCGTTTTCCGTTTCGCCCGTGATTTCGGGTTTTATTTACGTCCTCGTTTTCGGGGCGCAAGGCTGGTTTGGCCCCTGGCTCATTGACCACAATATCAAAATTATCTTCGCCGTGCCGGGAATCGTTTTGGCGACGATGTTTGTCACGTTCCCGTTTGTCGCGCGCGAACTGATTCCGCTCATGCAGTCGCAGGGACGCGCTGAGGAGGAGGCCGCACGCACGCTGGGTGCGCGTGGTTGGCAGACTTTTTGGCGCGTGACCCTCCCGAACATCAAGTGGGGACTGCTTTACGGCGTCGTCTTGTGCAACGCCCGCGCCATCGGCGAGTTCGGCGCCGTCTCCGTTGTGAGCGGACACATCGTGGGCGTGACTGACACCATGCCGCTGTATATCCAGTCCCTTTACGACAGTTACGATCAGACCGGCGCGTTCGCCGTGGCTTCCCTGCTCACGTTCCTGGCCTTGATGACTATCGCGTTAAAAGAATTGGCCGAACGAAAAGGCGCCACGCTGGCCGAGGCCAAAAGGAAAGCCTCCTGATGAGCGTCGAAGTCCGCAA
>Ga0206796_1178_pt1 | contig 12570 bp, 15 predicted proteins | sample Alteio_BWOrgCont_68_FD_152895 | JGI IMG/M metagenome (GOLD analysis project Ga0206796, IMG submission 152895) | Enriched cells from forest soil in Barre Woods Harvard Forest LTER site, Petersham, Massachusetts, United States -... | ecosystem: Environmental > Terrestrial > Soil > Temperate forest >...
ATACCGTGCATCCCTCGACCTTGCAGGTGCTGTTCGAACTGGGGTTGCTCGATCGTTTCCTCGCATTGCCGCATGACGAGGCACGCGAATTGTCGGGCCAGATCGGCGGCAAAAGCATCACCCTCGCCGATTTCACGCATCTTCCCACCCGCTGCAAATTCATCGCGCTCGTTCCGCAATGGAATTTCCTGAACTTCCTGTCCGACGAAGCGAAGAAATTTGCGGGCTTTCACCTCATGCTGGAAACGGAAGCGACCGGCCTCATCGTCGAACGCGGACGCGTCATGGGCGTGGAAGCGAAAGGACCCGACGGCGCGATCTCCATCCGCGTCGAGCTGACGATCGGCGCCGACGGCCGGCACTCGACTCTTCGCGCCCAGAGCGGACTCGATGTGGAATCCCTCGGTGCGCCGATGGATGTGTTGTGGTTTCGCGTTTCGCGCAAAGAGGGCGATGTTTCTCAGCCGCTGGGCAAGGTGGAACGCGGGCGCATCATGATCATGATCGCGCGCGGAACCTATTGGCAGTGCGCCTGGCTCATCCGCAAAGGCGCGTTCGACGAAATCAAATCGCGTGGCCTCGATGCCTTTCGCAGCGATATCGTTATGCTCGCGCCCGAGCTTTGCGGCCGCGTGAGCGAAATCGAATCCTTCGACGATGTGAAGCTGCTGACCGTGACCGTCGACCGGCTCCTGCGCTGGCAGCGGCGCGGCCTTCTGTGCATCGGCGATGCGGCGCATGCGATGTCGCCCATCGGAGGTGTCGGCATCAATCTCGCGATCCAGGATGCGGTCGCGGCGGCGAATATCCTCGTTCCGGCGTTTCGCGCGGGCTCGCCGCGATACGGTCATTTGCGGGCGGTGCAGAAACGCCGCGATTTTCCCACGCGCGCGACGCAATGGGCGCAGGTGCAAATCCAGAATCGCATCATCGGCCGAATCCTGGGAAACGACGTCCATCTGAAGATTCCGCTGCCGTTCAGGTTGCTCGGCATGTTTCCGATCTTGCGGCGCATTCCGGCGCGCCTCGTGGGCCTCGGCGTGCGTCCGGAGCATCCGCGGCTGTTTTCGCCGCAATCTTAACGCTGCGGCACTTCCGGGGCGTCCAGCCGTTCTATGGTCACAATCTGCGTGGTACAGTCCGCGCGGGGTACGGGTGGGAGAACGGTCATGAGTTGGGTTTGGTGGTTGGCGGCGCCGTTTGCGGTCGCAGGATTCGGCATTCTCCTGCTGTTGATGGGATTCGGTCACCTGTTCGGCGGACGCGTGGGCCGCGCGACCGGCCATTTCCTCGGCGGCGCTCCCATGGCGGTCGTGGGCCTCGCAGCCGGATTGCTGGGGCTCAACTCGCAAACCTATTCGCGCCTCAGCCATGAAGGCCCCGTCGCGGAAGTGACCGTGAAGTCGCTCGATCCCGCCACGTCGCGCTATCTCGTGACGGTCCATCGTCTCGACGGCTCGAACCCAACGCCCCCCTGCACGCTGCAAGGCGACGAATGGGTGCTGAGCGGGCGCGTGCAGAAATGGAAACCGTGGGCCAATGTGCTGGGGCTCGACGCCACCTATTCGCTCGATCAATTGTCGAACATGTATTTCACCGCTGCGCGCGCCAGCGGCAAGCCAATCACATCCTGCGATCTCGGCGGGCCACTGCCGACAGTGAACCAATATGTCCCGCCGGGCTGGCTCGCATGGCTATCCGATCAATCCTATTCCGTCGATCGCCGTTTCGGCTCCGCGAATTATATGCCGCTGGCAGACGGCGCGGCCTACAAGGTCGTGATCACGCAATCGGGCTTCAATGCGGAGCCCGACAATGATGCGGCCCGCGCGGCAAACGACAAACGCGGCTAGAAGCCGGAGCCGGTATCTTGAACAGGCCCGATCGCGATCCCGATTTCCGGGCGTTGTTCGAAAACGCTCCGGGCCTCTATATCGTGCTCGATCCGGATCTTGTCATCGTGGCCGTCAGCAACGCCTATTGCGCGGCGACAATGACAAAGCGCGGTGACATCCTGGGCCGCGGCCTGTTCGACGTGTTTCCCGACAATCCCGACGAACCGGATGCCACGGGCACGGCGAATCTGCGCGCTTCGCTCATGCGCGTGAAAACCTATCTCCGCCCCGATGCGATGGCCTTGCAGAAATACGATATCCGCCGGCCGGAATCGGAGGGCGGCGAATTCGAAGTGCGCTTCTGGAGCCCGCTCAATTCCCCGGTGCTGGACGAAGCGGGCAAGCTCAAATGGATCATCCACCGCGTCGAAGACGTCACCGAACTGGTACGTGCGCGATCGGAAGACGCCCATCTGCGGGAGCTCCGCGAACAACACCGCATCGTCTCGGAATTGCGGGCCGTGAACCGCGAGTTGGCCGACAAAATGGACGAGAACGCGAAGCTGCAGCGCGATCGTTTCCTGCTCGCGAGCATCGTCGAAAGCTCAGACGATGCGATCATTGCCAAGACGCTGGACGGCATTGTGCTCAGCTGGAACGCAGCGGCGGAAAAAATGCTGGGCTATACGGCGCACGAAGTCATCGGCCGCCCGGTCGCGATCCTGTTCCCACCGGACCTGCTGGAGGAAGAGGACAAGATTCTCAAACGGCTGCGCGCAGGGCAGCATATTCACGAGTACGAAACGCGCCGTCGCCGGAAAGACGGAACGGATATTGACGTCGCGGTGACCGTGTCGCCCGTTTACGACGTGGCCGGCCGCATCCTCGGCGGCGCCAAAATCCTTCGCGACATCGGAGAGCGCAAACGCACGCAGGAGCGCCTGCAGGATCTGCAATCGGAGCTGATCCATCTGTCGCGCTGGAACACGATGGGCATGATGGCATCGACCCTGGCCCATGAACTCAACCAGCCCCTGGCGGCGATCGCCAACTACACCAGCGCCGTCAGGCGCATGGCCGAGGACAAGGGCAATACGGTCGCGGTCGACGTGCTCGACAAGATCCTCAAGCAGCGCAGCCGCGCGAGCCAGATCGTGGAGCGCCTGCGCAACCAGGTGGCCGGCGGCGAATCGCAGCGACAACCGGAAGCGGTCGAAGAGGTCGTGCAGGAGGCGATCGAACTCGTTTCGCCCATCACCGCGAGGGCGCGCGTCCGGACCGTGTTCGAGGCCGTGAGACCGCTGCCGCGCGCCGTGATCGACCGGATCCAGATCCAGCAGGTCCTCACCAATCTGATGCGCAATGCGGTCGAGGCAATGGAGGGAAGCAAGGTCCGCCGATTGCAGGTCGGGATCGCGCGCACCGAAGACAGCAAATTCATCCGCATCGACGTGGCCGACACCGGCGCGGGCCTTTCCGAATCCGTGACGGCGCGGCTCTTTCAGCCTTTCGTCACGACCAAGAGCACGGGAATGGGCCTCGGCCTTTCGATCTGCCGCGATATCGTGGAAACCCATGGCGGCAAGCTCTGGGCGCAGCCGAACGATCTGTCGGGCACGACGTTCTCGTTCACGCTCCCCGTCGAATCGGACGCCCCCAAAGCGGCCTGACCGCACGAACGTGCATAGGTAGTTTTCCTAAGTGCGTTTGCGAACTGGCGCGGCATCGCGCGCGCAGGCATGTTCCGCGCAGATATTCGGTCGGGGCCGAAAGTGGTTGGGGAAGAGATTTTGGGGAAGGCACGCGTTTTTCGCGCGCTGGCGGAATACTTCCAGAACATCGGCGATGCCGAAATTCTGGGGGGCGAGAAATTCAGATTGTTGGAAACATCGGTGCGCCTGAGCAATGCCGCCGAAAAGTTAGCGGGCGGAGCGGCGGATCGGCTTTCGGGCTGACCGTCGCGTCCGTTCTGCTCGCCGCGAAAAGCCGGCTCCCTTTCGGTGAGCCGGCTTTTTGTCTTTCGATAAGCGATCAGGCGAGCGAAACGATTATCCCTGCTCCCGCTCCATGATCTCTTCGATCATTTCCTTGCCTTCCGGGCTGTGCAGCCAGGATTCCGCTTTTTCCTGCGACGGAAATTGCAGCGGAACGCGATGCGGGCGCACGCGATCGGGAACCGGGATAAGGACCTCATACGTGCCTTCGAACCGCATGTCCCTGGTGAGCGCGGCGTAAGGCTTCGGTAGTTCGTGCTTCTTTCTCATCGGACGATCCTTTCACGTGAACTCAAAACGCATGAACCTGACGTTCAGGCCGCGCGGCGCGATTGGCCGCCGCGGCGGCGATTGCGGGCGCGATTGTGCTGGTTGTGCGGGCGATTCTCGTGCCGCGCGGGCTTCGCATCAGTCTTGACGTCGCCCGTTGGCCGGACGCCGCCAATGACGGTGAGCTCCTGCTTCACGAGACGTTCGATCGCCTTGAGCGAACCGCGCTCCGCCGGATCGCAGAATGCGATGGCGACGCCGCCCGCTCCCGCGCGCGCCGTGCGTCCGATGCGGTGGACATAGCTTTCCGCCACGTCCGGCAGCTCGAAATTGATCACATGGCTGATGCCGTCGACATCGATGCCGCGCGCGGCGATATCGGTCGCCACCAGAACGCGCGAATCGCCATTGCGGAAGCTTTCGAGCGCGCGCTGGCGGGCATTCTGGGATTTGTTGCCGTGGATCGCTTCGACCCTGTGGCCGCTGCGCTCCAGCGTTTCGGCCACCTTGTTGGCGCCGTGCTTGGTGCGGGTGAACACGATCACGCGCGACATGGACGCATCGCGCAGAAGATCCTGAAGGAGAGCGCGCTTGTCTTTCGCTTCCACGAAATAGACGCGCTGGTCGATCTTCTCGGCCGCGATGGATTTCGGCGAGATATCGACGCGCACGGGCTCGCGCAGGATTTCGCCCACGAGATGCACGACATCGCCCGGCATGGTGGCCGAGAACAACATCGAATGGCGCTTCGCCGGCAGATGGCCGACGATACGGCGCACGTCGCGGATGAAGCCCATGTCGAACATGCGATCGGCTTCGTCGACGACGAGGGTCGTCACGGCGCCGAGCTTCACGAATTTCTGTTGGATGAGATCGAGCAGACGGCCCGGCGTGGCGACGAGCACGTCGACACCGGGGCGCATGGCTGCGACCTGGCGGCTCTGGTTGATGCCGCCGAGGATCACGGCGTGCTTCAGCTTCAGATTGCGGCCATAGGATCGCAGGCTCTCGTCGATCTGGATCGCGAGTTCGCGCGTGGGTGCCAGGATGAGCGCGCGCACGCCATGCGGCTGCACGGGCGTCTTATCCTCTGCAAGCCGCTGCAGGAGCGGCAGGCCAAAGGCCGCCGTTTTGCCGGTGCCCGTCTGGGCGAGGCCCAGCACGTCGCGGCCAGCGAGCAGCAACGGGATCGTCTGTTCCTGGATGGGGGTGGGATGGGTGTAGTTCTCGGTGGCGAGCGCGCGCAAAAGCGGCTCGGCGATGCCGAGGCTGGCAAAAGTTACATTGGTCACGTGTAGTTCCTTAAAAGCACCAGTGCGGGCAGCGCAAAATGCGCGCGCGTGTGGCGGCAAGTTGCCGTCTTCCACGCACATCTGGAGCGAACGGTAGATTGAAATCATGCCTCGCGGTGACAGGCGCCATTTGCGCGGCAGCCGTCGTGCGACTGCGAGGATGGGGGCGTATATCCCGCAATTGGTTACAAAGTCAACCCATGGGGGATTTGGGTAGCAGTACAGTTTGGCGGCTTTAGGGAATTGAGAGCGACGTTAGGCAATTTGGCCCCATCGTCGCAGTCCCGCCGCCGTCCAAGTCCACGGTCTTGGTATTTGGTGTTCTCTCGATACAGTACAGTTTGACGTGAACCACACTCGCTTCGCGCTGCGGCTTTATGGCCGGCGGTATTCGCGCTACCACCATGGCGACAAGGCCACCCGAAATCGCCAAGGCAGCGATTAAGGGAATGGTCCTCGATAGTTTAGGCATTGGAAGCTTCCCAATCCTCTAGGACCTTCTGGCCTTGGGGACGCGCATCACGAATCTTTATGCGCATTCGCTAGCCGCACTGCCTCTCCCTCAGCGTCCCGCTTATGGAGATACAGTTTTTTGCTCACGATTTGGCGTTCGCCGCTGGGGTCTATTTCCTCCACGATCCAACCTTGAACCGTGCCGGTGTCACGATGCAGATACGCTTGGGTGGCTTGGAATTTCATTCTTTCGGCCCCTTGGGCAAGGGGATAGTATCTCATAGGGCCTCGCGCAAGGAAAACCCTGTCCGAAAAGATGATCAATGACGCGTCGACGCGTCACGCGGCGCTTGATATCCTGTGGGATGCCGGAACGCTTCAAACTTGCGGGCGACATGGCACGTACTTCAACGGGTCCGAAGATTTGACGGCCGCATACAAGCTCGCCAACTACAAATTGACACAGGAAGGCGGCGCAACTCCCGGCGAGCGCCGCGCGATGACCGATGCTATTAAGGCAGCCTACGAGGACAATTCAATCTTGACCGAATGCGAACGCTGCCACGACGACTGATGTTAATTTTCAAACTGTACCATTACCAAGGAATGGGGAAGTGACGCATTTTGAAATTTCACGAAGCAATCTTTTTTTTCAGGCGCTTTGCATCTGCTTTTTTCTGGTGTCTCGATACCCGCTCAGCCTGCTTTCGTTCCCGTTTCGTAATTGAAAACAGATTTTTGTCCCCTGTTAGCGACGTTATTGCGCCAACCTTCCTCTTGCGGCGCATGGGCACCGCGCCCTTCCGTATTCCTGTCCTCTTGTCCCAACTATCAAGCCACTCCAACAGCGTGAATTTTTCGACTTCTTGCTTTAGCCAAGGAGGGCACTTCAGATCGGCCACTTTGCCGTTGGTCTTCACAAGCTGTTGAATGTCGCGATAACTAATGACACGCCAATCGGCCCTCGAAATTGTTGTTTCGCCTTGGCCTCTTGCGTGCAAGTACATTAGAGAGCCTCGTGCAGCATTCGTCGTGTGTGGCCCGCGCTTTGCTATAGGCGCTTCTTAAGCCGCGATTTGGAATTGGGCGCTATTACAGTTTGAATCGGGCGATTATTTTGGAACGCTAAAGATCGCAATGCGGGCGTTCCCTTTGTTCACGGTGCCCAGCAATGTGCCTACGAAAACCCTCTTCCGCCCCTTAGTAGTCGCTAGCCGCCACCCTGTCCGACCTGTCATCCGTTCGCCCTTTTTTGCTTTCTGACCCTTGATCGTGATTTCCGCCGCCATTTCGGTTCTCCCCTTTAGGGCGCTACATTAACCCCGTGCCCAAGTAATCCCAAGTCCAGAAACGCTCTGCGCCGCTCACAAGGACAGAGACAACAAGCATCTAAAATCCGAAAGATCGGCCAAACAATCGGCCAACCGGCCTAGCATATTTCATTATTATTGTTTATATTCAGCATGTTATGAAGACATCAAAACCGGCCAAAATCAAATCGATCGAAAGCGTCCAGCGCATCGATCCCGCGCGCCTCGAAGATATTCCCGAGGCGATCTCGGACGTTGTCGCCGAGCTCGCGGCTGCGTCGGCGAAACTCGAGAGTGCTTTGCATCCGCGCACGGCTGCCAATCTGGCCGGCCCCGTGCGGATCATGAACTCCTATTACAGCAACCTCATCGAAGGGCATAACACGCGCCCGCGGGACATCGAGCGTGCGCTCGCGGGCGAATTCGATCGCGACAAGGAGCGGCGCAACCTGCAGATCGAAGCCGCGGCGCATGTGCGTGTCCAGGCTCAAATCGATCGAATGCATGCCGAAGGAAGACTGCCCGAACCGGCTTCGACGGAATTCATTCTCTGGCTCCATCGCGAATTCTACAAGGACGCGCCGGAGGAGATGTTGCGCGTTCGGGGCGACAAGCGGGCATTCACGATGAAAACAGGTGCGTGGCGTTCGCGCGCGGAACACGACGTGGCGGTCGGCCGGCATCAGCCGCCTTCCAGCGACCGGGTCGTCGATTTCATGACTTACTTTGCAGAGCGCTATCGCTTTGCGCCGCTGGGAAAGGCGGCACGTATCGTCGCCATTCCAGCCGCCCATCACCGCTTCAACTACATTCATCCGTTTCCGGACGGCAACGGTCGTGTCAGCCGGCTTGTCAGTCATGCGATGGCGCACTCCTCTGGGATCGGCGCGCATGGCCTGTGGTCGATCTCGCGCGGACTGGCGCGCGGCCTGGAAAGCAGAGGCGACTACAAGCGCATGATGGATCACGCCGACATGCCGCGTCAGGGAGATCGCGACGGACGAGGCAATCTCTCACAACGCGCCTTGACGGAATTCACATTGTGGTTCCTGCGCGTGTGCCTCGATCAGGTCACGTTCATGTCGGGCCTTTTCGAACTCAATGCCCTGGCGCGGCGACTACGTGCCTATGTCGAACACAGCGAAACTCTCAAGCCGGAAGCCGCGCGCCTTCTCGAAGAAGCGCTTATTCGCGGCGAATTCGAGCGGGGAGACATACCGCGTATCACCGGTTCGCCCGAGCGCACGGCCCGGCGCGTATTCAACGATGTGGTAACCGCCGGTTTGTTGGCATCCGATTCGCCAAAGGGAGCAGTGTCGCTTCGCTTCCCGGTAGATGCGCTCGATTCCCTTTTTCCACGTTTGTTTCCGGAAACATAATCCGATCAACCTCGGACGCACGCGCCCAGGTGTTTTCGCATCATGTCGCAGGAACCCGACGACCTCGTGGCAGTCAACCAGGAACCGGGAATTTTTTGAGCTTGAGCGATTCGTTCGGATTTCAGAGATACCGCAAAAAACCGTTCCGGATCGATTTTGACGCGGCTGGACCGACGGTTTAGTAATTTCTCCCGTGCGTCCTGTAGCTTGGGGGTGGCGTGTCATTCGGCGGAGTGTCTTACGAAATCGCGGCTTGGTGCGGGGGCTGGCAGCAGCCGCGCTTTTTGCCGCCTCTGCCTGCGCCTCATATGCCGACGATACGTGCATGCTGGGCGTCCGGCGATACGGCAGTTTCCCGATGCAACCCGATGGCGCCGGGCATTTTACAATCGATCCGGTCATTGCCGGTAAGCCGGAACACATGCTGGTCGACACGGGCGGGGTGTACAGTTCGCTTTTGGCCTCCACCGCCAAGGATTTGAACTTGACGGTGTCGGATTCGTTGCGGGAGCGCGACGTCGACATCAACGGTCATAAATCGAACAGCGTCACCAGCGCTCCGATCGTGCTTCTCGGATTTGCGCGGTTCCGCGATGTGAAGATGATCGTGAACGCCGACGATGATCCGCTCTTTGCGGGTGCCAACGTGCAGGGCATCCTCGCACCCGACATTCTCAGCGCCATGGATATCGATCTCGACTTCGGGAATGGCGTGATGTCCCTCCTTGACGAGAACCATTGCGAAAACGCCACCCCCTATTGGTCGCAGACTTGGGCCTCCACGCCGTTTCGCTACGACCGGGACGGGCACATCGCAATCGCCGTCAATCTCGACGGCAAGCCGATTCCTGCAATCATCGACACGGGCTCGCCGGCAACTGCGATGAGTTTACCCGAAGCGCGAAGCGTGTTTGGGCTTGAGCCGGATTCACCGGGTGTCAAACCACTGGGAACGCTGCACAAAATCAACAACCCCAACCAGAAGACCTACACCTATACCTTTGGCTCGCTCAAAATGGGCACAATTGAATTCAAGAATCCGGAAATTGCGCTATTGCCTGACAATATGAGCAATCAAAACCAATCGGGATTGCCCGACCTCATCATTGGGCTGCGGGATTTGTCGAAGCTTCATCTCTACATCGCCTTCAAGACGCGCATGCTTTACTTCACGAGTGCGGATTCCCGGTATCGGATGGTCGAGGTGCCGGTACAGATCGCGCCGGGATCGAAAGATCCAATGGCCGGCGCAACCGCTCCCCAGGCGCATTAACGCACAACGACTGAGGCATAGATTTTTCCGGGACGTGCGCAAGAAATCCCAAGAATTTGGAGCTACTGATGGCCAGTTTCAGCTGACAGTGCGGCAATGTCTGAATCCGTGAGCGCACTTAAGTCTTTGTAAGCCGCATCGGTGAATTTCTTGTCGCCGGTTCCTTCGCCATCAAGATGGTAGCCGCCGGCATCCCGGTGAAAAATGAAGTAGAACCGCATTGCCGGATTTCCCGGCGCGCCCCGAGGCCAGAAACGCCCTGGCGCTTGCTCGTTTTGCAGTTGGACAGAAGGCCGCCAATCCCGCGGCCTTCTCCATGCGATATTACGCCGCCTATTTCGGCGGCGGCGTTGTTGCCGGCGTGTGCTGCATCGAACCGCTGACATTTTGGCGATTGTTCAGCGGCGTCGCGGTCAAATTGCCGGTGTTCGATTTGCTGGCGTTGTAGTTGATGGACGATGTCGCAACGCATTTCTTCGTCGCAGCATCCCAGCCTTGGCCCGCCGGACACGTCGTCGGTTGGGCTGTGCTCTCGTTCGCCTGACCTTTGGCGGCCCCATCCGAGACATTCTTGGCGACTGCGCCATTCGCGGCAAACGCTGCCAAAGCGACAATCGACGCATAGACTATGGAAGAGAGTTTCATTTTGGTCTCCCATGAAGCCCCTGTGCGTGGCATAATACTCCCAAGCATAGACGACCCCAAGGCCGCGCTTGGGCAGGCCGGGCGCCGGCCGAATCAGGCGAATCGGCTGACCAGGCTGGGTCTGGCTGCAATGGAGATTGGGAAATGCAGGTTCAACCGGTTCCGGTCATTGCGCGTCGCATGATGTTTCTTTTGTGTGCAGTGGTCGCAATCGACGCTGTGGTTGCTCTTCTCGCCCAACATCCCGCGGTCTGGTGTGCGATGATTCCGGGGCTCATTCCGCTTCTGACGCCGGTCGCGATCTTCTTCCCTCGCGCGAAGGTGGCAAACTAAAGCGTTTGCACATTGAACGGAATCCCCCTCCCCCAAGCGCAGCGGGGGGGGTGGGGGCAAGTTAAGAGAGTCTTCCGCGCGCGTCCCCACCCTGACCCTCCCTACGCTTCGCGGAGGAGGGAACTAACAGCATCGACAGCCACATCCACTGCGCCGACTTCGCCAGGAGGCAGTATCGTGCGAAACCCAATCGCGCCAACGCCAACCCGCTTGACGCATTTTTACGTTTCATTTTACCGGCGGATTGGCGACGAGATAAGGCAGGCCGCCGTTGATCGATGGGCTTTCCCGCCATAACGATTTGCTGAACCCATGCGGAGGGCTTGCCTGAAACTGGGTTGCGCTGAGGCCGGTGGCGACGACAGTGCCGGAAGGGTTTCCCAAGCTGATCGTGTTGGCGCTGGTCGAAATGTCCCAATAGTTCGAGCTGAAACTGCCGCCGTCATAAATGATTCCGATGAGCCCCCCGGCATAGGCTCCGCTTCCGCCGGTGGCGGTGCCGGTGGAATAGGAATCCTGCACGCTGCTCTCGAAGCCATAGCCCAGAAGACCGCCTGCAGAGCCCGCCGGCTGGCAGCAGCTTCCATTGTTGGTCGTTGCATTTCCCGTGGCGTAGGAATTGGTGATCGAACCCTGGCCGATCGAGCCGACAAGACCGCCCGCCCATCCACTCGCGGTCGTCACTGCACCTGTCGCGAACGACGTCTGGATCGCACCGCCGGCGCATTCATAGCCGACGAGGCCACCCGCCATTCCCGATGTGGTGATGTTCACCGTGGCGCTCGACTGCGACGCGGAGATGTTCTGGCCGCATGCCCCTCCTGTAACGCCTCCGACTTCCCCGTTGGCCGCCTGCACGGTTCCGGACGTGATGATTCCGGACACAGCGCCCTCCAGATTGCCGGTCAGAATCCCCACTTCCGAGCCTTTGACCGCGACGACATTCGCGTCGAGAATCCTCAGGTCGTTGACGCGCCCGGCATCGATGAACGCGAAGAAGCCCACGAAATCGTCCGCCTTGTCGTGAACCCGAACATGCGAGATGGCGTTTCCCAGCCCTTCGAAATTTCCCGAGAATGTCGTCGGTATCGGCGAGGCGGTGTAAACGGAATCGTTTTTCGCATTATAAGGTGCCGCGAGGGCGAAGTTTCCCCATGAAGTCGCCGCGATATCGGATGCCATCCCCGCAATCGTGTTTTCCAGCTTGTAGGTGGCGCCATTGATCGATAGCGCATTTGTCAGCCCCAGAAAGCCGATGCTGCCTTTGCCCTGGAACGACAATGCGCCGCCCGTTCCGCCGTCATTGGTGAGAATCGTGATGCCGCCCGCGCCGCTCACGGCAATCGGGTTATCGATCGTGAGCGATTGATAGGCGTCCAAAGTCAGCGTGCTCGCGCTCGCCCATGTCAGCGATGCGTCGACTTTGATATCGGACGCTTCGGCGCCGCCGCTCGATAGCGTGACATTGCCGGACGCCAGAAGAGTCTCCAACTGGCTCACATTCAGTACGGCCGTGGCAGCAGTCGGCGTGCAGACGCCGGCGGCACAGGACATGTTGGAGGTGGGCTGCTTGGAGACGAACACGGCCGCCTGCGCCGGAGCCGCAATAAAAAGCGCCGACGCGCCGGCCAGAACTGCCAAATATTCGCGCATGTTCACCCCTTCTCTGCCTTGAAGCGATTGTAGCAGAAACAGGTCGATGACACGACGCCCAGCGGTGTCGTCTTTATCAAATGGAAGCCGGAATTTCTAGAATATGAATCAAGCTGCATCTAGATTCAGGCAA
>Ga0206796_1179_pt1 | contig 12484 bp, 12 predicted proteins | sample Alteio_BWOrgCont_68_FD_152895 | JGI IMG/M metagenome (GOLD analysis project Ga0206796, IMG submission 152895) | Enriched cells from forest soil in Barre Woods Harvard Forest LTER site, Petersham, Massachusetts, United States -... | ecosystem: Environmental > Terrestrial > Soil > Temperate forest >...
CCCATCTGGTTGGGGCAATGACAGGGCGGTTGTCGCTTTTGCCTTTGCGGATGGCCTCAGCTTCTTTGTCGGTGATAAGTTTTTCCGAAAGAAGTTTGGAAAGTGTTGGTTCCTGCGAAGGATTGTAAATGCTGGCGAGGTAATCGCGCATTTTTTTCCGCATGAACATCCCGTTCGTGCAGATATAAACGATGCGGTTCTGCTTCAGGATGCCGTCAACCAATTCTTCGATCTTGGGATAAATCAGCGGTTCGCCGCCGCAGATGGAGACCATGGGGGCATCGCATTCAGTGGCGGACGCGAGGCAATCCTCGAGGGACATCATGTCCTTGAGGTTGGTGGAATATTCGCGGATGCGGCCGCAACCGGTGCAGGTGAGGTTGCAGGTGTGCAATGGCTCGAGTTGGAGCACCATGGCAAACTTTGGAGTACGAAGCATCCTGTTTTTAACAATATGCCGCGCAATCTTAGCCGTCAGGGCCAAGGGGAATCGCATAATTTTAGTTTTTAGGTTATTGCACTAGAGCTACTTGACGGACAGGTTGCAATGGAGCAACAGTCTTGTCCGGCTGGTCTGGTGTTGGTTCGGCCTTGAGCAAACCTGGCAAAAAGAAACTGGCGGGTGAAACGCTCTGGGTGGTGCTGATGCCGCTGCAGCCCGCGCAAAACCAAATCACGGCCGGCAACACCAACAACCACAGGCACCTATATTTCCAATTCATCTTCACCTAGCTTGATACTATACTCGCACAAATAATGCGCGCAATACCAAAAATCCAGCAAAATTCCCGCGCCATTCCCAATAGTTTTATACCGTGCCAGGCTCTTTTGTTTCGCTTTGTGAACTCAAAACCAATCATGCCGCGCCTCGTCTTCACCGCTTTGTTTCTCGCCTTTGCCCTGCAGCTCCACGCCGATGACGCCCCCAATCCCGTCTTCGTCCACCGCGCTCAAGCCGCCTTTCAGGACGCCAAAGCCCAGCTCGATTCCCACCCCAACGACACCAACGCCCTCGCCACGCTCGCCCGCACCGCCTTCGATTGGGCCGACATCCAAACCACCGATTCCCCCCGCAAATCCATCGCCAACGCTGGCATTTCCGCCGCCCAACACCTCATCGCCATTGATCCCGGCTCCGTCCCCGGCCATTATTATCTCGGCCTTGACCTTGGCGAACTCGCTGAGACGGAGACACTTGGCGCGCTCAAACTCGTCCGCCAAATGGAGTCCGAATTCATCCTTGTCCTTCACACCAACGCCGCCTTCGACTACGCCGGGCCCGACCGCAATCTCGGCCTGCTCTACCGCGACGCCCCCGGCTGGCCCGCCAGCATCGGCAACCGCGCCAAAGCCCGCGAACACCTTGATAAAGCCTACAAAATCGCCCCCAATTATCCCGAAAGCTTGATGAACCTTATCGAATCCGAACTAAAATGGGACCAATCAACCGCCGCCCAAAGCCACCTCCAAACCCTCGACCAACTCTGGCCCAAAGCACGCCAGGAATTCTCCGGTCAGCAGTGGGAATCCGCCTGGGCCGACTGGTCCAAGCGCCGCGATGACGCGCGGAAAAAGCTCTCTTCCCCCTCCGCCGCTCCCCCAGCCGTTTCTCCTCACAATCAGCCGTAACGCCCCCATCGCACTCCGGTAGGGCGGTGGTGCTCCGCCGCCCTGATCAATTCCCTTACCTCTTTGCATTCTCTCGTCCTCGAATAATTTTACGTTGGTTGACAATCCGAAGTCAGGGCAAAGGGGCACCTTTGCCCTACCGAATTAAATTTGGTAGGGCGGTGCTGCGTCGCCGCACTGATCAAATCCTCCTTCTTTGCCCTGACTAAAAATCTTTCCCCTCTATCAACATTGCGCTACAGAATTCGCCATGGGCGAAATTCCATTCCGCGAACCAGGCCGCCACACACCGGCCAAAGGTGTTCACGTTTCGCTCACAGCACCAAACTGGGTTTTCCTAACCGTCTGCACTGATAAACGCGGGCCGTGGCTGGCTCAAACTTCCATTCAGCGCGCGCTTCATGACCTCTGGCAATACACCGCCACGGCATGGCTGGTGAGCGATTATCTGCTCATGCCCGATCATCTGCATCTCTTCTGCGCACCGCGCGATCTCAAATTTACGATTGAAAGATGGATCGGCTTCTGGAAAGACCGCTTGGCCAAAACGCATCCGAACGCGGGAACTTTTCAACCCGGCGGATTTCACCATCGTTTGCGCGACGGCGAGAACTACTCGCAGAAATGGCAATACGTCCGCGAAAATCCAGTTCGTGCCGGATTAGCGGCGCGTCCGGAAGATTGGCCGTATTTCGGGCGCGTCCATGAAATCCGGTGGTCTGGTGATTGAAGTCAGGGCAAAGGAGCACCTTTGCCCTACCGTTATGTGGTAGGGCGGTGGTGCCCCGCCGCCCTGATCAATTCCCTTACCTCTTTGCGTTCCCTCGTTCTCGAACAATCTTACGTTGGTTGACAATCTAAAGTCAGGGCAAAGGGGCACCTTTGCCCTACCGTTATGTGGTGGGGCGGTGCTGCGTCGCCGCCCTGATCAATTCCCCTCACCTCTTTGAATTCCCTCGTCCTCGAATAATTTTGCGTTGGTTGACAATCCGAAGTCAGGGCAAAGGGGCACCTTTGCCCTACCGAATTAATTTTGGTAGGGCGGTGCTGCGTCGCCGCCCTGAACTACTCCCCTCCCCCAATCCACATTCCGCATTTAACTCTCTCCACCATCACCCTTAAATCCCCTCTTTGCATCAGGCGATTTTTTTCCCTATAAGAAACTAATGCCTGACGGGACGAAAAATTCAATTCCAGCGACCAGAGGGACGCAATCAAAGTTCATCCGCAGTGTGCGCGGCAAATACAAAGACCTTCCGCTCATGGAAACGCTCAAAGCTTCAAAGCGCGAGGAGAAGAAAATCAAAATCCACCGGCTGAACCAGGCGTAGCCTTGACCCGATTCCGAAATCCGCTCTCCGCAATTCTTTGTAGCCGATAGTCCACAGCCCGCCCCGTTCTACGTGGACGCCCACGACGCAAACTGGCATAACCTTGTCGTTATGCCAAAACGCGACAAATCACTGACTCAATTCGGGCGTAACGTCTCACGTCTCCGCAACACAGGCGGGTTTTCTCAGGGCAAACTCGCTGAAAAGGCCGACCTCGACCGCACTTATATAAGCGGCATCGAGCCCGGCGTCCGCAACCCGTGAATAAAGACATTTCTCCGCCTCGCACGCGCTCTAAGCGCCTCCGTCGACTAGCTTTGCAGGGGAGCGTAGAAACGTGGACACGCGCCGTCCCTCTAAATCCAAGAAACTTGCCGCAAGATTCACGCCGCTTCCACACGAACCGCAACAGCATTCGTTATTTAGATAATAGGAACACCGCAACGACTCAAATAATCAGCCGTTGTGTCAAATAAAATAGGTGAACGGGTTTCGTCCGCAATTTCACCTTGCGGAACCCATATGACCAAACCACGCCGCGCTCGAGTCAATAGCACCCGATATGTATTAAGAAGATATTGCCGATCAATTTCATTTTTCAGAAAACCCCATCGTGAACCGGTAAAATTCCGATGCGTCCAGCAATTGCCGGTTGTGTCATATGAAAAATCTCCACCCCAGCAAACACTAACCCAATCAAGCTCCAAACCCTGGCACTCAAATTCCGATGCAGCAATTTCAAGCTGATTAGAGGAGCGTACGTCTGGCTCCTGATCCAGAAACCAATGAACGAACATATCCCGATTACCTTGGCGAAAACCTGAAGACAGTTCGATTCCATCCGCACGAAGCCGTAGCGCCCCCGAACTTGCCACAAGTCCAACACGTTGTAGCCCGCGCGCGTGTTTGCGCAGCCAAGAGCGTGCCGTAGCGAGCGAACGAGTGAAAGCCAAGGGGAAATCATTAAGCTCGCGAACAATTCCCGCTGCTTTCGTGGGTTCATTCATCAAAACAGCATCCACCCATTCAGTAAGCCTTTTTGCACGGAACGAACGTAGACTTACTTCTAAATGAAGCGATGGCTCAGTTTGAATTGCGAGCGAGCCTCCATTCCCGTCTGTAAATAGGCGATGCCCAGCAGTGCTGGCATCCTTTTCAAGCGCTTTTGGCGATACCACTACTCTCCATTTCGGAAACTTATCTCGTAGCGTTTTACCCCACTCCGACAAACCAGCCTCGCCGTTGTGAATTTCTTGGCCGCCGCCAACAAGTGCAATCAGAACCGCCCAATCTTGGTGACGGTCCATTATCGAAAGCATGATCTCAGGCTCTGAAACCTCCAAGCCGTTCTTTTTCCTATTTTGATCGACGTTCCACGCGCGTTGAGCCTCATCAAAAACAACGACGTTCTCTCCTGGTGGTTTATCGGCTTTTTCCAACGCTACACGAACGAAAACATGAACATTCTGGATAAAAGTGCTGACAGTACGTTCGCCTTCATTCGTACCTACTCGACGTTTGTTATCACGCGCAATCGCGGCAGAGACAATTTTCACCAGTGGCCCATTGCCGGATAGAAAAACACCGGCAGGTCGCCCCTCGCGGCGTAAAATTGGATTATGCACAATGTTCAAACCGGCTAGTGTCTTGCCTGCACCGGGGACTCCAGTCACAAAGCAGATAACTTTTTGGCCGTGCCTTTGCGCTTGTTGAATTATTTCTATTAATCGGTCTGAGGTGTTTGTGAGATTTATTGCCCCGGCATGTGAATGGGCAATCTCTCTCACATTATGCCCTGCAAACAATGCCTCAGCCGCTTCAATAATTGTCGGTACAGGGCGGTACGCAGATTTGTCCCAAGCGACAGCGTCTATCGCTTCGACGCTAGGGCGGTGTTCAGACTGAAATGCGGATAATAAAACTGGGGCGAGATCTACAGCATTCGTTCGGACCACATCCCTAACAACGTCCGAAACAGACTTAACGTCTGAATTAATTACTGATGGAGCTTTCGCCACCACGGCAATAGGTACAATACGACGGTCTCTACTTTCCTCGTGAAAATCGCGCAGGTCGAGGGCATAGTCTTCGACTTGACGATCAGTTTGTAACGTATGCTTTTTATCGAGGGTTTTAAATTCGAGACAAAAGATAACATCTTCCGCCAAAACAACAGCATCCAGTCTCTTTTGTCGGCGCGGAATTGGATATTCGAGAAGAAGTGACCAACTCGATGCTGACGAGAATAAATTAATTAATTCGGTACAAACCACTTTGAGAGTTTTGATTTCAATCTCCCATGCTTTTGTTTGGCGCTTTTGCAATTCTTCGTGCTGGTAAGAACGAAGCAACGTACCGAGGATTTCATCTGGTGAATGAGCAAGAAAAACAGAGAGTTTTGCACGATAGAAGGCAGCCATTTTGCTACTCCTTCACCCCAAGCAACCACGTAATTTTTACATCTAATGTTTTGGCAAGTGCCAACAATTCAAAATCAAGTACCCCACGTATTCCGGTTTCAATTTTTGCGACGCCCGCACGATCTATGGAAACGCCCAACTTGCCAAGTTTCTGAGAAAGAGCTGCTTGGGTAAGCTGCGCTTTTGTTCGCGCTTCCTTTACGCGCGCTCCAATAACGTTCTGGCCGGTTTTTCCCATTAAGCCGCCAGGCTACCAGGTTAAGGCTACAAAGTGTTGTTCTACTATAGAACATATTACGATTGCCAATTTGTTGGCGCATGGGCAGATTTATTCACCGAGTTATGTCAGGAAAATATCGCATTGAACTCGACGAACTTGCTCTTCGCCTAGTTCTCGATGCACTCGAAAACCGCGCTAAATCATTGGACAAAACGGCTGCTTACCTTTTCACAGGTGAATCGCCCCCCAATTTCATCTTGGAAGTATGCAGCGACGCCGAAGAAGCAATTTTAGTTGCTAGGTATTATCGCTCAATCATTGCCAAAATTAAGAAACAGCGGCGTACACAATTATGAGCGAAGACAATTCATCCATCGTCCGCAAAGGCTTTTGCATTTATATAGATACTTTCTGCCAAGGTCCCGTGCCTACTGTAAGTGACCAAAACGGTTATTCCATCTTTGAAACCGAACTCGAAGCGCAAAAAGAAATCGTTGATAACATGATGACCCGACTTCAAGAGTTTCTCGATGGCGAACGCGATTACGAGGACGCGATCACCGTTGAGGAATATGTTCTTCCGGTATTCGTGCATTCCGACGGCACTATCACCGACGCAGACGGAAACTGTTTCAGTCCCCGGCCTGAATAATCTTTTCCTCAGTCAAAGAGGCATTGGGCCAAGGCACCGCCTTCTTCCAAGAGCGGCGCGCCTTGCTCAATCTGTCCCGCATGCCTGTCGCAAAAGTTTAAGGTTTGAGGTTCAAAGTTCAAGGTTCTGATGTAACGGCGTGATGAGGAGGGAACATCGCCACAAGAAGGCTCAAAAAACGCAAAGGGAAAGCGGCGAAGCCGTCGGCCGTCCCGTCGGGACTAGGGAGTTTTGACTGTGGCCCCGGCGATGAATCGCCGGGCTATGGTCGTACGACCCCTTCGGGGTTCGCAAAAGGGGGAGCATGTATTGGGGGCTGAGCGATGAAACCCCGATTGGGGTTTTCAGGATGCCGCGCTGCGCGTGGCAAATACTTTGTTGCGTAATTTTGGATTTACATTGTGTATGAGGTATGCGAGAGTCCACAGCGCGCCGTAACGCGAAGAGCGTGAAAGCGGCGTTGGTCAGGGCGGAGCAGCCGCGTAAAACGCGGTAAACACTCCAGCCCTACCGGGATGTTCTTTGACAATTGAATCGGATGTGACGCATAGCCGGGGTGAAATTCAGGTTCGCCAGACCGGATTAGCCCGCATTGGCCCGCTTTAGTCCGCATTGGCCCGCATTAGCTGGCGGGGCGGGAGACGGGCCAACGACGGCAGAAAAGCGGGCAAGATTCGACACCTCACCCTGTCCCTCTCCCCGTTCGAGGCGGAGAGGGAAAAAGGCGCAAAATTTGGCGCCTTGTGTCGGCAAATGTCGCCTTCTGTCGCCTTCTGTCGCTTCGCGCCACGCGAGGATGCGGTAATGCCGGAGACGGCCCAGCGGGTCGTCTCTACGAAGAGCCGGTGATCTTACCGCTTCGTTCCGCGTTCTTCCGCCTTCTTCCGCCTTCTTCCGCCCCCGGGGGGGGGGCCAATGCGGATTGCGGAAAGCTTAAGCGGTACGCGTACCGCTTGGTACCGGTTTATTCCGCTTTATCCCGCTTCGCAGCGAATTTTTTTTTGCGGAGAATAGGGAAAGCAGAACGTTCGGCGTGGCGGGAGACGGCCCAGCAAAGGTGGTCGGAGAGCCACGGCGTATTCGTGCGTTTGACCAGCCGCTTTAGTTTCTTGAGGTGCTCGCGGTTCAGCGGCTCTGCCGACCCGAAATATGCCGACACACCGTGTTGCACCACTTTGTATTGCTCGAGTATCTGGTCCAGGATCCTCAGCGGACGCCCCCCGTCCACCATGAAATTCTCTGAAATGATCTCGAACCAGTCCACGGTCGGCTTTTCCGTCAGGATATGGTTGTAGTGCGGGACGCGCAGTCCGATGCCGATGCCGTAATCGGTCATTCCGTTGAAAGCGTTGCGGGGCATCTTGGTGAATCCCCGGCCCGACCGCTCTCCGCCGGTGCAATTCAGCGAAAAGCAAGTCGTCCGGATTGGTGAATGGTTAGGCCACTTTGCAGCCGCCTTTGCCTTTGCAACTGTTTTTGCCTTTGCAGCCCATGTCGCCCGTTTTACAGCCGCCCTGGCCTTTGCAGCTATTCATCCCCTTGCAATCGTGCTTATTCATGCTCGAGTCGGACGATTGCGTGCCGGAGCTCGAACAGCCCGTGATGGTGATGACGCTGCCCGCCAGCAATCCCGTCATGGCCGCCGAGAGGATTAATGTTCTTGTTGTTCTGTTCATTGCGTTGGTTGTTTATATTGTTATAGTTTTTATGAACGGAGCCGTCAGAGGACTCCCGCTCGCCTGGGTTTGTCGTGCACCGTCACAATACCTTACAGGAAAGCTTTCACGCGCAATTCTTTTGTCTATTCCAGTTGACAATCCCATCCCCAACCTGTGCAGTGCAGCCACGTGGCGACCATGAATCGTTTTCTTCTCCGGGCCAGGGCCATGCTCCCGATCCTGGTCCTGTTTGCGCTCGCCGCCGCCGCGCAGGACGTCACCACGGTTTTTGTTCAGCCGGCGGAACCGTTGCGCGCCGGCAACCCGGGCAGCGTCTGGCTTTATTGCATGAACAATGCGCCGCGCAAGATCAATTACACCTTTCCCGCGTCGCTGGATTGCACGCTCACGACCGCCGCCGGCGTCTCCAACGCGCAGCTCACTCTGAATGCCAGTGCCCGGACCGCGACTGTCGCCATCCCCGCCGGCCGCTTCGCCAAAAAGGAATATCTGCTCTCCACCGCGCTGCCCGAGGGCCGCATCACGCTCGACGTCTCGAATTTCAACCAGATCATCCTCATGGCGCAAACCAACTCCGCGCCCGTCGGCGCATCCCCAACCCGATCCGGAAACGCGTCCCGCCAGCAACCCCTCGTGCCGCATCCCATGGACGAGTTTCTCGCCAAACACCTTTCCACTTACGAGCCGATCTATTTCCTCCTCGGCAGTTATCCCGCCGCGGAATTTCAGTTCAGCCTCAAATACCAGCTCTTCAGCTTCACCAACGAGGACAACTTCGCCGAGAACGCCGCCGACCATTTCTTTTTCGCCTACACGCAGACGTCCTTCTGGGACCTCATTTCCCGCGACCCGTCGTTCTACGACAGCAGCTACAAACCCTCGCTGTTTTTTTATTACACGAACGTCCTGCAAAGCCCCAGCAAGACCCTCTTGACCCTCGACCTCCAGCCCGGCGCCGAGCACGAATCCAACGGCAAAGGCGGCGCCGACGAACGCAGCCTCTACACCGCCTACCTCCAGCCGACCGCGAACCTCCATCTGCCCGACAATTTCTATTTCACCCTCCAGCCGCGCGCCCGCACTTACTACCTCGTCGGCCAGAACAATCCGGACATCGCCGATTACCGCGGTTACGTGGATCTGCTCGCGGCTTTCGGCTGGAACGATCCCCACAGCGAGGAAAAAGTCGAGTTCTCGACCAAATTCACCATCGGCGACGGGTGGAAATATCCCGGCACGAAATTCGATCTGCGCTTCAACCTTGCGCGCATCTTTTGGCTGAAAGCCTTCAACCCCACCATTCAGATCCAATACTTCACCGGTTATGGCCAGACCCTGTTGCAATACAACCAGCCCAGCCACGCTATCCGCGCCGGGCTTTGTCTCTGGTATTTTTGACCCTGGTAGAGACGGGCCGGTGGCCCGTCTGTTCTTCTCATCAATGGCGGTTCCGCGCCCCTTTTTCCCCTCTTAAAATTGGGTCAAGGCTTCGCCCCGCTTGACTACGCCATCTATTGCACGAGGTTCAATCAGCAACTATGAATAACAAACATCCTCACGGCGACCCGCACGGCGGCAGCAATCATCCCGACGGCCGCCCTTACTGGCAACGCGCCCACCGCGATTGGCGCGTGTGGATCGCTGCTCTATTCATCCTCGCCGCCATGACCATTTACCTCGCGACGAATGACATGCGCGGCTGGCCCTCTTCGTCGCCCCCGCCACCGCCCCCCGGCGGCGCGGTGGTAAGATAGCGATTCTCCACTTCCCGCTCGCGTGAGGAAAAGATAGCCTGTCGCCATGCCCGAACGTTTTTCCAGACGCGGTTTCATCGGCACAACGGCCGCCGGAATGATCGGCGCTGTCGGCGTCACCGCCAATGCGCTCGATGCCCGCGATTTCAATGCGGTGGGCGATGGCAAGACGGACAACACCGCCGCGCTCCAGAAGGCGTTGGACAAAGCCGCGCAGACGGAAAGTTCGGTGTTCATCCCGGATGGCGTTTTCGTTTGTTCCACGCTGAAGGTGCCGCCCTTCACGGGCTTGTGCGGCAATCCCACGTGGAGTTACGGCGCTTACGCTGGGCCAGTTCTCCGGCTCGGCGACGCCTCGGCGAAATGCCTGCTCGACGTCACCGGCGCTTACGGTTTTCGCATCAGCGGGCTTTCGCTGGACGGCGCGAACCTCGGGAACAATGCGCACGGCATCATGGTGGATAAACCGGACTACGGCAAACACGAGGACTGCGTTTGCATCGAACGCTGCCGCATCGGGAATTTCACCGGCGATGGCGTGCATCTGTCGCGCATCTGGGTGTTCAGCGTGCGGCATTGCATGATTTGTTTCAACGGCGCCAACGGCCTTCGTTACCGCGGCTGGGACGGGTTCGTGATGGACAATTGGTTTTCCGCGAACGCGCTGGCGGGCATCGGTTCCTACGAGGAAAATTCCTCGGTCACCTTCACCGCCAACCGCATCGAATGGAACCGCCGGCACGGGCTGATTTTGATGGGCGGCGGTTATTACAACATTACCGGGAATTATTTCGACCGCGCCAGCGGCCCGGCGATCGCGCTTCTGCCGCGGGGCAAGGCCCACGGCAAGACCACGACTATCACCGGCAATGTCATCTATCGCAGCGGCGCGCCGCAGGGCGGGCCTTTCGCCGATAAATATCAGAGCACGCACCTGCGCTTTGAGGACGTCGTCGGCCTCACTTGCACCGGGAACACCATCGAGGTGGGAAAAGACGACGGCGGCAAAGGCGAAACGACGCCGGATTACGCGTTCGTGCTGCGGGCGTTGACGAACTCCGTCATCGCCAACAACGTCATGCATCGCGGCGCGGTCAAGGAATTGGTAATGGACCTCGGCGGCCACGGCGAAGGCTTCATCCTCAAAGACAATCCCGGAAGCCTGTTCAAACCTTGAGACTGAAGGCTTATTCCTTGCGCTTCTGCGCCCTGCGCTTTGCATCCAACAACCGGCTCGTCGTGCTTGTCGGTGGCTGTTTGTCTTCCGGCTTGGTCGGAGGTTGTGGCGCGGCCGGTGTTCCGCCGCCAAGGCCCGTCGGTTGCGACGGCTCCCCGCCCAGTGGCAGCGTCACTTCCTTCTGCGGCTTGAACAAGTCCGCCGACGGCTCCGACGGCGCAGTCTGTGTCGAACGCACCTGCTGTTTTCTTGCCAGCAATGCCGCCAGCGATTCCTCGGCCTCCGGCTCGCGCGGCACCCCGCGCCAGAACAACACATGCCTCAAGATCCATCGCCACGCCCGCCGCATTTCGTCCCGGTCCAGATGGATGCGCCGCACGCCCACGTCGATCGGGAACAACAGCACGCACAATTTCAGCAGCCATTCCCACAGGTCCTTCGGCTGATACGTCTGCTGCCGGTTCAGCAAAAACGTATTGTCCAGCGGGTTGTCCTGTTCCAGCACCTTTCCGCCGCCGCTTTCCGCCAACCGCCGCAACAGATTGTAATTCGGCTCCGTCGCCGCGAACTCCGGCGAATAATTGATGCTCGCCCCCACTCGCTGCGAACCCCGGACATTCCCGTCTTTCATGTCCAGCAGGTTCACCATGTAAGTGCCCACGTCCTTCGTCGCAAATTTCGCTTCATAATGCCCCGGCCCTGTCTGCTCCACGTGCACCCTCGAGGATTCGCCCTTGGGATTCGCCACGATCGCGTCCAAATCCAAAAAGTTCACGTAATTGCCCTTCTCATCCAGCGCCTCGACGCTGATCTGCCCCTGCCCGCCGTCCACGTTCACGTCCACCGAGAAATCCGAGTTCTCCAGCCGCCGCAAACTCCATTGCCCGATCTGCGACCAGAATTCCTGGTACTTTCCCCAGCCCAGCCAGTTCTTGCTCCACTTCGCCTTCGCGTCCGACGTGAACGCCACCGACCGACCCAGCCCAAACTGCCAATGCGCCAGCAATGGATCGCCCTTGTCCGTCACCAGCGGGATTTCCGCCCGCGGCTTCGGCGTCGTCGCCACATAACCCAGCAGCGTCGGATACTCATTCGCTCCGATTCCCCGAATCAATTCGCTCATGGATTTCAACTGCGGCTTGAACGGGTCCTCATAGATCGCCGATTTCAGGATCACCGCCGCCTCCTTGATGAATATCTGCGGCAAATCCGCCGGCGACGTCACGTTGTAAAACCGCCCCCGCCCGTTGTCCGCGATCCATATCATCGTGTCCGGGCCTGCGTGTCCGGAAATCAGCACTGTGCTCACCGTTATTTTGTTCGCCACGATGTCGTTCATCAGCGATTGGTTTGGCGCCGCCGGGTCTCCGTCGCTGAACACAATAATGTGCTTGAGGTTCGCCGGGGATTTTTTCAACCCTTCGTATGCCATCGTCATCACGCCCTGAAACCCCGGCAAATCCCCCTGGTTCATCCCCGCGATCTGTCTCGCCAAATCTTTTTTGTCCCCAACCTTCGTCATCGGAAACAGCCAGTGCTCATAACCGTCCCACAACACCACGCCCATTTCGTCCTGCGGCCCCAACGCCGCCAAAACTCCCTGTGCGCAATCCCGCGCCACC
>Ga0206796_1180_pt1 | contig 12475 bp, 18 predicted proteins | sample Alteio_BWOrgCont_68_FD_152895 | JGI IMG/M metagenome (GOLD analysis project Ga0206796, IMG submission 152895) | Enriched cells from forest soil in Barre Woods Harvard Forest LTER site, Petersham, Massachusetts, United States -... | ecosystem: Environmental > Terrestrial > Soil > Temperate forest >...
TCGGTCAACCGACGAGAAGCGCCAAACCAGATGCCCACCGCGCACAATCGGAGCTTTCGGGGCCTTTGCGGCCCGAGGATCATGCTTTGCCACCGGTTCCTTTTTTGGATCCGGTACAAAGCCAGCGCGCGGCTTTTTTCTTCCCACCGCGTCTAGCTATAGCGAAGAATAATATTCAGCCATAGCCGCGTGGCTGATCACCTTTGAGCCACGCTCGCCGCTGCTCAGTCCCACCCTCGCATTGCGCCAAGGATCCTCTGCGTGTGTAAGCTCGCTGAGCCACTGAGCCGATTTGTCGCCGTAAAACTCCAGCACCGCGTCGACGGTATCTCTCTGATCCTTGTTGAGACGCTTGCGATCCCCTTTGATGTCGCCGTCAGTGACTGTAAACGCACCCTTGTGTGCCTCGTAAAGGAGTGGGCATACAGGCCCGTTAGCCCAAGCCTCTATCCGCTCAGGAAAGAGTTCAGCCTCGTCCCAGACAAGGGACCACGCCTGGGAATAGTAAACGAGCTTCTGTAGCTTCATCGCCGACATCGCTTTATGCTCATGAAGAATGTACGCGGCGACGTCTTTGCAGTTGGGCATGGGAAGCGTTCCTGCGGTGGTTAGGCGAAGCGACTCGACGCTTAGCTCATATGTGTAAACATTGTCCAATTTTTGCCAGCCAGGCACATATTATAAACACTATCGGCGTCCGAAGCGGCACCTCAATTGGGGTTTTTCGTGCGTCCTCACTGCAGCCTGCTCCCCTCCGGCAGCGGCCGATGGAACGCCAGCCCTTCGATGCGCGTTCGTCGGAAGCCGGCGTGAGAACGTCATTTCGATGCGATGGCCCCTAGAATGTGTTGGCATGGCCCGCGGCTGGCTTCAGTGCCGCCGCTCTGGGGCCTTGACGCAGGAGGATCGAGCCACCTAACGTCCTGCTGGCACCACAACGTGCTGCCTATCGGCGGAGGCGAGCGAAGCGTTAGTAAACCTAATGAAGCCGCCGATATCTAGCCAGCCGGGAGGGCGATGGTGTTGAGGTCTGGCATTATCGCCATTTGGACCGTACTGGCCTTCGCCAATGGAGCGGGTGCCGCGGAAAAGATCGGCTATGGTTCGCGAGTTGGGATGAACCTGACAATCATTTCGGCCAACGGGCTCGACACTGAGCAGGCCGAGATCCATGCAATTCATGATCGGAAGGACGCTGGCATTTTCTGCCGGGAGTATGCGCGGGACTTTTCCTCCAAATGCGTGAACGAGGAAATGCGGAGCGCGCCAAAATCGTTTGTCTATCGCGCCAACTGCGAGACAGGAGTTTTCCTGTCGGTCGGAGGCCGGTACCGATTTGTCGGTCCGGCAAAAGAAGACCCTGACAATATGATGATCGCTTACCAAGTGATCGATTTGGGCACTGGCGAAGATCTGGATGGCTCAGAGGCAAGCGGGTACCCACTGGCGATGGAGGTTTTCAAAGACCTTTGTCCCAGCAAAGTGCCGGGCGACATCTGGAAGCAATAAGCTTCACTGCATCAAGCATCCCTCCGGCTGCGGCCGATGCTTCGCTAACGCCATGACCCGCATGCGCTCGAAATATTCGGGCAACGGTGCAGGGTCGTCTAGCGCGCCTCTGCATATTGCCACTTACGAAAGGAGCGCATATCACGGTCCCCATTAGCTCGAAAATTGCCGTGATGCCTGCAAGAGAGATAGCGTCCGCTGTGACCGGGAAGGGTCGTCGATGAAGAAAACGCTTGCGGCAGCAGCAATACTCGGAACGATTGGGTTACCCTCGGCGCTTGCTGAGGACCTGACGTCCATGAAAGTCGGCGCTGCTCTTACAGATGCCTCAAAATCATTGAGCTACCATGTCAAGTTTCGAGCAGAGGAATGCTCAAAAGGCAATATGTTCGTTTGCACGATTTATGCGGACGTGCCGCACCATAGATCCGTATACAAGTTCCTCGCCGTTTTTCCAGATCCCACCGCTGCACTGAACCACTTCGACTTCGTGCTCACAACCTCGACAGAGTCCAGTACATATGGCATTGCCAGCCTCGCGGTTGCCGAGACGTTGCTGGCCGGCTCTAATGTCACTATAGAAGACGCCAGCGCTCAAATCACGGAAGTGATGCAACAAGCGGGCGACAGTGGCGCTCCGGTCTCAACCACCTACCGGGGCGTCTCTCAGGGCGTCAGTTTGATACCTGGTGCCGGTGCGCTGATCCAGATCCAGATCCAGAGGCAGTAGCCCTGGCCACATCAGCCGACCTTGATGATGCAGCAATTATCCCCAAGACCGCACCCCACCGTGATGCGAGCACGTTCCGCGATGGTGATGGGATACGCTTCGGGAACCGTCTCGACAGATGGCCATTTCCTGCTTCAGATGTCGGTTGGTGCAGCGCGGATCGTGAACCATCGAGCCGTCTACGCTGCGGTAATATCGGTGATAAGCATGGCAGGAGCTAGCCGCCGCGGCTGGTGCCGTTGAGATGCTAGCAGACAACAAGATGCCGAACGCCGACAGCGCGATCCAACGCATTTATCCCTCCCATTTTTGTGGAGCCTATGCCTGCATCATAGTGGGCCGCAACGGGGCACTTGAACTAAAGGCATCTTGGTCAACGGCGCTGTCTCCTGCGGCTGGTAGGAATATGCGGGCCCCTGGGCAAAAGGTTGAACCACATGACCCGCTGCGGGTGTTGTTGCCCTCACCGCCCGCTGGAGGGCCTCGAAAGGCAGGTCCTCTCGAGGTGGTCGCGCGCGGGAAAGGAAAACCGCGCGTGGTATTCATCATGCGTCCTCCGGCAACGGCGAGTTGGGGTCTGTATGCAAGGCGTCGAACGCGGCGCGCCAAGCGGGATCTCCGTCGGTCGGCCAGTCGTACGTATTCAAATTGGGCCGATATCCCTCGGGGAGGCCGCCCTTGCGTTGCAGAAAGCCGACGGCCGCGCGGATCTTCACGAACTGGGGAAGAAGCCTTTCGTAGGCTTCGCAGAGCCGTTTCGTTGCTGGATCATCGCTCAGCACTTTCGGGATGGCGCGATCAAGCTCCCATCGTGAATATTCGACCTCCGACTCCAATCCCTTGACCAGTGAGTTCGCCAAATCCCTGGCGCCGACCAGGGTGTTAACCGTGGCTTCCGCCTCTTCGAGCGCATCTTGCGCCTGCCGGACCGTCATCTCCGCGGCGGGCAAATCGGGGTTCAAAACCCGATGCGAGCGCATGGCCTTGGCGTGCTCGACCGCGGTTTGCGCCTGGCTGACCGCATCTTCGGCCGCCCATTTGCGGCTCGATAAATCATTGATCTTCCGGCCGTTATCAGCGACAGCTTCGATCGCCGCTGTGCGACGCTCAATCGCTGCCAGGAGGCTTTTGCGAGCCTCGCTCGGCGCTGGCCGTTCATTGCCTTTGACAACGCCGAGGTAAGTGCCTTTTGCCATGCTGAAACTCTCTTTCATCTAATTTTTAGGTGTCGAGCTTTTGGGAACATTTTGTAAAAATCGGCCAGAGAGTCGCGCCGTGTCCTCGGCTTGGCGTCACCAACCATGACCTTGGCATCTCCGACCATGACTCCCGCGACGCGGCCCTCGAGGACCAGGGCGACATGGTTTCCGGTAAGGTCGCGCATCACGCCGTCGTAGCGCTCGCCTCTGAATCTCCCCGGCGTCATGTCGGCCCGATATCGGTAGGCCGAACTGATATCCCTTTGGGTGTTACTCTCGATTCCCTTGATCGCCGCCGCAGTCCAGATCACCAAGGAATTGAGCAAGTATGGATCCTCGAAGGTCGCGTTTGATCCCGTCGAGCCGATGACGAGATCCTGTCTCGGATTCACTACGTCGACGGGGACGTGCTCGCTCAAGATCGGAAGACTGTTGAATGTGGGTGCCGCTTTTTCCAGCTCATCGGGATCACGCAGCAGCATGTACAACTGGTTAGGCTTCAAACCGTACCGCTGATAATCCGGTATTTCCCGGCCGAGATAGCCGTTCACAGCCGCCATGCTGATCGCGTTCGAAGCGAGACGCATGCGCCCGTCGGCATCGTAACGCCGCCCAGACGTCGGCGCCCGGTCGAAGGCCATGCGCCTTGTTCTCGCGCGATCAAGTTGGTCGACATAATCCGAATAGCTGAAACTCACGGCATCCTCGATTACTTCGGGGCCCGGCCGATGCGCTCGGCGAAATCCGAGAAGCTGAAGCCGCCGTTACGATCTGTCGCCGCTTTGATGGCAGCATCCATGGGCGGATTGCGGGGACTGTCGACGCCGTTGTCGGGCAAATCGTCCGTGGCCTCTTCGCCTTCGCCAATCAATAAGTTGCGATAATTTGCCCACTCTTCAGGCGTGCAAGCTGCCGCCAAACGCCTAAGAATGCCGCTTACTCCGCCCTTTGCTCCGGGCGACTCGTCATAGGCAGCACCGCCGCGGTTCACATAGAGCTGTTCGATGTTGGTGTGGTTAGGGGCCGGCATGGCGGATTTCATGGCTGTTCCTTTCATTCAAAAGTTTCCATAGAGGGCGGGGTGCAAGCCGCGATGATTGGCACCACGGGTGGGGATGAGGGACATCGCAAGCGGCCTGAAGCGGCCAGCGTTAGGGCTCCGGCGGAGGCATTAGCGCAATCATCCGCGCTTCCAGGCCCTGACGGATGGTCGATGCGCTCCTTGCCGGACGATGAGGTCCTGCGCTCAAGATTTACGAACTGTGTGATGAGCCGCCTATTATCAAGCAATGTAGCTCGACCGGTCGTCAGCAACGGCAGGACGTCGATGTAGATCTGCGACCTATCGCGCTCCGAATGTTTGTAGGTGATGCCGTTTTGCCTGAACGCCTCTACGACCCATTGCGCCGCGTATCGATCACCCTCAACCCGACCGACGCCGTAGCTTTTCAGTGCGCCAGCCATCTCGCGTGTAACCTCACTGGGATTGAACGGCGGCCGGCGCTCAAGGAGGCAATCGAGAATGACACGGGATGAATCGCGCGGCCCCTCGCTATGGGCGATTGCGAGCACCATTGCGTCACCCACGCCGCCGCTTGGATCACAAAAGCCTCGGTATTTAATGCCTTCCACTGGAGGACGTACCGTGCGGCCGACTTCGACCGCAGCATCGATCAGGTCGCGAGAAATGAACGCTGCTATGTCGTCACGCCATTGGCCAAGCCATTCCGAAGCCGCTGCAGCCGGATCGGCAGCAAGGGCGTCTTCGATGATTTTCGGATCGAGGACCGGATTAAGATCTCGGCTGGCCGCCTGAATAACGAGGACATCATCATCGTTCCGACCGAAATGCTGCCGCCATTTCTCGTGGAGCAAACCAGCCTTACGAAATGGCGATGAGATGATGATGAGCATCGAGTCCGGTGCGAGCGTCGCCATACCGGGCAGTACCGCGTTGTACGTCTCGAAGTCGGGGGATGCTGAGCGTTCGTCTCTCCAGAACGCAGCTTCGTCGAACACCGCAAGAGCGATAGTCCGGCCGCGCACGCTTCGGAAATTGTTGGTGGAGATGGCAACCTCAACCTCGTTGGAAAGGATGAAGCCGTCGGCCGTTTCGTTCACCACCATGGCGCGGAGCATGGGAACGGAGTTGAAATAGCCGCGGACGTAAGAGAGCAACACCCTCGCTTGCTGGCGATCGACGGCGAGGCAGGTGACGAGCGCATTCTCGCCGGGCCGCAGGAGACCGCGATAATCGACGCAGGATGCCGCCCAGGTCGCAACGGCGCTCGCTGCACTATCCTTACCTCCACGCCTACCGGCGGCGATCACGAGCTCTCTAACCTTGCGCGTTGGCGGCGCGCGGCCGCCCGCTAGCTTGCCGAAGATCTCGACGTCTTCAGGTGTCATCGGCAAAGCGAAGGCGGCTTTTAGGATCGTCCTCCACGCATTCCAGGACGGCGCAGCGAACCACGGCCCCAGCGCATCAGGATCGTCGAGGCACTCAATGATGTTCATGCGGGCACCCGCGCGGCGCGCTTGGCCGCCGCATACTCGGCAAGTGTCTTGGGCCGCTCTTGCCGGCGCCGGATGCCCAGTTTGCCAAGCAACCGGCTGGCGACGTTGGCTAGGCGAACCATTTGCTCATCGTCGACGGGAAGGCCGTTGACCAAATCAGCCTGCAGGCTCTCACACCGGAGGGTCAGACTGGCGGCCTGCCGAATTGTTGCTTTCTCGCTTTCGCCGACCTTGTCGATGCCACCGAGTTCTGAAACGAAGCTGTCGACCAGGTCACGAAACCGACGGGCTGAGGCCGACCTGCCATCGATGCCGCGAAGTAGCCGCGAGCCGTTCGTTATCCGGCTGCGAGTGGTTGACGGGCGACTTGCGAGGGCGGTGCTATTCGAGGGCATTTTGCAGCCGAATCTCAATTTTGTTGCCCTTATGTTGCCCCAAGCCGTCAATTTCCACAATATGAACACGGCGTATTATTAGTATACGACAGATAACGCACACGAAATTGTACAAGTGCGAAGGCAAGAGCGCATCACTGCGTATGATGCGCTCTACGCGATTGAGGCCGCCGGCCGTCGGCAAAATCGGGCGAATCGGCGCATGTTTGTCGTGGGCCTCTCAGCCGGTTGCCTTGCCAGTCTCACGGGCGGCCATGGTGAGGCGGTAGTGCTCTTCCTGTGCCATTTTGCCGTCAATCTGGGCGACGAGGTCAGGCAGGCGCTGGAGGCGGCTACGGGCGTCAGAGAACGACTTTTCGGCCTCAGCGATGGTGGTGATAACCTCTGCGATAGAAAGGAAGGTTGCAGTTCGACGCAAGCGCCGGCAACCAGATTCTAATGCGGCGATCGAGGGTTGGGCGGCACCTACATCGATGGCGAGCATCTTGGTGAAAACAGCTGGATTCACCTTCGACACAGTCATGCATCCGACCAGGATTGCGCAATGTTCCGCAATCTCGCGACGCGTGGCTGGGCGGGCGATCGCCGCCATCTGCGTAGATACCGTTTGGAAATCACCTTCGAAAAAGGCGCGGGTGTCCGCGAGAAGTTCAACGGCCTTGTGGTGGCGCAGGTGGTAGCCTTCCCAACCGTTGAAAGCCTGCCAGAGGATTATGTGCGACGCTTTCAGGCGCTCGAGGCTGCGTTCGAAGGCCTCTTCGGCCGGGACAATGGGCAAATCGCGAAGCGATACGCCGTTTTGGTTTGAAGTGGTAATATTGCTCATGGCTAGTCTTCCTTATCGAAGCCCGTTTGGAGCATGAGTTGGACGATATCGGGCTTGGCGGGTTGGTGTTGGCTCCGGGCTACCGATGCGTTGTTCCAGGCCTCAGCGTTTAGCCATCTGGCTGCACCACGGGTGTATTGGGAATCTTGACCCTGGCGCTCATCGGCGTATTTGCGCGCGCCCTCTAAGATGAGTTCCGCGGAAGCCTTCTTTCGGGCTTTCGCGAATGCCTTTCTGGCGTCGGCCTCGTCGGCCTTTTTTGGATATGTCTTCCAGAATGTATTGAATTCCTTTTCAACCGCGGTTTTGCGGGGGAGAGATTCAAGGGGTTCCTCAATGGGTTCACTCAAAGGGTTATGCGGAACTGTTGTTCCACCCTGAATGCTCAAAAGTTCCGATCTAGATGCGCAAAAGTTCCGGTCTAACTCCGGGAAGAGTGGAACTTCAGTTCCGGTCACAGGGTGGACCTCTGGTTCCGGTCTAGAGTCATCTAGGGTGGAACTCGCGTTCCGGTCTAAAAAAGCCAGCCGGTAATAATTTGGGGTATGCCGAGTGTGGCGTTTGGCTATGAAAAGGTGGCCACGCTCGACAAGTTGTTCGACGAGCTTCCGAACCTGGCGGTCGCTCAGCGATACCTGTTTCGCCAACGTTGATTGCGAGGGCCAAGCGAGCCCCGATTTTCGGTTGATATGCGATGCGAGGGCGTATGCGACTGCGAAGGCAGCCTTCGAAATTTCTTCGTCCGCTAGAACCTGATCGAGCCAGGAAAAACGGTTGCGCGTGAAATCATCGCCTTTTTCGGGCCTGGACATTTCTCAACACCGACAAGGTGATTGGAGGGAAGGCGGGCTATTGGCCCGCGCTCGTATCTTCACGCCGCAAGAGGGCAGGCGGTGGAAAACGGATTGCCGTCATCGCAGCGCTACTGTTCACGAATGCGCCCAAAGGCGTGCCATCGAGCAGCCACGCGCCAAAATCTCGGCCCACAGGCGCGATCCAGCCGATCCGCGTCCGGCCGTCGTGAACTGGCTGTGCGTTGGGCGGTGCCCGCCATTGAGCGCTTGGGCGCCCGGTGCTATCTTCTACCTCGGAGCGGCGACGCGAAAGCTCTGCATTATTGGGGGCTTCCGGCGTTGGCGCACCGGAAGCCCCTTTCATTTTCCCTTTGACCATTTTACGCCGCCCTCCGATCGCGGGAAGCGGCGCGCTCGGTGAGCCACTGATTAACTTCCTCTTCGATCCAAGCGACGCTATTCGGTCCCAGCGCAATGGGTTTCGGAAATCCCTGGAACTTGATCCGGCGATGCAACGTCATCCGGTTTTCGACGATGCGGCGCTCTTTCAGATTTTTATAGCGCAAGAGTTTCATGTCTGTATCTCCACGACGCACCGCAATGAACTGCAGTGCTCATGGGGAAGAAGTAAGTAACAAAGGGGATAATCCGTCTATTGGTACATTTAATCTTTCTGGAATGTACCTAGTACAAATGTATTTTCGGCTTTGTACCAGTTTGAGGAATTACGGAGAGTCCGACCTCTTCCTAACTAACTCGATTTTGACGGCTCCCAATGTCGGTTTATCACCCGTCAGCTCTGGGATGACGGTTTTGATGAAGCCATAGGCCGCCTCTTCGCTCATTTCCGGAAAATCGCGATCAAGGTCATCTTTTATGACGTGGGCTATCCCACGCCAGCGCCGTGCCCCGGCGCCAATAGTCAGTAAGCTCTTACGTGGGAGCCGTCGCTCCTTGAACGCTTCAGCCGCCGCCTGCAAAGAATCGAGTGCACGAAGGTCCGCTTCGCCTTGCTCCGTGCCTAAATCGAACCCAAAGCGCCGCGACTCTTCGACATCCTTGACGACATTCGGTCGGATGGTGGGAAGTAATTCGACGAGCGCCCATACTGCGTTTCCGACCTTTTCGATGTGGTCCCTTTCCCATTCTACGGCCGCCATGCGCATGGGAACGATTTTGCGAAACAGACGAAGAGATTCAGCAAGATTTCGCACCTTGGCTTGGACAGCCGGATCGTCGCCGTTGGGCTTCTTGGCGGTTACCTTGAAAGCATCTCGAAGTATCTTAAGGATACTCATGTCGCTTAAGGAGTCCGCCGATGCATCTGCTGGGGGCAGCATATTCATGATAATGCCGCCTGCGCCCGGATAGCGACGACATTGGCCGGCGCTGGCTCGACAATCGAGCGGAGTCGCCCTTCCCAGAGTGTCAAAGCCTCAAGTTTCTCCTGAAGATAACGGTGGCGGTCGTAAACTCGATGTAGTCCCGGCTGCTTGTGGGCGAGTAGTAATTCTGCGACCAATACCGGAATCGGCAAAGCAGAAAGATGGGTTCGAAACGTTCTTCGAAGATCGTGAAAAGACCAATTCTCCGGCTCTTCTGACACGCCATCAATCTTTGCTTCTGGCGCGTCCTTGACGCCTTCGCCCATTGCCTTACCAATGCGCTTTCGGAATTTCGAAAAGCCGCTGATCGGATTGCTACCGGATTGGGTCGAGAAAACGTAGTCGCCGCCGTCCCAGCGTGGCAGGCTCTTAAGCAGTGCAAGTGCCATCGGGGCTAGCGGCAGGGTGTGGGGCTCGTTGCCCTTCATACGCTCTGCCGCAATCGTTAGGGAACCAGCACCCAAGTCGACCTCTGTCCACGTCAATTCGGCAGCCTCCCGCAACCGCAGGCCGGTAAGCAGCAGTAGCCTGGCAAAAGGTGCGAGCGGATAATTCAGCCCCTCGGCGCTGCCGAGCACCCAAGCCGTGGCACCCCATAGGGCCTTGAGTTCTGCATCGGTCAGAATGCGGTCGCGCTGTGTCAGCGGCCCAACAAGGCGAACTGGCGAAATTCGGTCCGCCGGTGAATGTGGAAGGATGTCGCGCTCTACGGCCCAGCCGAATAGCGAGCGCGCATGAGCGAGGGCCTGGTGCGCAACCGCGGGGCGGCCTGAAGCGGCAACCGCTTCGACCATTTCGATGACATCACGCCGACTGATTTGCTTGATCGTCTTTTTCTTCCACCGCGCGATAAGCTCGCGGCGGATAACCTGTTCCGTAAGCTTTGCCGATCGGAGATTTTTTACATGTCGCTCAACATAGTCTTCGGCGAGCTTTTCGAACGTGTCCAATCGTTCGCGCTCGCGGGCCTGTTGTTCCTGCGCCTGACGAACCTTCGGATCGACATTGTTGCTGATATCGGCAAGCTCCTCGCGAGCCCGCGCGCGAGCCTTTGCGAGTAGCCCGCTCGTCTTTTCCTTTGTCGTGTCCAATGCAGGATATTTGCCGGCTTGGAAGCTATCCAGCGTGCGCTTGAGCTGCTTTTTTCCCAGGCGGCGCACGATCACGAATGAAACGTTACCACTGTCGGAAACCCGGACACCGAAATGAGGCAGCTCCGTATCCCAATACATTTCGCGCTTGCCCTGTGGCGCTGCCTTGAGGGACTGCAGGAATGTGGTGGTGAATTTCTTCCTCGCCATGAGCGGACCCAGTCATGAAAAATGATCGACACCTTTCGGGGCAACACCGGGGCAACAAGTGAGGTGTGTCAGCGGGTGTTACACGATGTAGCACCACGTTATGGGTTTTGGCAATAAGTCTTTGAAAAAACTGAAGTGAAGATGCAGACGTGTTACCCGATCTAACACGCTGTTTTTGTACAGCACATCATTCGTAATGATGGGGTCGCGTGTTCGAGTCACGCAAGCGGCACCAGTTTCCTTCCCGAAATCAACGAATGCATCACGCCGCGACATCGCGTCGACTGGTATTTCTTGCGCGGCCCCTCTGAATCCGGCCGGTCCCCCTTGCTCAACACTAAGGGTTCCTCCGGTGCCTACGACCCCGCAATGGAAGTTACATATGACATTCAGTGTTGTTTGGGCGCTGGTAAAATTTCACAGCTGAAGCATGCGGATACTATTTCGGATCTGACGACAGACACGCCTTTGTTCTCGCGGCAATGATTGATAGCTGGCCCGGGCTGCAACTTTTTTCGAATGCGGGTAATTTACTATTGCTTGGCCCTATGCCCTATTTGTGGTATAGTATTACTAAGGTGATTTCATTGTTTTGGGGAGATATTGCAATGAAATTGCATCTCGCCTTGGCAGCCTTCCTTCTCACCTTCACCCCGGCCTTGGCGGCCGACCTGGCGCCGCAGCCGGCTGAGCCGGCGGCGCCGGTCTATGTGGCCTATAGCTGGACGGGCTTTTATCTTGGTCTGCATGCCGGCGTCGTCGGCAGCAATGTCAAGGCCACCAACCAGCTGACCGGCGCATCGACGGGATTTGACGACACCGGTTTCATCGGCGGCGCGCATGCGGGCTACAATTATCAGTTCGACGACGGATTCGTGCTCGGCCTGGAAGGCGATATCGATTATACCAGCCTCTCCAAGAGCCGCAGCTTCGCCGGCCCGACCTTTACCGAAACCGACAAGTTCAAGAGCGACTGGCAAGGCTCGATACGAACCCGGGCAGGCTATGCCTTTGATCGCTTCCTGCCCTATGTCACCGGTGGTGTTGCCTTTGCCAATGAGAACTTCAGGGCGTCGGGCTTCGATACCGTGCTGGGCCCCTATGGCGGTTCAAGCAGCACCACCCGCACGGGCTGGACCGTCGGCGGTGGTGTCGAATATGCCTATGACGAGAACTGGCTCATCCGCGCCGAGATACGCTATTCCGATTTGGGCAGGAAGAGCTTCAGCTTCACCAATTCTGCCCCGAGCAAGGTCCGCTTCAACGAGGTCTCGGGCACGGTCGGCGTGAGCTACAAGTTCTGATCTTGAGGTCTCTATTGAGGAGAGGTCTGGAAGAGGCGTTCGTTATTTTGCCGGCACCGGACAGTTCGTATCGCCCTCCTGGCAGCTGAGATAGACCTTGAGTTCGCCGATTCGTTTTTGCGTGAGACCGTCCGCGCAAGTGGCGTAGACCATCGGGTACATGGTGCCGCCTGACGTGCTCGACGCCGAGAAGGTGCATTCGGCATCGCGGAAGGCCACCCAGGCGCGCTGCGCCGAAACCAGGAGCTTGGTCGTGGCTGCATCGTCCTGAAGCCGCTGGACGATCTGTTTATAGAGCGCATTCAACGTCGCGTCCGACTTCCTGAACGCCTTGTCGGTGCATTCGCTCATCGTCCTTTGATCGGAAGCATGATCGCAATCGTCGGCACAGGCAAAGGTGGCGGGCGCCATGGCCACGAGGACCAGTAGAAATCGGGGATACATCGGGCCTCCATTTTGTCCAAGCGCCATCAGCGGCGCATCATCCAGCCTGACAGGTTCGCTCCGAGGCCGCG
>Ga0206796_1181_pt1 | contig 12439 bp, 6 predicted proteins | sample Alteio_BWOrgCont_68_FD_152895 | JGI IMG/M metagenome (GOLD analysis project Ga0206796, IMG submission 152895) | Enriched cells from forest soil in Barre Woods Harvard Forest LTER site, Petersham, Massachusetts, United States -... | ecosystem: Environmental > Terrestrial > Soil > Temperate forest > O...
TTCGCGAGTCGTGCCGGTGTCGATCAACTGGCCGGTATCGACGTTGCGCGCGGTGACTACGCCATCGAAGGGTGCATAGATCTTCTCGAAGGACTGCAATTCTTTGAGCCGCTGCACGTTGGCCTGTGCGGAGCGGACCGAGGCCGCGGTGGCGTTGGCCTGGTTGACGAAGGTGTCGGTGTCCTGGTGTGAAACCGCATCTGACTTGACCAGCCCGGTGTAACGATCGGCCTGAATGTGCGCATTGTTGGCTGTGGCTTCGGCGGTGTTCAGGTCGGCTTCGGCCTGCACCAGTTGCTGATCGAGTTCGGGTGTTGCGATCTCGGCCAAAAGCGCGCCTTGTTTCACTCGCGCGCCGATGTCGAAGTACCAGTGCATGAGGTAGCCCGAGGTGCGGGCGTAGATGGGGGAATCGGTGTAGGCGGTGACGTTGCCGGGCAGCACAAAATTGTCAGTGGGCGCGGCCTGCTGGGGCACAAGCGCGACCACCGTGGGAGCTGCCTGCGCCGTGGTGGTGTCGGCCAGAACCCGGTTGTCGCGAATGCGGCGCAGAACGCCCGCGGCGCCCAATGCGACCGCCAGCAGCAGGACCAGGGCGAGTCCCAGAAGGGCAAAGCCCGGGCGGATAGGCTTCCGGTCGGGCACGGGCGCGTGATCATGGCCCGTATGTGTCGTGCCCGGAGGGTTCGGATTGGGTTGGTCGGTCATCGAGGGTTACTCCGAAAGCTGGTCGAATTCGTCGAACGTTGCGGCTTGCGCTCCGCCCTGGGCGGACCGGCGGCGGCGTTCCAGCCAGCTGTGCACGACTGAGAAGAAGGCCGGAACGAAAAAGAGCGTGGCCACGGTGGCCAGCAGCAGTCCGCCGATCACGGCGCGGCCCAGCGGAGCATTCTGCTCGCCGCCGTCGCCCAGGCCCAGAGCCATGGGCACCATGCCGATGATCATAGCGAGCGCAGTCATCAGCACCGGACGGAAGCGAACGAACCCGGCGTTGAGCGCAGCCTTGCGGGCATCGCCTACCAGGATCTCCAACTGCTCGCGGGCAAAGCTGATGACCAGGATGGAGTTTGCCGTAGCCACGCCCATGCACATGATGGCGCCGGTTAGAGCGGGGACGCTGAGGCGCGTGCCGGTGAGGAAAAGGAACCAGACGATGCCCGCCAGCGCCGCGGGTAGCGCGGAGATGATGAGAAACGGGTCGAGCCAGGACTGGAAGTTGACCACGATGAGCAGGTAGACGAGCAGGATGGAAAAGGCGAGGCCGCCCAGCAGTCCGGTGTAAGACGCTTTCATGGTTTCGCTCTGGCCGCGCAGGACAAAGTGCGAGCCGCGCGGAAGGTCGCCGTGCTTCTCATGGCCTTCGATGATCTGCTCCATTTTGCCGGTCACGGAGCCTAGGTCGGTTCCACTCACGTTGGCGAAGATATCGAGGACCGGCTGCACGTCGTAGTGGCTGACGGTGCCCATCTCCTCGCCGGGCTGCACGGCGGCCAGGTTGCCCAGCACCTGGATGGTCAGCGGCGCGCCGGGCGCGGCGCTCGACTGCCCGCCGGAGACGGTAGAGGGATCGGAACCGGGAGCACCGGATGATCCGGCAGTTCCGGTGCTATTCATCTGCGCGCCGGCGCCGGGGTTGATGGGCAGGCTTTTGAGCTCGGCAAGCGAATCGAGCTTGTATTGCGGTGACTGGATGGCGATGTTGTAGGAGACGCCGCTACGCGGATCGAGATAGAAGTTGGGCGTGGTCTGGAAGCTGCCGCTGAGTGCGATGAGCAGGCTCTGGGAAACGTCCTTTTGCGTCAACCCGATGGATTGGGCGCGGGTCCGGTCCACATTGACCGTCATATTAGGGTAATCGAAGGGCTGCTGGATGCGGACGTCGGCCGCGCCCGGCACATAACGGGCTTCATTGGCGACCTGCTCCGCGAGGGCGCGGTCTCCATAAAGATTGGGTCCGACGATCTGTATGTCGATGGGTGCGGCCAGCCCGAAGTTCAGGATCTGGGTCACGATGTCGACCGGCAGCGAATAGAAAGTAACGCCGGGATAATCGAGTGCCAGCACCTTGCGCAGTTTTTCGACGTAGGCCTCGGTAGGGTGGTGGTCCTTGGTCAACTGCACCTGGATGTCGGCGTCTGAAGGGCCGATGGGAGCCGAAGTGGAATAGGAAAGGTTCAACCCGGAGTAGGGCACGCCGATGTTATCGACGATGGTGACGATCTCGCTCGAGGGAATTTCCCGGCGGATGGTCGAATCGATGTGGTCACAGAGATCGGCTGTCTCTTCGATGCGGGTTCCGGTGCGAGCACGAACGTGGATCTTGAAACTCCCGGCATCGACCGACGGGAAAAAGTCGCGGCCCAGCCAGGGCAGGAGCAGGCCCACGGAGCCGAGAGCGAAAATCACAAACAGGATCAGGAATACCCCCGCGTGGTCCACGCACAGCGTAAGCAGGCGCAAGTAGCCGAGGCGGATCTTCTCGAATCGCGACTCGAAGGCCAGTTGGAATTGAATGAACGGGTTGCGGCTTTTGTGTTTGAGGGCGATTTCCGCCTCGTCATGCTCCTTGAGCAGGTATTTGGCCATGGTGGGCACCACGGTGCGGGAGAGCAGATAGCTGGCGAGCATGGCGAAGACAACGGCTTCGGCGAGCGGGACGAACAGGTACCGCGCCACGCCGCTCAACAGAAACATGGGCACAAAGACAATGCAGATAGCTAGGGTCGAGACCAGGGCTGGCGTGGCGATTTGCGCGGCGCCGTCGAGAATGGCCTGCTCGATCTCCTTGCCCGATTCCAGGTTCCGGTTGATGTTTTCGATCTCGACGGTGGCGTCGTCGACCAGAATGCCGACCGCCAGCGCCATGCCGCCCAGGGTCATGATGTTGATGGTTTCGTGCAGCGCGTAAAGACACATCAGCGAACACAGGATGGAGAGCGGAATCGAAACCGCAATGATGATGGTGGAGCGGAAGCTGCCCAGAAACACCAGGATCATCACGCCGGTGAGGCACGCTGCGATGATCATCTCGCGCACCACGCCGTCGATGGCGCTGCGCACGAAGATCGACTGGTCGGAGAGGTAGTTGATGTTCAGCTGCTGTGGCAGCTGGCCGCTCATGCCGGCGATCTTGTCGCGGACGCCTTTGATGATGTCCAGCGTGGACGATGAGCCGGTCTTCATCACGTTCATGAGGATGGCCCGGCTCCCGTCGACGCGCACGATGTTGGTCTGCGGGGGATTGCCGTCGCGCACGTGGGCCACGTCGCGAATGTAGATGACGGCGCCGTTGACCGCGCGGATGGGCAGGTTGTTCAGGTCGTTGACGACCTCGGGCGCGGAGTTGGTCTCGACCGCGTACTCGAATTTATCGATCTTCATGGTGCCCGAAGGCACAATGAGATTCTGCGCGTTGACGGCGTTGACCACGTCGACCGGCGACAGCCCCTTGGCCTGCAGCGCGGGGAGGTCGATGTCCACCTGGATCTGGCGCTGCTTGCCGCCGTAGGGAAAGGGGGTTTGCGCTCCCTCGATGGTGGCCAACTGGGTACGGATGGTGTTCTGCCCCAGGTCGTTCAGTCTCTGTTCGTCGAGACCGGTGCCGGAGAGCCCCAGTTGCAGGACCGGCACGCTGGAGGCGTTGTATTGAATGATGAAGGGCGGAGTGGTGCCGGGCGGGAGCTGGCGCAATTGCACCTGGCTGATGGCGGTCACCTCGGCCACGGCGCTGGCGACGTTGACGTGCGGCTGGAAGAAGATCTTGATTACGCCGATGCCGTTGAGCGATTGCGACTCGATGTGTTCGATGTCGCTGACCGTGGTGGTCATGCCGCGCTCGGCATTGAAGACGATTCGTGTGGACATCTCCTGCGCGGAAAGGCCAGTGTACTGCCAGACGACAGTGACCACGGGGATGTCGATGTTGGGAAAGATATCCGTAGGCATCTCTACGATGCTGAAGGCGCCAAGGATCAGGATCAAAAGCGCGAAGACGGCAAAGGTGTAAGGCCGCCGCAGCGCAAGCCGGACAATCCACATCATAGGGCTGTTACTCGCTCGTGCAGCACTTCCAGAGTTCGTCGATCCGTTTTAGATTCGTGCCAGGTTGCCGCTCGCCGATGGCCGCGGAAACTGGAAAGCGGTGCGTTCGGGGTATTTCAAGTCTGTCAACGCGATGCCCCGGATTGCTCGGAGCCGGGACGCCGGCGGCCGGCTCAACAATTGGCCTGATTGGGTGCGGCCCGGATCGACCCGGCTGAGCCTGGCGCTGAATCGGCGTCTGGCCCACTCCAGGGCTCAGGCTGAAACAACCATGGTAGACGATGTCGCGAGGCAAATCCTCATGCGGCCGGCGAATGAATGAACTTACACGTTTTTGACGTCCCATTGGGGGGAAAAGATGCACTGGCGGGCGGCAACCATCCCGGCATGTGAGCCGGTTCGCCTGGACTCCATATCTTCTGACGTTTATTGAGTTAAGGGCGCGGGGCTATATGGCGAAAAGGGCCACGACGACCACACACAGTCCCACGGCCAGGCTGATTCGGTCGCGGATGGCGAAGATGACGGGGTCGTCGTCAAGCTCGCCGCGCGAGGCCAGCAGCCAGACGCGATTGAGCCAGTAAACGAGCAAAGGGACGACAAACCAAAGACGAGTGGGGTGCGCGTAGAGAGCGTCCACGTCGGGGCGGGTGATGTAAAGAGAGAAGACCAGCACCGCGGCGTAGGCACTGGCGGTGCCGAAGGCGCGAATCTGCTCGAGGTCCGCGACCAGGTACCCGCGCCCGTGGGTTCTTGCGCCCCCGCGCTCGCGCAGGTTCTCGAGCTCGCTGAAGCGCTTGACCATGGCGAGGGAAAGAAACAGGAAGCTGGAGAAGCCGGCCAGCCAGGGGGAGATGAAGGTGCCTGTAGCTGCGCCCCCGGCCAGCATGCGCAACGTATACAGGCCTGAGAGCACCAGAACGTCTAGGATTGCAATTCGCTTGAGGTAGAACGAATACGCTGCGGTGGCCAGTATGTAGAGCAGCAGCCAGAAGGCGAAAGCGCGATCGAGCCATGGAAGCAGAGCCACCGAGGCCGCGGCGAGCAGCATCGCCAGGGCCATGCCGGAGGAGACGGAGAGATCTCCGGAAGCGAAGGGGCGAAAGCGCTTGGCCGGATGCCGGCGGTCGCTTTCGATGTCCAGCATATCGTTGACCAGGTAGTTGGCCGAGGCCATGAAGCTGAAGCAGAAGAACGCGGCAATGACAGCGGCAATGGAGCCGGGGCGCAGATTGTGCGAGAGCAGCAGCGGCACTGCCAGAAGGAAATTCTTGGCCCACTGGTGGAGGCGGATAGCCTTTAGCAGCGTTCGCGGCAGTGGCCTGCGGTCGAGAAAAGTGCGCACCACCGGGATACGCTTCATGCGCAGGGCGACGAGCAATCCGCGCGTAGGGTTGGCCAGCATGGCCTCGTGCGCTTTGGCCAGCAGGGGCAGGTCGGCGGTCGAGTTACCCACATAGTCGAACGAGGCAAAGCGGCTTTCCAGTGTGGCGAGCTTTTTGCCGCGCGTCAGGTTGGTCACGCCGTCCGAGGCGAGCACACCCTCAAAAATGCCCAGGTGCGCGGCCACGCGGTTGGCGAGCGCGCTGTCGGCACCGGTGGTCAGGTAGAGCGGACGCCCTGAGCGCCGCTCCGCCTGCAGGTAGCGAAGAAGCGGAGAGTTGTAGGGCAGGCGGGCGGTGTCGAGCGGTGCGCGGCTTGCGACTTCGATCTTGAGGCCGGCGCGGCCTCTCGCGAGCCACAGCGGCAATCGCCAAAGCTGTGCCGGATGGCGGCGAACCAGCAGCCAGAGCGCGTCAAACAAAGTGTCGGATTTTACCAGCGATCCGTCCAGGTCAACGCAGAGCGGGCGCGGCAGGGACTTGGGCTCGGCAATGGCGGCATCTTCGGTCAAGGTTCCTCGCGGGCCATCGGAAACGGCCGGCGACTCTTTGGGGATCGGAGTTTGCAGCGCTTCATCCGGCGCAGCGCGCGGTAAACTCATGAAAACGCGAATCGTCTTATTTTAATTGACGGTGCGCGACCCGGCGGCGATCGAGGGTGCTCGCGGGTTTGGAGCGCTCCGCATACAATGAATCCACCGCAGCGCTCGGAATGCCGGACATCCCCACCCGGCTCTGAACCGGATGCCGGTACGGGGCCCAAGCGCTCGAAACCTTTGACGAAACTTTTTCGTCCCATAGAACACCAGCGCGGACTGGCGAGTTCCCTGCCTGGCTCGGCTGCGAATCCGCCCGCATTCTTGGGCCTTCACCTTCAGAAAGCGAACGACAGGAATCCCATCATGTCCATCGACAGCACCCCGGAAGCTTATCCTTCCGCAGCACGCGGATCGCAGGGCCCCCCGGCCCGCAAAGGATCCTGGATCAGGATTCTTGTGTACCTCATTTTGATTGGAGGATTGGGATTTATCGTGTGGCGGGTCTACCAGAACCAGCAGGCGGCGGCGAGCCAGGCGTTGATGCAGGCGGCGGCGATCTCCAGCCGGCCGGTGCCGGTGCAGGTAGCGGCGGTCGATCAGCGGCCCATGCCCATCTTCCTGACGGCGCTGGGCACGGTGACCCCTTATATGAGCGTGACGGTGAAGGCGCGGGTGAGCGGGGAGCTGGAGCCGGTGAAGTTTACCGAGGGCCAGCAGGTGAAGCAGGGGGACACGATCATGGTGATCGATCCCAAGCCCTACCAGGCGGCGCTCGACCAGGCCAAGGGAACGCTGGCGCACGACGAAGCCCTGTTGCGCAATGCGCAGGCGGAGTTCGCACGTTACAAGTCGCTGTTTGATGCCGGCGTGGTCTCAAAGGAAACGCTGGACGCCGACGAAGCCGCGCAGGGCCAGTATGAAGGCGCAATCGCGTCGGACAAGGCGGCCATTGAGACGGCACAGCTGCAGTTGAACTGGTGCACGATCCAGTCGCCGATCGACGGGAAAATCGGTCTGAGGCTGGTGGACCCGGGCAACATCATCACCGCCAACACCACCAATCTGGTGATCATCAACCAGTTCCAGCCCATAGCCGTTTATTTCACGCTGCCCGAAGGCCAGCTTCCCCAGGTGCTGGGACGATTGAACGCGGAGAGACGACTGCCGGTGGACGCCTACGACCGCGGCGACACGCAAAAGCTCGCCTCCGGCCAGCTGCTGACGGCCGACAATCAGATTGACACCACCACCGGAACCGACAAGCTGAAAGCGGTCTTCGACAACCGCAACAACAATCTGTTTCCGAACCAGTTCGTGAACATTCACCTGGTGCTGGAAGACCGGCCCAACGCCTTGGTTGTGCCATCGGCCGCCATCCAGACGGGGTTGCAGGGATCGTTTGTGTGGACGACGAATACCGACGCCAGCGGGAAAGTGACCGCTGGTATCCAGCCCGTGAAAGTGGTGCTGGCCGAGGGGCAGGTGACGATCGTCGATAGCGGTCTCGCCCGCGGGCAGCAGGTGGTCGTGGACGGATCCGACCGGCTGCGCCCTGGGCAACTGGTGACGGTGAGCGCATCGCGGCAGCGTGCCGGGCAAGGCGGCGATGGCTCGGCTCCGGCAGGCGGACCGTTCGCGCCGGCAACTGCGGCGGCACCGGGCGGCTCAGCGGGCAGACCGCCGGCCCCAGTGGCTGGATCAGGAGCCGGCGGAAAGGTCACGGATGCTCCGGGAGGCGGGCAGCCGGTTCAACCGGCCAGAAAGGAAGCGCAGTGAGCCCTTCGCGGCCATTCATCCTGCGGCCAGTAGCCACTTCGCTGCTGATGGCCGCCATACTGCTGGCCGGTTTTGTGGCCTTCCAGCAGTTGCCGGTGTCTGCGCTGCCTGAAGTCGATTACCCCATCATCCAGGTGCTCACGTTTTACCCCGGCGGCGGGCCGGAGGTGATGGCGTCGTCGGTAACGGCGCCGCTGGAGCGGCAGTTCGGAGAGATGCCGGGCCTGAAGCAGATGACGTCGGTCAGCTCCGGCGGCGGTTCGGTGATCACCCTCGAGTTCAACCTGGACGAGAACATCGACGTAGCGGAGCAGGAAGTGCAGGCGGCGATTAACGGGGCCAACACCTTTTTGCCCGCCGACCTGCCCAACCCCCCGATCTACAGCAAGGTGAACCCGGCCGACGCGCCGATCATGACGCTGGCGCTTTTTTCCGATGCGCTGCCGCTGGACAAGATCGAGGACGCGGCGGACACCAATCTCGCCCAGAAGATCTCCCAGGTGACGGGCGTGGGGCTGGTTTCGATTGCCGGCGGGCAAAAGCCATCGGTCCGCATCCAGGCGAACCCGGCGCAGCTCGCGGCCTACAACCTGAGCATGGAAGACCTGCGCACGGCCATCGCGGCAGCGAATGTCGACCAGGCCAAGGGCACGCTGAACGGGGCGCGGCAGACCTATACCATCGGCGCAAACGACCAGCTGCTTTCGAGCGCGGACTACAAGCCGGTGATCGTGGCCTATAGAAATGGCGCGGCGGTGCGGACGTCGGATGTGGCCACGGTGGTGGACGCGGCGGAGAACTCGCAGCAGGCGGCCTGGATGGATCGCCAGCCGGCGGTCATCGTCAACATTCAGCGGCAGCCGGGAGCGAACATCATCGCGGTGGTGGACCGCATCAAGAAGCTGCTGCCCATGCTGCAGGCCAGCCTGCCGGCCAGTGTGCAGGTGAAGGTGCTCACCGACCGCACCATCACGATTCGCGCATCGGTAAAGGACGTCGAATACGAATTGATGCTCACCGTCGCGCTGGTGGTGATGGTGATTTTTCTCTTCCTGCGTAACCTGGCGGCCACTATCATTCCCTCGGTTGCAGTGCCGCTCTCGATTGTGGGCACGTTCGGGGTAATGTACCTGCTGGGCTACAGCCTCAACAACCTGACGCTGATGGCGCTGACCATTTCCACCGGCTTTGTGGTCGACGACGCCATCGTGATGATCGAGAACATCTCGCGGTTCATCGAAGAGGGTGAAACCCCAATGCGGGCGGCGCTCAAAGGCAGCGCGCAGATCGGGTTCACCATCATGTCGCTGACGGTTTCGCTGATCGCCGTCCTCATACCGCTCCTGTTCATGAGCGATGTGGTGGGGCGGCTGTTCCGCGAGTTTGCCATCACGCTGGCGGTCACGATTCTGGTTTCGGCGTTTGTATCGCTCACTCTGACGCCGATGATGTGCTCGCGCATTCTGAAGCACAAGGCGGATGCCAACCAGACACGCTTCTATCATGCATCGGAGAAGGTCTTCAACGGGGTGATTGCGTGGTATGGGCGCACGCTGCAGGTGATCCTGCGCCACCGCTTTGCCACGCTGGTGGTGACGGTGGGCACGCTGGTGGCCACGATTCTGCTGTTTATCGTCGTGCCCAAGGGCTTCTTCCCTGTGCAGGATACAGGCGTGATCCTGGGCATCAGCGAGGCGCCGCAGTCGGTGAGCTTTGCCAGCATGGCGGAGCGCCAGCAAAAACTGGTTGACATCGTTCTGGCCGATCCGGCGGTCGACAACGCTTCGTCGTTTATCGGCGTGGATGGAACCAACACTACGCTGAACTCGGGCCGCATCCAGATCAACCTGAAGCCGCTGGAGCAGCGGGGCATCTCCGCGACCGAAGTGATCCGCCGCCTGCAGCCCAAGGTGGAGAGCGTGGACGGGATCCAGCTCTTCCTGCAGCCGCTGCAGGACCTGACGGTGGAAGACCGTGTGAGCCGGACCGAGTTCCAGTATTCGCTCGAGGATCCTGACCAGAACGAGCTGGCCAAATACACCCGCGCGATGGTCGAAGAGCTGAGCAAGGAAAAAGTGGTGACCGATGTCGCAAGCGACCTGCAGGACAATGGGCTGGCCGCCACGCTGGTCATCGACCGCGACACCGCGGCGCGGCTGGGCATTGCCATGGCGGACGTGGACAACACGCTCTACGATGCGTTCGGGCAGCGGCAGGTGTCGACCATCTTTACGCAGCTGAATCAATACCACGTGGTGATGGAGGTAGGGCAGAGCTTTCAGACCGACCCCACCACGCTCCAGAATCTCTATGTAAAATCGGCCAACGGGACGCAGGTTCCGCTGAGCATGCTGGCCCACTGGGAGCAGTCGCACGCGCAACTGTCGATCGGCCACCAGGGGCAGTTCCCGTCGACCGTTGTCAGTTTCAACCTGGCGCCGGGCAAGGCGCTGGGCGATGCCGTCGAGGCCGTGAAGCGCGTGGAGCAGCGTATCCAGTTGCCGGCGGCCATCAATGCCAGCTTTCAGGGAACTGCGGCGGCGTTTCAAACCTCGCTGGCCAACGAGCCAATCCTGATCCTGGCCGCTCTCGTCACGGTATACATCGTGCTGGGCGTGCTGTACGAAAGCTATGTTCATCCCATCACGATCATTTCCACGCTGCCGTCGGCGGGCGTCGGGGCGCTGCTGGCGCTGATGATTACGCGCGTCGATTTCAGCGTGATTGCGCTGATCGGAATCATTCTGCTCATTGGCATCGTGCAGAAGAACGCCATCATGATGATCGACTTTGCGCTGCAAGCGGAGCGTGAGCAGGGGCTGCCGGCCGAAGAAGCGATCTTCCAGGCTTGTCTGCTGCGCTTCAGGCCGATCCTGATGACGACGCTGGCCGCGATGCTGGGCGGGCTGCCGCTGGCGCTGGGCGGTGGAGTGGGTGCGGAACTGCGCAAGCCGCTGGGCATCACCATCGTGGGCGGCCTGATGTTTTCGCAACTGCTCACGCTTTACACCACTCCGGTTGTGTATCTCTACTTCGACAAATTGGCGCGGCGTATGCGTCGGAGCGCGGTGGAAGCGCAGTTGGAACAGGAACCGATCGGGGCTGACTGATGGCAGCTAAAGCCCAATCTAAGCGCGCATGGGGGCGCTCGGGTTTCGATTTCGAAACCTTGGGTTTTGAAAAGGCTCAGCCGTAGTGGAACTGCGTCAGTCTGCTCATGCTCCATGGGGTGAACGATGTCAGCCGAAGTTAAGCAACTCGAATCATTCGTCAAGGAAGCACTGCTATCTGGCAGCTCCAGAAGCGATATCGCGAAAGCATTGGAGGATGCAGGATGGCCCGTTGCTCAGATAGCCAATGCGCTGGATGCCTTTGCGGATACGGCATTTCCCGTGCCCGTTCCAAAGCCGCGGCCGTCGCTTTCAGCGCGGGATGCATTCCTCTATCTCGTGATGTTCAGCACCCTTTACTATGGGGCTTGGAACCTAGGCAGCCTGTTGTTCAGTTTTGTCGATCGCATTTTTCCCGACCCCGCAAGCGGCAGCAATTTTGCATACCTCGCGACTGAGAGCCAGCGCTGGTCTACGGCCGCGGTCATCATCGCTTTCCCCATCTTCTTCTTCGTCGCGCGCTACATTAGCCGGCAAATCCAGCGCAATCCGTTCAAGAGGCTTTCACCCGCCCGTCGATGGCTCACGTACCTTACGCTCTTTGTTGCCACCGGCACCTTGCTTGGGGACCTAACGACATTGGTGTTTAATCTGCTCGGCGGCGATCTGACCGTTCGCTTTGCTTTGAAAGTTCTGGTTGTTGCAGCGATCGCCGGCACCGCCTTTGCCTACTATCTCCTCGACCTGCGCAAGGAGGAAAAGGAATGAGACTGCATTTCGGCATTGGGAAGCTGCTAGCCGGAATCGCGGCCATTGTTGCAACTGCGGCGGTCGCTGCATCGATATGGCTCAATCCTCCTTCGGAGATCAGGGCTCGCGCTCTCGACCAGCGGCGGCTGGGAAATCTGTCGCAAACGGAAAATGCGATCAATGTCTACTACAGCCTGCACAAGGCGTTGCCGGCGGACCTCAAAGCGCTCGACAATGAAGATAACCGCCTGGTGCAGGCAGACTGGCACGACCCGGAAACACAGCGTCCCTTCGATTACGAAATCGTGAGTGAGTCCTCATACCGCTTATGTGCCGTCTTCGCCCGTCATTCTGAAAAAGGTGACAGTCCCTACGATCCCTCACCCAAGAAGCACGGCGCAGGCCGGGATTGTCTTCAATACAGTGTCACCCCGCGAGCAAATCAATGAAGGCCTTGGGGGGTGGGTCGCGGGCGATTCTGATTCCGCCACCTGGCCAGGAACCACCGCGAACGTGAACCGCAGTTGATCGATTGGGAAACGAACCATGCATTTATCCGCACAATTCATCAAGCGGCCGGTGGCGACGACGCTGCTGAGCCTGGCGCTGCTGATGGCCGGCTCTGTGGCCTACTCGGTGCTGCCGGTGGCGTCGTTGCCCGACGTGGACTTTCCGGTGATCTCATCGTCTGCCTCGTTGCCGGGCGCGAGTCCCGAGACCATGGCGTCGTCGGTGGCCGCGCCGCTGGAGCGGCAGTTCGGGCGCATTGCGGGCGTGAACCAGATGACCTCGTCGAGCCAGTTGAGTTCGGCTTCGGTCACATTGCAGTTCGACATCGACC